>Ga0070727_10004098_pt1 | contig 12621 bp, 8 predicted proteins | sample tdAd472_FD_66722 | JGI IMG/M metagenome (GOLD analysis project Ga0070727, IMG submission 66722) | Marine sediment microbial communities from the Atlantic coast under amendment with organic carbon and nitrate - tdAd47.2 | ecosystem: Environmental > Aquatic > Marine > Coastal > Sediment | place... | reverse complement strand
CTGGGTGCCGCCCTCGACCGCCTCGAGCGCGGACCGGAGAGCAAGAAGATCCGACCGGAGGAACTCTGGGAAGCCGTGCTGTCGGACGCCGCCCTCGTCGACCGGCTGAACTCCGGGGTCTCCGGTCAGGAGGCCGAGCCTGCCGAGCCGCAGCCCGCGGCCGAGGAGGACGCGACTCTCTCACTCTCCAGGTACAAGGTGCTCGAGGAGCACACCGTCGACCTGACGCAGCTCGCGCACGACAACAAGCTCGACCCGGTCTTCGGGCGCAGCGCCGAGCTGCGGCGCGCGATCGAGACCCTCGGACGCAAGCGCAAGAACAACCCGCTCCTGCTCGGAGAACCCGGCGTGGGCAAGACGGCCATCGTCGAGGCCCTGGCGATGGCGATTGCCTCGGGCGACGTCCCGAGCTCCCTGAAGGACAAGCGCATCCTCAGCCTGGACCTGGGTTCGCTGCTCGCGGGTTCGCGCTTCCGAGGACAGTTCGAGGAGCGGCTCAAGAACCTCGTGGAAGCCCTGCGCGAGCTGGAGGGCAACGTCCTGCTCTTCATCGACGAGCTGCACACCCTGGTCGGCGCCGGCGTCGGTGAAGGCTCCACCGATGCGTCCAACCTGATCAAGCCGGCGCTCGCTCGCGGTGAGCTGCACGTCATCGCCGCCACCACGCTGAGCGAGTTCAAGAAGCACATCGAGAAGGAAGCGGCGTTCGAGCGACGCTTCCAGCCCTTGCTGGTCGAGGAGCCCTCGCAGGAGACGGCGCTGGCCATGCTGCGCGGGCTCAAGCCCAAGTACGAGCGCCACCACGCCGTGCGCATCTCGGACGACGCGCTCGAGGCGGCCGTGCGCCTCTCCGTGCGCTACATCAGCGATCGCCGCCTGCCCGACAAGGCCATCGACTTGATGGACGAGGCCGCCAGCCGGCTCAAGCTCGAGCTCGAGAGCATGCCGCGCGCCATGGGCGAGCTGTACGCGCGGGTCGAGCAGCTCGAGATGGAGATCCTCCACCTCGGCAAGTCCACCAAGCTCGCGGGCAAGAAGCTGCAGCTCGAAGCCTCGCTCACCGCCGCGCGCACCGAGTACGAGGGAATCGAGCGCATCTGGCACGAGTACCAACGCGCCACGGAAGAGCTGAAGACGCTGCTCGAGGAAGAGGCCGAGCTGCGCTACCTGGCCGAGAAGGCTCACCAGCACGGGAACGAGGAGTTCGCCCGCGAGACTCGCGACCGCAAGCTCCCCGAGGTCCAGGCCAAGATTCACAAGGCGCGGCAGACGCTGCACCGGTTCCAGACCAGCCAGACCTTCCTGGCGCGCGAGGTCTGCATCCGCGAGATCGCCCAGGTCCTCAGCGACTGGACCGGCATGCCGATCGGCACGGTCCTGGAGGACGGCAAGGAGAAGGTGCGGTCACTGAGCGAGCGCCTGGCGAGCCGGGTCTTCGGGCAGAGCGAGGGAATCGACGCCATGGTGCGGCTGGTTCGGCGCGCTCAGCTCGGGCTCGGCGATCCCGACCGACCGGTCGGCGTGATGCTCTTCCTCGGCCCGAGCGGTGTCGGCAAGACCGAGCTCGCGCGCGCCGCGGCCGAGCAACTGTACGGCGGCGCGGACCGCTTCATCCGCTTCGACATGTCGGAGTTCAGCCAGCCGCACCAGGTCGCGCGGCTGATCGGCTCACCTCCCGGCTACGTCGGTCACGGCGAAGGCGGCGAGATGTCCGAGGCGATTCGCCGCAAGCCGAACTCCGTGGTACTCCTGGACGAGATCTGCAAGGCGCACCCGCGAGCGTGGGACCTGCTGCTCCAGGTCTTCGACGAGGGACGGCTCACGGACAGCGAGGGTCGCATCATCGACTGCCGCAACTGCCTGTTCGTGATGACCTCCAACTTCCTGAGCTACGGCGACGACGGGCGTGCGACCGACGAGGACCTGGAGCACGCGGACGAGGCCGAGCTGCGCGCACGGCTGACGAAGGTGCTGCGCCCCGAGTTCGTCAACCGCATCCAGAACATCGTCCGCTTCCGGGAGCTCGGCTCCGCGGAGCTCGACCGAATCCTCGACCTGTCGTTGAACGGTCTGAACCAGCAGCTCGAGAGCCGGTCGCTGTCCGTCCAGCTCTCGAAGCGCCTGCGCGAGCGACTGATCACGGGCAGCCTGGCCGAGCGCATGGGCGCGCGGTCGATCCACCGCCTGTTCGATCGCTGGGTCCGCGACGCGCTCGTCGATCATCTGTTCGACGCGAAGCTCACCGGGAGCGAGTGCTTGCTCGACTTCGACGGAAAGGCCGTGACGGTTCGCTCGCGCAAGGCGCAGGCCTGAGCGCGCGCGAGGGATGAGGCTCAGGCCGGGGTCTTCCCGGTCAGCTCCGTGTACTTGGCCTTCAGCGGCATGGCGTGGATGTCCCCGGACTCCGGTCGCTCGGGCGTGGGCCAGGCATCGTCGTCCGCGTCGCCCTGGTAGCGCGTCCGGTGCTGCTCGCTGAGCTTCTCGGAGGTCTCGACCGACTTGCGCTGCTGGTCGAGCATGTCGCGGCGCTCCTTGATCTCCGCCTCCAGCTGGTCGATCTCGCGCACGAGTCGCTTGACCTCGGCTGCCTCCTGCGGCGTGAGGCCCACCAGCGTCAGCGGGTCGCCCTTCGAGAGCAACTCGACTCGCTTCGCCTTGTCGCGCTCGACCAGGGCCTGCATCGAGGCGATCGCACTCTCGCTGGAGGTGACGCGCTCGCGGTTCGCCTCCGCTCGTCCCCGGTAGCCCTCCGATTCCTCGCGGTAGTTGTCGGAGATCGCCTTGTTCTGGCGCTCCAGCGCGGCCACCTCTTCCTTCCACGCCGCCACGCGCTTGTCGAAGAGCGCCGCGTCTCCGCCGGCCGCGTCGTACTCTTGCTGCAGGGCCTGCGCGTCCGGGTCCTCGCCCTCGAGAACCTCGATCGGCGTCTCCATCACCTCCTGGAGCTGAGCCTCGATCGGAGCCCAGTCGATGGGCTCCGGGCTGAACTCCGCGGGGGGCTCCTCGAAGGTGGGCGACTCGGCCAGCGTGTCGGCGATCGAGCCCTGGACGACCTGGTTCAGCTGAGCCTCCAGCTGTCGCTGCAGACGGTCGCGCACGGTCTTCGGCCGCGACTGGAGCCAGTCCACCTTCGCCTCGAGGGTCATCGCCTCCATCTCCAGCCCGTTGTCGAGCTCGGTCTTCAGCGTGTTGGCGTACTCCTCGGCTTCCTCGACAGTGGCGGCGACGTTGGCCTCTTGCTCGCCGACCGTCACCAGCATCTCCTCCGTCTTCTTCAGGCGCTTCTGGTTGTACTTGAGCATCCTCGACGTCCCGAGCACCGACTGTTCGTGCCGGCTCACCGCGTGGGCCACTTCCTTGCCGGGCTCGGTGCGCAACTTGTCGCCCAGCGCATTCACGCGCGCGGCCATGGCGGTCACGATCCCCGACTCGCGCAAGAACCACGCCTCGAGCCCGGGCATGATCGCCTCGCCCCCCGCGATCGTCCGCTCGAAGTCCGTGCGCAGGGCGCCGAGCTCTCGAGTGCGGTCCTTCTGCCAGTCCTTGAGGTTGGCGCGGAAGGTCTCGACCTTCGTCTCGCACTCGGCGTCCTCGGCGGCGAGTGCGCGACTCAACTCGGCGTCGCCCCCCAGCTCTTCGTAGCGACGCTCGAGCACGGCCTGGGCATCCTCCGCCGAGAGCTGGCTCTTGCACTCCGCCTCCTGGGTCTCGGCCTGCGTCACCGCGGCGCCGTAGGGTTCGAGCTTCGCGTCGAGCCCGGTCGCGGTTTGCGTCACGGCGTCGCGCGCCTGCTGCCCCTCGGTCAGCGCGCTCGCCGCGGCCGTGCTCTTCGCCTCCGCGCCGGCGGCCGACGCGGTCGCGGCCTTCGCGGCGGTCGCCGCCCTTCCGGCCGCGGCCTTGGCCGAAGCGGCGTGGGCGGCATCTTCCTGAGCCGTCTGCTCGAGCGCGGCCTTGTTCGGGTCGTCCTGTTTCGCCGCCGCCGCGGCTGCTTTCGAAGTCGCCGCCGCGTCCGCCGCGCTCTTGGCGGCCGCGACCGCCGCCTTCGCATCGGCGCCCGCTCCGGCGGCCGTCGTCTTCGCGCTGCCCGCCTTGCGCTCGGCCTCCCGCGCCTTGCCCTCGAGCAGGGTGGCGGCCGTCTTGGCCGTGGCCTCCTGCGTGTGCACGTCCCCCGCCTGCGCCTGTGCATCGGCCTGGGCCTTGCGCATCTGTCCGCTGATCTGGATGGACGAGTCGTAGCGTCCCTTGGGCTCGCCCCCCTGGGGCGCCGAGACCGCGGGAGGCGCGCCCAGTCCCTGAGCCGCCTGGTCGGCCGCGCTCTTCGCGGCCAGCACTTCTCCCTTGTGCGTCGCCGCCCCGTCGGCCGCCGTCTGTGTCTCCGTCTCGAGGGCCTTCACCTTCGTCGCCACGCCCTCGGCGCGCCCCGCGGCCGCTTCGGCCTGCGCCGCGAAGGCCTGCGCCCCGGAGCCGCCCGCGACGAGGGGTCCACTGGCGGCCGGCGATTCCCCGGAGGCTCCAGGCACCCCGGCCGCCTCTGCCGCGCCCGGACTCGGCCCCGCAACCGCCGCCGGCGCGCTCGCGCCTCCCCCGGGCTCGGCCGTGGCCACCGCAGCTCCGCCTCCACTGCTCCCGGCCCCTCCCGGACCCGCCGCGGCTCCGCCGTCCGCGGTGAAACCGTGCTTTTCTCCGATCGTTCCAATCCAGGCTGAGAGGTCGGACATCTGTCGGGCTCCTTGAAGAACGCCCTCGGGGGGCGGCTAGTAGCCCAATCCGTGAAGGAAGCCGGGCGTGACGCCCGGATTCGCAGAAACTCGGACGTCGGGGCACACCTCGCCCGAATTCCTCCAACTTGCGTGAACCGTTCCGCCCTCCCGATGCACTCATGGGGCGATGGCCGACCCGACCCCGTCACGTCCGACCTCACCGGAGGCCCAGGAGCTGCTCTGGCTGCGCTGCCGCCGCGGGGATCGCACAGCGTGGGAGGAGCTGGTGGCGACCTGGGAGCGGCCGCTGTTCTACTACGTACGGCAGATGACGCGCTCGGAAGAACGGGCGCTCCAGGCCCTGCAAGAGACTTGGGTCCAGGTGTTCACGAGCCTGGGCTCCCTGACGGATCCGGCGCGCCTCGCGCCGTGGCTCTACACCATCGCCCGACGAACGGCCTTTCGATCGCTCGGCCGACAGCGCGACGAGCCCGTCGAGTCTGCGCAAGCGGACCCCCTCGTGCCGGACTTGGCCGAGAGCGAACACGACGCCGAGGCCGTTCACCTGGGCCTCTCCAAGATCGCAGCCCCTCTGCGCGAGGTGCTCACGCTCTTTTTTCTCGAGGACCTGTCGATCGCGGAGATCGCGCAGGTGCTCGGCATCCCGGCCGGAACGGTCAAGTCGCGACTGCACACGGCGCGCGCCTCGCTACGCCGCGTACTCGTGAGCCACGTGCAGGACGAATAGGAGAATAGACATGAGTGAATCGAACACGATGCGTGCCCGCCTGCTGGATCAAGCCCCAATCCCCGGGGCCTATCGCAAGGCCTACGAAGACGCGCTGCGGAGTCTATTCGAGCGCAGGCTCAGCGGGTGGGAGCGCGTTCGCTACCTGGTACCCACTGCAGGCGGGCTGACTGCTGCGACCCTGCTGCTCAGCCTGGCTCTGACCGAACCGGCGACGACTCCACCGGTCACCCGCGGCCTGCTCTTCGGCCTGGCAGTCCTGGGCGCCGGATGGTTCGCGATCGGGATGCGAGTGCTGCGCAAGGGAAGCGTCCACCTCGTTCGCGACCGCCGGACCGTCGTTCGCGCCGCCCTCCTGTGCACGGCTCTCCAGATGGCGTTCTTCGCCTGGCGTTGCACGTCAGACACCGATGCTCTACCGGGATTGCTCGTGAGCTCGACGCTGTTCCTGCTCGCGGTCGGCTTCTGGATCGAGCAGTCGATCCGGGAGGCGCGCCTGTTCGCCCGAGAGGAGCGCCTGCGCTCGCGGCTCGCCGAGCTCCGAGTCGAAGACCGAGAATGACGTCCCGTCCCGATCCAGCCAACCCGTTCCCGAAGGGCCCGCCCCACTCGACGGTCACGTCGCAGAACGTGCGGTCGCGCTCCTGCTCGAGGATCGTATTCTGGAGCACGTGGTCGCCCCCGCAGAGGTCGACCATGGCCACCCCCTTGCCGTAGCCGAGGGTGTCGGCGGCGCGTTCGGGCGCTTCGTCGACGAGCAGGAGTCACCGAGAGGCGCGAGGGACAGGGATGTGGCCGCGATGAGGTGGATCGCGAAGGGGGGATCATGAAAGTCCGCTCAAGCCGAGATTTCGTGCGCTTCGCCCGCTCCGCGCGGCACGCGAATGTCCTCGATCAGTCGCTGCACCTCTTCAGGAGGCGGAGGCGTCAAGCGCGAGACGACCATCGCCACGGTGAAGTTGATCAGCATTCCGACCGTGCCGATGCCCTCGGGAGAGATCCCCAGGAACCAGTTCTCGGGCGTGTTCTCGTCCGTGTGGAGGAACTTGAAGTAGACGATGTAGCTCGAGGTGAAGCCGATCCCCGTGAGCATCCCGGCGATGGCTCCCTCGCGGTTCATTCGCTTCGAGAAGATGCCGAGCAGGATGATCGGGAAGAAGGAGGAGGCCGCGAGTCCGAAGGCGAAGGCAACGGTCGCGGCGACGTAGTCTGGAGGGTGAACGCCCAGGTAGCCCGCCACCACGACCGCGACCGCTGCGCCGACGCGCGCCGCGATCAGCTCGCCCCTCTCGGAGATCGACGGCATCCAGGCCCGCTTCAGGAGGTCGTGACTGATGGCGGACGAGACCACGAGCAAGAGCCCCGCGGCCGTCGACAGCGCCGCCGCGAGCCCGCCGGCCGCCACGAGGCCGATGATCCAGTTGGGCAGGCCCGCGATCTCGGGGTTCGCGAGCACCATGATGTCCCGGTCGATCGTGAGCTCGTTCACCTCCGGGTCGCCGACGTACTGGATGAGGCCGTCGCCGTTCTTGTCGTCGAACGCGATCAGGCTCGTCTCCTCCCACTTGGAGAACCACTCGGGCATCTCCGCGTAGACCCCGTCCGAGACGGTGTTGAGCAGGTTGGCCCGCGCGAAGACGGCCACGGCCGGAGCCGTCGTGTAGAGGATCGCGATGAAGAACAGGGCCCAGCCCGCGGAGGAGCGCGCGTCGCGGACCCGCGGCACGGTGTAGAAGCGGACGATCACGTGCGGCAGCCCGGCCGTGCCCACCATCAGGGCCGCGGTGATGAAGAGCATGTCGAGCGTGCCCTTCGAGCCGTCGGTGTAGGGCGCGAACCCCAGGTCCGCGTGCAGGCCGTCGAGCCTGTCGAGCAGGAAGGTCCCCGACTCCACCTCCGTTCCGCCGAACCCGAGCTGCGGTACCGGACTGCCGGTCATCATGATCGAGATGAAGATGGCCGGGACCATGTACGCGAAGATCAGCACGCAGTACTGCGCGACCTGGGTGTAGGTGATCCCCTTCATCCCGCCCAGGACCGCGTAGAAGAACACGATCCCGACACCGACCCAGACACCGTGCGTGACGTCGACTTCGAGGAAGCGACTGAAGACCAGCCCCACGCCTCTCATCTGGCCGGCCACGTAGGTGAACGAGACGAAGATGGCGCAGCCGACGGCCACGATGCGCGCGGCCCGGGACGCGTAGCGGTCGCCGACGAAGTCCGGCACCGTGAACTTGCCGAACTTGCGCAGGTAGGGCGCGATCAAGAGCGCCAGGAGCACGTAGCCGCCGGTCCAGCCCAGGAGGTAGACGGAGCCGTCGTAGCCCATGAAGGAGATCAAGCCGGCCATGGAGATGAACGACGCGGCCGACATCCAGTCCGCGGCCGTCGCCATGCCGTTGGCGACGGGGTGCACGCCCTTGCCGGCCACGTAGAACTCGCCCGTGGAGCGCGCCTTGGCCCAGATCGCGATCGACAGGTAGAGGACGAACGAGAGTCCGACGATCGTGAAGGTCCAGCCCTGAACGCTCACGCTCAGTCCTCGGAGACGCCGAACTCGCGGTCGAGCCGGTTCATGAGCTTCACGTACACGACGATCAGCAGGACGAACACGTAGATGGAGCCCTGCTGCGCGAACCAGAAGCCCAGCTTGAAACCGGTTCCGGGCAGGCGCACCGCGTTCAGCTCGTCCACGAACAGGATCCCGGCCACGTACGCGGAGAGGAACCAGGCGACCAGCAGCGCCGAGACGTAGCGGATGTTTCGAGTCCAGTACCGCGTGCGATCGTCCATGGGCTCTCGTTCTAGCGGGAACGGCCGCGAGCGCCCAGGGAAACCTCGCGCGGGCGAATCAGGGCATCACCATCGCACGCAGCGCTTCCGCGACCACGGCGTTGCCGCGCGGCGAGTAGTGCCCGCCCGGCTGGAACAACCCCGCGGCTTCTTCTCGCGCGGCCTCCAAGAGCGCGTTCGAGACGTCGCACACCTCGACTCCCTCGCGCTCCAGCGAGGCCATCAGCGCTCGCCAGTGGGGATCCCCCGCCTCGGCCGACACGAGGTCCGCCTGGCCCGGCAAGACCAGCAGCCGGAAGCGCGCGCCCAGCGACTCGGTCTCGGCCGCCGTCGCGAGAATGATGGCGCGCACGAGAGCGAACAACTCGCCCTCTTCGTCGCGCAGCATGGATTCGAGGTCGCGCCCCATCCGCTCGTGCAGGGTCAGCCCCATGCGCCCCAGGAACGAGTGGTGCAACACGCTCGATCCGCGCGGCGCGTAGGCCAGGGGCGCGCGTCCGACCCACCAGTCGTCGTCGCGCGTCACCGCCAGGAACTCCGCCTGCGAGTGGAAGAAGGAAGACGTGCGCGCCAGGTCGCTGCCCGGGTTCGGCACGAGGACCAGCTCGCCGGCGGCGCCCAGCCGAAAGCGCGGCTTGAAGTAGACGCCCTGCTCCCAGTGTCGCAGCAGCGCGCGACAGACGGTCGTGACCCGCAGCGCCGCGGCCGGAAGCAGGCCGAGCCAGACCTCGTCGGCCTCCAGTTCCCCGCCCGCGCGGCGCAGGCGCAGGAGGGCTTGGTCCAGTCCGTAGCCGGCGACTCCCAGGTTCCCGATCTCGAGCGCCTCCGGTTCGTCACCCAGCAGCGCCACCCAGGTGTCGTTCGCGTCCGCCTCATCGCCGTGCGTCATCGAACACCCGACGGTGAGCACGCGGCGAACCCCGGCGCGCTTCTCTCTCGCGAGCGGCGCGCCGGCAATGCGACACCCCGCCCAGTCGTACCGGAACTCGCCCCCACCGGTGTCGGGGTAGTTGGTCCAGCCGAGGTCCGCGTCGATCCGAAACTGATCGAGGGCGGGCGTCCCCGTCTCCAGGTGCGCGTCGATGCGGGCCAGCGCGTCGCGTTGCGACTGCGCGAACAGCGGAGGGTCGAAGGGCGCAATGCGGCGACCCAGGAACTCGCCTTCGTCGAGCAGCACGTAAAGCGCTATCTGATCTGCCATTGCGAGCGAGATCAGGCCGAGGCCGAACAGGGTCAGGAGTCGCCTGGCTGTAGTTCGCATTTCGTGGACGCCTCCGAACAGAGTCGAGCAAGCCGGCTCGGTAGGGTCAAGTTCGCGACCCGCCGCGTCCCGTCTTCGATTTCTTGACCCCCTCCGTCCAACCGCGGCGAGGGGGCCGCCAAGAGGGTGCGGAATTCCGTTGCTGAGGAGCCTGGGTGGACGATAATCCACACATTGAGAGCCTCCGGGAAGCCTCTCACTTTAGGCTTCTCGGACTCGATCCGCCCTCCGGGGCGGTGTCCGTATCCGAAAGAACTAGAGAACTGATGACGCGCGTATCCGCACCTCCACTTGTTTGGTTGGCAGGTTGTGAGCGCTGAGCAGCCAGCAAGAAGAAAGAAACCCAAATGGGCAAACGACTCTACGTCGGAAACCTCTCCTACGACTCGACCGAAGACAGCATCCGCGCCGCGTTCTCCGCTAGCGGAAACGTAACCGACGTGCACGTCATGTCGGACCGCGACACCGGACGCCCCCGCGGTTTCGGGTTCGTCGAGATGGGCTCCGATGCAGAAGCTCAAGCCGCCATCGAAGCGATGGACGGCGCCAACCTCGATGGCCGCAACATCAAGGTCAACGAAGCTCGTGAGCGTCAGCCCCGCAGTGGCGGTGGCGGCGGCGGTGGTGGCTACGGTGGTGGTGGCGGCGGCGGCGGAGGCCGCGGCGGCAACCGCTGGTAGTCGATCCTTGGATCAACGCGGCCGTCGGAGGTTCTCCTCCGGCGGCCGTTTTTTTTGACCCGCGCGAACCCGCGGACGGTCAGCGCGGCTTCGCCCCCTCACATCCCCAGTAGCTCGATCTCCACCGCGTTCGTCGGCGCGGCCAGGGTCGGCAGCCCGTTCGCCACGAGGAACTGCGCCACCACGGAGAGCGGACCGCTTCCGCCGGCGATGGGGAACGCCAGCTCTCCGCTCGCGTCCGTCGTCAACGTCTGGATCAAGAGCGGCGGGAAGGCCAAGACCGTGTCCTGGATCTCGGGGACGAAGACCGGATTGACCGAGGCCGAGACGAGCAGGATGGCGGGAGCGTTCGGAAGGCCGCCGGTCACGCGCAGCTCCGCTTCGTGACCCGCGCCGAGCTTGTTGCCGCAAACCTCGAGGTCGTAGCCGGCAGCTCCGCCGCCCAGGTCGGCCTGACAGTGCTCGACCCGAAGCCAGACGAGGGTGCCGGACTGGCGACTGATCACCAGGTCCTCGAGGCCGTCTCCGTCCACGTCGAAGACCGCCACGTCGTGCGTGGCCATGAGGTCGGCTTCACTCGGACCGACGACGCCGATCCAGTCGTCGTCGTCCGCGCTCTCGCGCTCTTCGCGCAACTCCGCCTGGTTCGAGCCGTCGATCCCGCGGTTGTGGTAGATGTGCAGACGCCGGTTGTATCCCTCGAGCTGCGGGTCCACGTCCGCCACGAGGACGTCTTCCAGGTTGTCGCCGTCGAGGTCGTGCGCGAGGTTGTTCGAGCCGAAGCCGTCGTCGCCCCCGGCCAGGAAGTCGAAGGGAACGACGCCGGTCCAGTCGACGACGCCGTCCACGCCCGTGCTCAGGTTGTAGATGATCCCGTCCAGCCCGTTGGAGCTGACCACGAGGTCGAGCCGCCCGTCCGCGTTCAGGTCCCCCGGCGAGAACGCGTAGGGCGTGCCGAAGAAGATCTCGTGGTGCGCGGAGAACGCGCCCGGTGACAGCGGATCGCCGTACGCGATCGCGAGCCCCGCTCCCAGGGCGAAGCTCGAGTGCTTGAGGATGTCGTTCTGTCCGTCGAGGTTGAGGTCCGCGATCGCGCTCGAGTTCGCGTACCCGGAGACGGCCATCATCGGAGTCAGCGTGGCCGCCGTGATGTCGACGAAGAACCCGGTCTGGTCGTTCAGGAACAGGCGGTCGTTGGTGTCGAGCTCCGAGGGCTCGCCGGTGAAGACGTCGTCCGCCGTTCCGTCGTGGTCCGAGAAGTACAGGTCCGCGTAGCCGTCGCCGTCGACGTCACCCGCCGCGACCGCGTTGAATCGAGCTGCGACGGGCAGGCCGGTCGTCCCGTGGATCAGGGTGGGAAAGCGAGCCGACTCGTAGCGCAGCCCCAGCCACTCGCCGCTCCCGTCCTCCCCGAGGTTCCTGTAGACGCGCGGGTGGGAGAGGTGGACCGGGTCGGTCACGACGCCGAAGCCCACGGCCGTGACGACGTCGAGCCAGCCGTCGTTGTCGACATCGACGATCACAACGTCGCGGTCCGCCGTCGCCGACAGGAACCCGAGGTCGAGGGCCACGTCCGAGGCGGTGGCGTACTCGGCGGTCCGGTCGACCAGCACGCCGCCCTCGTTCATGAGCAGCAGGTTCGTCCGCGGGCCCTCGGCCATGATCGGCTCGACCCGGACGACGACGAGGTCCGTGCGCCCGTCCTGGTCCAGGTCGGCCCAGGCCAGGTCGGTCTCGAGGTCGGAGCTCGAGACGACGGGAGCGGAGAGCGAGCCGGGGGAGGCTTCGTACTCGACCCAGCGCTCGTCGAACTGCGCGTTCGCGAGGGTGGAGCCGAGGATCGATGACGTGAGGACGGCGGGGAGGCGTCGCATGGGAGAGGGGGCTCGGGGACGAGGCGAGGTCCCATGCTAGTCGAAGCGGGCGGCGCCGGGGTGCCCGGGGTGCCCGAGGTAATCCGTGCGCTGCCGCGGTACGAGTCGAGAGTCCCTAGCGCCGCTCGATCGCGACGCGCTGCTCCAGCTCGAACTCCCCCGCCTCCTGCCGTTCGCCGTCGGGCCACACCACCTCGAGTCGCACGGCCTGCGCTCCGGGAAAGGCGAAGACGGCGACCGGCGGCGAGGCGGACTGGTAGCCGCCGCCGCTGTAGAGCCACCTCGTCTGAACGCGATCGCCGGCGGACGCGATGATCCGCGCGCCCAGTCCGCGGCGGTTCGCGAGGCGCTCGTCGCGCAGCTCCACGGCGATCCAGGAGCCCGCGCCGCGCTCGACGGTTTCATTGCGCAGCACTCGCAGCGGTCCGCCGAGCTCGGCGACGATCGCGTCCACGTCGCCGTCGCCGTCGAGATCTCCGAAGGCCGCGCCGCGGTCGCGGGTCCTCGTCGAGAGCCACGCTTCCGAACCGGCGGCGACCGACTCGAACCGATCCCCCACGCG
>Ga0070727_10004097_pt1 | contig 12621 bp, 9 predicted proteins | sample tdAd472_FD_66722 | JGI IMG/M metagenome (GOLD analysis project Ga0070727, IMG submission 66722) | Marine sediment microbial communities from the Atlantic coast under amendment with organic carbon and nitrate - tdAd47.2 | ecosystem: Environmental > Aquatic > Marine > Coastal > Sediment | place... | reverse complement strand
ACCATGCCTTTGTAGGCGTCGTCCTTGAACTGGTGCGCCTGCTTGCCGGTCTCCCAGTCAATCATCAGTACCATGGGCTTGTGCACACCGGCGAAAGCATTCGTCACCTCGGTCAGTCCCGCCACGGCCAGGTACTGCCCGTCCGGACTGAAGGTCATGTCACGGGCCCCCCCCATGTCCGCTCGAAACTTCTGATCGAAGCCCCACATGATCTTCGCGTCGAGCGTCCGGAGACACTCGCCAGTACCAACGTCCCACTCTTTAACGGTCCCCATCAGATCAAACGAAGCCAGACGCTGTTCGTCCGGGTGAAACACGACAGCGTAGGGGTAACGTTCGTGGCCTTTGAATTCGCGGATCAGGTTCCCGTCAGGCAGGCTCCAGAGCTTCAGCAGATTGTCGTTGCCGCACGAAACCAGCCGCGTTCCATCCGCGTTGACACGCACCCACCGCACCCAGCCACGATGCGCTTCGATGAACGTCTCCGGTTCTGGTTCCGCCGCGTCGGTTCGCCAGATACCAATTCGATCGTCATATCCGGCGGTGTAGAGCCACTGGCCGTCGGGCGAGAAATCGAGACACCGCACCCAGCTTTCGTGGCCGATAAACTTCGTCACCGCATCAGTCGGACCGGCCAGCGGCCAGCGGTAAACGTTGAAGTCCTCGGCCCCGGCGAAAGCAAACCGCCCGAGCGGATCGACGCGGCAGGTTGTGAGCGCGACATCGAGCTTGAACTCGCGAACGAGGTGCGACTTCGTGACGTCGATCGGCGGCTCCGGCAACGGAGGCGGAGCAGGCCGGCTGCTGGTGGTCGGGGCGGTCATGTTGGGACTCCAGTCGTAGCGGAACGGCGCAAGCCGTCCGGTTTTTCGGACGCGTCGAGAACGAGCCGGACGGCTTGCGCCGTTCCGCTAGCTCAGTGCGTCTTTTCTGTTTTCACCCTCAAACATCAAAGCCGTCTTCGCGAAGCAGGTCAACCGCCTGTGCAAATGCGGTCGCGGTCTGGTCGACGCCGCGACTGTCGTGCGCCAGCGAGGTTGAGCCGGCCCAGCCCATCCAGTCGACCCCGCCCAGCAGCAGCGCACAGCGGAACGCGTGGCCGAAGGCCTTGTCGAACGAACGGTCGAGCTGACGCCAGTCGCCGTCGCACGGAACAAAGTCGTCGCTGTCCGGACGCGGACCGTCATAGTCCGCAAGAACCTTGATCGCCGAGAACGCTCCGTACGCGACCATGCGGGCGGACTTCTCCGCGAAGACCTGGTTGACCGCCGCTCGCACTGCCGCAGCCGCTTCGTTGGCTTTCCGGGACGGTTCGCCGGTCGCGACAAGATCGAGCGCCGCAACTCCGGCAGCTGCCGACAGCGGATTCGCGTTGTACGTTCCGGGATGCTTCATCTTGCGACCGAGCGGATTGTCGAACGCCAGTACCTGCAACAGATCAGCTCGACCGGCGAGACAGCCGCCAGGCAATCCACCGGCGAGCACCTTGGCCATCGTCGTCATGTCCGGCACGACACCACAGACACTCTGAAAACCGCCGGGATGAACGCGGAAGCCGGTGATGACTTCGTCGAGGATGAAGATCGTGTCCTTCTCTTCCGTAATGCGGCGAACGTCCTGCAGGAACTCGGGCCGCGTCGGGGCAACTCCCCAGCGTGCACCGTTGCCTTCGTGAATCACGCACGCCGGTTTGTACTCATCGATCGCCGCTTCCAGAGCGAGCGGATCATTCGGCGGAATGATGATGATGTCCTCGTAAACGCCGTCCGTAATACCGGGGTCCTGCGGATCGCTGTCGTGCGGCGGAGCGGACGAGTTGATCAGACTGTCATGCCAGCCGTGAAAATGCCCGGCGAATTTGATGACCTTGTTGCGACCGGTGACGATTCGCGCGACGCGGAGCGCCATCAACGTCGCCTCGGTCCCACTGTTCGTAAAGCGAAGCATCTCGGCAGACGGCACAAGCTTCTGCACCCGCTCGCCCCATTCCAGTTCGAGCTGATGGCACGATCCCGGATGCGTCGACTTCGCAACCTGCTGCTGAACGGCTTCGACGATCGCCGGATGCGAATGCCCGAGCAGCATCGCCCCGTGGCCGACCCAGTAGTCAATAATCGAGTGCCCTTCGACTGTCGTCTTTCGCGCCCCGAGCGCTTCGTCGGCAAAGACCGGAAACGGCTTGAGATACCGCGAATCGTGCGTCACGCCGCTGGGAAACAGGCTCTTCGATCGTTCGTAAAGTTCTGCCGAGCGGCTGAAGCGGTCGCGGAAGAGTTGCTCGATTCTTGAACTGGCTGCAGTCATCAATCGGGATTCCCGTTGGAAGAAAACTCTGGCAGAAGCGATTCGTCGAGCACCTGCCACTTACGTAACGCGTCGGAAGCAATCTCCCGACTTTATCAGCTCAATCAGGCCGGATTTCTATACCTGGATTCTATTGCTCCTCAGCACACGTCCTCACGTCACACTTGAGTCCTTGCTGAGTTTGAAACCGATTGCCCATTGCAGGTAGCTGGATTCGCAAAAATTCAGTCCCACTGGATACAACTGAATTCCTGCGAATCCAGCTACTCGCGATTGAAGCCGTTCCGAACATGCTCCTTACTCTCCTGAGGCCTTCATCCAGTCGCGCAGGCGGTCGCGCAGCAAAGCCAGTTCCTTGAACAACTGCGAGCGATCACGGTGCGCGTGTTCGAGACACCAGGGACCGCGAAAGCCGCACTCCCAGCCGACCTCGAAGCAGCGTTGCAGATCATACAGATCATGCTCGCCATTCGGCCCCAGCGTACGAGCCTTGAAATCGCAGCTCACCGCGTACGGAAACGCCGCTTTCAGACCCGCATAGCGAACCTCGTTGTCCACCCAGTTGCCGGTGTCCGGCGTTGCGGCAACATCACGATCGATCGCCTTGATCAGCTTCGGCACGGATTGCGGATTGGACTCCATCCAGCCGTAGTTCTCAACGAGCAGTTTGACGCCACGTTCCGCTCCGTAATCGGCGAGAGCCCGGTACGACGCGACATGAATCGCCATGTCGGGACGCTGTTTGAGCGGCAGCGGACGAGCGTACGGAATACCCAGGTGCGCCGCCGCGTCAATCGACCGACGGTACTCGGCGAGTGCCTTCTCGCGAACGGCAGCGTCTGGACTGTTCATGTCCAGCCCGCCCTGATTCATTTTGAGATTCGTCAGCACACAGCCCGCGTCATCAACCACTTTCCGCACCTGGTCGAGCCACGGCTTGTCAACGTGGCCCAGGGACGACGTGTTGAGATCGATCACTCGCATGTCGAGTTCGTCGCGGAGAATCCGCGGAAGTTCCAGCAGATCGAACTGGCCTGGCTTCTTCGGACTGGCGACAAGGTGTCCGGAAAACGACGACGTCGTGATGCCGACTTCACCCGCCAGCCTTGCCAGTGGACCGTCCACCAGGCCGAGCGACACGCGAACGTTTGAGAACATCGAGACGGATGCAGCCGCGCCTGCCAGAAAGCGGCGTCGCGTCAGGCCACTTGTTGCACGGGAAGCTTTCAGTTGCTGAGACATCGGCCGCTCCAAAACACGCGGGCATGCGCTGCTCGACAGCGATTCCGGTTCGACACAGGGCGTGCCTCAGAACCATCGCTGGATTCAGACGGCAGAGTACGCCGAAGACCTTGCGTACCAAAGCGAGTGGCCTCGGCTCAGCAGGGACAACCCGCTATGTCTGGCAGGGAACCCGCGTCCTCGCCACCGCAAATCATGGCCACGAAAGAGCACAACAACGCTCGAAAAGGACGTCCTCGTTTTCGTGCTTCTTTGTGGCCAGCGGTCAGACCGCCACAGAAGGCACACAGCACAATGTCTCGCGAGGAACCGTACAGGGTCTCGTGAGGACCTGCACAGACAGAGCCGCTCAGCCTTCAGCGACTGCTATTCGTGGCGCAGGGCTTCGATGGGGTCCATCAGGGCGGCTCGGCGGGCCGGGTAGATCCCGAAGAGGACGCCGACGCCGACGGAGATGAAGAACGCCGCAACGACCGACCAGGTGGCAATGATCGGTTCCAGGTCGCGGATCGTCGGCGGCAGCGAACGCCACATATCCGGCAGCCAGGTCTCGACGCCCCACAGCGTCACCCCCACTGACGGACCGCACAGGAATCCAGCAGCGACGCCCAGCAACCCTCCCAGCCCGGTCAGCACGATCGTTTCCGCCAGAAACTGGGTGATGATGTCGCTGCGTTTCGCACCAAGCGCGCGGCGCACACCAATCTCACGGGTTCGTTCAGTCACTGTCGCCAGCATGATATTCATGATGCCGATACCGCCAACGATCAGCGAGATGCCGGCAATCAGCACCAGCAATGCGTTGAACAGCGACCGCAGCATCTTTGCCTGACGCAGCAGTTCCTTGGGGACGACAATCGAGTAGTCGGCATCCTTGTGAAAGCGTTCAAGCTGAATGCCGATGATGCCTGCAACCTCTTCGACATCCTCAATCTCCTCCACGGTTACCGTGATCTGGCTGATCTCAACCAACTCGCCCGACCGTGTCCCTGACGACGCCGTGATGATCTCGTCACCGAGCCGCGCGCGAAATGTGTCGAAGGGAATGTAGATATCCTTGTTGTACTCGCGGCCGATCAGACTGCTGCCGATGGATGCCGAGGCACTGCGTTCACGTGTGACGCCAATGACTGTGTAAAAATCTAGGTCAATCTGCACACGCTGGCCAATGGGGTTTTCGAGCGGAAACAGCTCCAGCGCCGCGCCGGCCGCCAGCACACAGACATTGGCTTTTTCGAGATTGTCGCGTCCTTCCAGAAATCGGCCCTGCTGCATGTCGAGGTGGTTGATCTCGGAATAGTCTGGAGTGCAGCCAATCAGCTGAACTTCGAGAACGCTGTCGGCATGCCGGGCTTCGCGGGCAATCTCGCGCATGGGCACGGCACGCTGTACCATGTCGATCGTCATCACGCGTTCAAAGTCGTCGGTCGTCAGCCCGTAGATGGCGATAAAGCCGCCTTCGCCGCCAGCTGTGTTCGCCGGCTTGACGCTCTTCACGATGACATTTCGCGCGCCGAGTTCCTGAATCTGGCGCTGTGCCTGCTCGCTGACACCTTCACCCAGTGCGACCAGCCAGATGACAGCCGTCACTCCGATCAGAATGCCGATCATGGCCAGAGCGGAACGCAGCTTGTGGAGCAGCAGGCTCTTAAAACCGAGCTGCATCGTGCGGAGAAACAGAGAAATCACGCGGACGCCTCAGAGGTTCGGAATGGTGCTCGATGCCGGACCTCCCGTCCGGGCCATCGAGCCGATCAGGCAACTCCTGAAACGCCTACTGCGGCGCACCGCCAGCTGGCCGGCCTGCTCCACCCGGCCCGCCGCCACCATTCTGCTGGCGTTCCCGCATCCGCTTCATCGCCGCTGCGTGCTCAGACCGATCAATCACGCCATCCGAGTTGGCATCCATGCGGTCGAAATATGGGGAGGGGTTTTCTTCCTTTGTGATCTTCCCGTCGCCGTCTTTATCAAGGTCCTTGAAGCTCGGCGGGCCACTGCGAGCACCACCGCTTGAGCCGCTGCCGGAACCGCCGCCCTGCCCTGCTCCGGCACTCTGCCCCGAGCTGTCAGCGGGCTTCGTCTTTCCAAACTTCGATGCGGCGTCAACCGGCTCGTCTGCGCTACCTTCACCACCGACCGCTTCGGATTCCTGCTGCAGGTTGCGGGGATTAAGAATGACTTCATCCCCTTCAGCAACGCCGTCCTGCACCTCGACCAACTTGTCGTTGGTCATCCCCAGCAGCAGCTGCCGCTTCACGGGCCCCTGAGGCGTCTGAACATAGCAATGGTAGGCACCACGAGTCGGAATCACTGCCGAAACCGGAATCGTCAAAACGTCTCGCAGGTCGGCGATCAGAATCTCAACCTCAGCCGTCATCCCGGGCCGCAACCCCGATGCGTCTCCGTCAACCCGAACGACGGTCGGATACTCCTTAACAGATGCCTGAAAGAACGACTTCGACTCAGGCTGATTGGCGATCGACGACACGGTGCCCTGGAATTCCTTTTCCAGCACCTTCAGATGAGCCCGCATTCCGGGCTTAATCTGCTCAACCTTCGACTCGTGGACCGGCACGTTGGCCTGCATCTCGGTGAGCTTGGGAATCTGAGCAATCACCTGACGCTCGCGGACCGGAGCCCCTTCTTCGATGTTGCTGGACGAGCTGCCGAAGCGGCTGCGTTCTTTGTAATAAACCAGCATGCCGGATTGCGGTGCCGTGATCACACACTTCTCGAGATAAGACTCCAGCCGGTCGAGCTTCGCCTTCTCAAGCTTCATCGTGGCTTCTTCCGAGCGGGCGGCCGCCTGAGCCGCGTCGCGCGTCGCCTGCAGCGCTCGCAATGTTTTCTCGCGAGTGAACTTTTCGAGCACCTTCTTCGCCGTCTGATAAGTCCCCAGCTGCAGCTCGGCTCGCTTCACAGCGAATTCATCCGCCTCAACCTGCAGCGGCGTCGTGAAGCCCTTGCGTGCCATCCGCTTCGTATGGTCCAGCACGTTCTGCGCGCTGCGCAGGTCTTCCATCGCCAGCGTGATGTTTGATTCGGCAAGCTGCAGCTCCTGAATGTACGTTCCCTCAGCATACTCGCGAACGGCAATCTCGGCGGCGGCAGCGTCTTCTGTCGATTTGATCTTTGCCGCAAGAGCCTTTTCGTAAACGCCCTTCTGAGCTTCCAGCTGCTCGTCGATCGTTGCCGAATCCAGTTCGACAATCTTCTCGCCTTCCTTGACCTGAGTTCCGTCCGGGACGATCCACAGGATGGTACTGCCGCCGGGGATCTCGCACTTGACGTCAATGTTGCTGGCACTCTCCAGATTGCCGTCCTCGGTCACGCTGATGAGCAGATTCTCGCGCTTGACCGTGTGCGTGGCCATGTTCGAGTCCGACGCGCCGGCGGATTCCCCCGCCCCGCCGATCGCGAAAATCAGTCCCATCACAACCACGGCCGCAATCACGACCCCCACCAGCACGCCAACGGGCGAAACTCCGCGACGACTGGCCTGACAGGTCCGGACGGGTTCAGAGCGGGAACGAGTCAACATGGTCGGGTCCTTTTCGCACTCACGGCTGCTCGGAGAGCGGCCAACTGACGAATCGGCAGCCATTTCCTCGTCGCTGTTCGCTGACGAGACCGACCGCCGTCCGGAGTAGATCGTCCAGACAAGGTCGGACACTGCTCCGGGATCCGCTGAGTATGGCCGTATTCCACGACCCTGAGAAACCCCGCAGAACTTCTGCTCCGCAAACTCAGCCGGGCAGCCACCCTCGAATCCGACCAGATCAATCCGGCTGCCGAACCGCTACGAGGCGCCATTCGGACAATCCAGCACCACCAGCACAGTTGCGCCGCACAGTGTCGAGCGATTACAGTCGCAACTCCTTAGGATCGTGTCGGAAACAACCTCCCCAAAGTAGCACCTCGCTCCGCGAGGCCAGCCCAATGACCAGGCTGACGCCGCGGAGCGGCGTGCCACAATCAACGGGAAGTTGTTTCGAACACGTTCCTTCGGGACGTGTCCGAGACAAATCCCCCAAAGTGGCGCCTCGCTCTGCGAGGCCGGCCCGACCACCAGGCTGACCTCGCGGAGCGAGGTGCCACTCGACAAGGGAAGTTGTTGTGACCGCGTTCCTCAGTCCGTCCCCGCGTCCAGAAAGAGCCCCGCCGATGAAGTCCCTGCCGCGTCCCGCCCTGCTGCTCCTCGTCATCGCTGCACTGACAGCCGTCACCGCGAACGCTGCCGACGAGCCGAAACTCAAAGGCCTGCTGATCACCGGCGGCTGCTGTCACGACTACGACAATCAGAAGCAGATCATCGCCGAGGGTCTCGCGCAACGGATGAGCATCGACTTCGACGTCGTTCACGAAGGCGGCACCGGTCGCGAACACAAGGTCTCGGTCTACAGCGAACCGGGCTGGGCAAAGAAGTACGACGTCATCGTCCACAACGAATGCTTCGGCGGCGTGAAGGACAACGAGTTCGTCAAGTCGATCGCCCAGGCTCATTTCGAAGGCACGCCAGCCGTCTTCATTCACTGTTCGCTGCACAGCTACCGGGCTGCTCCGACGGGAGCCGACGCGTGGCGGGAACTGATCGGCGTCACGTCTCGACGCCACGAAAAGCACCGCGCCGTGCTCGTCCAGAATGTCGGCGAGCACAATCCCATCATGACCGGCTTCCCCGTCGAATGGCCCACGCCCAACGGCGAGCTGTACATCATTGAGAAGGTCTGGCCGAACGCGACGCCACTCGCCCAGGCCTACGGCACCGACACGAAGCAGGTTCACACCGTCGCCTGGACCAACCAGTTCGGTCGCGCCCGCGTTTTCGGCACGTCACTCGGCCACCACAACGAAACCATGAACAACGATGTCTGGCTGGGCATGTTCGCCCGCGGCGTCCTGTGGACCGTCGGCAAGCTCGACGACAAAGGCAACCCGCTCCCCGGCTACGAAGGCACCGGCATCAAACCGATCCAGCTCCCCGGCCTGAAGCCCGTCCCCGAAAAGAAATAGTCGGCGATTGCCAGTCGCCCCTCCCGTAGCTGGATTCGCAAGTATTCAGGGACCTCGGCGTGCTGACTGAATTCCTGCGAATCCAGCTACGCCAACCATTCCCCGTTTGCTCCTTCCGCCATGCACATTCCCGACGGTTTTCTCAGTAACGAAGTCTGCCTCGCCACCGCAGCCGCTGCAGTCGGCGCCGTGGGCTATTCATTGCACCGCATCAAGGGCGACCTCGCCGAGCGCACCATTCCTCTCACGGGAATGATGGGCTCGCTGATCTTCGCCGGGCAGATGATCAACTTCCCGATCGGCCTGCCCGTCAGCGGCCATCTGATGGGCGGCGTGCTCGCGGGAGTAATCCTTGGCCCCTGGGCCGGCTGCGTCGCGCTGACGATGGTTCTGGTCGCTCAGTGGGCGCTGTTCTCCGACGGCGGCCTGACAGCACTCGGAGCGAACATCCTGCATATGGCCGTGCTGGGTTCAATCGGAGGCTACGCGGTGATGGCTGCCATCCGGCGGCGTTTCAAGTGCCGCAGTCGAGGCACCGTGATTGGTTCGGTCATCGCCGCCTGGCTCAGCGTGATGGCTGCCGCCGCGCTGTTCTGTGTCGAGTTCCGCCTCTCGCACGCGGCAGGAGAATTCCGCTTCCAGAACATCTTCACGCTGATGGTCGCCTTCCACGCGCTGATCGGCATTGGCGAGGCGCTGATCACCGCCGTCGTGGTCAACGTCGTTCTGCATCACCGACCGGATCTGGTCTTCGGCCTGCAGTCTGACGCGCCGCCCGCGCGATCGCTGCCTCAGTTCGTCGGTGCCGGCCTGATCGTCGCGCTCGCCGTCGCCGCGTTCGCCTCTCCGTTCGCGTCCGAGTTCTCCGATGGCCTGGAAGCCGTCGCAGAAAAGGAATCGGTCGCCGCTTCCGAAGACGGCCTGCCCGGAGTCTTCGCCGACTACGACGCCATTCCGCTCGGCAACTGGCAGAGCCTGTCGGTCTCGGCGGCCGGCGTTGTCGGCGTGCTGTCGATCTTCGCGCTCTCGCTGCTGATGACGCGGGGCCTGAGCCGTCAGCCGGCGACGCAACTGGCGGGGGCGGCGCCGCGTGAGTGACTTCTGGGACCGCTACGGACGCTCGGTCTCGCCGTGCCACCGTCTGCCGCCGCTGCTGAAGATCGGGCTGGCTCTGGCCGTGATCATCGCCGGCGTCGCGATCCCGTTTGAGAACTGGCCCGCATTCGGAGTGCTCGGCTGCTTCGTCTTCACCGGCCACAGCATCGCCGGCATCCCGCTGCGTTACCTGTTGAAGCGGCTGTTTATTTTCCTGCCGTTCATCGGCACGATGGCGATCTCACTGCCGCTCTCGCAGGGCTTCTCGCACGGCTGGGAGCTGATGCTGACAATCGTCTGCCGAGGCACGATCGCATTTCTGACCAGCCTGTGGCTGATCAACGTCATGCCCTTCGCCCAGCTCCTGGTCACACTCCGCCGCCTGCGAGTCCCCGCGGTCTTCGTCGCGATCCTGGCCTTCATGTACCGCTACGTGTTCGTCGTCTGGGACGAACTCGACCGCCTGCGCACCGCAAGAAAAGCCCGCAGCATGGGCCACACCAGCCTGCTGTTCCGCTGGAAGTCCCTCGCCGCGATGCTCGGCACCCTGTTGATCCGCAGCCTGACCCGAGCCGAACGCATCCACGGCGCCATGCTCTCCCGAGGCTGGACCGGAGAAGTCCACTGGCTGGATGACGAATGACCCAGTTGCAGGAGCACGAGGGCTCGCTGGAGCAACTGAATCCCTCGCAGACTCGGGCGGCATTCGGGCACGACAGTTCAAAATCAGCCAGCCTGTGCAGATCCACGTTGCTGAATACTCAACCGGCGATAAACTCCGGGCGAATTCGCGTATGTCCCGCGGAATCCGCGATACTTCATACGTTCGCCGATACAAACGAGTGCGTATCAATGCCTTCAAGCCAACTCACATTGCCATTGGGTGATCGCATCGCGTCAGCAGCTCACAAGCTTGCCCTTCGGTTCACTGAGGACGCGGATCTGCCAGCACGGTTTCGACGGCAAGCAGACGCTTCTGTAAAGCCGCGGAAGATCAAAGAGGACTCCGATATTGAAATACGCTTTCGTAGTAACGTTGATTCATGGGCACGCCTCATTGCAACGATGATCTCCAAGATTGATCACGCACAAGCATGGCGTTTCATTCATTTGCTTCCCGAAATCGATGCCCCGACCACAAGGGTCACACAGAACAAGGATTTTTGTGATTTCATCGATTATTTGATCCTTCGACGAGACACAGAACAATGTGAGACGGACGAACTGGGCGGGCTCGCATTGCTCTCCGTCGCATTTCAGAGAGAAATCGAGAAACGAATTCAGACATAGCGGGCGACCAATGGCAACCGACCACATCGCTGTAATTGATCTTGAAACAACCGGATTGTCACCGTGGCGTCATGACCGTGTAGTGGAGATCGGTATTGTCGTTGTTTCACCAGATGGAACGATTCATGCTGAATACGACACACTTGTTAATCCACAACGTGATATGGGGCCGTCGAGCATTCATCACATCTCGGCAGCGGACGTCTTGCGTGCCCCTACGTTTGCGGATATTGCCGGCGATGTCTTGGAGATTTTGGCCCACGCAAACGCAGTGGCTGGCCACAATGTAAGCTTCGACTCGAACTTCTTGATCAAAGAATATGAACGAATTGGAATCGCTCTGCCCCCGATTCCGCTCCTCTGTACTTGTCGCCTGTTTGGTCGAGCAAATCTTCAGGCGTGCTGTGATGAGCTTGGAATCTCATTCGATGGGATGCCTCATCGGGCTCTCTCAGATGCTCGCGCCACTGCTCAGATCTTGTCGTACATTTGCGCGGATGATCCGTCACTGCTCGATGCCCACCGGATACACAGTGTCTCTTGGCCTTCCGTACTTCCTTTGCGAACGCCGCGCTTTTGCCGCGAACATGCTCAACGGGCGCAGAACGAGCCGCCGAGGTTCCTTCAACGTATCGCGACCACGATTCATCACGATGTTGAAGCCGAGACGCCGAACGTACTGGCATATATGGCACTTATTGATCGAGTTCTTGAAGACCGCACGATCGACGCGAGCGAAGAAGACGCTCTTGTCGATGCGGCGGTGAATTGGCAACTGTCACCGATGCAACTGGACGCCGCCCACTCGCACTATCTTCACAATCTCGCGGCTTCCGCATTGGCTGACGGTGTTGTGACGGCGTCAGAGCGGCGCGATCTTCATATCGTCGCAAGACTCTTGGGACAAGACGATACGACACTCGATAGCGTACTCGAAACGGCAGCGGCGCAATTGGCAACTGCTGATCGTAGTACGCCCAAGCAATCCCAAAATGAAAATGCACTTTCCGGGCAAAGCGTTTGTTTTACCGGTCATCTTCAATCCACGATTGATGGAAAACCGATCACCCGGGACATGGCGGAGACGCTTGCTAAGAGAATGGGAATGCTCGTCGCAAGCAACGTCACGAAGAAACTCGATATACTGGTTGTTGCCGATCCAAACACCCAATCTGGCAAAGCCAAGAAGGCAAGGAATTATGGCATCCGTGTCCTTTCCGATATGGTGTTTTGGCGAATGGTAGGCGTCACCATAGATTGACTGCGAATCGGGTAAGGGCAGCCATTGCTGACCGCCCTCCGCACACCACCTGGCATGCGGGTCCGCACAAGGCAGGGTGGGCCGGCCACTCGTGGCCGGGTGCGAAGGCACAGGATGAATCACCGTCGACGCGCAGCGACACAGAGACCGTCATCCTGCAGTTGGGCGCCGATGATGTCGTATCCTGTCGCTGCGCGACGCGGCCACAAATGTCCGGGCTATCCTGGTGTGACAAGCGAGCCGACTACTCGTTGGCGGTGTGCTGGCACGGGTGGCTGCTGGGATGGCGTGTGGCGTTGATGACTCGTAAGCGCCAGACGAACTACAGGTTTCCCTTTCTGGCTCGTTCTTCTTTTCTGTGGTCGGCGATGGTCCAGCGGTGGTGGGGGTTGGCTTTGAGCCAGGTGTCGGGGAGC
>Ga0070727_10004095_pt1 | contig 12625 bp, 7 predicted proteins | sample tdAd472_FD_66722 | JGI IMG/M metagenome (GOLD analysis project Ga0070727, IMG submission 66722) | Marine sediment microbial communities from the Atlantic coast under amendment with organic carbon and nitrate - tdAd47.2 | ecosystem: Environmental > Aquatic > Marine > Coastal > Sediment | place... | reverse complement strand
GAGCCGGTCATTATCGCCACCGGAACAGATGGCAACGATGCCATAGCAGGCGGCGTCAATAACGATACCCTCACAGGAGGAGCAGGGGACGACTACCTCACAGGTGGCGCAGGGGATGATAACTACGTCTTTGATAGAGGAGATGGTGAGGACCTTATAGATAATCACGGCGAAGGCTCATCTAACGATAAGGTGCTCTTTGGTGCCAATGTTGAAGCTGATCAACTCTGGTTCCGAATGATCAACAACGATGGTGATGCACTTGCAGACGATCTGGAGGTCAGTGTCATCGGAACGGATGATAAGGTCGTCATCGATGATTGGGATAACGGTGCTGACAATAAAGTAGCGCAGTTTGAAACTTCAGTAGGTGAAACCCTTGATCAAAATGGTGTCGCCAACCTCATTTCAGCTATGGCTTCCTTTGCACCTCCAGGTGCCGGCGAGACCGATCTTACGGCTGGTGAGCATGATGATGTGATCACGGCGATCGCGGCGAATTGGCAGTCATAATCTAAATGTATATTACTGGTTAAGGGCGGTCATTTGGCCGCCCTTCATGTTTTTGGTGTTGTTCCTCAAGTTTACAAAGGTGGCTTAGTATTTCCTATTCAACTGCTCTGAACCTCACTCGAATCTATGCGATTCGTATTTTGTCTAGGGGAAGATATGGCTTTTTGGAGAGGTGAATGTCCGTCGTCATATAATTTGGAACAGATAGCGGCCTGATCTAAAGGAGGATCTGGCTCATCTGGTTCATCTGGTTCAAGATATTAGGCGGCGTAATTGCGGTGTTGCAAGCGTCGTATCTCCATTGTTTTTCGTTTGATCCTTTCCCTTCGTCTTAAAATGGCTTGCCCACGCCCGAAGTAGACGTCTGCGGGTGTGAGGTTATTGATGCTCTCGTGGTATCGGTGATGGTTATAATGATCGACGAAGGTCTCGACCTGTGCTTCCAAGTCTGCCGGAAAGAAGTAGTTTTCGAGCAAAATGCGGTTCTTCAGGGTCTGATGCCACCGTTCGATCTTGCCCTGTGTTTGCGGATGATACGGTGCGCCCCGGACGTGAGCTATTTCCTTGTCACCCAGCCATTCAGCCAGCTCGCCAGAGACGTAGCTGGAGCCGTTGTCCGACAACAATCTCGGCTTGTGTGCGACATGGGCCTGATCACAGCCCGATGCCTGCAGAGCAAGGTTCAGCGTGTCGGTAACATCGCTCGTCTTCATGGTCGTGCACAGCTTCCAGGCAATGATATAGCGCGAGTAATCATCGAGGATGGTCGATAGATACATCCAGCCCCAGCCGATGACCTTTAGGTAGGTGAAGTCGGTCTGCCATAGTTGATTGATGGCTGTTGTCTTTTCCCCGAACTCATCAGCCGCCTTGATGACAATGAAGGCGGGGCTGGTGATCAGATCAAGGGATTTGAGCAGGCGATAGACAGAAGCCTCCGAGACAAAGTACTTTTCAGTGTCCGTGAAGCGTACCGCTAGTTCGCGTGGGGACAGCTCCGGCACATCCAGTGCCAGATCAACAATCCGCTGACGAACATCATCAGGAATGCGATTCCAGACCCGTGACGGCATCGGGGATCGATCTTCCAAAGCCTCCGGTCCGCCAATCTGATAGCAGTCATACCAACGATAAAACGTGGTGCGAGGGATGCCCAGCTTATCCAGTGTTTGCTTGATGGGCAGGTGCGATTGCTCAACAAGGCGGATGATCTCAAGCTTTTCTGATGCGGGGTATCTCATTCGTCGTCTCCCCCATCCGCGATCATGCTTTTTTTAAGAAGCCGCAGTTCCAGGGTCTGCTCGGCAACGACTTCTTTCAATTCACGCGCTTCACGGCGCAGGTCGGACACCTCACTCGTAGAAGCAGCGCGGGCCGTATCACCGGCAAGTCGGCGCTTGCCAGCTTCCATAAACTCCTTCGACCATTTGTAATAGATACTCTGGGCAATACCTTCACGACGGCAAAGTTCGGCGATGGTCTCCTCTCCGCGCAAACCATCCAACACAATACGGATCTTTTCTTCTGCCGAATATTGCTTGCGTGTCGCTCGGCGAATGTCCTTGATCGCCTTGGCTCCACCAGTTTGTCGTGTCTGCGATTTCTGTCTCATCTTCACTCCCCTTCGGGTCATTACGATGAACCAAAAATCCTCTCTTATGCAATCCCGCTAATCTGTCCCATAGGCGCTGAAGTTAGACAGTATAGCTATAGGTTAGATACGAGTTCTCGTGGTGACGGAGCTCTAATCAATGCAGATCGGCCTTGTTTAACGAGCCCAGTTTTATCTGAGTAATGCGCTTTGTGGAAAGCCCTCTCGCAACCCTGTCTGATATTTTGGCCAGGAACCAATCTCTTATGATGCAGCCAATGATAGAAATATTGTGCCTGCTACGACAATCTCAGTTGACCAAGAACAAATATAGGCAATACAGTTATTTTCAGTAACTGCCTATAGTAACACAGGAAAATTGATTCATGCCAGACAGTTCCCGGTTCCCGAAAGAAGTGAAGGGCAATCTTGTCTGGAATCCAGGAGAAGAGTTTCGGGATGGTTTCGTGCAACGGGTGCTCGGTACCGTTCAGTCTTGGCTTGCGAGAAACGTCGAAACTAAGGCGACGTGCCGAATCAATTTGAGCAAGGTAACCTGGGGTGACCCACAGGCACTGTTATTCCTTGGTTGCGTATTGAGGCAATCCACGTTTGATCGGACTAGGATCACTTTGGATTTAGGGGAGCCTCTGGGGCCCCATGCCATTTTCCTGAAGTTCCTCGCGCAACAGGACTTCATTAAGGCTTTTATGGAGAATGCTACAGTCGAGCTGTCTGGTGAGACTATTCCTCAAGATAAAGAAACACGGAATGAAAGAATCACTAATTTGGCGGATTCACTCGCCAACCTGCACCACCCCAATTCTGAATGTATCCGAGCAAAATTCGTCAATTTGCGAGATCGCGTGTACGAGGGGCAAGGGCTCCAGGACTTTGTTGAGAATTTGATTGTGGAGGCCTCTGAGGTTAACGGCGTCGCTGAACATTTCGCCGATAACCTTGAGGTGAAGGATGAACTGCTGCAGAAGCTGCGGAAGTTTCTCTATGAGCCACTGTTAAATATCAAAGAACACGCCTACCCTGACGGCAAGCCTGCAATCGCCGGACTATTTGCGCGTGTCCATGGAGCCCGTCCCCAAAACCAGTCCAGTGGAGAGTCTGTGCAGGGTACCGGAATTGCCGACGATTTAGCAGGGCAAGCCGAGCCAGCCCCTTCTCCGTCCAAGCCAACCCGTCAAGAAAAATGGGATGATGTCGAACAAAGAATTGCCAAGGATGTTCCACCCTATAAGGATTTCAAGCCAGCCAAGTATGTTCCCTGGTTGGAGGTTTATATTTGTGACATTGGTTTAGGCATAGTTCACCATATTGAAGACTGGAAAGTCTGGCATGGAAACAACGATGACTTTTTTGCACTGCCTAAGGAAAGACAGGATGAAATAGAAGGCCTGCATAGCATTTTCAAAAAAGTCGCTAGTTACCGCGATGGCAGCAAGTTGGAAGCCATTGCATCACTGATTTTTAAAGAGCCTTTTTCTTGTAAGTCACGTGAAGCCATTGGTTTTATGACCGGATTGAAACACTTGGGACAACTGCTTGATCTGGGCAAGGATTACAGCCGCCTTTATTCCGACCGCGGGGTGAATATCGGCAGCCATATGCCATGGAAGGTTCGTCAGGCAGATCGCTCCTCTAAACAAACTGAATACAAGAATTTCACATCAATTACCGGTACGGGATGGATATATTATCTTCAGCCGAAGGAGCACTCACAGGCACTGACCGACTTCGATGCGCCGAGCGATGAGGGGTTGTCGGAAATTGCTCGGTATCTAAAGAAGGAGGCCGCCGCTCAGGAGAATGAGGACCCGGACCCCTTTGCCGAGTTGGACAGGCTTATTCTGCATGACCACCGGACACAGAAGTCGGCTTTGCCGCCCTCGCAGGTATTGGAGAATGGTTATTCAAAAGTTGAGGATTTAGCCGTAGCCTTTCGACCGCCTCGACTCCTTGCAAAAAGCGATCTGTTTACTTGGCTCGCGGCGGTCGGTGAGCACAGAAATATAACGCAGTTTGTCATAGTGGAATTGAGCCGTTTTCAGGCGCTATATCTTTCCGAAATTCTGCGGTTCGAAACCCTGGATAAGAAATCTGTTCGTTCTGTTGTCCTCGTTACCGAGGATTATCATATCCAAGTGCTTAAACGGAACATCGGTAAAATGTGTTTCGAGTTAGATAAGGTCGGCGTTCAGGAATTCTTGAATGCCGAGACCGAAACCGGCTTGGCCCGAATCACTGATTTGTTGCGTAAAAAAGACAGCGAGATTTTTTGGCAGGGCCTTGATGCCAATGCGTTGGGTAATGATGAAGAGCCTTTCTTTCACCCGGGTGCCGTCGATTGGAAGGGCAAAAGAGACCTGAAAGGCTACCTGGATCTTACCCATGCTTTGGTTGATCGCAGCCGATACAGGGCATGTAGACGTGCCCTGCGCCGCAGCCTAGCGCTCTATCCCGGCCACAAAGTTGTTCCTTCGGACGATCTAGTGCCACCGATCCTTGGCGATATCCAACGTCGGCAGGGCGGAGGTACCGCTCATTCTGACGACAATGCACAGGTAGTTGTCGTTGGCAGCATCGGAGTCACCCAAGAAACCAATCGTGACGCGAACCAAAGTGGAAATGCACCCGAGATCAATCTGTTTTCGCGCCAAGCGGCAACCGAAGAGCAGAAGATTCTGAATGCCCTTTATTGGCAGGAGCCTAAAAAGCTAAATAAGCCCATCTCCGTTGACGGCTGGAAGCGCATCCCCGGCACCGCCTATGTTGCCGAGCACGGAGAGTATTCGATCTCTATCGTACGCTACCCGGTCAAAGAAAATGGCGATCTGGACTTTTCCCGCCCTTATTATGCGCTTTCACCAGAGAAAACCTATGCAGAGTTCCAACGGCTAAGAATCCTAAAAATGGGTCATTGGGAATACGGCAACCGCCATGATCTGATGACCTTGAACATAGACTTAGCCCTTCGAGCATCCTTTCTGGACCAAGGACCCTTAGCAGACTGGCTGGAAACAGAACTGGTTAAACACTTCAGCGAAAACCAGCCCTCCAATTACGTGGGACAAGACTGGTCACCAGCTTCCTTTATCCTTTATTCTTCTCATGCGACTACGGATTTAATGGTTCGCTGGATACAGAAACGGCTTGAAAATCCTGAAGGCCGTTTGGCCAAGGTCGGCTTAACGAAGGACATGTTGGTTCCGGTCAAGTTTCTAGGTGCCCACTCAGTTTCGCCAGCACTTGTGTCGTCATTGGTTCGAGAGCGCGTCAAGAAACTAACATCGGTGCAAACGAATTGGACTGCATTGATTCTGGATGATGCCAACATCTCCGGTAAAAACCTTCGGGAACTCACTCAATTCCTTCAAGGCATGGGAGCAAAACAACCTCGATCCTTAATGTTGGTTGACCGCTCGGGGTTGCCGGCGGAGCCTGGAGAGAACATTTTCGGCCGATATAGCGGGCGTCACTCCCGTCGATGGCGATGGGATGTCCCCACTCTGGGCTACAAGCGGGACTGCCTGCTATGCCGGGCGCTAGATCAAGCATCCATTCTGTTGAGCGAAACAACCATGCCATCCCACCAAAGGCGCTTGGAATATTGGCGAGATATTTGGGGTAGCCGAAATGTCTCCACCCATTGGCATCGCACGGACGTAAATGCGATTCCTACCCCATTTGATCAACAGATGCCGATTACCTTTGGGGCTTCCCCAAAATCAACTTCTCAGGACCCAAGGGCTCAGTTAATTCAGGCAGGCAATTCAACTGTTGCCGCTTCCGTGATTGCGGAACTTTCCCGATTAACCACCCGGCATGACGTAGCTGCGAAGAAATTTTACCAGAACTTCGGTGGCAATCCTGCGGTCCGAGAAGCCTTGCCAAAGCGCCAAGAGCAGTTGGATGCGACCATGGAGGTTGTGTCTGCTCAATTACTACTCTTCCAAGATGAGTTTCGAGCAAAAGACCGGTGTGGCTATGCGACCATCTTGCTCAAGAGCTTGCTGGAGCAGAGCGGTGAGAGCGACGCAACCGCGCTCGCTGCTTTAACCTTGGCAACGTTGGATGAAGACACGCTCCAAGCGGTTATCAAGTCTATTACCGAAGCTGTAAAGGACGCGGAGCAATTGGGAATCGATGCCCTTCTGACAATCCGGCTGCTTGATGCAAGGTTCAGTAAATCCAGTGGGTATGAAAAGCCAGAAAATGGACAGTTGTCGGAACTTCTCAGCGATAGTAACAAGGTTTTGTTAGGGTATGGCGACCCTGAAGCTGTACTAAAATCGTATGTGAATTGGGCATATGAAGACTGCAATAGCGAGCCCAGATTGCACACTGGAGAGTTGGCGAAAAACCTAAGTATGCTTGACGATAATGATCAGGCACCTGTCGTGGTTAGAGATACTATTCAGCGGTTGGTTTGTGTTTCTGATGGCCTCCTGGGCCTCGGTGACTGCCTATTAATCCCAGCTGAATGGGCACGGGAAAAAGCTTTTGAACTCAATGCGTTGATTACAGAATTACGCACCAATAGCTCCGCTAGCTCAGAAATGCTGGGACCAATTGGGGAGAAGATCAAAACCTTCTTTGAAGATGAGGAAAATGGCATCCATAAGAATTTAAGGGCGTTACTCTGGAAAAGGCTTTGGTCTGTGGATGGTGAAAAGCGCTTCTTCCACGACGTTGTCACAGAATTACAGAGAAATTGGGCCGACTTCATCCGTGACCGGTTTAAAACCGGTCGGGTTTTTTCCAAAATCTGGATGAAAGACTTGATTGGAGAAGAAATTGCAGACCTAGAGGTTGAGGTGTTGACGGACGATCAGCAGAATTTGCGTGATATATTTATTTTTTGCGACGGACTTGTTCAGGAGTTGATTGAAGAATCGATAAAAAACGTATGCCATGCGGAAGGAAAAATGCACTGTCCATGGGACATTAATAATTCGCCAAAGCGAGAGGTTCATATGTGGTGCCGCGTTGCGTTGAATGATCAGGCGCGGGAGGTCACTGTAACACTTAAGAATCGCGCGGTGAAGAATCAGCACACGGAACCCAAATTTCGTCGCACACGCTCAGGCCTTGAGCGCATTGGTGGTAAATACAGTGTGTCTCGACCAATTGAAGAGGACCATGGGTCGGGCATCTATATTGTAACCACAGAAATTCGCATTCCGACTTACCGGTATTTCTTGGAAGGAAAAGCTCATGCAGATTGACATTTTGGTCATTGATGATGAAATCGCAACCAGACGGCGTGGTTATGACGACCTTTTGGCGCGCCTAAACGACTCCGGGTTAAGCGGTAAGGTTTCCTTCGAATACATTCGTCACCCCAAAGAAATCATTAGCCGGGTTCAAGCTAAGCGGTTTGTGTTTGCGATAGTTGATGTCGTATTGAACGGCAACAGGGAATGGGGTGGGTATACACTGCGAGATGCACTAAGTGACGTTTCCGATTTGCCTGTTGTTCTTGTGAGCGGACGCTGGGATGCAGCCAATATGGATTGGATGGAATACGGGTGGAAGCAAAAGCAGTTTGAGGCTTTTCTTGAATGGCGGCATATTGATCCTGGGGAGCAGGCCGCCGGTGCCAAAGAGACTCCGGCAGATGCAAAAGGGGCGAAATTCTATGGTTTACGAACGCTACAGAGGTTAATCCAAAATCTGACTGGGACGACCAATGCGCTCGATGACGCGGCAAGTCGCGATCTCAATATCCTGCATATCTCGGATATTCAATTTGGCGGGTTTGACGAAGCCAATCTTTCGGCGATTACTGAGCAAGATGCCGCTGAAATCAAAAGTAACTGTGGTTTTCGCGCGCCAGATTTTGTCGTTATCAGTGGGGATATCACAGAGCATGCTCTTCCTTCCGAATTCGACCAAGCTGCAAAGTGGCTGAGCGCCTTCTTGGAAAAGCTCGACATGACAGAAGCAGATATGCAGGAAAAGCGGCTTCTGGTCGTGCCCGGCAACCATGATGTTTCTGCCTATATGTCTGCAGCGGTACGGGCAGGAATAAGAAAAATAAAAGGGGCGAAGGATGGTGAGCCAAAGTTTGAGCTGGCTACAGCGTTGCTAAAATCCACAGCGGCAGGTTGCCAGAACGAACTCCTAGGCTATGCATATGAACCGTTTAAGAAATTCCACCAAAGTGTCTGTGACCGCCCATTCCTCAAAGGCAGCTTAAACGAAGGCGCTCTGGCTTGGATTGAAAATCGCTTTCGTCACGTCGGCGTCGTTTTCTATGGCCTCAATACGGCCCAGCCAGCCATGGCGGATGGTTCACCTGATAGGTCCGCTTGTGAGGATTGTTTGACTGATATTCGGGGCGCACTGACCGCTACGTTCGAGAACGTGCCCCCGCTAGAGCAGCCAGTGGTGATCGGAGTAGGCCACCACTGTCCCGTGGAAAAGGAAAAGGATCGGGGGGTTCGAAATCCAGATACGTTTAAAGAGCACCTGAAGGCATCGAACCCGGATACACATCTTTTTCTTCATGGTCACTGGCACACCTTTGAGGCGGACGATGGTAAGGCCGGTGGGAAAAGGTTGGTTCGTGCCTGTGCACCAACGCTAAAAAAGGGTGCGGGCAGTCGTGGCGAGGACACGCTTCGGGGTTATAACTTAATTACGTTAGTTCGAGAAAACGGCAACATTACCAAGCTGAAAACTAAGACAATCAATAGGCTCGTTGATGAAAATTTACAGACTAACAAGAAAACGTTCGTTCGATCAGCCGAAACCGGCCAGTTCCGTGAAGACAATTAATCGTCACCTTCACGCAGTAGTGTGAAGCGGTATAGCGGTTTTTCTTCGGGAAGTGGCGAGTGCGTAGTTTTCATGGAACACGCTAAATGTGGATGCCTCTTAGCCCTCGAATGGTGATGCTGACATCTTACGGGTCCATTCACGGCGACCGTCGGTCATTAATTGGTTAGAAACTTAGGTGAGATGTGTTTTATCCCTCGTTTTATGTGTTCTCGAAACTCTTTCTCGGAATTATGCCGGGCGACCAGAATTTTCAGTATCTCTTCAAGAATTTTCTGCCTGATTTAGACCCGAAGACACAGAAGAAAATTGTCGAGGGGCGGCACAACTTTCAAGGTAAAGTTGGACGGTTGGTTTCTGAGCGCTACAAGCATGGAAGTGAGTTTCTTTCCTTTGTCCATGGCTCAATGGAAAAAATTGCGGAACATCCCGGCGAACATACGTTAAGAGACTTAAGTGAAGATGCATTTGATGGAATGGAAGCGGGCTTCCATATTTTTAGTGGAAAGGAACTTCCCCAAACGTTCAAAGTCGGGATGGAGCACCTTAGAACGATTGAAGACTTGGGTTTTGATGCCCATGAGAATTGGACAGAAGGTAATTTCCAGGCTCTCCAAAGAATTCTCCAAAGTGCCCCTGTGTGCCCTGAATATTGGCTGGGAATCGACCGCAAGCAATTAAGCCTAAGCCGTCCGAATGAGGGAGTTGTTGCTACGCTAGTTTTTCGGGGGTTTTTATACCGATTAGCTGTTATGGAGGCTATCTGGGTTTCCATGATGCGAGATAATGGTAAGTCAATGATCGCTCATTGCTTAATGGCTGGTCCTGAGCGCCACCTCAAACAAAAGAAACCTCTCCAGCGCTTTTTCTTGAGTCAGTTTTCATCGGTGTTTGGTGGAACTCTGTCTATTAGTAAAATTGCCGAAAATATAGGAGGCTATTCAAAGCCAGCAAGCTCCCAAGAGAGCCATAAACGCGACTTTCGTCGCAAACTAAATGCTGGTCATCATTTTAAAGTGAAGGACGCCCATGATATCCTCCGAAACGTTCTAATTCCTGCGGCTCAGGAACGGAATTTGGAATTCCCAGAAGATACATATTGGCTGACGTTTTTTGCTGCGAGGGGGTTTCAGAAAGTATGTGCGGCATATGAAAAGGAAAAGGCATCTGATCCGTGCTGGCATGCTGTGTTGCCAGAGGGCTTGGAAACTCTTTTTTGCTTTTATAAAAAAGCTTATTCACATGCCACCCAGGTTGTTCCGGTTGGGGAAACAAAAACTACCTTTTCCGGTTAGGGTTGAGTTGAGCGCCACGGTTCCCGTGGACTTTAGAATTGGCAGCATTGCTTCCCGAAGTGCCTTTGTTGGCGTTTGATTGGTTAGCCTTGTGGTTGGCATTTGCTTTGGTTTGTGACGATTTCTTAGACATCCTGTCTTCCTTATTTGTTGTGAATTAAGGAAGGAAGCGTGCCAAATACAGGGTTTTGGAAATAGTGACAAAAAGTGGGATTATTCGTTGGTGGGGGGCGGCTCAGCGATAGGAGTTACCCCATTGGCATGAACCTTAAGTGTAATATCGAAGGAGGCTTGGCACATTTCGGGCATATTTTACTCCTTTGGGTCAAAAATCGAACCCCCTCTGCACTAGAGGCGGAGAAATCAGGCCAATTTTGGGGGATTCCGTGTGCGCAAATTGAGCCGGTCTTATTCCTTCTTATTCTCTTTTAATTGTCTTCTGGGCTCGTTTATGTGCGGCAGTACCCGAGCCCCCCATTGATATTGTCATATTTTTGTTTTCCCTAGCCAGTCTCCGTGAGAGAACGTTTAAGATGGGTACCTCTCGATAAACCTAACTCTAAGATTTAGCGTCAATCAGAATCTTTGCTTGGTCAATGATTACCCTTAGGGTTTGGGTATCTACTTTACCTACAATACCTAAAAAATTCTCGAGTTCTTCTCGTTTGGCTCGGTCTTTTTCGCCAAAAATTGGGAATTCAAAAAGTTCACTAAGTGAAAGATTGAGCGTTTCGGCAATCAGGGCAGCAGTCGCAATTCTTGTCGAGGCGGCTCCGCGCTCAATGTTGGAGATAGTGTCAACAGAGCGACCAACTGCCTCGGCTAAATCTTCTTGAGTCATATTGGCTTGTTTTCGGCTTTGCCGAACTTTAGCCCCAAAGCTGCGAAGTATCTCTTCCGGTTTCATACACGGAATTTCACTCGGATTCCGCTATCCATCCACCGAAATAAATTCAGTAAAATAGTTGTGCATCCACAAAAGCCGGAATAATATTCCGTGCATTGGCGTTTGTGGGGGGGAGAAGCGTGAAAAATTCAGTTTTTGCTGTTTTATTGTCTGCGACCGTTTTGGCTGGTTGCGCGACTGACCAAGCAGGTACCAAGCAAAATATAGGAACCGTTTTAGGTGCTGTCGGAGGGGCTCTTTTGGGCTCGTCCCTTGGCAAAGGGGATGGGCGGTTTGTTGGTGTTGCCGCTGGGGCATTGGCTGGAGCCTGGATCGGAAATCAGATTGGGAAATCTCTTGATGAGACGGATCGCAGGGCCGTCAGCAAGAAGACCAACCAGGCATTGTCTCAAGCTAGGAATGGTCAGTCTGTCAGTTGGGCCAATCCTGATGCAGGTGCAAGCGCAATTATTACACCTCGTACTTCGACCGTAGAGAGCCGTAATGTGGCGATGCTACGCGCTAATAATATTCAGTCGCCGGGTACGCTTGATCTGATAGGGTCCACCTATATCGCCAGCAAATCGGTAAACTTGCGATCAGGGCCTTCCTCCCAAACCCAGGTCGTCGGCAACCTGAAAACCGGCGAACGCTTTCAGGCTGTTGGCCAGGTCGTGGGAACAGATTGGATTTTGGTTGGACAGAACAGCAGAAGCGTAGGCTATGTATATGGACCTCTTGTTGAAGAGGCTCCCGCTGTTCAGGTTGCAGCTGTTTCTAAAGCCAAGACTCCTGAATCCCAAGTGCCCGTGACGGATCGGCAGCAGTCCATTCGCCCACCTATTGACCTTGATGCTCTGGAAAACGACGAGGCCATTGATCTGGATGCAGAAGGGCTTGTCGCTGAGAACGTAGCGGTTACTTCCGCCTGCCGGACTGGCGATGTCGTAATTTCCAAGGGCGGATCGACAGAAAGAAGCAACATCAAGGCCTGTAAGGGGATAGATGGTGCCTGGGAGATTCTCTAGATGAATCTCAAAAAAGTCTTCCTGTTTTGTTTGATCGGTACCGTGATGAGCGGTCCGGTCAAGGCAGATGACGCTCACAGACTGGCATTTTCAAAGAAGATGGGTGTTGAGATACTGGCAAGAAAAGCTGAGGGAGCCTGGTGTCGGCCTGAGCTAGGCTTGATGGTTATTGCTAAAGAGCGGGATTTCTTTTCAGGCGATAAACTTTCAATCCTCATGGATCGGTTGGGTCTAATTATCAAAAGGGAGTGCTCGGAGGCTGAAACAGCGAGCATCGAAGGGATTGACGATACCACTGGGCTTGTAACCTACAGGGGGGCGGCCAGTTCTCGATACGGCTGGAAACCAACAGAGCAAATTACCACCAAAGAGAAAAATGATCCTGGAAAGAGTGTTGCCCTACCGTCGAATGAGGTCAAGAAGGCGCAAAGGGTGGCTGCATCCACGAATAAGCCGACGGCCAGACCTGCTAATGGGGGAGTTTTTGACAGTTTTAAGAAATGGGCACTCGGGGGCG
>Ga0070727_10004092_pt1 | contig 12632 bp, 9 predicted proteins | sample tdAd472_FD_66722 | JGI IMG/M metagenome (GOLD analysis project Ga0070727, IMG submission 66722) | Marine sediment microbial communities from the Atlantic coast under amendment with organic carbon and nitrate - tdAd47.2 | ecosystem: Environmental > Aquatic > Marine > Coastal > Sediment | place... | reverse complement strand
ATTTCATCGATGAACAGGATGATTTCACCACCGGCGCCCTTCACCTCGTCGAGCACGGCCTTCAAACGCTCCTCGAATTCGCCGCGATATTTTGCGCCTGCGATGAGCGAGCCCATGTCGAGGCTCATCAAGCGGCGATCCTTGAGGCTGTCGGGCACATCGCCATTGGCAATGCGCAGCGCGAGGCCTTCTGCAATCGCGGTCTTGCCGGTGCCGGGTTCGCCAATCACGACAGGGTTGTTCTTGGTTCGGCGGGCAAGAATCTGGATCACGCGGCGAATTTCTTCGTCGCGCCCGATTACCGGATCGAGCTTGCCCTCACGCGCAGCCTCGGTCAGGTCGCGCGAATATTTCTTCATCGCATCGTAGGACGCTTCGGCATTGGCGCTGTCCGCCGTCTTGCCGCCGCGCAGTTCATTGATCGCGGTGTTGAGCGCCTGCGCGGTGAGGCCTGCATCGGCGAGCGCCTTGCCCGCCTTGCTGTCCTTGGCCAGCGTCAGCGCCAGCAACAGCCGTTCCACGGTGACATATTCGTCGCCCGCCTTTTGCGCGACCTGCTCGGCTGCATCGAGCACCCGCACCGCATCATTATCGAGGCCCGGCGTCTGTTGCGCCCCGCCCCCGCTGACTGCGGGAATCTTCGCCAGCAGCGCGTCAACCGCCTGCACTGCCGTGCCCGGATTACCACCGGCGCGCTGGATCAGTCCGGCGGCCATGCCTTCCTCATCCTCCAGCAGCGCCTTGAGGATATGCTCAGGCGAAATACGCTGGTGGTTGTTGCGGATCGCCACGGTCTGCGCGCTTTGCAGAAAGCCACGCGCCCGGTCGGTAAACTTTTCGAGATTCATGCCCTTTTGGTCCCTTGCCTGATTACCTGTGACAGATAGCGTTGCATATGCGCAACACAAGTAGTGTCGGACCCGATTTTTAGACCCTTGGTCGAAAATATTGCTCGGCGCAGGCTAGCGCGCCGAAACCACTTTCACCAGCGCGCAAGCGTGCTAACAGGTCGCGCATGAAGCTTCACGCAATGCTCCGCTCGCTCGTTCCCGCTGCTGCCACTTTCGTGCTGTTGGGCTGTACCACCATCGACGCACCGCCAATTGCGATTGCTCAAGTCGAAACCGCAGCGCCGACACCTGCCGCGCTTGATGATCTGATCGCTGCGGTCGATATTCCGTACGAGACTTTCACGCTCGACAATGGCTTGCAGGTTGTGATCCACACCGACCGCAAGAGCCCGTTGGTCGGCGTCACCACCTATTATCGTGTCGGATCGAAGCACGAACCGCGCGGGCGCACCGGCTTTGCCCATCTGTTCGAACATCTGATGTTCGGCGGCAGCGAGAATGTCGAGAATTTCGACGTTCCGCTCGAAGCCGCAGGCTCGACCGGCACCAATGGCTCGACCTGGTATGACCGCACCAATTACGTCGAAGTCGTGCCCACCGGTGCGCTCGATCTGGCGCTGATGATGGAAAGCGATCGCATGGGCTATCTGCTCGGCGCGATCAGCCAGGAAAAGCTCGATAACCAGCGCGCGGTGGTGCAGAATGAGAAGCGCCAGGGGGATAACAGCCCCTATGGCCTGGTCGGCTATGTTATGAACGAAGGGCTGTTGCCCGTCGGCCACCCCTATCGCCACTCGACCATCGGCTCGATGGCGGATCTATCGGCTGCCGGCCTTGAGGATGTGCAGAGCTGGTTCCGCGACAATTACGGGCCGAACAATGTCGTGCTCGCGCTCACCGGCGATATCGATGCGGAAACCGCGCGCCCGCTGGTCGAGCGCTGGTTTGGCGAAATCCCGACAGGACCCGACGTGGAAACGCGCGACGCTGGCCCTGTCACATTGGCAGAGCCGCAATATCGCGAGATTACCGATCAGGTTCCGCTCGCACGCATTTATCAGGCATGGACCGGCCCCGGCATGGAGCATCCCGATGCGGTGCCGCTGCGCGTGGGCATGTCGATCCTTGGCGGGCTGAGCTCTTCGCGGCTCGACAATTCCATGGTGCGCGGGGAAGAGCTGGCGACCAGCGTCTTCGCCTATGCGCAGCAGCAGGAAGAACTCAGCTTCCTGCAAGCTGTCGTCAACGTGAAGCCCGATGTGGACAATGCCACTGCGCTGGCGCTGCTCGAAAGCGAAATTGCCGCGATGATCGCAGACGGCCCGACGCAGGATGAGATCAACCGCGCGGTCACGCAGATTGTTGCCGGCACCATCGGTTCACAGCAGCGGGTCGGCAATTTTGGCGGCAAGGGAGTGATCCTTGCCGAAGGCCTGCTCTACACCGGCAATCCCGGCCAGTTCCGCGATGAGCTGGAGCAGATGGCGGCGCTGACACCCGAAGCTGTGCGCGCCGCAATGGAGCGCTGGCTCTTGCGCCCGGCCTACACGCTGGCAGTGGTTCCGGGTGAACGCACGCTCGACGGTGCAAGCCTTGGCGGCTGGGGTGATGAACATCTCAATCCTGCGCCCGAGCCCGACACCGGCTCCGACGTCGAAGTCGCGCGCACCGGCCCCGAACGGGCCATGCCGACGCCCGAGCCTGTGGGCGCATTGACCTTCCCGCAGGTCGAGCGCGCGACGCTTTCAAACGGCATTCCGGTGGTGCTGGCGCGCCGCACCGCGGTACCGCAGGTCTCGCTTTCCATGGTCTTCGATGCCGGATCGGTGGTCGATCCCGTCGGACAGGCGGGCATTCACGAGACCATGGTGGATGCGCTGAGCGAAGGCACCACCAGCCGCAACGCGCTCGATATCGCGCAGGAGCAGGAAGCGCTTGGCGCATCGCTCAATGCGAGTGCTGGCGTGGATCGCTCGACCGTCTCGCTCACCGCGCTCACCGCCAATCTCGCGCCCTCGCTCGATTTGATGGCCGATGTGGTGCGCAATCCGGCCTTTGCGCCCGCTGCCGTCGCCCGCGTGCGCCAGCAGCGCGAAGCTGCGATTGCCCAGCAGCTCGCCTCGCCCGCAGGCCTTGCCCAGCGTGCCTTCCTGCCGCTCGTCTATGGCGAGAACCATCCCTACGCCTACGCCTCGAACAGCGGAAATGCCGAAGTTGTAGCTTCCCTTGAAGCCAGCGACCTCGCCGCCGAACATTCCGAGTGGATGCGCCCCGATCTCGCTTCGATCACCGTGGTGGGCGATATCGCGATGGGCGATCTGGTCGCCGTGCTCGAAACCAGCTTTGGCGATTGGGAAGTCCCGGTCACTCGGGCACCTGCGAAAAATGTCGATGCTCCCACGCCCGAACTGGCCGCGCGCCTGGTGGTGGTAAACCGACCCAATTCGCCGTCGAGCTATCTCATGCTCGGCCGCCTGACGCCCTTTGCCGGACAGCCCGATGGTTTCGAAGCTGTGGAACTGGCCAATGAAGTGATCGGCAACGGCTTCCTCTCGCGGCTCAACAATGATCTGCGTGAGACGCGTGGCTGGACCTATGGCATCCGCTCCTCGATCCCGTCCGCGCGCGGGCAGCGTCGTTTGCAGATTGGCACGCAGGTGCAGGCCGACAGGACAGCGGATTCGATCCGCGTGATCCTCGACCAGATGTCGGATTTCCCTTCCGAACGCCCGGTCGATGCGACCGAATTGCAGCGCGTGACCGATGGCAATATCCGCAATCTGCCCAATCGCTTCGAGACCAACGGCCAGGTGCTTGGCGCCCTGCTGGCCAACCAGCTGCTGGGCCGGGAACTGCGCTATCAGGCAAGTCTGCCCGATATCTACCGCGCGATTGACGCAATGGACATCGATTCCAGCGCTGGCGAATTCCTCCAGCCGATAAATTTCGTGATTGTGGTGGTGGGGGACCGCACCGTCATCGATCCGCAGCTCGAAACGCTCGGCATGGATATCACCTATCTCGACGCGGATGAGCTGTAAGGTCTTTCATCCACTTCATTCAACACAGTTTCAGGAGAGAATTATGAGCGACGTCGGCGGCACCTATGATTTCGTGGTCAACAGCCCGATGGGCGAGCAGAAAGGCACAATGACGGTCGAACCCAATGCGGACGGAAGCGGCTTTACCGGCTCGCTCAACGGTTCGCTCGGCGCGATGGATATCGACAATGGCACGATCAGCGGGAACACGCTGTCGTGGAAAATGAAGATGAACATGCCGCTGCCGATGACGCTCGACTGCGAAGCAACGGTCGATGGCGACGATGTGACCGGCACGATCGATGCGGGGATGATGGGCAAGATGCCCATGACGGCCACGCGCCAGAGTTAGGGTGCGAACCCTAATCATGAGAGGCAGACCAAGGTCCGCCTCGTAAGCCCGTTTGAATACACCAGATAAGGGGGCGACGGGAACAACCCGCCGCCCCTTTCGCTGTGTGCGGGCAGGAGACTTCGCTTGGACGACGACACCAGAGATCATCGCAGCCGCCCAGAGCATCGCAGCCGCCCAGAGCATCGCAGCCGCAAGGTGCCGAGCAGCCGTGTGGCTCGCATCGGGGCATTCGGGCGGCTTGCAGGCGGCGTTGCCGGCGGCGTGTTGGCCGAGGGAGCACGCCGGGTCGCTCGCGGTGAGCGCCCACGCCTGCGCGATGCCATTCTGACGCCGGGCAACGCCATGCGGCTGGCAGACCGTCTCGCACACCTGCGCGGGGCCGCGATGAAGCTGGGCCAGATGATCAGCATGGATGCTGGCGACATGCTGCCGCCCGAACTTGCCGATATCCTCGCCCGTGTCCGCGAGCAGGCTGACAGAATGCCACCCAAGCAATTGCGCGATGTGCTGGACAAGGAGTGGGGCAAAGGCTGGCTCGGCAGGTTCCAGCATTTCAACCCGCGTCCCATCGCTGCCGCCTCTATCGGCCAGGTCCACAAGGCCACCACCAAGGACGGGCGCGAGCTGGCGATCAAGGTGCAATATCCCGGCGTCAAGGAAAGCATCGATGCCGATGTCGACAATGTCGCGACCCTGCTGCGCGTGTCCGGCCTGCTGCCTGAGCAAATCGATATCAGCCCGCTGCTCGTGGAAGCCAAGCGGCAACTTCACGAAGAGGCCGATTACGAACGCGAAGGCGCGGAAATGATGCGCTATCGTGCCCGGCTGGAAGGACATGCCGATTTCCTCGTCCCCGCTTTGGCCGAAGAATTTTCGACCGGGCGTGTGCTGGCGATGGATTTCCTTCCCGGCAAACCGGTCGAGGTGCTGGACAGCGCTCCGCAGGAAGAACGCAACCGTGTCACCATTGCGATTATCACCCTGGTGTTGCGCGAGATGTTCGAATTCGGGGTGATGCAAACCGACCCGAATTTCGCCAACTACCGCTTCCAGCCGGACAGCGGAAAACTGGTGTTGCTCGATTTCGGCGCAACCCGCGCGGTCGCTCCCGAAGTCGTCGCGACCTATCGCAAGCTGCTGGCTGCCGGCTTGGCGCAGGATAGCCTCGCGGTCCGGGATGCGGCGGTCGAAGCGGGCTTCGTGGGGCGCGGCGTGCTCGATGGGCATAGCGAGCGGCTCGAGCGGATGATCGGAATTATTGTGAGCGAGATGAACCGACCCGGCCCGTTCGACTTCGGCGACCGCGCGTTCGTGTCCGTCCTGCGCGACGAAGGCATGGAAATGGCGGCGGATAAGGCCACCTGGCACATTCCGCCGGTCGAGACGCTGTTCGTCCAGCGCAAGATCAGCGGCACTGCGATGCTCGGGGCGCGATTGAAAGCGAAGGTGGAGGTGCGCGAGCTGGTGCGGCCTTATGTCGAGAGTGACCCCTTGAGTGCCTGATAGGCGACCGCTGTCACGGCATTTGCCAGATTGAGCGAGCGAATGTGCTGTGAGCGCATCGGCAGCGAGAATTCGCGCGCACGGAACTGGTCGCGGATCGCACCGGGCAGCCCGACTGTTTCGCACCCGAACACCAGATAGGCATCCTCCGGGTAGTCCGGCTCGTAAAAGCTTACGGGCGCATCATCTTCGAACAGGAAGACCTGGTCGTCACGCGGCGCGCGTTCGGCGACGAAGTCCTCCCAGCTGTCGAATTCGGCGAGCCGGACATGCTGCCAATAATCCAACCCCGCGCGCTTGAGCCTGGTATCGGTGATCGTGAACCCGTAGGGCCGCACCAGCACCAGCTCCAGATCGAGCGCCACGCAAGTGCGCCCGATGGTGCCGGTGTTGCCAGGAATCTCCGGTTGGACGAGGACTATGGCGGTCATTTGATGGTGCCGATTGTCAGCCCAACTTGTCCTTCAGTATCTGGTTCACCACCGCCGGGTTGGCCTTGCCCTGCATCGCCTTCATCGTCTGGCCGACGAAGAAGCCGAACAGCTTGTCCTTGCCGCCGCGATATTGTTCGACCTTGTCGCCGTTTGCACCGATGATTGCGTCGATGGCAGCTTCAATAGCGCCGGTGTCGCTGACCTGTTTGAGGCCCTCGGTATCGGCGATTTCGTCGGGTTCGCGGCCCTCTTTCAGGACGATTTCGTAGATTTCCTTGGCCTGTCCGCCCGAAATCTCGCCCGCGTCCTGCATCTTGAGGATCGCGGCCTGCCGTTCGGCTGTGGCGTTGGCAAGAACGGCCTCGTCACCCAAGGATTTTACCACACCCGGAGCGACCGAGAGCGACCAGTTGGCGACCTGCGTTGCCACTTTCGCCTCACTCTTGCCGATGGCCTTGGCGGCCTCGCCCAGCAGCGTTTCAAAGCGCGCGAATGTCTCCACCTCGGCGGTGAGTTCGCGGGCATTGTAGGGCGTCAGGCCGAGATCATTCTCGTACCGCTGACGCTTGGCGTCGGGCAGTTCGGGCAGGCTGGCGCGGCACGCCTCGAGGAAAGCATCGTCCAGTTCTAGCGGCAGCAGATCGGGATCGGGGAAGTAGCGATAATCATGCGCATCCTCTTTGGACCGCATCGAGCGCGTGGTGCCCGTGCCCGGATCGAACAGCCGCGTTTCCTGCACGATCTTTCCGCCGTCTTCGAGCACATCGACCTGACGTTTTGCCTCATGCTCGATGGTCTGCATCACGAAGCGCACCGAATTGACGTTCTTCGTTTCGGTGCGGATGCCCAGCTCGGTATCGCCCACACGGCGGACCGAGACATTCACATCGGCGCGCATCGAGCCTTCTTCCATATTGCCGTCGCACGAGCCGACATAGCGCAGGATCGCGCGCAATTTGCGGACATAGGCTCCGGCTTCTGCGGGCGAGGTCATGTCGGGATCGCTGACGATTTCCATCAGCGCGACGCCGGTGCGGTTGAGATCGACATAGGACATGGTCGGGTGCTGATCATGCATCAGCTTGCCCGCATCCTGCTCGACATGGATACGCTCGATCCCGATCACCTTGTCCTCGGGAATGCCAGCCTTTTCGTCAGCCTCGATATGCAGCGCACCCTTGCCCACCAGCGGGTGGTAGAGCTGGCTGATCTGGTAGCCCTGCGGCAGATCGGCGTAGAAGTAATTCTTGCGGTCGAAGCGCGACCATGTGTTGATCGCCGCTTCGATCGCCATGCCGGTGCGCACCGCCTGACGGATGCATTCGCGATTGGGCACAGGCAACATCCCCGGCATCGCCGCATCGACGAGGGAGACCTGCGTATTGGGCTCCGCCCCGAACTGGGTGGAGGCGCCGGAGAACAGCTTGGCGTTGGAGGTGACCTGCGCATGGACTTCGAGACCGACAACGATCTCCCATTCGCCCGTTGCGCCGTGAATGCGGTAGTTACTCATACTCTTACCTTGTCATTCCGGCGAAGGCCGGAATCCAGTCCGCACAAGTCGCCAAACCGCGCTGGACCCCGGCCTTCGCCGGGGTGACGGCATAGGTGTTGGCACCATGGATGCGGTGGTTACTCATCGTCGATCAACTTTCCGTCTTTGTCGAAGCGCGCCTCACCATGTTTGATGCGTTTGGCGAGGTAGGCAGGGATCCAGAATGCGACAATAACCATCGCGATGTACGGGATTGATTCCATCGGATCGAAACTCACCACCACTTCTCCGGTTGCGCGGTAAACCCGGCGCGTTGCTCAATCGCGAGGCCGGCATTGAGCACGACCTTTCGCAGTCTGGCTGAGCCAATACAAGCCCACACTTATGCTGCAACCCTGTCCGCAGAGGTGAACCGATCGCGCATCGCGCGCGCGGGCCTTTCGACCAGTCGCATCGAGACTTCCGCTGCCAGGCAGGTGGCGGCTCCTGCAGCCACGGCACCCGTCGCGTTTGGCCATCCCGCCAGTTTGAAGAGTCCGAGCAACGGGAAATGCCAAAGATAAATGGCATAGGAGCGGCTGCCGCCCCACTGGGCAATCGGCAACAAAAATGGCCACTGCCAAAGTGCAGTCCCTTGCGCCATATTGGCGATCATTACCGCGCTCAATGCGCCGACCAAACCGATCCCGGCGGTGAGATAGAATGCCGAGTACGGTTCGATGAGCAAAGCACAGGCCAAGAGAGCCGAAAGCGCGCTGACCGCGATTAAGGACGGCACCTGAACTCGATCGAGAACAAAGAACAGCAGGCATCCCATCAGCAATTGCGAGGCCCTGCTGTCCAAGCCGTTGTAAATTCGCTCGACCGAAGCACCCGATACAAATAGCGCCACCTGCACGGCCAGCGACATGATCAGGAGGGTCACGACGATACTCGCGGGCCTGGTTCGTACGCCCAGCAGCAGCGCGAGCAATCCCGGCCACAACAGGTAGAATTGCTCTTCTATTGCCAGCGACCAGAAGTGACCGAGATAATCGCCGCTCGAAACCTCAAAAGCGCGCATCCAGTTCATCAAGCTGAAGGCTGATGACGCCACATCTGTGGGCGATGCCAGCGCGATGTCGAACATGTACGCAGTAAGTACGAACAGCAGAACCGGAACGACCGGCGGGATGATCCGGAAGAAGCGATGGATATAGAAACGCCGAAAATCGATCCCGTCGCGCATCAGCGCACTGGTAATCACGAACCCGCTGATGACAAAAAAGATATCGACCCCGATGAAGCCGCCGGGGAAATAGGTCGGAAAGGCGTGATGGATGAAGACCAGCGCAACCGCCAGCGCTCGCAACCCGTCAAGCGCGCGGATCCGCTCGCTCGTCATCGCCCCGTCATGGCACTCACCACCACTTCTCCGGTTGCGCGGTGAACCCGGCGCGCTGCTCGATCGCCAGCCCTGCGTCGAGCACACTTTGCTCATCCATCGCGCGGCCCACGATCTGCAAGCCGAGCGGCAGGCCGTCGGCGGTCAGCGTCGCGGGGACGCTCATTGCGGGCAGGCCAGCGAGCGAGGCGGGCACCGCAAAAACGTCGTTGAGATACATCGCCAGCGGGTCGTCCTGCATCTCGCCCAGTGCGAAGGCGGGGGTCGGCGTGGTCGGCGCAAGGATCACGTCGCATGTCCCAAAGGCGGCGTCGAAATCGCGTTGCACCAGCGTGCGCACCTTCATCGCCTGCGTGTAATAGGCATCGTAGAAGCCAGCGCTGAGCACATAGGTGCCGAGCATGATGCGGCGCTTGACCTCGTCCCCGAACCCTTCGGCGCGGGTGGCGGCATACATGTCCTGCAGGCCGGAGCCTTCGGGCAGATCGCGCAGGCCATAACGCACGCCGTCATAGCGCGCGAGATTGCTCGAGGCTTCTGCCGGGGCGACAATGTAATAGGCGGGCAGCGCATATTTGGTGTGTGGCAGCGAGACATCGACGATTTCCGCGCCTGCATCGCGCAGCCATGCCTTGCCTTGCTCCCAGCTCGCATCAATCGCCGGGTCGATACCCTCCATGCGATATTCGCGCGGGATGCCGACCTTCTTGCCCTTCAAATCCGCGTTGAGGCCGCCGAACCAATCGGGCACCGGCGCATCGAGGCTGGTCGAATCCTTGGGATCGAAGCCCGCCATCGCGCCGAGCATGATCGCGCAATCCTCAACCGAACGCGCCATCGGGCCGGCCTGGTCGAGACTGCTGGCGAAGGCGACAACGCCCCAGCGCGAGCAACGGCCATAGGTCGGCTTGATGCCCACCGTGCCGGTGATCGCGGCAGGCTGGCGAATCGAGCCGCCGGTATCGGTGCCGGTCGCTGCCGGAGCGATGCGCGCGGCCACCGCTGCCGAAGACCCGCCCGACGAGCCGCCCGGCGTCAGCGCAGCATTGCTGCCCTCCTTGCGCCACGGGCTTTTGACCGGGCCGAAATAGGAGGTCTCATTGGACGAGCCCATCGCGAACTGGTCCATATTGAGCTTGCCCAACATGCCGCAGCCCGCATCCCACAAATTCTGCGAGACGGTGCTTTCATAGCGCGGCGTAAAGCCTTCGAGGATGTGGCTCGCGGCGGTCGTCTGCACACCATCGGTGGCGAACAGATCCTTCATGCCGATGGGCACGCCCGCCATCGGGCCGAGCTCTCCGCCAGCAGCGCGCGCCGCGTCCACGGTATCGGCAGATTCGAGCGCCTTTTCCGGCGTGGTGACGACGAAGGCGTTGAGGCTGCTCGCAGCTTCGACAGCGGCGTTGAAGGCTTCCGCCACTTCGCGGGCGGTGAATACTCCGCCCGCCACGCCATCGCGAATTTCGCGGACACCGAGATTTGTTAGACTGGTCATTTACTTTCCCTCGTCATCCCCGCGCAGGCGGGGATCCAGGGTTATGAGGCACAGTGCATGTGGCACTGGATTCCCGCCTTCGCGGGAATGACGAATATGGGGGGAGCTGATAAGCATCACTCGATCACCTTGGGCACGCCGTAGAAGCCGTGTTCTGCCACCGGAGCATTGGCGAGCACATCATCCTGCCTGCCGCCGCCGGTCTTGGGGTCGGCATCGACCACATCGTCGCGCAGGCGCAGCTTCTGGTCGATGACAGCGGTCATCGGCTCGACACCGGAGGTATCGACTTCACCCAGCTGCTCGACCCATTCGAGTATCTTGTTGAATTCGGGCACGAGGTGGTCGAGGTCGCCCTCGCCCATCTTTATACGCGCCAGCGAGGCGATTTTCGCCACTTCTTCTCGGGTAACGGACATGGGTGCGCGATAGCGGCGAGTGGGGCGCGCTTCAAGCGGTGATGCACCTATTCGAAAGGCTGGCTGGCCGGTTCGCCATCGATATAGAGTTGCTGCCCTTCGAAGGGGCGCAACTCTATATCGGTGGCATCGTTACGCTCTTCAGCCCTTGCAGCACCATCGCCCAATCGACCGTTGCGGACATACTGTTCTACGGCCCTCTCGCCGCCGGGGGAAACAAGCAACAATTTGGTGCCATTGTAGTATTCTTCGGATACAAGCGCGACCAACTGGCCTCTGTCGATCTCGCCCACAATCCGGGCGCGGCAGCCGTCATCACAAAGATAGGTGTTATCGCGAATATAGGCCTGGACCGCGCGCTGTGTCGCCTCGTCCATCTCGCCAAAATCGACATTTTCGGCGATAGCCCGCCGGTCTGCCACTGTCCTTGCCCCATAAGGGCGATGTTCAAGCAGTTGCGCATCCTGCGCCAATTGCGCGATCTGCTGGTCATCGGCTGCTGCGAGCTCCTCCAGCGCTTCGCGCCCTGCATCTCCGAAATCGAATTTCAACGCGGCATAATCGAACTCTTCGGCCGAGACCTCGCCCGAATTCAACCGAGCCAGCTGATTCTTGGCCGATACGCTACCAAAATCGACCAGCGGCAATGCGAGGATCAGCGCCACTACGCAGGTCGCAGCAGCAAGATGAAGGTTCGCGCGGCGGATATGATCGCGCCAGCCCGCCATGCGGCCACGTGCGAGCCCGACCCAATAGGCAAGACCGTAGGCAGTGGCTATCACGATAGCGATCAGCGCCCAGATACGTTCGGGCGACAATCCGTGTTGGTCGATGCGGATACCCATGCTGATCGCGGCAAACAATGTAAGTGGGAATATGCACGCAGCCAGCACCAGTGCGGCGGATTGCATCACGACATTGGAGCTGCTTTGCGTATCATCGTCGCGCACCACGGCATTACTCAGGACGAAGCAGCCGACCGCACTGGTCAGCAAGACCGGTGTTGCGCTGTCGGTGGCGTCCCACAAGGCGCTCCCGCCAGAGAACAGCAGGATTACAAGAAATATCAGCAGCGCAAGGCCGAAGGGCACCGCCAGCAGCGAGAAGACCAGCATCACCACGCGCTGCAATGTTCCGATGATACCCAATTGGTTGCGCAGCACGCCGAGCGCGGCCCCGAAGGCGGCACCGCCAAACATCGCGCTGAACCAGCCGGTCTCGATCAGGTCGCCGATTATTTCGATACCAATCAGGCTGAACAGGCCGTGGAGCAACCACAGCACCATCCAGCTGATCAGCATGAACAGAAAAGCGCCGCCTGCGCTGACCGCATCGGTCCAGACGTGGAAATGCGTTTCGGAATAAGGCGTCGCCCAGCGCCTGCGATGAAAATCCGCCTGGAACAGCGGAACCGCCAGCACCGAGAAGAATACTCCTGCAGCGAAGGCAAATCCCTCGCCCGCGCGGCTCTCGCCCGCATTGACGGCCAGATAGGCGATACCCGCCATGACAAGGCCAAGGCCAAGCGCGAAGATGACAGCTTCGACAAGGCGCTGCGGGCGCAGGACAAAGCCAGCAGCAATGGCTCCGAAGAACAGGAATGCCGCCGCCGCCGAACGCAGCGCTTCGACAAGGCTTTCATCGAGCAGCTC
>Ga0070727_10004087_pt1 | contig 12644 bp, 9 predicted proteins | sample tdAd472_FD_66722 | JGI IMG/M metagenome (GOLD analysis project Ga0070727, IMG submission 66722) | Marine sediment microbial communities from the Atlantic coast under amendment with organic carbon and nitrate - tdAd47.2 | ecosystem: Environmental > Aquatic > Marine > Coastal > Sediment | place... | reverse complement strand
TGCCGATCACGTCGCCACTGTTGATCTTGTCGCCGGCGACGACCGTCAACGCCTCGATCACGCCGCTCTCGGATGCGGGCACGTCCAAAGAGGCCTTGTCGGTCTCGATCGTGATGAGGCCACCTTCGCGCGCCACATGATCACCGATGCCGACGAGCACTTCGATGACTTCAACGTCGGCGAAATCACCGAGGTCCGGTACGACGATGTCGATGCTGTTCGCCACAGATCTCTCCGGCCGCAACCTAGAGCGTCACCGGATCCGGTCTGTCCGGATCAATGCCGTATTTCTCGATCGCCTGCGTCACGGTTTTCTTGTCAATCGCGCCGTCGTCGGCCAGAGCTTTAAGCGCGGCAACCGTGATGTAGTGCCTGTCGACTTCAAAATGCTCACGCAGCGCCTTGCGGGCATCGCTGCGTCCGTAGCCATCGGTGCCGAGAGTGACGAAGGTGCCGGGGACCCAGCGCGATATCTGGTCCGGCACGATCTTCATGTAGTCCGTCGCCGCAACATAGGGTCCAGGCCGGCCGTCGAGGCATTGCTCGATGTAGCACTTGCGGGGTTCCTGGCCAGGATGCAACTGGCTCCAGCGCTCGACCTCGAGCGCCTCGCGCCGCAGTTCGTTGAAACTGGGTACGGACCACACATCGACAGGAATGCGGAAATCCTTCGACAACAATTCCGCCGCGGCCAGCACTTCGCGCAGGATCGTTCCCGATCCCATCAATTGCGCACGAATCTTGCCCTGGCCACCGACCTGCAACAGGTACATACCCTTGAGGATGCCGTCCTCGACGCCTGCCGGCATTGGCGGGTGGGCATAATTCTCGTTCATGCAAGTGATGTAATAGAAGATATTTTCCTGTTCGCCGATCATGCGCCGCAGACCTTCCTGCACGATGACCGCCAGCTCATAGGCATAGGTCGGATCGTACGAGCAGCAGTTCGGTACCGTTGATGCGGCGACGAGGCTGTGACCATCCTGGTGCTGAAGGCCTTCGCCCGCCAGCGTCGTACGGCCCGCTGTGGCGCCGATCAAAAAGCCACGCGTCTGCAGATCGCCACCGGCCCAGATGAGATCACCGATACGCTGGAAGCCGAACATCGAGTAGTAGATGTAGAACGGCACCATTTGCACGTTATGGTTCGCATAGGCCGTGCCGCCGGCAATCCAGGAACAGGTGGCACCGGCCTCGTTGATGCCTTCCTCGAGAATCTGGCCCGACTTGTCCTCACGGTAGTACATTAGCTCGCCGGCATCCTCCGGTTCGTACAGCTGCCCCTTGGACGCATAAATGCCGATCTGGCGAAACATGCCTTCCATACCGAAGGTCCGCGCTTCGTCGGGCACAATTGGCACGATGTGCTTGCCGATCTGCTTGTCGCGCGTCAGTGCCGTCAGCATTCGAACGAACGCCATCGTCGTGGAAACTTCGCGCTCGCCCGTGCCATCAAGCTGCGTCTTGAACAATTCGAGCGGCGGCACAGTCAAGGCCGGTGCTTTGGTCCGGCGCGATGGCAGGTAGCCGCCGAGGTCCCGGCGGCGATCGTGCAGGTACTGTATTACCGGGCTGTCTTCGGGCGGCTTGTAGAACGGCACATCATCGAGGTCCTTGTCCTCGATCGGGATGTTGAAGCGATCGCGAAACGCGCGCAGCGCATCGGTGTCCATCTTCTTCTGCTGATGCGCAATGTTCTGTCCCTCGCCGGCTTCACCGAGGCCGAACCCCTTCACGGTTTTCGCCAGGATGACAGTCGGCTGGCCGGAATGGCGGACTGCGGCGTCGTAGGCCGCGTAGATCTTGCGGTGATCGTGCCCGCCACGATTGAGACGCCACACCTGCTCGTCGGACATATTTGCCACCATCGCGGCAGTCTCCGGGTCCTTGCCGAAGAACTTCTCGCGTACGTAGGCACCATCACGCGCCTTGCAAACCTGGTACTCACCGTCGTTGGTTTCTTCCATCAAGCGTTTGAGCTTGCCCGCACCGTCCTTTGCAAGCAGCGGATCCCAGCGCGAACCCCAGATTACCTTGATGACATTCCACCCGGCGCCGCCGAAGGCCGCCTCGAGTTCCTGGATAATCTTGCCGTTGCCGCGCACCGGCCCGTCGAGCCGCTGCAAATTACAGTTGACGACGAACACGAGGTTGTCGAGCCCTTCGCGCACAGGCATCGTTATAGCGCCCATGGACTCGGGTTCGTCCATTTCGCCATCGCCGAGAAACGCCCAGACCTTGCGATCGCTGGGTTCCATCATCTCGCGATTTTCCATGTAGCGCATGAAGCGTGCCTGGTAAATCGCCATCATTGGACCGAGGCCCATCGACACGGTCGGGAACTGCCAGAAGTCCGGCATCAGCCACGGGTGCGGATACGACGACAGGCCACCGCCGCCGACTTCCTGCCGGAAACGCGACAATTGTTGCTCGGTTAGACGACCCTCAAGGAATGCGCGCGCGTAAATACCCGGCGACGAGTGCCCCTGTATGAAGACCATGTCGCCGTTGTGGTTTTCGTTGCCACCGCGCCAGAAGTGGTTGAAGCCGACCTCGTACATCGTCGCCGAAGATGCGTAGCTCGAAAGGTGGCCACCGTATTCAGTGCTCTTGCGATTGGCACGCACTACCATCGCCATGGCATTCCAGCGAATACAGGCCTCGATGCGTCGCTCCATGGAGCGATCGCCCGGGTAGCCGGGCTGGCGGCCCGGCGAAATAGTGTTCAGGTAGGCTGTGTTTGGTGAATACGGCAGGTACGCCCCGGAACGTCGCGCGAAGTCGATCATTCGGTTCAGCAGGAAGTGCGCCCGCTCCGGACCATGCTGTGTCAGCACTGAGTCGATCGACTCCAGCCATTCGCCGGTTTCCAGCGGATCGATGTCGTCAAACGGATTGAACTTGGTCATTGGGCGTCCATCATTGTTCCCCCGATCGTCGCGGACGACCGGGGCATGCGCATTGCGTGAATATTACGAGGTGTCCTGCTAGGATCACCGCTCGATCGCACCGGACCGTGCAGAAATTTCTTCCTGAATCGCCATAATCCGGGTTTGCGCGGTAACGGTCAAGCACACGAATGAGAATTAATACGTATGCATCCACTTCTTCCTGAAGCCCAAGAAATCCGGATTATTCAGCAACTTGGACGTATCACCGCCAAGCAACTCGATGCCGTCGATCAGTTGCTTTTGATACTACCGGCCAGGGTACCGGCAGCCGTCTGGAAGCAGCTCCCGCAGGGCGCCAAATTACAGGCCGTGATGCGGCGTCGAGAGTCCGGTTCGGTGCCGGCCCTGCAGTCGCGATTGACCAACAGGCGTCAGACGCTCGTCGTGGCCGGGACGCTGGCCAAAGATGCCAGCAGCTTCGAACAACTCACGCTGGCACGCAAACTCGCGCAAAGCGCAACAGCGGAGAAAGCCGGTTGCCTCGGAATTGCCGTCGCCGGTTTTGAGGCGGGCACCCGCCAGGCGATATACCAGAACACCATAGCGGCCGCATTAGCCGGCGCGTTCGCGTTGCCCGAGTACAAGAGCAAGCCTTCACCGCAGCGTATTGGCAGCATTCGCGTACTCGGTCTCGACGACAATCTGGACCTGGAACGTGTACGAGCCGAGGCGAATGGCAATAACCTCGCCCGCTGGTTGACCGTGCTGCCACCGAACAAGCTCGACGCCACCGGCTACACGGACATGCTGCGCGACCTCGCGAAGGACCGGGGCTGGGAATACAAGCGCTTCGGCACGAAGGAACTGGCAAAGCTGGGTGCGGGCGCCTTCCTCGCGGTCGCACAGGGTAATGACAATGACAGCGCAGCGATCGTTCGCATGCGCTACCGCCCGGCTGCCAGGAAGGTGCCAGCGGACCTCAGTCTCGTCGGCAAAGGCATCATCTTCGACACGGGTGGCACCAACCTGAAACCCTTCCGCGCGATGCTCGACATGCACGGCGATATGCAAGGTAGCGCTGTCGCGGTAGGAACTCTGTTAGCCATTTCCGAGCTGGAACTTCCGGTAGCCGTAGATGCCTGGGTCGCGATCACGGAGAACCGTACCGGGCCGTCAGCGTACAAGTCCCAGGACCTCGTCGTTGCCGCCAACGGCAAGACGATTCAGACAATTCATACCGATGCCGAAGGTCGCATGGCGCTGGCCGACACGCTTGTGCTGGCGAGCCGTGACAAGCCGGGCGTGATTGTCGACTACGCGACACTGACAGGTTCCTGTGTCAATGCAATAACGACGCGCTATTGCGGCGTGTTCACGAATCGTAGTCAATGGCATCCCCGTTTGAAGCGCACCGGGCAACGCTGCGGCGAACGCGTGTGGCCATTCCCGATCGGCAAGGAATTTCTGGCAGATCTCAAGAGCGACGTCGCCGACCTGCAGCAATGCTCGGTCGAAGGCACCGGCGATCACATTCTTGCCGGCAGCTTCCTGGCCGAGTTCATCGAGAATGACGTACCGTGGGTCCACGTTGACCTGTCGGCCAGTAATCACAAGGGCGGCCTTGGTCACATACCGACCGAGGTAACCGGCTTCGGCGTGCGTTATACAATGAGCCTGGTCCTGGACGAGAAGATTCTCGAATCGGCGGAGTAAGTGACGAATAGGGTCGAAATGGCGGACCGCTTTCGCGGATTCCTGCCCGTAGTCGTCGATGTGGAGACGGGCGGTTTCAATGCCAGGACTGACGCCTTACTCGAAATCGCCGCCGTGCTGCTCGAATTCGACGATCGGGGTAATCTGCGGCGCAGTGACACGTTTCGTTACCACGTGAAACCGTTCGAGGGCGCCAACATGGAGCCAGCCTCACTCGCGGTCAACGGAATCGACCCCGACCATCCGTTGCGACCGGCAATCGATGAACGCGACGCACTGCAACGCGTGTTTCGCGAAGTCCGCGCCGCGACCCGCAATGCCAATTGCAATCGCGCAATTCTGGTCGGCCACAATGCGTCGTTTGATCTCGGTTTCCTGAATGAAGCTATCGCAAGGACCGACATCAAGAGGAACCCGTTTCACCCGTTCTCGAGTTTCGATACGGCTACGCTGTGTGGCGTTGCGTTCGGACAGACGGTGCTGTCGCGCGCGGTCAAGGCAGCCGGTCTGGAATTTGACGAAGCATCGGCGCACTCAGCCGCTTACGACGCCGAGATCACGGCCGACGTGTTCTGTGAAATCGTGAACCGGTTTCAACCGGTATTCGAGGGCCACTTGTAGGAGCGGCTTTGCCCAAAGGGCCGCATCGTGAGCTACTCCTACTCTTCGCTGGTTCCTTCCAGCAGTTCCATCAATTCACCGGAGTGGTACATCTCGATGACGATGTCGCTGCCGCCGACGAGTTCGCCCTTGACGTACAACTGCGGAAACGTCGGCCAGTTTGAGTATTCCTTCAGTCCCTGGCGGATTTCCTCGTCTTCGAAGATATTGACGAAGGCATAAGGTTTGCCAATCGTATTGAGAGCCGCGACGGCCTGCCCCGAGAATCCGCACTGCGGAAAATCAGGCGTGCCCTTCATGTACAAAAGAATATCGTGCGATTTCAGTTGTTCTTCGATTTTTTGTGTTACGTCCACGTTTGCTACCTAATCCTTCCCGGACTCTTCGTCCTCATCTTCGCGGTCACTTTGTTCGACCGGCGCCACGTCGGCACCGACAAGCATGGCCGTACAGCCCAACAACATCAAGAGCGACATCAGGATAACCACAATTCGCATATCAAACCCTCAGATTACCTGTCGCTTATATATATCAACGGATTATACAACTATTCGAGACTGATTCTAGAGGCTGTCCGGCGCCGGGCGGCCGTCTAACAACTTGAAATAATTCTCGTTTCGCCTATGCAGTCTCTTATAATACCGCCAGCGCCGGCCGGGGCGCACGACAAGATACCAATAATTCAAATACAAGATCTTCGAGGAGCAATAGATGAACCCTCTAAACAGTGTGACTGGCGTTATCAGCGCCGGGGTGGCTCTCGCCGTGGTTATCGCCGCCGCGACGATGGGCGCTAACTTTGCCGAGATGAGCCTGATCGTCTGGCTACATGTGCTGGCAGGTATCACATGGATCGGACTCCTTTACTATTTCAATTTCATTCAGGTTCCTGCGCTCGCCGATGCCGCGAGCGACGACGGTGGTCCGGGTGGCGCTGGCATTACCAAGTATGTCGCACCGCGCGCGCTGTGGTGGTTCCGCTGGGGTGCTTTGGCAACGTGGTTGACGGGTGCCGCCGCACTGCTTCGGCTGAATCTGTTCACGGATGCATTTTCGCTTGGAATGGGCGCAAACGGTACGCCGGCAGGGCTGATCATCGGCGTCGGCGCGTGGTTCGGCACGATCATGCTATTCAACGTATGGGTACTTATCTGGCCGAACCAGAAAAAGGTCCTCGGTATGGTCGAGGCGAGCGCTGACGAAGTCGCGAAAGCTAAACGAATCGCGTTCCTCGCGTCTCGCACGAACACGCTGCTTTCAATCCCGATGCTCATGAGCATGGTTGGCTACGGCCATGGGGGCTTTTTCCTCTGATCGCAACTAAGGTGCATTAAGGTGACTGCGGCCTTAGGTACCCATGCTCACAGACGAACTCAAGCCAGTCATCTACAAGAACGTCGCTGACGCGCTGGCCGAGGATATTGGCAGCGGCGACCTGACCGCAGCCCTCGTCGACGAAGATGCGGTCGTTGGCGCGACGATCATTGCACGGCAGTCGCTGGTGCTTGCCGGCCATCCCTGGGCCGATGAAGTGTTCCGCCAACTCGATGACGGTATCCTGGTCGACTGGTACATCGAAGACGGCGAGCACGCAGACACGGACGATGTCATCTGCAAGCTCGTCGGTCCCGCGCGCGCGCTGCTGAGTGGCGAGCGGACCGCCCTGAACTTCCTGCAGACACTGTCGGCGACCGCGACGGCGACCGCGGAATACGTCGGTGCGATCGACGGTACGGGTACTCGCTTACTGGACACGCGAAAGACTGTGCCCGGACTCCGGCACGCGCAGAAGTACGCCGTGCGCTGCGGGGGTGCGGAGAACCACCGATCCGGACTTTACGATGCCATTCTCATCAAGGAAAACCACATCCGCGGTGCGGGCAGTATCACCGCTGCGTTGCAGCGCGCGCGGAGTATCGACACGGACGTGCTGGTCGAGGTCGAGGTGGAAACGATCGACGAACTCAGGGAAGCGCTGGACGCTGGCGCGGGACGAATCCTGCTCGATAACTTTTCGCTGGATGAGCTCCGCGAGGCCGTAAGGACCAATGCGGATTACGGCTACGTTCGAGCCGAACTCGAAGCGTCAGGGAACGTCACGCTCAACACTGTGCGAGATATCGCTGAAACTGGCGTCGATTACATCTCGACCGGCGCGTTAACCAAGAATATCAGTGCAGTGGATTTATCGATGCTGTTTCGCATCGATTGAGAGAAAGTGCGGTTCGCACCCTACGTTCTCTAGGCGACAGCCCTTGTTACACGCTTAGGTTCGGATACGCCGTAACCCTGTGCATAGTCGATGCCCATACCCCTGAGCATCGTGATGATTTCTTCATTCTCCGCAAACTCGGCAATCGTCTGCTTGCCGGTGAGATGCCCGATTTCATTAATCGAGCGTACCATTTCGCGGTCGATCGGATCATGCAGAATCTCCTTGACGAAGCTACCGTCGATCTTGAGGAAGTCTACCGGGAAGTGTTTGAGATAGCCGAACGATGACAAGCCGGTGCCGAAGTCGTCCAGCGCAAATTTGCAGCCGAGTTCCTTTAATGCGTTGATGAAGCGGTTCGCCTGGGAGTAGCTGGCGATTGCCGCCGTTTCGGTGATTTCAAAACAAATCTTCGTGGCATCGAGTCCTGACATCTGAAATTGGTCGATCACGAACGGCAGGAACTTGTCGTCGCCGAGGCTCTGTCCCGACAGATTGATCGAACACAACAGCAGTCGTTCGCGCTCGTCTGCCTCCGACACCAGCCAGCGAAATGCACTGCGAATGACCCAACGATCGATTTCGGGCGTAATGCTGTAACGCTCTGCCGCCTCCATGAACAGTCCCGGCGATATGATGCCGCCCTGCTCATCGCGCATGCGCAGCAGGATCTCGTAGTGGGCACCCTCCTCCTCGACCTGCAATGGCCGGATGGTCTGACGGAATAACTCGAAGCGGTTGTCCTCGAGCGCATTCTTGATGCGCGCCGCCCACTGCATCTCGCGGCGCCGGCGCATCAGGTCGATGTCGTTTTCCTGGAAGCTGTGAATACGATTCCGTCCGGCTTCCTTGGCTGCCGCACAAGCACTGTCGGCTGCGCTCAGCAACGTAGCGACATCGTCGTTGTCAGCCGTAATCGGTACCACACCAATGCTGACGCCCAGGCGGAACGTACGATCGTCCCATAAGAATTTGTAGTCGCTGATCGCTGCGCGCAAGGCCTCGGCGGTCTGCATCGCTTCATCGAGATTGCAGCTCTCCAACAACACCGCAAACTCGTCACCACCGAGACGCGCCAACGTGTCGCGCCAGCGAATCTTGGCCTTGAGCAGGTTGCCGAGTTGGTGCAACAGCGTATCGCCAGCGCTGTGTCCGCAGGAATCATTGACGATCTTGAACTGATCGAGATCGAGATACAGCAGCGCGTACGCCGTCTCGCGCGCCTTCGCACTCTTCAACGCCCTTTCCAGGCGGCTCTCGAACTCGCGTCGATTCACTAGCCCGGTCAAAATATCGTGGCTGGCGTGGTAGCTCAGGCGCCGGTTCAACTCACGAGACTCGCTGACGTCGTGGAACACGAGCACTCCGCCGGTCACCACGCCCTTGCCGTCGCGAATCGGGGATGCGGTGCTCTCTATATAGAGTTCGTTGCCGTCACGCCGGATCAACAGGGTCGGTCGCACCGACTTGATCGCGCGGTCGCGGCGGATCGAAACAGCCAGCGGATTCTCCAGTGGCTCACAGGTTTCCTCGTGAAAGCCGCGGAAGATCTCGTCGATCGGCCGCCCGCTGGCGTCGTCGACCTTCCAACCTGTAAGTCCCTCGGCGACCGGGTTCACGTATTCGACGTTGCCGTTTGCGTCGGTCGTAATCACACCATCACCGATGGACTGCAGCGTGATCTGTGCACTCTCCTTCTCGCGGAACAGGGCTTCCTCGTAAAGCTTTCGCTCGGTGATGTCGACCTCGACACCGAGCAAACGCAGGAGCCGGCCGTTTTTGTCGAGCACGGCCTTGGCGCGGCTCGACATCCAGCGCCAGTCACCTGACTGGTGCTTCATCCTGTGCACGGATTCAAAAAAAGGCGTTTTGTCCTCGAGATGCTCGCGCATGCGCGACTGCACGCGGGCCATGTCGTCCGGATGTACCAAGTGGTACCAGTCGAGCAGCACGTCCTCGTCGGCGGCGTCGTAGCCGAGCATGGTCTTCCATCGCGGTGACAGGTCGACATGCTTGGTTGCACCATCGAAGTCCCAGATACCGTCGTTCGCGGTCATCGACACGAGTTCATTACGCTCGCGCAACTCGTTCAGTAATTCCTGGTCGCGCAGACGCTCCAGGCCCGTGGCAAGCGATGCGCCGATGAGTTTGATCAGCAGGTGCAGGTTGGCATCCCAGGCCGTTCCGGATTGTTCGTTAGCCAGCGCCAGGTAACCAGCAACTTCGCCGTGCACCGAGAAACCGATAATGAGTACCGAACCGATTTGCAGTTCGGCCAGTCGGTCGAGCTCGGATCGGGCAACTTTAGGTCCGCCGCTGGTGTCGTCGATCTCGATAACCTTGAGGTGCCCAAGCCGTTTCATGAGCCAGGGCCAGTCAGCGACACGCTCGCCGCTCAAGGCGTCCGAATTGCAGCGTGCGAAGCCCGTCTTCGCCGCCATCACCGGCTGAAAATTACGACCGTCCTCATTGATCAGTGCCAGGAATGCAGCGTCACATCCTGCGGCGTCTGGCAATTCCGAGATATTCGATTGCAGCACGTCGGCGCAGCTATCTGCGTCAAGATTTTGCAGGTTGACGGCTATCTTGGTTTGGAGTGCGTCTACGGCGCCGCGAGTCCGTTCTCCGGCGCGCGGACGGCGTTGCCGGATACCCGTTGTAATCGTGGTGTCGGACGGGTTCGCCATGGGTAGGCGCATTTTGACACGTTACCGTAGGAATACAAGATAAGTTGCTGACTTTTTTAACCTTCCCTGTGCTTATTGTCACACCGATGGTCGCCTCGGCCGGGCGTTCCGGTGTCCGCGTCAACGCAATTGCCCCTCGACCGTTATTGCCCCTGAATGCCGATGCATTCGCACAAGGAGATAGTCATGAATTTCGCAGGAGACGAATTGCCTGGACTCACAGGCGCACGGAACGCGGTCAGCCAGGCAGCGATTTTGCTCGTAGCGCTCGCGCTCGCCGCATGTGGCGGTGGCGCCGGCACCGAATCGAATCAACCCGACCCGTCGGCGGTCTGTGACCCGGCCGATGCCAGCACCATCGACGAATGCGGTTCCGTGATCATCGGTTTCACGGATGCCGACGGCGACTTCGTGAATTACACGGTTGACGTCCTGTCCCTGAAACTCGAAACGGCCAACGGCCGCATCGTCGAGACCATGCCGCGCACAACGCGCATCAACTTCACCGACTACGTCGACCTGACCGAGCTCGTCACAGTCGCAACTGTGCCGCCCGCGACCTACGTCGCCGGCACGATCAGTTTCGATTATTCAGACGCGGAGGTTTTCGTTGCAGTAGGCGACAGCTCGAAGGAAGCGGTCGTGACAAACGCCGGGGGCACGTCGCTCGGCCAGACCGAACTCCGGATCGTGCTGTCGAATCGCGACCGCCTCAACATACGGCGCGGTATAACGTCGTTTATCCAGCTCGATTTCGACCTGGACGCGTCGCACGAGGTGAACATCGTCCCAACACCGGCAACCGCCGCAGCGGAGCAGTTCATCGTCGCTGAAGTGACGCCGGTGGACCAGAAGGACATGCGCGTTCGAGGCCCGCTCATAGAAGTAAACGAAGACAGCAGCAGCTATGTCGTCGCAATCCGACCGTTTCATGATCGCGTTGGCGACTTCGGCCGCGTTCGGGTGCACACATCTGATGAAACGGAGTTCGAGGTCAATGGTGATGTCTTCTTCGGGTCTGAAGGGCTGCGCGCACTTGCGGCAGCTGGCAGTGGAACACCGACGGTCGCCGGTGGCACCCTTAATGTCGCCAACCGGGAGTTCACGGCAAGGGTCGTACTGGCCGGCTCGAGCGTTCCCGGGATCGATCGTGATGCCGTGGTCGGTAACGTGATCGCACGCGACGGTAACTTCCTGACAGTTCGTGGAGCGACGTTCGTACCCAGCGATCGGCGCGCCCACTTTCACGACGATGTGGTTGTTGAGATCGGCCCGAATACGAAGGTATTCAAGGATGGCGATCGACTGTCGGATCTCAGCATAGACGCGATCTCAATCGGCCAGCGTGTGACTATTCGCGGCAATCGCCCCGACGCGGCACCTGCCGTCACCGACGCAAATTCACCGCAAATCCTGTTCGATGCGACAGAAGGCGCCGTACGCATGCATGTCACGCACCTGGCCGGCATCGTTAACACCGTTGTGCCGGGCCAGACCGACATTACGTTGCACGCAATCGATCGTCGTCGCGTTGGTATCTTCGACTTCAGCGGTACCGGAGTGTCTCCGGACCTGGATGCCGATCCCGACAATTACGAGATCGCGACCGGTAACCTCACGCTAGCGAACTTCTCGACCGGCAAGCCTATCGACGCACGCGGTTTCCCCGAAGCATTCGGCACAGCGCCCCCGGACTTCACCGGCCGTACCGTCATCGACTACACGGATGTGCGCAGTGCACTTGGCGTTGGCTGGGGTGCCGAAGGGACGATCGCACCATTCCTGCGCATGGATGCAGAGGGACTCCTGCTCGACAACCAAAACGGGAACATCGACATCCGCCATCACATCAAGCACGGGCCGGTGCTGATCGATCTGACGGCGCTCGATGCCGATACGTTGATCGTGCCGCACGAAACGGACCGCATGCTGTTCTTCATCAAGACGGCGGACAGCCTGCACCAGTACTCCGACTTCGGCGACTTCGTCGCTGACCTGTCGACGAGCCTGAACGGTGCGACGACGGCGCGCTCGATGTTTGCCCGCGGTAAGTACGACGTCGACTCCAACGTCCTCACGGCGCACAAGGTCGGCATCTTTCTTTTGGAGCCGCAATGAGATAGCAGGTTTGTAAAATCATTCCCGGTGCACCGGTACCCCCCTCCGGTATTGAGCGCCGGGAAATGAAATACCCCCGCCAGGCCTGTGAAACTGGCTCTGCCCCGCTACCGCAAGGTTGCGGGGCTTTTTTTGCCTTGCCGGTGCCACTGCAGCGCCGCATACTGCGGCGATCATGAGCGACGCAAGCGAACTCGATCTCCGCCACAGCCTCGGGCAGTTTGCGACTGGCGTGACCGTCGTTACCTGTTGTGGCAAGGATGGCTCGCCCCGCGGCATTACGGCCAACAGCTTCAGCTCCGTGTCGCTGGATCCGCCGCTCGTCCTCTGGAACATCGCCAGGGTATCCAATTCGCTCGACGCCTATCTCGATGCGAAGCGCTTCGCTATCCATGTACTGAA
>Ga0070727_10004086_pt1 | contig 12646 bp, 10 predicted proteins | sample tdAd472_FD_66722 | JGI IMG/M metagenome (GOLD analysis project Ga0070727, IMG submission 66722) | Marine sediment microbial communities from the Atlantic coast under amendment with organic carbon and nitrate - tdAd47.2 | ecosystem: Environmental > Aquatic > Marine > Coastal > Sediment | place... | reverse complement strand
TTTGGCGCTATACTGCGTTATTTTTTTCAGCGATAGCGCTGCTATCCCTTCAAAAAATGCCTTGTCTATCACTAAAACCTCTATCTCAAAATGCGGAACTTATTCTTTGTCCATTACTAATCATTGTGGGATCACCACAACTATTAAACAATTGCATAATGCCTGAGTATTGTTAAAAAGTGTTGCTGGCTTGTTAAATAATTCTTAAGAACTGGTAATCAACCAACTAAACGACAATCGAATGACAATTCCAAGCGTCTTCCCCAGCTAAACCCTAGCAAGATCGAGCGGGAATAAACAGAAGAAAGATTGATTAAAATGGTAGGAAGTAATAACTTGAGGAGTAGACAGGGAAACGCTGAAATAGCACGCCTCCATCCTATCAATAATCAGAAAATACTAAAGCCTAATGATTCAAATCAAACGAAAAAATCAAAACAAAACAAGTAAGCTGAGATTTGCCAATTTTCTACTCTTCTGTCTCATTTATTTCAGTCCCCTAAAAGCGCAAGAAGAAATGAAGTCTTTCCCACTTTGCCAAGGTCATTTCTATACAGAAGCAGAAGGGAAAGCGGTCTTAGCGACACAAGCTCAGTCCTACACCAAAAAGTCCGACTGGAAGAAGCGAAAAAAACAAATCCGAAAAGGCATCTTTATAGGTGCAGAACTCCCCAAGCGCTTACCCTCCACCCCCCTAAACCCTATTCGCCACAGTCGAAAAACCTTATCTGGTTACACCGTTGAGAACGTAGCTTTCGAAAGCCTACCTGGCCTATTTGTAACAGGAAACCTCTATATGCCTATCGGATATACTGGCCAACGTCCAGCCATTTTAAGTGCGCATGGACACTGGCAAGAAGAAGGAGATTATGGTAGATATAGAGCGGATGTTCAGATGCGTTCTGCTAGTTTGGCCCGTATGGGAGCGGTGGTGTTTTCCTACGATATGTTGGGCTATGGGGATTCGGAACAGAGCAAACACAAACACCCCAAAGCCCTAAAACTGCAAACGATCAGCAGCCAAAGAGCCATTGATTTCCTGCAAAGTTTGCCTGAGGTAGACGACAAGCGTATCGCCATAACAGGCGCTTCGGGCGGTGGTACACAGACTTTTCTTTTAACAGCAGTTGACAAACGTATTAAGGTGTCTGTACCCGTCGTCCAAGTATCCGCTCACTTCTTTGGTGGTTGTGCTTGTGAGAGTGGCATGCCTATTCATACTAGTGCTGGTATTCAAACCAGTAATGTCGAGATTGCAGCTGTGGCTGCCCCCAGGCCCATGTTATTGGTTTCGGATGGCGAGGACTGGACCAAGAATACCCCTGAGGTCGAATTTCCACACCTCCAACATATTTACAGTTTGTACCAAAAACAAGCTTTCGTAAAAAACGTGCACCTCGCTAATGAAGGGCATAGCTATGGCAGCTCAAAACGGATGGCAGCCTATCCTTTTCTTGCCAAACATCTAGGCCTTTCTCTTGAAGCTATTACAGATGCAAAAGGAGTAATTAAAGAAGAAAACATAGAATTGCTTTCTCGAAAGGCCCTGCGTGTTTTTGATAGCGAGCATCCTCGCCCTAGTCATGCTGTAATAGGAGACGAAGCTATTTCTAGCTTAGCAGATCGTTTTAAATAGGAAGAATTTGGTGGTTTACCTCTATAGCCGTTCCGCTAAGATGCTGTACTTTTGGTAGATAGAAATGAAAGCGTATGTTTCGTTTAAAAATACTATTACTTAGTGGGGTTTTAGGCTTAGGATGGACGGTCAGTGTATCAGCCAATCCCGATACCTCTTTCCTAGATTGTACAACCATTCCAGGGGATTCCTTACGAATCGATTGCTGGCTCGAGCAAGGCCAATATTGGTGGCAACATGGTGAAGGAGATCAGGCTATGCCCTTGGGCAGAGCAGCCTATCAAAGCAGTCTTGCGACTGGAAATATTCGCCAGCAGGGTTTAGCACTGAGAATTATCACCTATAGTTTCTATATCAATGGGGAATATGATTCTGCCGCCGTTTATGCCAAACAAGCGGTGCATACCTTCCTTTCCAAAGACTATTATAGCGAAGCCTCCAGATTATACAATGATTGGGGAAATTCCTTACGGGATCAAGGCAAATTAAGGGAATCAACTGAATTGTACTTCAAGGCCATCCAACTGAATGAAGACCTAGGGAGAGACTCACTCAATACGGCCCCCTATTTTAATATCGCTACGGTTTTCACTCATTTGGATGACCAGGAGAAGCATGTATTTTATGTAAAAAAAGCCAATCGACTTGCGAAGAAACATGATCAAAAACGCCTCTCCGTTATTTCTGACTTGGCCTTGGCTGGAATCTACGAGGATAGTGATCAACTAGATTCAGCTCAAGTACATGCACAAGCGGCTTTACAGATGGGGCAGCACATGCAGAACAACTTACTCATCGCTTATGCCTATATCAATCTTGCTAATATTGCGGGGAAAGAAGAATCAAGTCGCCAAGCAGTAGCTTTTTATAAGCAGGCTATCGATATGCCAGGTGTGCCGGTATTCGATCAAACGCGCTTCAAAGTGTTTTTAGCGGAATTTTACCAGCAGCAGAACCAACACAAACAAGCCACTACCATTTTGCTGGAAGGGATAAAGGCGGCAGAAAATATCAAGGCACAAACCCTGGTTAATTCTTTTTTGAAACGATTGCCGATTTCTTTAGCTGCCGAAGGAAAGTATCAAGCAGCTTATGAATATTTGGATCGATTAAACCAATGGGAGAACCAACAACACGAAGATGAATTGAAGGCGAAGGTGAATGAAATGAATATTCAGTACGAAACCCTGCAAAAAGAAAAAGAGAATCTCGCACTTAGCACAGAAAATGCCGAACAAAAAGCTATTATCGCAGAAGAAAAGGCCAATGCCCGACAACGATTACTCGTCGCCTCCTTATTGGGCTTTTTCCTACTAGGAACCATACTTGCCTTTGTCTTCTATCAACGACAAATCCAGCAAAAAGAAGCCTTACTGATGCAAGAAGCCTTAATCAAAGATCAAAAATTGACCCAGCTGGAACAAGAACAAAAAATTATAGCATTCAAGTCGATGATCGCAGGAGAGGAAACAGAAAGAAAACGCTTGGCAAAGGAATTACATGATGGTTTGGGCGGTATGCTCTCCAACCTTAAATTAGCACTAGCGTCTCCCCGCCCTAAATCATCAAAAGTAAGTGAGGGAGATGTCGTTACTCATGCACGTCAAATGACGGATAGAGCGAGTGAAGAACTACGTCGTATTGCCCATAATATGATGCCACAATCGCTGGCTAAATTTGGGCTAATTACCGCCCTAGAAGACCTTTGTGATGATATAAATTTCTCAGCAGGTATAGCCATCAACTTTCAACACTTCAATATAGCTGATAGTACATTAAGCCCGATCAGCCTTCCCATATACCGCCTGTTACAAGAACTGCTGAATAATATTGTCAAACACGCCGAGGCCACAGAAGTGACCGTACAACTAAGTCAAAACCCTACCACACTACTCGTTACGGTTGAAGACAATGGTAAGGGATTTGAGGTAGAAAAAGCCTTCAAAGAAAAGGGCCACGGATTAGGGAATCTGCAATCGAGAGTCAATGCACTAAATGGCGAATTGGAAATAGATAGTAGGCTAAATGAAGGCACAAGCGTCCAAATTCAACTCCCTCTAGCATCCGATTGAAAGCACTCCTGGAAATTATCCTGGCAACTGCTATGCCGGCACTTCACTATCCCCATAGGCGATAAAATAGGGATTCAACAAGTTTTCTTTATTGTATAGAAGCGGCGTTCGATGATCGTTATGTATCACATGCCCTCCTGCTTCTTCTAGTACGATTTGAGCGGCCCCAGTATCCCATTCCATCGTAGGCCCCAAACGTGGATAAACGTGTGCCTCTCCTTTTGCCATGATGAGAAATTTCAAGGAACTACCCGTAGCTACTGTCGTTGCCTGATTGAGCTTATCAATAAACGCTTGGGTATCCGTATTGAGATGTGAGCGGCTACAAACGACCTTCAGGCCCGGGTCTGACCATTGAAAAGTAGGTGCGTTTAATTTTGAAACCTGCCCCTTCTTTTCCATGAAAGCCCCTTCGCCCTTAGCGGCCCAAAACAGCTCATCTAAAACAGGGGCATAAACGACACCCAGGACAACACTTTGATTTTCGACTAATGCGATATTGACGGTAAATTCACCATTGCGTTTGATAAATTCTTTGGTGCCATCAAGTGGGTCAACGAGCCAATATTTGTCGAAGTCCTTGCGTGTTTCGTATGGAATAGCCTTATTCTCTTCGGAGATAATGGGGATATCAGGGGACATGGCAAGGAGGCCATCACAGATGACTACGTTAGCCTTTCTATCCGCCAATGTCAGTGGAGAATCGTCCGATTTGAGATTCACTTCAAATGCACTAGTCTGGTTATACACTTCCAGGATCACTTTTCCGGCTTCTCGAGCTATTACTTTGAGCTGTTCTATCATTTTACTGTTGTTGATATTCTACTGTTGTACCTAAGGGCTTTTTTCGATAGCTTTGCAGTTCGCAAATCTAAACATTATAAATAGAAAGGAATAATTATGAAGGTACTAGTAACTGGTGGTTGTGGCTATATTGGTAGCCATACTATTGTTGATTTGTTGGACAATGGCTTTGAGGTAGTGGCCGTTGATAACTTAGTTAACGCTAGTGAAGAAACGTTACAAGGCATCAAAGCTATTACTGGAAAAGACGTACAGAATTACGTACTAGATCTTTGTGATTTGGCTGCTACGCGGCAAATTTTTGCAGATCATCCCGATATTAATGGAATTATCCACTTTGCAGCGCTAAAGTTTGTCGGTGAATCCGTAGAACAACCTTTGCGGTATTTCCAGAATAATCTCAATAGTTTACTCAATGTCTTGACTTGTGTAGAAGAGTTTGGCGTTGATCACTTTATCTTCTCTTCTTCTTGTTCAGTCTATGGCAATACGGATGCCTTGCCGGTTACAGAAGAAACGCCTTTTCAGGAAGCCGAATCACCTTACGGCCGCACCAAACAAATCGGAGAGCAAATGATTAAAGACTTTGCTCGAAAGCAACAATCCGCCAGCTTCATTGCCTTGCGCTACTTCAACCCCTGCGGTGCGCATCCCAGCAATCAATTGGGCGAATCTCCTATCCATGGAGCCTCCAACTTAGTACCTGTCATTACGGAGACGGCCATTGGTAAGCGCGAAAAGATGACGGTGTTTGGTGATGATTATGATACTAGAGACGGCAGTTGCGTTCGCGATTATATCCATGTAATGGACTTGGCCAATGCGCATACCAAGGCATTGCAGTTTCTCGTTGCGGGCAAAAATGATAAAAACTATGACATTTTTAATTTGGGTATAGGGGAAGGCGTATCTGTTTTAGAAGCTGTAAATGCCTTTATGAAAGTAACAGAACAACCTTTGAACTATGAGGTTGGCCCTAGGCGCCCCGGAGACGTAATTGCTATTTACGCCAATGCAGAAAAAGCGAATAACTTGTTAGGCTGGACCCCCCAATATGACATTGAGGATATCATGAAAACAGCATGGGCATGGGAGAAGAAGCGTACAGCTGAAGTATAAAGGCTGTATTGTTTTATCTTTAATCCTGGCATAAGTCACATTCCTAAAACCTTCATTCCAACCTCTTACTATGCAGGCGATACTCTATGACAACTTCCGCGAGCCGCTACGGATCCAATCTGTACCAGACCCAATTCCTAGTCCGCAAGGAGTAGTATTGAGAGTAGAAGCAACCGGCTTATGCCGTAGCGATTGGCATGGTTGGATGGGGCATGATCCCGATATTACGCCACCTCACGTACCGGGCCATGAACTTGCAGGAGTCATTGTCGATAAAGGAGCCAACGTATCTCGTTGGCAAGTAGGCGATCGAGTAACACTTCCCTTTGTTGGGGGCTGCGGCCATTGCCCAGAATGCTTATCGGGAAATCATCAAGTCTGCGATAATCAATTTCAGCCTGGCTTTACGCATTGGGGTGCTTTTGCCCAATTTGTGGCGATAGAATATGCCGACATCAATTTGGTACGCCTTCCAGACAGTTTGGATTTCGCAACAGCTGCTAGCCTTGGCTGTCGCTTCAGTACGGCCTTCCGGGCCATCGTGGCGCAAGGGAAGGTGAGCGGGGGCGAATATGTAGCCGTACACGGTTGCGGGGGCGTTGGCCTTTCCGCAATTATGATCGCCCATGCCCTCGGAGCCAATGTAATCGCTATAGATATCAATCCAGAGCAATTGAAATTGGCGACTGCATTGGGTGCAATGGCCACGATCAACGCCAGGGAGGTAGACAAGCCTGTGGAAGCCATCAGGCAACTGAGTGAAGGAGGGGTTCAGGTGTCCATTGATGCCTTGGGAAGTCAGGAAACCTGTTTTAACTCTATTTCTAATTTAAGGAAACGTGGCAAACATGTACAAGTCGGCTTGATGGTCGGCGATCATCGCCATCCTGCCATACCGATGGATCGAGTGGTAGCCCATGAATTAGAAATCCTGGGCAGCCATGGTATGCAAGCCTATGAATACCCCCGCATGTTAGATATGATAAAAAAGGGCTTGCTAAAACCAGATAAGTTAATCGGTAGAACCATCGGATTAGAAGAAGCAGCGACCGCCTTACCCAAGATGAACACTTATCAAGGCGCAGGTGTAACTATAATAGATCAATTTGAATAAGTAAATAATGGCTAAAACAATCGTTTCGTATAATGTAAATGGCATTCGTGCTGCCGCCAAGAAGGGCTTGGTAGAATGGTTGGAAGAAGGCGGCTATGATATACTTTGCGTACAAGAAACCAAAGCCCAGCAAGAACAAGTAGATGTGACGCCCTTTGAAGCTTTGGGATACCACCACCATTGGTATTCAGCAGAGAAAAAGGGCTACAGTGGTGTGGCTACTTTTTCTAAGCAAGCTCCCGATAAGGTAGTGGCGGGTTGTGGCATAGAAAAGTATGATCGGGAAGGTAGAATATTGCGGACTGACTTTGGTGAGCTCAGTATTTTGAACTGCTATTTCCCTTCTGGAACATCTGGTGATGAACGCCAGGCTTTCAAAATGGATTTTTTAGCTGACTTCTTCGATTGGGTAGCGGAACTCCGCAAGGAACGACCCCAACTACTTATTTTGGGGGACTATAATATTGCTCATACACCGATAGATATACATGATCCAGTAAGGAATAAAAAGAATTCCGGTTTTTTGCCCGAGGAGAGAGAATGGTTAAGCAAATGGTTTGAAAATGGGTTTGTAGATAGTTATCGACACCTAAATGCCGAAAAGATCGAGTACAGTTGGTGGAGTTATCGTGCTGGTGCCCGCGCCAATAACAAGGGATGGCGGATTGATTACCAATCTGTCACGGAAAACCTAAAAGATAATTTGAAACAGGCTTATCACCTTTCGGAGGCTAAACATTCTGATCATTGTCCTGTTTTTCTAGAACTTGACGTATAGCCTGTTGGATGATCATTAAAGAAGGAACGATCAATCAAGTAGTCGCCCTTTCAAAAACGATACCCAGTTTTGTAGGGCCACCCGAACGAGCAGAATATGAAAAAAGGCTTCTCGGTGTGCCCCATCTCATTTTAGTAGCCTATCACGAAGGACAAGCCGCTGGCTTTAAGGTGGGATATGAGCGATCAGGCTACTTTTATTCTTGGATGGGTGGTGTTTTGCCAGACTTCCGACGATTGGGGATTGCGCAAGCACTGGCCGATTACCAAGAAGAATGGGCCAAACGAAACAAGTATTTTTCTATTACCTTTAAGACGCGCAACCAACACAAGGCGATGTTGTTATTTGCGATAAAAAATGGATTTGAAATTATAGACTTTGAAGAAAAAGAATCCGTTGCAACCAACCGTATCTGGTTGCGAAAGACTCTATAGAGAAGATCAGTTACAAGGAATAAGCCAAGCGATTCTTTCGTTCTTATCTTCACACATTAAAACAATTCAAACGAAAAATAAAGCTATATGAAGCGAAATATAATCATTGTATGTTGCCTCCTTTTAGGATGGACAATTGGCCAGGGACAAAGTTTTTCTGGTGGTTTTAAAGCGGGTCTTAATTTCTCTACTTTAACAGGAGGGGAAATAGAGCAAGACAATAGCAATGCAGAAGTGGAAGAGTATGGCTTCAATACGGGTTTCCATATTGGTGCCGCCTTTAACCTAAAATTGACGGATTACTTTGGTCTCCGAGCAGAGCTATTATTCAACCAAAAAGGAACAGATTATCGTTTTGATGGACAATCTTATTGGATTTTTGGCCCTGACACCAATACGCCTGTAATTGGAATAGGAACTAGAATCACGGATCTAAAAATATCCAGCACCTATATTGACCTCCCCGTAATGGCTTATGTCAAATTGGGCAGAGTAGAGTTATCTGGGGGTGTAAATGCAGCAGTAATGATTTCTTCGCGAGGAACAGGTGAGACCACCTTTAATGGTCAGACTTTAAACGGCTCTACTATCGGCTTGTTTACGGTCAACCTCAATCATAATTATTATAGTGATGAAGCCGGAGAAGCCAAATCTGATATTCTCAACTCGGTATCGATTGGTGGATCCCAAATTGAGATACCCTCTTCTATTGGCGCTTACTATTTTAGGAGTGAAGAAGATGAAAATTTGTTTAATAGATTAGACTTTGGCTTAGTGGCCGGAGTGGGCTTTTTCTTAAATCGTGGCTTATATTTAGGATTTAGAGCTAACTTTGGTCTACCCGATGTAACTCGCACCGCAGCAGATATTTCCAATGTAAGATTAGACACACAACAGACTTTTGTCACTAGGGACGATAAAGACAAAAATTTGAGCTTACAGGCTTCAATTGGATTCAGTTTTTAAAAATCTATTAAGCTAGCACATTTTTTACAAAAAAAATAACAGTACTATCTTTTTTTGTCGAATGGATAATAAATACTCAAAAAGTTATCCCTTTCTCAAAAATATTACATTTCTTTGCATTATAAGATGATTTTTGGTGCATGCACAGTCGCAGAAAGGAGAATTAAAAAGATCATTTTATTTCAAATTGACTAAAGATATATAACGATAGTTTTCATTTGGTTTTTTGGGGTTATACAAGAGGCGATCACAACAAGTGATTGCCTCCTTTTTTTGCCCTACTCTGTCTCTTTTTTTACTTCCAATACGATATTGTAATTGACAGAATCCAGCTCTACCCCTTTCGTCGGGTAGGGATTCACCTCTATGAGCCGAAAGTGATAGCCCATTGACCGTCCCACGGATGCTTTCTCACGCCCTGGCCGAAAAGTAAGATCGAGTGTATCGACCCCTAACTTACCTAAAATAAGCTCTGTTACTACTTCGCCTTCCCAAACACAGTTCACCCCCGAAGGGCAACGAGAATCTTCTTTCACGCGAGAGAAATGAAGCACCATAGCTTGATCTTCACTCGCCATTTTCTGTTCCCCGAGTTTGAGCGTAAAAGGTTCCTCCAGCTGAAAGGTAGGTAAATGCTCGCACTGGGCCGCCAATAGGCACAGCCCTACAATTAGAAGGTGTAGTTTTTTCATCGTTAAGTAATTTGAGCCGTTTTATGCTATACCTAGTATAGGTTTAAACGGACTACTCCAGTGTGACCCTACTTATTCACATAGGCATCAAAGTATTTACACTTTGAACGAATCAATTGATAGGTATCGGTATCTGAATAATTTTCTTTTAAAGCTGCAAAGTTTTCACGGAGAGGGATACTGCCTGGAGGCGCATCTAGAAAGTAGGCATTTTGCTCACATTTGGCAGCCATGAAAAGGGCTTTGGCCGAGCGTTCGCGATCAATAGCTGTAATACGGGCTTGTTCGAAATAAAAACGAGCGACTGAACAATCAAAAAACTCTCTATTCCCCAGGGGGTAATTAGGATTATAGATCAAATAATTCCCACTCCCCCTTTTTACGCTGCTCAGGCTTCGTCCACTTCTAAACAAATCCAACACTCTCCAGCTATAACCAAAGTAAGTCATATTGTAAAATGCTAAACCCAAGCGGTAATAAATATCGGCAGATTTGTCTCTATCTTGTTCCGCTTCGGCGAGGTACTCCATCCGAACCATATCCTGCAAAATCTCTCCTTTGTTGTACACTTGTACCGAACTAGGTAAGGAATAGCGAATAGTGTCGTTAAAATGTTCAAGATATGGGTGAAACAACCCAAAGTCATCCCAATTTTCTAAGGGGATCAGCTTGAATGTTTCCAAGGCTTTTTCTATCTCGCCACGGCTCAAAAAGAGATTCGTTTTAAGGTTCAGTAAGTCTTGCTCTATAGTCGTCCCATCTGGTTTTTGCACCAGGTTTTTCTCAAAGCGATTAGCGGTTACACTGGTACAAATATCCAGCAGGTTATCCACCATTTTTTCACCGGCATTTACTTTTAAATCCTTGATGGAATATTGAGCCAGAAAGGCTTTGCCTTCATCTCCTTTTTCCCGATATAGTTTGGTCAACTTATCACGCATAAAATCCGGAAAATCCGGATAGAGTCTGTATACCTCATTGGTGCGTTGGATATCAGCCGCCTGTTCCTCTACCTCATCACTAGCTGTTGCCCAGTCACTGATTTGTAGCGCCAATTCAAAAGCTTGAATCTGTTGGACAAGGGTATCATTTTTCGTCATTTGGCGGGCCTCTGCAAAAGTTTGTGAGGCAAAGTAATAGTTACCTGCTAACAACTCGAGATAACCTCTTGCCAGTTTCCATCGCTCGGGGCGCGGCAGCAGATTCTCATCTTCCACCTCTCGAATAAATTTTTGCAGTTCTATTATTTTTTCACCCGCCCCTGGTCGAGGGATATCATGCAACTGAGCATTTTGTCGACGCATATTATTGAAATCCAAACCCAATAAATCTTTTTCCAAGCGCTTCATCTCTCTCAGCAGCAACAGTTCTAAGTTTTCGTTAGCAGGTTCATAGCGATATATATTCCGCATCTCTTCGACCAAATTCGCATCCTGCGATTCGGCGCGCAATACATGTAAAGTGGCCCGTTCGTGATTATCCCTGCAACGCAGTAGGCATTCCTCCCATTGCTCATCGGTTCTGATTTGAAAACTTCTAAAAGCTGAAGCTCGTTTACTAGGACAGGTATCAAATATGCGGGAAAACAAATATGCCGCCTCAACCTCTTGGCCCAGCTCTAATAAAGCGCCTGCATAATGCCCCAATGCCCAATCTTCAATCAAACTAGGGTCATTATCTACTTTCGGCATCAGGTACTCATAGAGTTCGACCGTTTGTCGATAGTTCTTCATATAATGGGCCATACGAACAATCTGATAAACATATCGCAATCGAAAATATTCCGACTTGGTGCGGCGAAACAGTACCTGTCCTCGATCAATCAGGTTTTCCATTTCATTGAGGTCCTTCTGACCGGTTTCCCAGTTGTTGCGAGCAACGGCATGGGGCTCACACTGCTTGGCGAAAATCAAATAGTCTATGGCTTCCGTACACTTGTAACGGTACAAATAGCGCGCAAAAGAATTGCTAGACAAGGGCGGGCCCAGAGAACTCCAGGGTAGAAGCTCTCCTTCGATTGTAGAACGGAGTTCATTCAAATCTCTTTCGCTCGCGCCATAAACCACATAATCGATATCTGCCCGATTAGGTACTTCGCAATAGCGTTCCCACCATTCTCTGATATTTTCTTGTTCCTGTACCGTTTTGTCTCCCGGGTAGAAGTTAAATACCTCGGCAAAGCCAAGTGTGAAGGGTGCGAAAGGGGATTTGAGTTGTCCAATAGCGGGATTCAGAAAGGTATAGCCCTGAAATTGATTATTAAAGGGGCCACAATCGCTGCTGCTATAAGTTGGCCATGCTAAAATGACAAACAGAAGGCTTAGGCTTTTAGTCAGCTGCGACAAGCTGACAGAAAAATGGTGTAATTTTTTCTGCTGTTTGCCGTCTGTCGGGTGTGCTACTTTCTTTTGGTTATTCACATCAATAGGCGCTTCGGGACACAGTGTCCCTTTATTTTTATTATTCAAACTGTTTTGCCAATCTTGATAAAAATGCATGAGGAAACCGCTTTAAATTGGGCGTATCCAAGTGATAATAAGCTAATGTAAAGCTTTTCCGTGGAAAATAGGACCGTAATATCTCCACGGCAACGGATAAATCTTCCATCTTCGAATCTTCGAGTCTAAGCTGATCTCCACGATACAAATAATACCCCGCTAGATACGTACTACGGATCACCTCAAAATGACTACTATCTAGCTGACGAAAGCGTTCACGATCCAACAAATCTTGTGGGGATAAACCATTAATCAATTTGATCATTTTCCCTTTGCGAAACAAGACCCCCCAATGAAACAAGGGTAATGCCAGGTCTAGGGAAAGCGGATAATCATAGCGAGATGGGATATATTTTGCAGCAGTTTCATTGTTCAATATCGAGTTGGGTTCTTCCCATTCCGTCACTTCTCCCATATTATAAAACATGAGCATTCCTCTGTCCACTGGAGGCACCCCTGTATCATCAGCATATTTTAACTGATGCAGTCTGATCGTGGCACTCAACTCCATCTCGGGGGGCATCCACTGGTCT
>Ga0070727_10004085_pt1 | contig 12646 bp, 8 predicted proteins | sample tdAd472_FD_66722 | JGI IMG/M metagenome (GOLD analysis project Ga0070727, IMG submission 66722) | Marine sediment microbial communities from the Atlantic coast under amendment with organic carbon and nitrate - tdAd47.2 | ecosystem: Environmental > Aquatic > Marine > Coastal > Sediment | place... | reverse complement strand
CAAACCAATCGCCCGCGCAACTCGTCGAGCAGGCACGCTCCGAGGCCCGGACGCTCCGCGAAGCTGGTTTCGACGCCGTGATCGTCGAGAACATGCACGACGCCCCCTACGTGCACGGCGAGGATCTGGGCCCCGAGCAGACCGCAGTCATGACGCTGGCGGCCCAGGCTGTCCGCGAGGCCTTCGGCGGGCCTGTGGGGGTCCAGATCCTCTCAGGCGGGAACAGGCAGGCTCTGGCCGCGGCTCACGCGACCGGGGGTTCGTTCATCCGGTGCGAGAACTTCGTCTTCTCCCACGTTGCCGACGAAGGGTTGCTGACCAAGGCCGAGGCCGGCCCGCTGCTGCGGTATCGCAGACAGATCGGAGCCGAGGCGGTAGCCGTGCTCGCGGATATCAAGAAGAAGCACTCCTCGCACGCGATCACATCGGACATCGACATCGCCGAGGCGGTCGAGGCGGCCCAATTCTTCGGCGTCGATGGCGTCATCGTCACCGGACCATCCACCGGCAAACCTGCCGAGATCGAGGACCTCAGATCCGCCCGCAAGGCAGCGGATGTCCCCGTCCTCGTTGGATCTGGCGTGACGCCCGAATCGGTGCCCGAACTCTTCAAGCACGCCCACGCCCTGATCGTCGGTTCATCGATCAAAGCCGACGGCAAGTGGTTCAATACGGTCGATCCCAAGCGGGCCAAAGCACTTGTTGACGCCCGGTGACTGCCCCTGACGGTCTACGCTAGCCGGTGCCCCTTTCACCCGAAACTATTGGTGTCATCGCAGGCCTGACCACCTCGGCCTTCTGGGTGCTCACAACCATCTTCTTTACAGCCGGTGGCAAGCGGATCGGCGTCACAGCGGTCAACACACTCCGCATGTTCTTCGCGGTCATCCTGCTCGGCCTGACACATTACATTCTCTTCAAAACCGTGCTGCCACAGATCCCCAGCAACATGCAGTGGGGGGCGCTCGCGCTCTCGGGTTTCATCGGGCTGACGATCTGTGACCAGGCGCTCTTCGCCTCGTTCCTCGATATCGGGCCACGCCGGGCTCTGCTCGTGATGACCTCGACGCCCATATTCGCGCTCACGTTCGGTTATCTTGTTCTGCACGAAAGTATCGGCCTCGTCGCACTCATTGGCATCGCCCTCACAGTTGCGGGCATCGCGTGGGTTGTCATCCAGCGCCAAAATAGCGGCACAGGCATCAAGAACCCTCACCTCGTGCGAGGTTACATTCTCGCTTTTGTCGGCTCACTCTGTCAGTCGCTGGGCGCCATGTTCGCCAAGATTGGCATGGGCTCGGGCGAAACATCGGTCGATCCGCTCGCCGCCACGCTCGTTCGCATGGTCTTCGGCCTGCTCTGTATGACGCCCATTGTGCTCGTCTCCTACCGCATGGTCAAAAGACGCGAGCCGGGGACATCCAAAGTCCGCTGGACACCGGGCATCCTCTTCACGCTCGCCGGCACAATCTTCGGCCCATTCCTGGGTGTCTGGCTCTCACTCATCGCCATCCGATCCGTCGAACTCGGCATCGCGCAAACGCTGCTTTCGCTCTCGCCCGTGATGATCCTGCCATTTGTGGGCAAGCTCTACAGCGAGAAACTGACAAAGGCTGCGGTGCTCGGCGCGATCATCGCGGTCGCCGGCGCAGCGGTGATGTCCACATCTGAAATGATCGAGGACGCTATCGGCCTGAACGAATAATCAGCCAACGAAAACACTGGTTATCCACCCACTCCCAATTGAAGCCTATCTCTACGAAGCCGACCTGGAACTGATCGTCCTGGGCGTGGCCGACTGACCGAGCACTCGATCAAGTTCTATTGTCATCCATGCCGGAGGATCAGCCATCCAGTCGCCGCCGAAGACGGGGCAAAAGCCTCGGCGGGCGATCTGCGCCGATCGGGCACGATCTCTCCAAGTGCTTTGGCCCGGACCGCAGCCGAATCAACGCACTTCTCCGGCAATCAAAGCATGATCAGGCCGATCGCCTGATTCTCGAATCCATGCAGCGTGTCGAGCGCCGCCGGGCCAGTGTGCCGCGGATTCAATACCCCGCCGACCTGCCCTTCACGGCCCATCTCGACGAGCTTCGGCAGGCCATCGACGAAGCGCAGGTCATCGTCGTCAGCGGCGAGACTGGTTCGGGCAAGTCCACCCAGATCCCAAAGCTCCTGCTCGAAATGGGCATGGGACTTCAGGGCGTGATCGGGCACACGCAGCCGAGGCGGCTGGCAGCACGAGCCGTCGCGGATCGGGTCTCGAGTGAGCTGGGCATTACGCTCGGCACAGAAGTTGGCTACAAGGTCCGCTTTGGCGACCACACCACCGACAAGACGCTCATCAAACTCATGACCGACGGGATCCTGCTCGCCGAGTCTCGCTCCGATCGGTTGCTGCGTCAGTACGACGCCATCATCATCGACGAAGCCCATGAGCGCAGTCTCAACATCGATTTCCTGCTGGGCTATCTCACGCGCATATTGCACAAGCGAACCGACCTGAAACTGATCATCACCTCGGCCACGATCGACGCCGAGCGATTCAGCGATCACTTCTCGATCGCAACGCACGCCAAGGTGCCCGTTGTCGAAGTCTCCGGCCGCTCGTACCCGGTTGAGATGCTCTACCGCCCCATCGAAGACGCTGACAACCCCGATGACGCGACGCTTTCCTCTTCAATCGTTTCGGCGCTCGAAGAGCTCGCCACGCTCGATAGGCCTGGCAATCCAGGCGATGTGCTCGTTTTCTTGCCGGGCGAGCGTGAAATCCGCGAAGCCGCGCATGTTATTCGCAACGCCGCCGAGACCAGCCCCTCGCTCCGAGGCTGCGAGGTCCTGCCGTTGTACGCGAGACTCTCGCCATCAGATCAGCAGCGGATATTCCGTAGACATCCGGGGCGACGCATCGTGCTCTCAACAAACGTCGCCGAGACTTCGTTGACTGTGCCAGGCATCCGGTACGTCGTCGATTCGGGTCTAGCGCGTATGAACCGCTACTCGTCCAGACGCAAAATCGAGTCGCTCCAGATCGAACCGATCAGCCGAGCCTCCGCGCGTCAGCGTGCCGGGCGTTGCGGCCGAACCGAGCCGGGCGTCTGCATCCGTCTCTACAGCGAATCCGACCACGACGGACGAGACGAGTTCACGCCACCCGAGATCCTGCGGACGAATCTTGCGGGCGTCATCCTGCAGATGCAATCACTCGGGCTGGGCAAGCCACAGGATTTCCCCTTCATCGAGCCGCCCGACGGCGGACGTATCAACGACGCCTACGACACGCTCTTTGAGCTCAACGCAGTCGATCAAGATCGACAGCTCACAGCCGAGGGCAAACTGCTCGCGCGGCTACCCGTCGATCCCCGCATCGGCCGGATTCTCCACTCTGCAGCGGCCGAGGGAGTGCTCAGTGAGGCGCTTGTGATCGCATCGTTTCTCGAAGTCCAGGACCCGCGCGAACGGCCCTTCGAGAAACGCGATGCCGCCGACAATCAGCACGCCAGATACAAAGACAAGGCGTCGGACTTCGTCACCGTGCTCAAACTCTGGGAGCATTATCACGCACTCAAAGACGTGCACTCGCGTTCGCAGCTCCGCAAACAATGCGCCAAGGAGTACCTCTCATACCAACGATTCCGTGAGTGGACCGACACGCATCGGCAGCTGCGGGATCTCAGCCGCGAAGCTGGTATCAAAGGCAACACCAAGAAGCAGGACCACGAAGCACTCCACCGCGCGATCCTGACCGGGTGCCTCTCGGGGCTTGGCAAGAAGCACCACGAAGGCGGCTTCAGCGGCTCACGCGCGGGGCGGTTCTGGATTCATCCTTCCTCGGCCGTCCCCGAGCGGGAAGCCAAGTGGGTCGTCGCGGCCGAGCTCGTGCGGACGACCAAGCTCTACGCGCGTTCAGTCGCTCGCATCGATCCAGCCTGGATTGAACAGGTCGCAGGACACCTCATCACGCGTGAGTACGCTGAGCCCGCGTATCTCCCCGAGCGTGGACGCGTCGAGGCGAGGGTCACCGTCAAGCTCTGGGATCTGGTGATCGCTCAGGGGCGTCTCGTTGATTATGGCTCGGTCGATCGGCTTGAAGCCCGCAAGATCTTCATCGAGGAAGCGCTGATCGAGGGCCAGTACGAATCCGGCGCTCGGTATGAGAAGCACAACATAGAGTTTCTCGCCGAGGCCGCGCGAAACGAGGCCAAGCTTCGCAGCGGCAAACTGCCCGACCACGACATCCTCTTTCGTTTCTACGACAAAAGACTCCCCCCCGATATCAGTACGAACCGCGGATTCGACCGTTGGCGACGAGTTGCCGAGCGTGAAGAACCAAAGCTCCTCTACCTCACGCGGAACGATCTTGAAGGTCAGATCGAAACCGATCCTGACGCGGCGGCATATCCCGATGCTTTGTCGCTACCGGGTGGATCAACCGCGAAACTGGAATACGTACACGCCCCGGGTGAAACAACCGACGGCATCCGCATCGCGCTCCCAGTTGAACTGGCGGCATCATTCGACCCCGATCGAGCCGAATGGCTCATACCGGGATGGCTTGCGGGCAAAGTCGAATCCATTCTCCGTGGCCTCCCGCGTGAGACACGACGACAGATCGATCTGGGCGCTGTCGCCTCGCAGGTCGCGAGCAAACTGGATTCCAAACTGGGCGATTTCCATGCACAGTTAGCAAGAGCGATCACGTCGGCGACGGGCGTCACAGTCACACCCGAAATGTGCCGTGCTGCTCGCGTGGACGATTACCACCGGATGTTGGTCGATGTCGTTGATGAGAGCGGCAAAACAGTCAAGCAAAGCCGGGATGCCAGAAAGGCCATCGAGTATGCTCGTAAGCGGGCGGCGTCCAAACCGAATCCCGCTGGTACCGAGTCATCGCGCATACTGACCGATTGGTCCGAGATCGATCTGGCATCCCGTACGACGCTGAGTAGTGGTGGGGTCGAGGTACTCCGCTTCCCCGCGTTCACGGATGCGGGCAGCGGCGTTGTACTCCAACACTATGACGACGAGCAGACCGCGCAATCCAATCATGCATTCGGTGTTCGACGTCTCGCTGGCTTGCGGCTCTGGCCCGACATCAAACGCCTCCTGCCGCACACGCCGCTGGTCGAGCGCTCTCGGATGGGGTGGGCGACAATCAACGGATCCCCGAGACTCGATAATCAAATCGGGCCGATCGTAGCCGATCTATCAGGTGATGTTGAGCGGTGTACCTCTCGTGACGAGTATGAACGCGTTGTCGATTCGGCGCGATCACAGCTGGCCACTCGTTTGAACGATGCGGTTTCTATTCTGGCTCGGACGATCGAGTTGCATCAGCGCCTGGTGCTCGGTCTTGACAACGCACAGGGCCATGAACTCGCACCGATGCGGGCGGATATTAAATTCCAGCTCGGACAGCTCATTCACGCCGGTACGCTCACGCATGTCCGCGCGAGCAGGCTCCGGCACTACCCGAGATATCTCGAAGCCGCGATGCACCGCCTCACATCGGTCCGAGGCCAGAGCATCCGTCGCGACGCCGAGACTCAAGCTCGCATCACGGCCCACTGGAGGCGATGCCTCGAACACGCCCGGAAGATGCACAGCCTCGGATTGCACGATCCCGAACTCGACAACTACCGCTGGATGATCGAGGAATACCGTGTCTCGCAATTCGCGCAGCAACTGGGCACGCCCATCAAAGTCTCAGAAAAACTTCTTGAGCAGCAGTGGAAACGGACGCGATCACTCTGACAGCACAGGCGTCGGGTTGTACTTGAATAGTTTAATCGACGAGTAGGGCTGCATGATGTGACGGTCATACGTCCAGATCAAATCGGCTCTGTCGCGCAGTGAAGGCCAATTCAGTCCGCCCGACGTGCCTACCTTGTCGATAATCCAGCACGGTTCGGTGGCCTCGTCAAGGAATGGCATCAGGCTTTTACTGGTGACCTTGGTGATGGCATCCTCTTCGAGGTAATACGCACCAAGATTCTGCGCGTGGAAGTCGCCGTAGATCACCTCGCCTGGCTGGCGAATCTGGTCAAGTTCATCGAATGCCTCGCGCCACGCGGGCTGGTATCCACCGCCGGCGGTGTAGTACTCAATATCCTGATACAGGCAGACCACCATGATCATGGCGAACGCGAGATTGCGAATAAAGAACGGGTACTCACTGATCAGTGAGAGCGAGATGCGGTCAAACGCAACCGCCGCCAGCAAAAGCCACGCCGGGAGAATCACGAACGTATATCTGACGTGCACGAAGCTATCTGTCAGTGCGAGCCCGGCCATGATCAGCAGCGGCACTAACGCGGTGAGGACCAGATAGAAAGCAAGACGCAGATTCCGCTGAACAAGGCAGAGAAACCCCGTGCCCGCTACGAGTGCAACGACCGGGTTCATGTACCAGATGGCCCCAGCAAGGATCACAGGCGTGGATTGCGAAGTGGTCTGGCCGAACTGAGCCCAATTCTCTGTATTGCGTGTGATGTCATAGAGAAGCAGGCCCGCGCAAAGGATCGCGGTGATCCCGCCAGCCACCACCGAAGCCATCGTGAGACGCTTCGATTCCTTGCTGAAGAAACCAAAGATCCAGTCGATCCCAAATACGACACCGAGCAGTATCGCTGGAGGCTGCGACATGAAGGCTGCAAAGAGGCAGACCATCGACGCGATGAGTCGGCCCTTGTTTCCTGTCGTTGTTGCGTGATAGAAAAGCAGCATCGACATATTGAAGAACAGAAGCTGCTGGGTATAGAACCGCCCCGTCTGCGACATATGCAGGTGCCAGGTGCTGATCGCAAGCAGAATCGCAAAGATGATCGCGGCACGAGCGCCGACAACCGGTCTTGCGAGCCAGCCGAGTATAAACACGGTCGCCGTGCCGATGAGCACACTCGGCAGACGCACAAGCCATTCATCGACACCCAGGCTCTTCCAGGTGCTCGGATCGGTGGCGACGCCTGCCGGCGGGAGTGCCCCGGCAATCTTGAGCGTGAGGTAGGTCGGCAGGAAGCCGAACTGCTTGGTGATATTGCCCTCACCCAGCCTCGCCGAGTGCATGACGCTGTAGATTTCATCGATCCAGAAACTCGGACGATCCAGAAAGAGCAGACGCATCACCAACGCAAGGAGCGTTGCCCCGATCAGCCACGAGACAAAGGCCCGCGTCTGCATTCTCTCGGAATGTTCGGTATTTACCAGATTCATGCAGTGGTCCCAGCTGCCGGTGCGGCTGCGTCCTGAGCGAGTTTACGGGGTGATATGCCCCGCGATGCGAGAACAAGGCCTCCCATCAGGCCATGGACCAGAAATATAGAGAATGCAAGCAGCGAAAGCACCAACGCATCTGACTTTGCGACGCCCATGCTTCCCAGAAGAAACACGAACATGCTCTCGCGAACACCGATCCCATTGATGGAAATGGGGATGAGCATCACAAATAGAGCCACGGGTACCACATAGAAATAGTCGATAAAGCCCAACTCGATCCCGATGGCTCGACTGAGCAGATAATGCAGCAGAACAACGTTGAGTTGAAGCAAAAGCGAGAGCCCCAGTGCCCGCACCAGCGATAAGTGCCTGCCACGGAAGGGTTCGACCGCCCGGTCCACCTTTCCAAAGAACTTCCCGAATGGGCCGGGTAGCTTTGTGTAGATCGCCCGTGCGAAATCAACCATCACCGGGATCGGTGAGAATACAAGCGCGATGAACCCGCCAAGCCCAAGAGCTACAGCGACAACCGCCAGCGAGACGTAGTATGCATCGGCAAGGTCGCCGCGGATAAAGAAAAGCCCCAGCACCGCAAAGATCGCAAGCGCAAAGAGTCCCAGCACCCGGTCAACTACGATCGTCGAGATGGCAACCGAACGTGTCGCGCCGGCTTTCCACGAGTCGTACATCCGGATCATGTCACCGCCGATGATGCTCGGCATGATCTGGTTGAAAAACACCGCCACCATGCACGAACGAAACAGAATCGGCTGGCGGATCTGCACACCCTGCACATCCAGAAGCCCCTTCCATCGCAGCGAAGTGATATAGAAGCCAGCGTAAGGTGTCAGCAGCGCCAGAAAGACAAACAGCGGATCGGTTTTGGCCAGCGAAGCGCGCAGTTCATGGAGATCAATGTCCGCGCTGTGGATGAGAAAGGCCAGAAGCCCGATCGAGACGGCGATCTTGGCCATGACCAGAACTGGCTTGAGCCAGTTCTTTTTGGAATTGTCTTTCTCAACCAGTGGCAAGTGCCTGCTCCTTCGTCTCGGCGGGCGATCGCATCCGGATCACCTTGGCAGGAACGCCCGCCACCACCGCAAAGTCCGGGACATCCTTCGTGACCACGGCCCCGGCCGCCACTACCGCATCGCGCCCGACGGTGACGCCGTTGACGATTGTGGCGTTGGCGCCGACCCAGCAATTGTCGCCCATGACGAGCCTCAGCCCGCTGCGGTGCCCCTGGTCCACGATCGGGATATCGGTACGGTCCATGTTGTACTGACCGCCGCCGATGTACGCGTGGCCGGCGAAGATGCACTTGTTGCCGATCGAGACTTCCCCCTCGAGTGCCGAGTGGATTGTGATCCCCGCCCCAAAGCCGCAGTCGCTCCCGATCGTGATCTTCCCCTGCTTGCTCGAGAGCCGAGTCCCGCGGCCGAACATGCAGCGGTCGCCGACCGAAATGCCCACATCACCATCGGTGTACGCATCGAAGCAGCAGCCGTCGTCGATGACAACCGTGTCGCCGAGTCTGATACGCTTAGGGTGGCGAAAGACAACGTCGGTCCCCAGCGCCGGCTTTCGGCCGCAAGATCCGAGCAGCCCGCGTGTAAGTTTCTGTCGAAGCAGCAGCCCGAGAGCGCCGGGCAATCGAGTCAGGAAGAGCTGGGTGCACTCGTATCGCACGAGGAGCGCGAGCGAACTCGAACCGACGATCGCCGATTGGTACTTCTTGAGCGCCGAGCCCTTCTCCGATACCACACCATCCTTGATAGCGCCCATCAGTCACCCGCTCCATCATGCTCCCAGGGCCTCGACATCCTTTCGAAAGCCCTCATCAGGCGAGCCCGCTCATTCTCGACTTCCTGCCCTGTCAGGCCAAGGTAGGCAGCTATCTCAGGAAAGTGTTCCAATGTCTGAGCGGCGTCTCGCCAGAGACCTGATCGTCTGAATACAAGATCATCGACATGTCGCACACTCTCGTCGCGTGCGATCTCAAGAAGCCGCTCCGGCCTGCCCCCATATCCGGGCACTTCCTGAATCCCTTGCCAGTTTGGCACATCCGGGAACGGCGCCATCGGCCTCGTCGGAATCGGGTTTATCACTCGGCGGGCAAGCATCGGAGCGGTGGTGAACTTCACACCCGAGACACTGATCAGCCCCTCCGGCCCGCCGGCTTTGCCATGCTCGTGGATCACCGGCCGGTCGCTCGAAGTCGTGGCGCCCTCATAGGTCGCCGGCACGAGACCCGACCACACACAACTGATGCTGTCCAGATCAGCATCCAACCCCGGCGAAGCCTCGTTGATCTCATTGAGAAATGCTTGTACCTCGTGTCGGCTCGGATTCGGATTGAAATCATCGCGCTGGGTCGGCACATTGGCTGTTCCCAGGATGGTCTGCTTGCCGAAAGGCATGACGAAGTACGTCTGCGCACCCTCTTTTCGAGCGGTCGCCGCGATCGTAGAACGGCTCGTGGACTTACGGTTGACGATCAGATTGAACGAACGCATCGGCACAAAGAGCTCGGGTCTTGCATCACCGAGCGCCCCGGACATCGGCATCGACCACGGCCCGGCCGCATTGATGACCACCGGCGCATCAAAGCGCAGCTCGCGATCGGTTTCCGTGTCCTTTGCAACAAGCCCCTTCACCGCATTGCCAGAAGTGATGAGATCCTCAGCGCTGACGTAGTTCAGCGCGTGAGCGCCCCGCCCAACCGCCACGCGCAGAAGATGGATCATCATCCGCTCCGGGCTGAGCATCCGCGCATCCGTCCACATGCCACCGCCCCGCAGGCCGGCCGTCGGGACACGCTGCCAGTCCTGCACGACATCGCTTGGTGTGAGCACAGCTCCCGCGTGCAGCTTGGGCTCGCCGATCTGCCGCCCCTCGAATCGCATCAGTTGCCGATTCATCATGACCGCTGCCCTGAACGCCTCCGGGCGTTTGAGGCCCTTGCCATACAACGGCATGACGCAGTTCATCGGTTCGGTCAGACCCGGGAACATGCGCATAAACCAGCGCCTAGCCCTCACAGATTCGATGTACCGCGGCAGATCCATCGACTGCAGATACCGGAACCCGCCGTGCAGCACGCGCATGCTGTTCCAGCTCGTCTGGCCGCCAAAGTCATCTTTCTCGATGAGCAGCGCCCTGAGTCCACGCCTGGACGCCTCGTACAGCAGGCACACACCAAGAATGCCACCACCGATTACGATCACGTCGTACCGGGCAGCCTGTGCTACGTCCAGTTCTCGTGTGAGCGGCGAAAGCGGGTTGTCGGCCTCAGCCGTCACTCCGGGCTTCCTCCGCGCGTAGGTCCTTCATCCAGATGACCTCACGCACGCCGAAGGGCCGCTTGCCCTGTGCCTCGTGATAGATCCGAACCAGCAGCTCGCTCACCACGCCGAAGACCAGCATCTGAGCCGCCAGCAGCACCATCATGCCAGAGAACGTGACGAGCACGTTGTTGTTCAGGCGGACCTCGTTCTCGAAGAACCATCCGAACTTCTGCAAAATCGCGATGCCCAGCGCGCCGAACGCGATTGTCATGCACACGAACGCGAGCTTGCCGAATAGGTAGATCGGCTTGGCGAGATAGTCATTCAGAAACTTGACGGTCAGCAGATCAAGGATGACCTTGCCCGTGCGCACGAGGCCGTACTTGCTCGTGCCCGCCACGCGCGCACGGTGATTGACGACGCGCTCGGTGATGCGTGCGCCCTTCCAGACGCAGAGCGCTGGCAAGAAGCGGTGCATCTCGCCGTAGAGCTGGACATCTTGCAATGCCTCTCTGCGGTAGACCTTCATCGCGCAGCCGAAGTCATGGATCGGTGTCCAGGTGAGCTTCGAGATCAGCCGGTTGGCGATCATCGAAGGCATGCGCCGGGAGAAGAATTTGTCCTGACGCTGCTTGCGCCAGCCGCTGACAACGTCGTAGCCGCGCCCCTCGCTCAGGGCATCCATGAGCTTGATGATGTCGGCCGGGTCGTTCTGGAGGTCGCCGTCCATCGTGGCGATGAACTTGCCCCGCGCCCGGTCAAAGCCCGCAGCCAAGCCGGCCGTCTGCCCGAAGTTGCGCCGAAGCCCGACCACACTCAGACGTGTGTCACCCGCAAACGCCTCGACCAGCCGCTCGATCGTGCGGTCCGTGCTCCCGTCGTCAACGATGATGCATTCCCAGTCGAGCCCGGTCTTGTCGAGTTCCTTCTTGACCTCTTTGTAGAGAGGGACCGCGTTGTCTTCCTCGTTGTGCACGGGGATGACAACGGAGAGATCGATCAGCATCTCTTTAGGGGCGGAATACAAGCGTGGGCCATCCAGGGGAAGGGTTTGGACCGTCATCGGCAGGACCATGGGTGCACTCCGGCTACATTGACAACCACCGCTCCATCGGCGATCCCCTTCAATGTCGTCATACGGAAGCTAAGGCTTTCGCCTTAGAAGTCTGACCTCACACCGAAGGACTGAACAGTAGGTCATACTTGTCAGTCTCGAAAGGGTCTCGCCCATTATCGGTGGCAATCCAGCTTGTTTTTCATCAGCGAGTGAACCATCAGAGCGTGTCGGCTCGAAGCCGGGCGTTCTTCCCGCCGCCGGTCTGTCGGTTGCGCCCGATCCCGACCTCGATCACCAACTCGGCTGTGCCCTGAATCCCTGTCGACCGCGAAGGTGGGGATGACATGGTCCGAGCCGTGGATCTTGACGAACCGGACCTTGAGACCGATCAGTTTGCCAGTGTGTCTGTTGTTGGAACGATCGTTCCCGGTTGTTTTGGAACTTCCGTACACGGTCCGAGCCCGAGCGATCGCCGTGGTCGACGTGTGCGGTGCGTTATTGACCCGGATGTAGGCCCGAGGAAGCTCCGCCTTGAGCGGGGTCGAACCAAAGCGGATCGCGTGCCCGCCGGTATGGCCCCGGGTGACGTACTCGACCTGCTGCCCGCTGGCAGCCCCGGCTAGACAGATGGACGCTAGAACAACACTCAGCTTTGTGCGCATAGTCATAGTGTACAGAGGAACTTACGAACTCCCAAGGCCATTCCAGAGACCCGGGAATCCCGCCCGCGAGGCCACTAGGGGGCTAGCTCGGGCGGGTCATCGAATCGGGGTCAAGGAGCTCTGAGAGCTGCTCGGCGCTCAGGATCTCTTTCTCGAGGGCGAGTTCTCGGATGGTCCGACCCGAGCCGTAGGCCTCGTAGGCGAGCTTTGCCGATGCGTCATATCCGATCACCGGCACCAAAGAAGTGCACATCGCAAGGCTGCCCTCGATCAGGTCGGCACACCGTTTCTCGTCGGCTTCGAGGCCCACGATCAGGTTGTCGTGGAGCACATTGAGCCCGTTGGCCAGGAGCGTGACCGATTCGAGCAAGCTGGCCGCCATCATCGGCATGGCGACATTGAGCTCCAGAAGTGACCCGACGCCG
>Ga0070727_10004082_pt1 | contig 12652 bp, 14 predicted proteins | sample tdAd472_FD_66722 | JGI IMG/M metagenome (GOLD analysis project Ga0070727, IMG submission 66722) | Marine sediment microbial communities from the Atlantic coast under amendment with organic carbon and nitrate - tdAd47.2 | ecosystem: Environmental > Aquatic > Marine > Coastal > Sediment | place... | reverse complement strand
GGCAACCGGGTACTGAACGTCAAGGCCGAGAACGCCGGCGACACGCTGCGCTTCTTCGACCTGTTCGACAACATGCACGGCGGCCAGCTAGAGGTGCGCGGCCGTTATGACGACGCGGCGCCGCTGCGACCGCTGCGCGGCAAGCTTCGGGTCGTCAACTACCGGGTCCGCAACGCGCCGCTGATGACGCGCGTGCTGTCGATCATGGCGCTGACCGGGATCGTCGACGCGCTGACCGGCGAGGGTCTGAACTTCGCCGAACTGGACGTGCCGTTTACCTACACCGACGGCGAGGTGCAGATCGCCGAAGCCAAGGCGACCGGGAATTCGATCGGCTTCACGGCGTCGGGCACCGTCTACACCCACGCCGACGTGCTGAACATCGAAGGCACAGTGGTCCCGGCCTATGCCATCAATTCGCTGTTCGGAAAGATTCCGCTGCTCGGCAATATCCTCGCCGGCACCGAATCCGGCGGCGGGGTGTTCGCCGCCAACTTCTCGATCTCGGGGCCGATGGAAGATCCGAAGACCACGGTCAATCCGCTGTCGGCACTGACGCCGGGCATCCTCAGGAACCTGTTCGGGGCCTTCAAGGCCGACGAGCAGAAACCGCCGCTGCTGGGCCCGGAAACCCTGCCGGACACGCTGCAGTAACTTTTCCGTATCATTACCGCTCTTCCTGACCGCGCATCCGCGCCGTCTTGCGAATGCCTCTAATTCACATTATTTTGTTGTTGAATTAGCGGGTAGAGTGCGATGAAATACACCTCTGCTAATTGCAACGGTCGATCCGCCAGCCCCCGTATCAAGGAGACTTCCACATGTCCGGTCCGTCCCTGTTCATCCTGCTGTGTTCCGGCGAGCACGAGAAAATCCAGATGGCCGCGATGATGGCTTCCGTCGCCGCGGTCTCGGACAGGCCGGTGCAGGTGTTCGTCAGCATGAACGCGATGTTCACCTTCGAGCGCGGTGCGGACCCGGTCGGCCGCTACCAGGGCGGACGTATGTCGAAGGTGCTGCTCGAGCGCAAGGCGCCGGATGCCGTCGATCTTTTCGGCCAGGGCAAGATGCTGGGCGAGATGCAGGTCTTCGCCTGCTCGATGGCGCTCGATGTTCTCGGCTGGACCCTCGACAACCTGACGGAGGACCTGTTCGACGAGCCGATGGGGCTGACCAAGTTCCTGAGTGACGCCGAGGAAGGCCAGCTCATCACGCTTTAAACACCGCTCGCCGCATTGCGGCGCGCCCCGATGACAAAACGAAGAGGATTATCCATGTCACAGAGAAAGATGGTCGATGCACGCGGCGCCTTTTGCCCGGGACCTTTGATGGAAGTGATCGCCGCGCTGAAGCTGATCGATGTCGGTGACGAGGTCGAGGTCTGGTCGACGGATCAGGGGACGACCCAGGACCTGCCCAAATGGTGCAAGAAGATCGGTCACGAACTGGTCGAAACGAAAGAGTGTGACGGTTACTGGAGCCTCGTTGTCAGAAAGGCCAAGTAACCGCGTTGAACGGTTTTTCAGAAGACCCCAAAAGGGGCTGGAACATTTTCGCCGGCCGAAAGGCGGCATGAACACGGGAGGATAAAATGACGACACGGATACTCATCGTCGGCGGGGGACTCGCCGGCACGATCATCGCCAACGGCCTGTGCCGCCGCTTGGGCAAGGAACTCAAGACCGGCAAGGTATCGATGACCATGCTCGGCACCAGCGACACCCACATGTACCAGCCGGGTCTGCTGTACATCCCGTTCGGCAAGATGCGCGAGTCCGAACTGTTCCGCGATCAGCGCAAGGTGCTGGACGACCGCGTACCGTATTTCGTCGATCCGGCCACCAACATCGATGTCGAGAAAAAGGTGGTGACGACGAAGTCCGGCAAGACCCACGGCTACGACTATCTTGTCATCGCCACCGGATCCCGGATCGTGCCCGAGAGCGTCCCCGGCATGGCCGAAGGCGCGCACTGGTTCTATGACCTGGACGGCGCGCGCAAGATGCGCGATGCGCTGGCGGAATTCGAGGGCGGCAAGATCGTCGTCAACGTCAATGCGCCGCACAAGTGCCCGGTGGCGCCGCTGGAAATCACCTTCATGCTGTACGACTACCTGACCCAGAAGGGCGTCATGGACAAGTCGGAGATCATGTACACCTATCCGATCGGCCGCCTGCACGCGCTGGAGCCGGTGGCGCTCTGGGCGCAGCCCGAGATGGACAAGCTCGGCATCAAGTACGAGACCTTCTTCAACACCAAGGAAGTCGATCCGGAAAAGAAGACCATCACGTCGGAAGAAGGCTCGACGCTGGATTACGATCTTCTGGTCACCATCCCGCCGCATCGGGGCGCCGAGGTGATCTCCGATTCCGGGCTCGGCGACGGCGGCTGGGTGCCGACCGACAAGCAGAAGCTGTTCCGCGAGGGATCGACCGATGTCTTCGTCTGCGGCGACACCACGAACATTCCGATTTCCAAGGCCGGGTCTACCGCGCACTTCGAGGCCGACACCATCGTCGACAACCTGAGCTCGCTGATATCCGAAGGGCGCTGGGCCAGGAACTACGACGGCAAGGTGTTCTGCTTCGTCGAAACCGGCATGAGCGACGGCACCTATGTGTGGTTCAACTACACCACGCCGCCGAATCCCGGCCCGCCGACGCAGATGATCCACTGGTTCAAGCTGGCCTATAACCGGCTGTACTGGCTGTCCGCCAGCGGCCTGTTGTAAGGGGGGCGAGATGACGGATATGTCAATGCGCAACGATCCGGGCGCGGACCTCGAAAGTCTGGTCCGCGCGCTTCAGGACTCCCTGACCGACGGCATGGTCGAGCGGTTGGCCTCGACGGCGGGCAACACCCTCGAGGTGGTCGACCGGCTGAACGACGAGGACACCCGCGAAGCCGTTCTGTACATCATCAACCGCCTGACCGAACTGCACCGCCTGGGGGCGCTGGAAACCCTGTTCCAGATGGTGACGCTGGTGCACGGCGTGCGCGAGGCGATGACCGACGGCATGGTCGAGCGCCTGTTCGCGTTCATGGAGCACACGGTCAACAACCTCGCCAACGAGAACGTGTCGATCCTCGCCAACCATGCCGGCAAGGCAATGAGCGAGGCGGCGAAGGCGTCATCCGCCCGGCCGCCGTCGGGCGGGCTGATGTCGACGATTTCGCTGCTCTCGAAGCCGGAATCGCAGCAGGCGCTGCACTTCCTGCTCGATTTCGCCGGCAAGATGCAGGCGTATCAGCACGAAAAGACCGAATAGGGGAAACATCCCCGGACAGACCGAAAGGGCGCCTTCGCGGGCGCCCTTTTCATTCGTGCCGGCCGAAGATGTGCGTTCTAGAGAACGAAGATGCCGAGCACGGCCCACACCACGGCGACAAGGGCCAGCGCGACGGCGCCGCCGCCGGCCAGGATGTAGGACATCTTTTTCAGGGAAATCTGGTTGTCGTTGCTCATGTTTCGCCTCCTCGCGTTAATCCGGACGTTACGTCCGGTTATGTTCATTCGTCGTGCGGGGACTGCGCCCGCGCGGCGTTGATCATTCTTACCAGACTTCGAAATAGGGCGGAAGCCGTTTAGCGAAGGGTGAAGGCGTGCGCTTTTTGCAGTCGCGTAGCGGGTGGTCAGACCGGCCTGACCAGCGCGTGGCGCTTCTTGCCCGCCGACAGCTTGATCACACCCTCGGCATTCACATCGGCCAGCGACGCCGTCGCGTTGACGTCGGTGATCGCCGCGTCGTTCAGCTTCGCGCCGCCGCCCTGCACGAGACGCCGGGCCTCGCCGTTGGACGCGCTGAGACCGGCGCGGGTGAACAGCGCCAGCACGCCGATCCCGGCATCGAGTTCCGAGCTTGGCACGTCGACGCTGGGCAGCGTGTCGCCCATGCCGCCCTGCTCGAACGTGGTTTCCGCCGTTTTCCTGGCCTCGGCGGCGGCGTCGGCACCGCGGCACAGTTTTGTCGCCTCGTCGGCGAGGATCTTCTTGGCGTCGTTGATCTCCGCCCCTTCGAGCGCTTCCAGCCTGGCGATTTCGTCCAGCGGAAGTTCCGTGAACAGGCGCAGGAACTTGCCGACGTCGGCGTCCTCGGTGTTGCGCCAGTACTGCCAGTAATCGTAATGGCTCAGCGCATCCTCGTTGAGCCACACCGCGCCGTCGGCGGTCTTGCCCATCTTGGCGCCGGACGCCGTGGTCAGCAAAGGCGTGGTCAGGCCGAACAGGTGTTTGTCGGCGATGCGGCGGCCCAGCTCGACGCCGTTGACGATGTTGCCCCACTGGTCCGAGCCGCCCATCTGCAGCGCGCAACCGTTGCGCTTGGCCAGCTCGACGAAGTCGTAGGCCTGCAGGATCATGTAGTTGAATTCGAGGAACGTCAGCGGCTGTTCGCGCTCCAGCCTGAGCTTGACGCTGTCGAAGGTCAGCATGCGGTTGACGGTGAAGTGCGGGCCGATGTCGCGCAGCAGTTCGATGTACTTCAGCTCGTCCAGCCAGTCGGCGTTGTTGACCATGACGGCGTCGGTCGGGCCGTCGCCGAAGTTAAGGAACTTCTGGAACACCTGCTTGATGCCGTTCATGTTGGCGGTGATGTCGTCGTCGGTCAGCATCTTGCGGCTTTCGTCCTTGCCGGACGGGTCGCCGACCCGCGTCGTGCCGCCGCCCATGAGCACGATCGGCTTGTGGCCGGTCTTTTGGAACAGTCGGAGCAGCATGATCGACACCAGCGAGCCGACATGCAGGCTCGGCGCCGTGCAGTCGAAGCCGATGTAGGCGGTCACCGGGCCTTGGGCGCACTTGGCGTCCAGCGCGTCGAGATCGGTGCACTGGTGCATGAACCGGCGCTGGGTCAGCTGGTTGATGAATTCCGACTTGAAGCTATTGTTTTCCGGGGTCATGAACGGGTCTTGCTGTTTATTTTAAGGGCGCGGATGATTAGCACATGCAGACACGTGCACACAACGATCTAGAGGAAAATGCAGTGCCTGAACGCGGTCGGACCCTGACCGCCATCGGCTTGATGAGCGGCACCTCCATGGACGGCATCGACGTCGCCGTCATCGACACAGACGGCGAAACCGTCAAGCGCAGGGGCGCCTTCGCGTCCTATCCCTATGAAGCGGGCCTGCGCAAACGTGTCCAGGCCGAGGCAGGGCGCAAGCCGGAACCGGGCGATGCCCTTGCCGCCGTAGTCCGTGACATCACCGATGCGCATGCCGAGGCGGTGGAGGATTTCATGGTCCGGGCGGGACTCAGCCCGCACGATGTCGACGTCGTCGGCTTTCACGGCCAGACCGTGTACCATGACCCGGCGGGCGGCATCACCGTGCAGCTCGGCGACGGCCAGAGACTTGCTTCGCGGCTGGGGATTCCCGTGATCTGCGATTTTCGCTCGGCCGATGTCGCCGCGGGCGGCGAGGGGGCACCGCTGGCGCCGCTCTATCACGCCGCGCTGGCGACGCCGCTGGAGCCGCCGGTCTGTGTTTTGAACCTGGGCGGTGTGGGTAATCTGACGTGGATCAGCCCCGACGGCGGCATCGTCGCCTTCGACACCGGGCCGGCGAACGCATTGGTCGACGACTGGGTGCTGGCGCAGACTGGCAAGCCAATGGATGAGGACGGCAGGATATCCCGAAAGGGCCGGGTCAACGAAGACGCACTCGCCGAACTGCTGGCCAATGATTATTTCGATCAGCCCTATCCGAAGTCGCTGGACCGCGATCACTTCGATCCGTCGCCGGTGATGGGCTTGTCGCTGGAAGACGGCGCGGCGACGCTGGTGGCGTTTTCCGCGCACGCCGTGTCCCGCGCCCAGGACATGCTGCCGGCGCTCCCCGAACGCTGGCTGGTGACCGGCGGCGGGCGCCACAACCCGGTCATGATGGCGGCGCTGAGGCAGGCGCTGGACCGCCCGGTGGAGCCGGTCGAGGCGGTGGGGTGGTCCGGCGACGCGATGGAGGCGCAGGCCTTCGCCTACCTCGCCGTCAGATCGATGTACGGCATGCCCCTGAGCCTGCCGTCGACGACCGGCGTCATGGAACCGATGCCGGGCGGGGTGTTGCACAGGCCCGGGTAATCCTGCCCAGGCTCAGACAATTTTTGCATCTGGCCGGAAATCGGCAACTAGCAGGAATCGCAGCGGCGGCGGAAGAAGGACGAGATCGGCATGGCCGATGTTATTAAACACATGCCGGCGCGACAATGTCGGCACTTTTGGGGACTGCAACAATGACGGATCAAAAAGCCGCGCCGATGGGCGTGTTCGAAAGGTGGCTTAGCCTTTGGGTGGCTGCAGCCATGTTGATCGGCGTCGGGTTGGGGCGCGTTGCGCCCGACGTAATCGCTTCGCTCGCCGCATTCGAGTACGCAAGCGTGAATCTGATTATCGCAGTTCTGATCTGGGCCATGATCTATCCGATGATGGTCGGTGTCGACTTCTCGGCGTTGTCGAGGATCGGCGAAAAGCCGAAAGGGTTGATCGTGACCCTCGTCGTCAACTGGCTGGTAAAGCCTTTTACGATGGCTGCGCTCGGCGTCTTCTTCTTTGAACATGTATTTTCATCTTACATTCCCGCAGCCGACGCTCAGGCTTACCTGGCCGGCGTGATCTTGCTCGGTGCGGCGCCTTGCACAGCGATGGTGTTCGTCTGGTCGCAACTTACAAAGGGCGATCCGACCTACACGTTGGTACAGGTCAGCGTGAATGACATCGTGATGATTTTCGCCTTCGCGCCTATCGTTGCGTTTCTCCTGGGCGTGACCGAAATATCCGTGCCTTGGGAGACGCTGCTTTTGTCCGTCATCCTTTATGTCGCAACGCCGCTGATCGCGGGGTATCTGACGCGGCGGCAACTCGTGGCATCTGGCGGCAATTTGAAGGTGCAGTTATTCATATCGAGAGCCAAACCATGGTCTGTCGTCGGCCTGCTCGCCACCGTCGTTCTGCTGTTCGGGTTTCAAGGGCAAGTTATCCTTGATCGACCGATCGTGATCGCGATGATCGCGGTGCCGTTGATGGTCCAGACTTATGGTATCTTTGCGATCGCCTATGGTGCGGCATTCGCCTGGCGCATCCCGTTTAACATTGCGGCACCGTGCGCGTTGATCGGCACCTCGAATTTCTTCGAGTTGGCCGTCGCTGTAGCGGTCAGCCTGTTCGGGCTACACTCGGGCGCCGCGCTCGCCACCGTTGTCGGGGTGCTCGTGGAAGTCCCGGTCATGCTGACGCTCGTTGCCGTCGCGAACCGAACCAGGCGCTTTTTTCCGGTCTGAGACATTTGATTCGATCACGCCCCATGACGACGCCCCTCGACATCTCCGCCACTGATGCACGCCGGCTGGTCCTCGATCTGCAGGGACTGGCGGAAAGCCCGCGCCGGCGGCTGGGTCGGGACGGCCTGCTGGAGCTGATCCGCAGGCTCGGCTTCGTGCAGGTCGATTCGATTCAATGGGTCGAGCGTGCACACCACATGATCCTGGCGAGCCGCTGGGACGGCTACAGGCAGAAAGACCTGCATCGTCTGATCGAGACGGAGCGCATGCTGTTCGAGAACTGGACCCACGACGCGGCCATCCTGCCGGTCGAGTTTTTCCCGGTGTGGCAGCAGCGTTTCGCGCGCGAGAAGTCACGCCTCGCGAAACGCTGGGCCGGGCGGCATGGCGCGGATCGCCGTCAGGAATTGGAACAGGTCCTGGTGCACGCGGCGGAAAACGGCGCCGTCACCGCCCGCGAGATGTCGGACAGCCGCGATCCTTCAGATGCGGCGGGTGGCGGCGCATGGTGGGACTGGAAACCGTCGAAGACAGCACTGGAATACCATTGGCGCACGGGCGGTCTGTGCATCTGCCACCGGCGCGGGTTCCAGAAAGCCTACGACCTGACCGAACGCGTGATCCCCGACGCGTATCGCGGACCCGGGCTGTCGGCGGATGCCTATATCGACTGGTCCTGCCGCGAGGCGATAAACCGCCTCGGTTTCGGCACGGCAGGCGAGATCGCCGGCTATTGGGGCAATATCACCGCCGCCGAAGCCAAGGCCTGGTGCGATGCGCGCCTTGGCCGCGGGATTGTCGAGGTTCGCGTGCACGGGGCGGGTAACGCTGCGCCACGTAAATTGTATGCCTTTTCGGATATCGAAACGCGGCTTGCCGAAGCGCGCCAACCGACAGACCGCCTGCGCATCCTCAACCCGTTCGACCCCGTCATTCGTGACCGCAAACGCCTGAAGCACCTGTTCGGCTTCGAATACCGGATCGAGATCTTCGTCCCGGCACCGGAGCGCACGTTCGGGTACTACGTCTTTCCGTTGCTGGAAGGTGATCGCATGATCGGGCGCATGGAAATGAAGGCGGAACGCGCCCGGGATGCGCTTCTGGTCAGCGCCCTCTGGCCCGAGCCGGGCGTCACGTTCGGCGTCGGCCGCACGCAGCGGCTTGAAGGGGCGCTCGAACGGATACGCAAGCTGGTCGGCCTGTCCGAGGTCCGGTTTCGCGACGGCTGGCTGCGGGGGCCTTGAACCACCACGGCCATCCCGGCGTTACCTGCGCGGTGCGCTTAATTTCTGCAGGTCAGCACATCTGACGATTTAACATGGCGAACCCATCCGCTGAGACGGCAGTGTAACGGTTTTACCGCTGCAAAAAGAATTCACAGGCCCTCGACATTGCCGTCCATCAGTTTACCGGAATGGACCTGACCGTCGGAACGGGTCATGTCCAACATGTCTCCCTCATGGTCGAATTTGACATAGCAGTGCGTTGCCTTCCAAGCGGGCCAAAACCAGCACACATTTTCACTCTTTATCTCCCAGGTGCCGTGATGCTCGCTGGTACCTTTGGCATCGCTTTTGAATTTCGCGCCAAACTTCCCCGAATCCGAACCTTGTTCGTGCCAGAACCAATACGCTTCGCCCTTGGCGTTTTTGCCGGCCCATGTCTTTCCGATAAGCAGCTTCATGGCGGTTTGGCTATCGATCGTTCCGGCAATGGAGCCGGAACTCATGATGCCAATGGTAAAAAACAAACCGATTGCGATGAAATATTTCCGTGCGTGAATGGTCATGGACATGTCTACCCTCTCCTCAAGTTCGTGATGGGTCAGTTGCAGCAGTTCTTCAGAAACTTGCGGATTTCTTCCTGCGCTTCGGGGTATGTGTATACCTGGTGATCGGCCCCTTTAACGATGCGGGCGTTCGAGCCGGAACCCCGTCCGGACACACTGCAAGGGGTTAATTCTCGTGGATCCATCGAACCGACCAGGCTGAGCGCGGGGGTATCCGCACTGGCAGAGAATTTTCCATTGGTTTCGTCGCAATCTGCGCCGGTGGAGATCAGTGCGGCATATCCCGGGTAAGACCACATGCCGACCGCTTCACCGCCTTCGCTATGGCCTGCAAGTATGAGCTTGTTTTCATCTACCCACGACACGCCGGTCAGGCGGGACAAGGCATAACGTGCTTCGTCAATTCTATAGCGGTATGTTTGCGATGATTGTGCATAGCATTGGGGCTGTCGGTTCAAACGGGCAAAGCTGTCCGGGGCGATAACCACGAAGCCTTCATTCATGAGCAGCTCGATAAAGAGCCAGTTGGTGGCTGAAAGGCCACCACAGCCGTGCAGAAATACGGCCACCGGAATTTTCTTTTGCGGGTCGGCAAGAGCGGAATCGATTGTCTGACGCCAACCCGTTTCAGATTCCCATTTGCGCACGTCCTCGACTTCACCGCTTTTCGTGGCTGAAGCGGGAAGCCAGAAACTGCCGAGCAGCCAGGTTTGCTCCAGAGGCGTGCTCTCGGCGAAAGTCCTGCTCATAGGCTTATTGAACGTTTCGGGGGACGTTTGGCATCCGGCCAGGAACGCCAGTAAGACATATGCTGGAAATGATCTTGTCATCCGGAATCAACGCTCAAATGAATGGATGTTCTCATCTTGTATACACCAAAATGAGAATTGGGTTGGATTATTCTGCTTCCATTTGTGGGAGTTAGTGAAGGGACGGCGCAGACGGAGAGGCCATAGAAATAATCGTCATTCCGGCGCAGGCCGGAATCTAGTGCCGTCATCGGGTTATCTGAAGGGGCATCCTGATGTGCCTCTCTGGACCCCGGCCTGCGCCGGGGTGACGGCGATCCTTCGCGACGAGCCTGCGGCTCTCCTCAGGATGAGGGGCGGATATTCTCATGCCGAGGCGCGAAGCGACTCGAAGCATGAGCGGGTCCTGAAGCATGTTCAGGATGTTGAGCGAGAAGATTTACCCGACCGGTTCGAGGTTCGCGTCGAGATACTTCTCGACGTGTTTCTCCAGCGTGTCCATGTGCTCGCGGAAGAAATGGTCGCAGCCCTTCACCACATTATAGTCGATGGTGATGTTCTTCTGCTTGCCGAGCTTGTCGGCGAGCTTGGCCACGGATTCTTCCGGAATGATGTCGTCGCTGTCGCCGTGCACCATCAGGCCCGACGCCGGGCAGGGGGCGAGGAACGAGAAATCGTGGATCGAGGCCGGCGGTGCGACGGCGATGAAGCCGTTGATTTCCGGGCGGCGCATCATCAGCTGCATGGCGATCCAGGCGCCGAACGAGAATCCGGCGATCCAGCAGCCGGTGGCGTTCGGGTTGTGGCCCTGCATCCAGTCGAGCGCGGCGGCGGCGTCGGAAAGCTCGCCAAGACCGCTGTCGAACGAGCCCTGGCTGCGGCCGACGCCACGGAAATTGAAGCGTAGCGTCGAGAATCCGCGCTTCGAAAAGGCGTGGTACAGCGAGTACACGACCTTGTTGTTCATGGTGCCGCCATGCTGCGGATGCGGATGCAGAATCAGCGCGACCGGCGCGTCATCGCGCTTCGCATGCTGGTATCGGCCTTCAAGGCGGCCTTCCGGTCCGTTGAATATCACGTCGGGCATGGGTGGGAACCTCACTTAAAAAAACGAAATTAATGGTCGAGTAAAAAAGTCGGCTATTCGGCCGATGCGTCGGGCTTGTGCCTAAACGGCAAAAGAGAAATACGGCTTGAAATACTTGACCACGTTACTCGGCTTTCATATATAACCCTTAAGAAATTGCGCGTATCGACCCATACATCGTCTTGTCGGGGTCCGTGCGCAACCCCCACGTAAATCGCCAAGGGCGATGAGAAGATAAAGATCAAGCCATGCTTTTCAAGAGATTAAAGGCCGATTTGGACGCTTTTCTGGAACGCGACCCGGCCGCGCGCTCCAGGTGGGAAGTCGTCATTCTGTATCAGGGCTTCCACGCCGTGGTGTTTTACCGCACCGCGCACTGGCTGTGGGGGATGAATTTACGCTTCCTCGGACGGCTGGTGTCGCAGTTCGGCCGCCTCTTCACGGGCATCGAGATTCACCCCGGCGCGACCATCGGTTGCTGCTTCGTGATCGACCACGGCACCGGCGTGGTGATCGGCGAAACCGCCGAGATCGGCGACAACGTGACGCTCTATCATGACGTGACGCTGGGCGGCGTCGCCCCCAGCGTCGACAGCCACACGCAGGTCGGCGTCAAGCGCCACCCGACACTCGGCAACAACGTCATCGTCGGTTCAGGGGCGCAGATCCTGGGTCCGATCACGGTCGGCGACAATGCCCGCGTCGGCGCCAACGCGGTGGTCACGCAGGACGTGCCTGCCGGGGTGACCGCGGTCGGCATTCCGGCCCGCATCATCATGCCGAAGGACAAGTCGAAGGCCGGCGAATTCCGCGCCTACGCGACGATGCCCGAAGGCGTGCCCGATCCGGTACAGCAGGTGCTCGACCAGATGCGCCAGAGCCTGACCGAACTGAAGGGCCGCGTCGACGAACTGGAAAGCGAACGCGACGCGTTGCGCAAGCAACTCGAAGCCAAGGATGACGGCAAAGACGGCAAAGGCAGCCGCAAATCCTCAGTAGCCTGAGATCAAAGGCCCGAGAATAAAGGAGCGATAACGTGAAACTCTCAACCAAGGGACGCTACGCCGTGATGGCGATGGTCGATCTCGCGACGCAGACCAACGGCAAGCCGATCGCGCTGGCCGACGTGGCCGAGCGCCAGGAAATCTCGCTGTCGTATCTGGAGCAGCTATTCGGACGGCTGCGCCGCGGTCATCTGGTGAAAAGCGTGCGCGGTCCGGGCGGCGGTTATCTGCTGGCCCGCGATGCGTCTGAAATCCGTGTCGCAGACGTCATCATGGCCGTCGACGAACCGATCAAGGCGACGCGCTGCACGCCGGGCAGCCCGTCGGGCTGTCAGGGCCGCCAGCAGCGCTGCCTGACCCATGACCTGTGGGAGGAACTCGGCAACCAGATCTATCTGTTCCTGAGCACGGTTTCGCTCGAAGACGTGGCGACGCGCCGCGTTCTCGGCTCCAGCGGAGCCCTGTACGCGCAGGGCCGCGACCACCAAGCCATCGCCGGCGAATAAGGGTAAACCTGATGACGGCCTGTTACCTCGATCATAACGCGACGACGCCGCTGGGCACGCCCGCCCAGGACGCCATGGCGCGTGCCATGGAGGTGACGGGCAACGCATCGTCGGTGCACGGCTTCGGCCGTCAGGCGCGGAAAATCGTCGAGGACGCCCGCGCCCAGGTCGCGGCGCTGGCCGGTGTTGCGCCGGCCAACGTGATCTTCACGTCGGGCGGGTCCGAAGCCAACAACACGCTGCT
>Ga0070727_10004081_pt1 | contig 12655 bp, 9 predicted proteins | sample tdAd472_FD_66722 | JGI IMG/M metagenome (GOLD analysis project Ga0070727, IMG submission 66722) | Marine sediment microbial communities from the Atlantic coast under amendment with organic carbon and nitrate - tdAd47.2 | ecosystem: Environmental > Aquatic > Marine > Coastal > Sediment | place... | reverse complement strand
GGGGTCACGTATTGTTTGAACCTAGTGGAGGCGATGACACATGCGTCAACTCGTGTTTACGATGCTTGCCATTCCACTTTCCGCGGCCGGGGATGTGCTAGAAGTGCCCGGACAATTTGCCACCATCCAGCTCGCTGTTGATGCGGCGAGCCCCGGCGACGAGATCGTTGTGTCGCCGGGCAGCCACGCCGGCTTTGAGAGTTTGATCGAGATTTCCATACGAGGGCTTGGCGAGCACCCAGAAAGCACAACCGTGATGGGACTCATCGAGGCTGTGGACCAGTTGTCACTTTCAAATCTGAAGCTTTCGGGAGGACTCAACTCGAAGGGTTTTGAACAGATCACGATCGACGAGTGTGTTGTCGTTTCTCGGGGCGTTGTTGTTCAAAACGGTGTTGTTGAGGTGTCGGATACGTTGTTTGAGGGCTGCACCGATGGGGCGATTGTGATTGCCGACGGCACGGCGTCGATCACGAATTGCCAGTTCATCGACAATTCGACCACCCAAAGCGGTGGCGCGATCTCGTGCAGCGATTCCACACTCATAGTGGAAGAGTGTGAGTTCGTGGGCAACCACGCGGATGGAAATGGTGGAGCGATCGAAGCCAACACGTTCGCGGCGGAGATCGAGATTCGAGACTCTATTTTCGCGAGAAACTCAGCAGGCAGCGGTGGAGGGATCTACAACAGCGTTCAGTTTGGATCCTGTGTAATTGATAGGTGCAATTTTTCTGAGAACTCTGCGATTTCCGGCGCGGCAGCGGTTTGGATGCAAGGCGGGGGGGGCGGCATCCCGCCGGGATCAATCGATGACACAGTGTTCGAGCGCAATACAACGACTGATCTCAACGGGGCGGCGGTTGTGGTTGTGCTCGGAGTATTGCAGCCCCCGCCTGCCGTGAGCAACTCACGGTTCTGCGGGAGCATTCCCGGCGACATCTCGGGGATGTTCTCTGACAGCGGGAGCAACACGTTTCAAGTGGAATGCGAATGCCTTGCCGACACCAACGGTGACGGCGAGCTCTCGCCGGCGGACTTTTCGGCGTGGGTCTCGGCGTTCAACACGATGAGCCCGGCGTGCGATCAGAACGCGGATAGCCTTTGCAACCCAGCGGACTTCAGCGCGTGGGTCACAAGCTACAACGCGGGGTGTCCATAAAAAAACGACCGGGAAATCCCGGTCGTGGTGGGGTGCACTGGTCGGCCGAATTGGGCCGGCTTATTGAAGGTAGAAGTTGTCTTCGAGCGGGCAGGTCGCGATGTTGATCGCGACGAGATCCGCCTTGCCTGTGCGGTCGCCCATGGCCACGATGCGCTCGATGGCGTCGATGTGGTTGTTGACCTCGGCGAGCTGCTGCTTGGTCAGTCTGGCGCGGGCCCCCAGGACAAAGGTGTCTCTGTTCTTGCCCTTGGTGTTGGCTGTGCCGGAGGCGAGGTGGTCGGCGACCTCGCGGTTTGCACGGCGCATGACGGCGGCGGCATATCGTGCGCTCGCCTTCACGCTCTGGGCGTTCTTCCCGTCATACGCGATGTCGTTCTCAGTCACGCCGGCGCGATAGATCGCCGCGTGGCGCTTGCCGGAACGCTTCGATCCGGACTGCTCGATCACGCCTGTTCGCGACATCATTTCGATATGTGCGTAGAGAGATGTCTGCGAGCGGCCCATGCCCTTGGCGATCTCGGCGACGGTGTGTGGACCCTGGCCACGCAAGTACGCCCAGATCTCACGACGAACCGGCGAGGCGAGGACGCGATGCGCATCGGCCTTGCCCCTGCTCCGGCTCGAAGACGATTTCTTCTTTTTCTTTACCTTCTTGGCCATCGTTCGGTTTCCTCTTCTTTCTTTGAACCCAGAAACACAATGTTGTGTCAAATTATTCTAGGCGAACGGATCAAACAACTCATACTGTTTTGAATAGGTATTGCTGGAAATTGAAATCTTTGGGTTCGCAATACAAGACAAGATCATCAAGTGAACGAAATACATAGCGAAGCCGGTTGAACGATGATTGGATTCAATACATCTTGCGGACCTTGTTTGGGTGGTAGATGTAAACACCGATGGCGAGGGTTGATTTGAACCCAAATCGTTTTTCGCTTGCTACTCATTCAAAGCCGACAGAAGCGCAGAAATTACGAGGGATTTCTCTTAGTACAAGTGGCGAATCTGCTCATCGCCCGCCGAAAGAAGAGTCGAAATGAGTGCGTCGGGCCGCATGTATGTACGCTGCTTCTGCTTGCGATAAACTACGGTGCGGCTACTTTCCCCGCACCGCCGCCCATGGAATGCCATTCGCTTTCGGCCATCACCCATTGAACACAAGTTGTATAGCCGTTGGAGTTTACCCAAGACGGCCATGTACTGAACTCCAAACCTGAGGACGACGAGGTCTTTATAGAATCTGGGTGACCATAATCAGTGAACAGTTCAGGGCTTGTGCTTTTATGGTTTGCGTTCGTACACAATGCGTGATGTGAGAGGGGAGGCTGAAACCTGGAGCTGATTTGCCGAGTAAGCGGGTTTCGGATATGGAACATCGTCCGAACGAACCAATACATGTATAAACGACAGGTTTGCTCGAGTGGGCATGGTTTCTGAGAGTGTTAAGGTGTGTCTGCACAGTGCGATCACCCATGACGCAGGTGAAAGCGTGCGGCCCAACACAGACGACCTATGTGCAACTTTGGTATGTGATAAATATTTCATCACGGGTTGTCCTGAGTCATACAGCAATTTTACGTAACAAGAGTGCGGCTACTCATCAGCGGCGATCTCGTTACGCATAACTTCATCACCGCTGAGTTGGTAATTGTGTTTCGCTTTTATGGCATTCCAGCCGAAGACCAAACGCAAGGCAAAGACAATCGAGAAGCGATGGTCGATCCATGAATAAAGCGCCTGATTTCGACCATCTTTGACATAGCGTGGCATCGAGACCGGGTTGTCCATTATTCTGCGCGCGTTCGCCGTGCGTTTTTCCGGCCTAACTCTTGGAGGAATCAGATGCACCACGCTCATATCGCTTGCGGTTTCATTCTCATTGCCGGCACCTCGCTCGGGCAGGCGTCTCGGACAACGGCTGAGACTGATGCCGAGGGCACGAAGATTATCAACGAGCACACACGGGTGTTTGTTGCCGACAAAGCAGAACCCGGCTTCGCAGAAGACCTGCTCTGGACATTCCTCGATCCGGCATCGATCCCCAACTCGGTCGCGCTCGGTTCGGGCGGCGACGAAGCTTGGGTAGCGCACTCGCTCAACGACGAGCGGCTGAGCATGTTCGATGTCGCGGCCGGCAACGCGCCCGCGCTGACGTACTCGGTGCTGGCCGAGAACCCTGGGAATATCGGCACGGCCGCCGCGTCCGACGGCTCGCTGGGTGCGGTGATCACGATGGCGGACTTTGGAACGATCACGGTTCGTGGTTTCTCGGCAGCGGGCGGGAGTTCGCCGCTCTGGACGTACACGTTCAGCGAGGAGTACGTTGAGTCGCGTGCGCGCTCGGTCGCGGTCAACGCCGACGGCTCCCGCGTGGCTGTCTGTGCCTACGACGGGGCGGACACGCTTCTGGTCATACTCGACGGCGACGGGAATGTTCTCAACTCCACGACCATTGCCGGCTTTGCACTCAGCTTGGATATGGACGATTCGGGCAGTCGCGTCGTGGTGACAGCGGGCGCCGTTGCCCGTCTCTACGACACAGCCACCATGTCCGAGGAGTACGCGCTGACGGTCTCCGGGGCGGGCGGCTGGGCGCGCATTTCTCGTGACGGTTCGGCGATCGCCGACGGCGGCTTCAATGTCCGCGCCGCACGCGAGATCGCGGGCGTCTGGCAGACGGTCTACACGGGCACAGGCTCGACTGATTGGTTCGGTGGTGTTTCGCTGAGCGCGGATGGCGAGACCCTGTTCGCAGTCAGCCACGACTATGCCAGCGGGTATCTGGAGAACGATCACCGCATCGTGGACCTGACGACCGGAAGTGTTGTTGCTTCCGATGGATTTGGCGGTTCTGGTTCGTTCCAGAACTCGGTGGTGTCATCCGAGGCCAACGCCGACGGCACGGTCTTCGTGGCCGCGACGTGGGGCGATCAGGCTAACACGCAGCCGGAGATCCGCGTCTATGACCGAGACCTGAACCTCATCGACTCTCTTGATACCGACGGCTCGCCGTTTGCGATGGATCTCAGCTCGGACGGCTCGCGGGTGCTTGTGGCCACCAAGTCTGTCCATGCCAACACATTCGGAAGTGGGGGCGTGACGTATGTGTACGACCTCGATGTGGCGCCGACATGTCTTGCTGACACAAACGGCGACGGCGCGGTGACGCCCGCCGACTTCAGCGCCTGGGTCGCAGCCTTCAACGCGATGGCGCCCGAGTGCGACCAGAACGGCGACGACGTCTGCTCGCCCGCCGATTTCAGCGCGTGGGTTGCCAACTACAACGCCGGCTGCTGAGAAGTCGGTCACACAATTCGATATGTAAAGATCGCAGCGGACCCCAAATCAGCCTTTGAAGGTCCGCTGCTTTTTGTTAGTCTGGACACACCATTTCTGTATCAGTGGTCGGGTTATTCGAGAGGAGAGTTATGTACGTATCTGCACGCTCGCTGTTTGTATCCGCTGGTTTGGCGATCGCTTGTTCTGCTTCGGCCCAGTCCGTGCCGGAACATCTCTCGCACATCGTGTCGGTCGATTCGCCCGAGGCGATTGTTCGTGTCATCGGCGAACTCGATTCGCAGGACGGCGACCAAGCTGTCATCGAAGTGGTCGCCCCCGGCTCGGCGATGGTCCGCTTCAATCCGCAGAATGGCGTCGGTCCGCATATCGGAGCAGTTCCATTTGATGCGCCTGAGCTGTTCGAGATAGGGTCCGACCCCGAAGGGGATATGGGAGCCGACGTCGAGTACGCGCCCGACGGCTCGAAGATCTACATCTTGAACCGATCAAGCCAGAACATCACTATCTTTGATGCTGCGACGCAGGCCTCGATGGGCGCGATCCCGCTCTCATCGCTCGGTTTTGCGATGGACATCACGCCCGATGGAACACGCGCTGTGGTTGCCAACTACGCTGAAGACACTGCCACGATCATTGATCTCGCCACCGGCACGGAGACCGCCATAAACGTTGGCGATGGCCCTGGCACGGTGAGCATCTCGCCCGACGGCTCGCTGGCGGCCATCGGCTGCAGTGTCGACTCGACATTCGAAGTGATAGACCTCAACACAAACGCGGTCGTCCGAACGATCGCTACGCCCGGCTTTACACAGACGCTCTCATTCAGCCCGGAATCGGCTGCAGTGGATTTCCGCATCACAACACCCCTGACCTTTGTTGACGGCTCGACAATCGCATTCCCCGGGCGATTCGATGATGTGCTCGCGTTTATCGATATCGCAACTGGCTCGCGCACAGACCTGGCTCTGGCAGACACCGATCCGGCGGGCGTCGACATCTCAGGCGATGGCTCGACGATCCTTGTTGGCCACGCGATTGACCCGGGCGTGGTGACCGTGATCGACGGCGTGTCGCGCACCGTTGACCGGGCGATCACGGGCCCGGCTCGCTGCAACGGCCCTGTTGCGCTCAACAGCGACGGCTCGGCTGCGGTGATCGCGTTTCAGAACGCCGCCCGACACCTCAACCTCAATACCGACACCTTCGGCGGCGCTCTAGACACATCGAATCTGAACGATGTCATCGCCAATGCATCGCGCACAAGGGCGGTAGGCATCGGGTTCTCTGGCGCAATCATCGATTTCGCGAGCGGTGCGGTTCTGTCGCGTGCCAATGACCGCGTGTCGGCTACCTTTGGTGCTGTCAGCCCGATTAGCGATCAGGCGGCGATGATCTCAACGACCTTCGGAGACGACTTGGTCGTACTCGACACCGACGCGTCGCCTTCGCTGCTCTACTACGGCCGCTCCGGACCCGACCCTGAGGGCGACATCTCCCGGCACACCGCGGTGAGTGCCGATGGCACCCGTGCCGTTTCGAGCAACGTCTTTAGCGACAATCTCTCAATCTTCAACGCCTCTACCGGCGCTTTGCTCGCTACGGCCCCGCTTGACGAACGCTCCGGCGAGGTTGAGATATCGCCCGATGGCACAACGGCTGTGGCCGTGAACCTCGATGGATTTACCGTCAGCATTGTCGACATGGCAACGGGCACGACCACCGCCGTGCCCTCGGCTCGCCGGATCTCGCAGGTCGAGATCTCGCCCGACAGCAACTTCGCGTACGTCGCGCAGATCGCCAGCGGCGATGGCATCCGCAAGCTCGACCTCAACACTGCCTCATTCATCGGCGGGCTCGTGCCGACAGGCAATCTGGGCGGTGTCGGGTACAGCTACTCTCAGAACTCAGAGATCGCGCTCTCACCCGACGGCGCATACCTTGCGATTGCAAGCTCATTCACAGACCAGCTCATCATTCTTGACACCGCCACGATGACGGTCACCCAGTCCATCACGGCTGGCACATTCCCCACGCGCGTTTCGTGGAATCCCGAGGGCACACGCATCGTTCTTTCCGATCGTGACGGCGACCGTGTATATGTCTTCAACTTCGCGGCGGACACCGCCATTCTGGCGGGCCAGATCTCGACGGGCGACAGCCCGTTCGATGTTGTGGCGATGGGCGGCAGCGACCGCGCGTTCGTCTTGAACTGGGGCGACTCGACCGTGGGAGTGCTCGACCTGGCATCACTCTCGCAGACCTCGACCATCGCTGTGCCATACCGCCCGATGGGCGCCTCACTCAGCAGCGACGGATCGGAGCTCCGCGTTGTTGGGGGGAATTCGTCATCGACGGCGGGCAACGGCACGTTCAGCGAAACCCGCGAGGGAGAGATGACCGTGATCGATACCGCGACACTCGCTGTGATCGATGCAGTTGACACGGGTCACCCCGCAGCCAACGCCGGTGCCAGCGCCGACGGCTCGGTCATCTCGTTCGCCTCGCCCGGTGCCGACGGCATCGTGGTGATCCGTGAAGCGAACGATTGCCTTGCTGACACAAACGGCGACGGGATGGTCTCCCCCGCCGACTTCTCGGCTTGGGTTGCCCAGTTCAACTCGGGCGGGCCGCTCTGCGACCAGAACGGCGACGGCATGTGCAGTCCCGCCGATTTCTCGGCCTGGGTTGCCAATTACAACGCCGGCTGCCCATAACCCGTCCAGCAACGTCAGAGTGCCATTTCTCGGCCCCTCCATCAGGAGGGGCCTTTTTTTGCGCCTTGGTGTGCCACAGGGGCGGCCGTTTCTGACTCTGAGGCTTCCACAAGCGGGGGGAGATCAGGTAGTCTGGACGGAAGAGGGGGAGTTCCGGTGGGCCCATTGAGAGCCGTGGCGGTCATTTCTGATCGTTCTGTTCGCACGGGGCCGGCTCGTCCATAACCAAGTTCATGATTTTACGGAGTCAAACCAGATGACACGATCCGCACAGATTCTCTGCGTTGTAGCCGCCGCTGGCATGGCATGCGCCGCGACCGCTCAGACGACCCAGCCCAACCCGATCCCGCAGTTCGATGCCGAGCTCGATATCAACTCGGGCCAGGTGGCTAATACGGGCAAGGAGCTCTTGCCGGTCATCTCTGAGGTGATCAACGTCCCGAACGCGGATTGGCTCCGTCTGCGGTTCGATGAAGTCTCATTTGCAGGACGCAAAGAGCTGGGCAACGAGTCCTACCTCCGCATCACTTCGATCGAAGACGGCGCGGTCCAGTATCTCGACAAGACCTCGATCAAGCAGTGGCAGTACACATCCGCCTACTTCAACGGCGACACCGTGCTCGTCGAGCTGATGGCCTATCCGAATTCCGGCGCCAACGAGCTCATCATGAGTTCGGTGATCGCCGGCTCGCCGCCAACGCTTGAAGAGTCGATCTGCGGCTCGACCGACGACCGTGTGCTCAGCTCCGACCCCCGCGCAGCCCGCGCACTGCCCATCGGTTGCACCGCATGGATGATCGACGACAGCGAGCACTGTTTCCTGACCGCGGGTCACTGCAACGGCGGCGGCAACGGCGACATCAACGTCGTGCAGTTCAACGTCCCGCTTTCAAACAACTCTTGCACGTTTGGCGCCATCAACCACCCCGGACCCGAAGACCAGTACGCGGTCGACGCCTCTTCGCAACAGACCAACGGCGGCGGCGGCGTTGGCAACGACTGGGGCTACCTCGGCGCATTCCCTAACTCCAACACGGGCCTGAAGCCGTGGCAGGCATCGGGAAGCTGGTACGAGCTCGACTTTGCAACGCCTACCGCGACCAGCGCACGCGTGACGGGCTACGGCTCTGTCTCGTCGAGCCTGGCGTCTTGCACTTGGTACCTAGTGCAGAAGACACACGCGGGTCCGTTTGTGAGCCTCTCGGGTAACGCCCTTGCTTACGGCATGGATACCACCGGCGGCAATTCCGGCTCACCCGTGACCGACGAAACAACAGGCAAGGCTATCGGCATCCACACGCACGGTGGCTGCTCGACGAGCGGCGGCAGTAATGCCGGTACTTGGATCAATCACTCGGGTGTTGTCAACGCCCTCGCCAATCCCTCGGGTGTCTGTGTCCAGCAGGGTCCCGCGTTCAGTTTCCCGGGAGGCATCCCGGAAACAGTGGCACCGGGCGGCGCAACCGTCGCCCTAACCATCGCTGCCAACGGCGCGATCGTGCCCGATCCCGCCACAGCTGAGATGGTTTACAACGACGGCAGCGGACCCGTCACCATCCCGCTTTCATACCTCGGCGGCGAGAACTACGAGGCCAACCTGCCCGGCGGCGCCTGCCTTGAGAACGTGTCCTACTCCTTCTGGGTTGACGACACCGGAGGCATGAGCTACACCAACCCAACCTCGGGCGACTACGGCTCCGTGATCGCAACGGGCACCGAGGTCACCGTCAGCCTCGACATGAACACAGACTCGGGCTGGACCACTTCGGCGACAGCAAGCACCGGCGCTTGGGACCGAGCAGTCCCCGGTGATTACGGCCGAAACGATCCCTCCAGCGATTTCGACGGCTCGGGATTCTGCTGGGTCACAGGCAACGATCTCAACGAGGACATTGACGGCGGCGTTGTGACACTGATCACGACGGCCTACGACCTGACGAGCAACCCCGAAGCAGTCGTCTCATACGCCCTCCACCACGACAACACCGACGGCGGCGGGGGAGATGTTTTCACGGCCAGCGTCTCGAACAACAACGGCGCTTCTTGGACCACGCTCGAAAGCACGAGTTCCAATACGGGCGGCTGGGTAGTCCGTGAGTATCGCGTCGCCGACTATGTGACCCCAACAAGCCAGGTCGTGTTCCGATTCACCAGCTCAGACACCGGCACCGCCACAGTGGCCGAATCCGCTATCGATGCGTTCAAAATCCAGTCGTTTGTCTGTGATGAAGACGACTGCCTTGCCGACACCAACGGCGACGGAATGCTGAGCCCGGCGGACTTCAGCGCCTGGGTCGCGGCCTTCAACGCGATGGCGCCCGCTTGTGACCAGAACGACGACGGCGCCTGCTCGCCGGCCGACTTCTCGGCCTGGGTTGCCAACTACAACGCCGGCTGCAACTGATTCCTTGTCCACCATTCTCGCGGGCCTCGGTGAAAGCCGAGGTCCGCATTTGTCAGAACATAGTCCCCTGCCGGAGTGATCAATGAATCGTGCGACGACGGTATGTAGCTCTATTGTTGCACAAGTTCTGCTTGTCGCTGGCGTCTCGGCTCAGCCGACCGACCTCGTCGTGGATTCGGCTCAGTCATCGATCGATCTGACTGTCACGCTCGAAACACTGGTCGGCTCGAGGACCGATTCAGATTCGGCCGCGATGAGCGGCTCGATGCGGATCGAACTCGATTCCTACACATCGCCAACGACAATCACACTCATCGATTACCAACTGGATGCGGGCTCGCTCTCGTTCTTCTTCGATTACAGCTTCCTCGGCACCGTCACCGCAACCGCCGACAACATGTCGCTGGCAATGCCTTCGGGCTCAACGCCCGTCTCGGGGGCAGTCATGCCAGACGGCTCGTTCACCGTCGCGAGCGTCCCAGTTGAGGCGGCTGGGATGATCGAGGTCACGGGCACTGGGGCCGCCGGTTCGGCGGTCGACGGCACCTCGATCGATCTGGCAACGCTGGCGCAGGATCCAATCGTGGTCTCGGGCAACGTCGATGTCGAGACGGGCATCGTGACCGTGACAATCGCCTTGCCGCTGGAGAGCTCGGTCACCGACCCCGACACCGGCACCGTCGTGACACTCGCGGGCACCGCCACGGTGCTCGCCACAGGCCCGGTGCCCGAGCCGACGTGCGCAGCCGATACCAACGGCGACGGCATGGTGACCCCGGCCGACTTCAGCGCCTGGGTGGCGGCCTTCAACGCGATGACGCCCGCCTGCGACCAGAACGACGACGGCGCCTGCACGCCGGCCGACTTCTCGGCCTGGGTGAGTAATTACAACGCCGGGTGCTAAGCAGAGCCGATACTGAGTCCTTCGATCGCTCGTGATTTGGTGTCGTCATGTCGCAAGAACCACACTTTCCACTCAGCAGCGATCTTTTCGAATCGAACTGGGGCCTGATCGGGCTCTGGAATTGCGAACCCCAAGATCCTTTGTGGAAACAGGAAAACGCCATCGGCCCAAGGCCCGTGATCGCGATCCCGTGGACCAGCGTCGTGATCGACCGCCCCACGCTCCGCAACGAGATCGTTGACCCGAACTCGGCTGTGTATTATCGCGCGGGCGAGCCCTACGAACGCCGCCTCGTTTCTCCCCGTGGCGACCGGTGCGTTTTCGTAAGCCCGTCCAGTGAGCTCATCAGCGCGGCACTCGAGGAAGCTGAGCTGAGCGAGATTAACGGCGGGTTCCCGTTTGCAGTTGGTCCCGCTGTCTCAGGTGTCACCCGGCTTCAGCACCGCCTGAGCCGATCGCTCTACTACGGGCATTCGCTGGACCAGATCGCGGTTGAATCTTCTCTGACGGAGATCGTGCGCGAGCTTGTTGTCGCCGCGGGTCGCCAGATCCGCAGGCCGCGCTCGGGGCCGGGTGCAAATGCGCGCAGGGCACACCTGGAACTCGTCCGTCACGCGCGAACCATACTGGACAAATCGATCGATCATCCAGATGGGGTGAGCACGCTCGGAATCGAAGAACTCGCACGGCTTGTCCACGCCTCGCCGTACCACCTTTGCCGGATCTTCAAGCGCGAGGTCGGCATGACTATCGGGCAATACTGGATGCGCCTGCGCTTAAGAACCGCGGCCGAGCGTGTGACATGGGCCAGCGACACGATCACCGAGATCGCCCACACCTTCGGCTTCTCGAGCCACGCCCATTTCACATCCTCGTGGACCGCAGAATTCGGCTCGCCACCGACGGAACTTCGGAAAGCAGCGTTCTTGAAATGATGTTCGCTTCCAGTGAGGGTTCGCTGGCTTGCATAATCCCCTTGGACCGAGAACCTGACCCTGTATCGCAGCCCCAAGAGCCGCCTTTTGGGCCCAATTCTGGACCTCAAAGGGAACAGGCGGTCTTCTTTGGTAGAATGGAGCTGTATCCGCAGGGGAATCCCCCGGCTTGAAAGGCAACAAGATCCGTGCGAGGCGTGTTCCGCTCAACCTGGTTCTCGACCATTGTGGTCGTCTGGTACGCACTGGTTGCGATGCCAGCGCTGCCCGCGATCCAGTTCGGCAGCCCGGCCCCAACGAGTGACGCCTCGTGCGCGACGGTCTGTGCTTGCGCATCCTGCAGCGGCGGGGACGCCTGCTGTTGTGCGCCAAAGGGTGGCGACATAAGCCTCGCATCCGTCTTCCAAGAAGACGACGTCGAGGGCTCCGTGTGGAAGCCCATAGACTGCGCCAAGAAGGCTGTGTGGCTGACGGGACTGAAAGCCCCGACCATCTCACACGCTCGCACGGTCGAGTTATTGGCACTCAACACGACCCAGCGGGTTCCGGTCATTGACGAGCAGGTGAAGACCGCTGACCCGATCGGTGTGCCCGAGCCGCCTCCTCGTCTCTACGCCTGAGTATTACCCCCTTGCGCACAAGATATGACTTGCGCGCATTCGCCCATGATCCGTTGTGATTCTCACACCGCGTTCGTCCGCTGCGCTGTGCTTTGTGCACGACGCAGCCGGGGACTCTGGCATGTCACGCATGTATCGAACAGGCTGGACGCCGCGCGCGTTCACACTGATCGAGCTTTTGGTCGTCATCGCGATCATCGCGCTCCTCATCGGGATCCTCTTGCCCGCTCTGGGCAAGGCCCGGACCTCGGCGCGATCGCTGCGCTGTATGGCCAACATGCGCTCCATGGGGCAGTCCGTGACGCTGTACCAGAACGATTTCGACGGGCACTTCCCGCTCTCGAGCCACACCACGGGCAACCTGCTCGATTCGTGGCTCGACGTGCTGGAAGCCAACTACGGCCTCGACCCCGCGGTCAAGGAATGCCCCGAGGACGAGTTCTTCGAGAAACGCCCGTACAGCTACGTCACCAACGACCATTTCGAGAAGCTGACGCCCGGGATCGATTACAACCCGATTACCGGCCAGACGCTTCCGGGTGGGCGAAGACGCGCGATCGTGCGCGTCTTCCAGGTGCCGTACCCGTCCGAGACGGCTTATGCCGTGGAGTGGGCC
>Ga0070727_10004080_pt1 | contig 12656 bp, 13 predicted proteins | sample tdAd472_FD_66722 | JGI IMG/M metagenome (GOLD analysis project Ga0070727, IMG submission 66722) | Marine sediment microbial communities from the Atlantic coast under amendment with organic carbon and nitrate - tdAd47.2 | ecosystem: Environmental > Aquatic > Marine > Coastal > Sediment | place... | reverse complement strand
CGGCGTTTCATAATCGTCCCGAAGAACACCACCGCGTAGGAAACCCAGACCATGGTGATCAGGATATCAATGGGCCATTCCAGTTCGGCGTATTCCTTGCTCTGGGTGATGCCAAGCGGCAGGGTAATCACTGCCAGTACAATCACCAGCTGCCAGCCCCAAAAGGTAAAGGCTGCCAGCTTGTCACAGATCAGGCGCACGTGGCAGGTGCGCTGCACGACATAATAGGACGTGGCAAACAATGCACTGCCACCGAAGGCAAAAACGACCGCGTTGGTGTGCAACGGCCGCAGACGGCCAAAGGTCAGCCATGGAATATCGAAGTTCAACACCGGCCAGGCCAGCTGTGCGGCAATGATTACGCCTACCAGCATACCGATGACTGCCCAGACGAGGGCCATGATCGAAAACTGCCGGACCACCTTGTAGTTGTAGGTTTGCTGATCGGTCATGCCGACCTCCCTGACTTTATTAACTGATACATTGGGTTCCCTGTATGGCTATTGCGTGAATTGCGGTTCAAGTCCCATTCCCCACAGTAACGCAGTCACTGCCAGTAGCCCGACAAACGCCACCAGTCCAACTGCCAGTACCGCGCTGGAAAACAGGAATCCGCGATCTTCAGAGATGTCCATCATGATTGGTACACCGCTGTATAAAAGGAAAACGGTGTAGGCCAGCGCCACGATACCCACGACCATGTTCAACCACAGCACCGGGTAGAGCTCCATAATACCGATGAGAAACAACGGTGTTGCGGTGTAGGCCGCCAGCACCACGCATTGTGCCAGCGGTACATCGGCATCGTAGGTCTTGCCCATCCAGTGAATCATCCAGCCAATCGCATAGACACCTACCAGCATCGCGAAGTAGTACATGATGGAAATCATGCCTGCACTCGCCAACGTCAGCTTGACCGGATCACCGACACCGATTTGCCAGCCAAACTGTGTTGTTCCGATAAACCCGGAGATTGCAGGAATCGCTGCCAGCACCATTACATGGAGTGCATAGCATTTTCCCACTGTACATTCGTCGTTACGAATGGAGACCCATTCGCGCTTGGGATTAACAAACAGACCCCAGATGTGTTTCAGCACCATAGGACAGGCTCCCCGAAAATAATTTTATGGCCGCGCACAGATCGGCGGTGTGCGTAGTATCCTTCACAGCTGACGGTTATTCAAGACCAGCCACCAGGGTTCCGGGCACAGCCAGGATATTTATAGCAGCATATTATTCAGCATGGGGCCTGGTATCCGAATTGACCTGCATCAACTCATTGTTGAATTATGGTTATGCATTCAGGCGGTAGCGGTTTCCGGGTACGCTACACTCTCCTGCGGGCCTGGAAGAATCAACCATTACGGATTACACGTGTCTCAAGCAAAAACTGCCACTGCCATCACCGCACAAGCCGACGAGCCCGCACAGCAGTGTTTTCACTGCGGCCTGCCACTACCGGCCGGGCTGGATCTCAAGGTAACCATCAATGACAAGCCACAGCCGATGTGCTGTTACGGCTGCCAGGCCGTGGCGCAGGCCATCGTCGATGCAGGCCATACCGATTTTTACCGGCACCGTACCGAGCTCTCACCCACCGGTGAGGCCGCGATCCCCGAATTTATCCAGCAAACGCAGGTGTACGATCACCCGGAAATCCAGAAGACCTTCGTGCGCAACCTCGCTGAACACGAACACGAGGCCGCCCTGATTCTTGAAGGCATTGTCTGCGCAGCCTGTATCTGGCTGAACGAGCGCCATATCAGCCGATTGCCCGGCGTCCTCGAAGTACAGATCAATTACGCAACCCACCGCGCCCGCATCCGCTGGGACGATAGCCGCATCAAGCTCAGTGAGATCCTGCAGGCCATTCATAATATCGGCTACACGGCGCACCCCTACGACCCTTTACTGCAACAGCAGGCACGCGAGCGTGAACGCCGCCTGCAACTGCGCCGTATCGGCATCGCCGGTGTGCTTGGCATGCAGGTGATGATGTTATCGGTTGCACTCTACGTCGGCGACTGGTCCGGCATCGAGGATGAATTCAAAAACCTGTTCCGCTGGGTCGGCTTGCTGCTGACCGCCCCGGTGCTGCTCTACGCCGGCACCCCGTTCCTGCGCGGCGCCTGGCGCGACCTGAAAAACCGAAGCGTCGGCATGGATGTACCGGTCTCGCTTGGTATCCTGGTGGCCTTTGGCGGCAGCCTCCACGCGACGCTGACTGGCCGGGGTGAGGTCTACTATGACTCGGTTGTAATGTTCATATTTTTCCTGCTGGTGAGCCGCTATTTCGAGATGCAGGCGCGCAAACGCGGGGCCGAGACCGCCGAGAACCTTGCACAGGGGCTGCCTGCCATGGCCATCCGTCTCGGTTCAGGGGGCGATGAAAACAGGCAGGACATCATTCCAGCGGCTGAACTGCAGCCCGGTGACAGGGTGCTCATCAAACCGGGGGCCAGCGTGCCCGCAGATGGCGCCGTTGAATCTGGTAACTCCGGGGTCAGCGAGGCATTGTTGAGCGGTGAAAGTACACCGCTGCTGAAATCACCCGGTACACAGCTGATCGGCGGCAGCATCAATATGGACAGCCCGCTGATTATGCAGGTTGAGAAAACCGGCCTTGATACCGTACTCGCCGAAATCACCCGCCTGCTGGAACGGGCGCAACAGGAAAAACCGGCCATTACCCTGCTCGCCGACCGGGTTGCTGGCGGTTTCGTACTTGGCGTACTGCTGCTTGCCTGCGCCACCGGCCTGTACTGGTGGCAGCACGATCCACAGAACTGGCTGCCGGTGCTGGTATCCGTACTGGTGGTGACCTGCCCCTGCGCCCTGTCGCTTGCCACACCGACCGCTATCAGCGCTGCAACCGGGACCCTGCTGGCAGAGGGACTGCTGGCCACCGGCAGTGCCCGGCTGGAAACACTCGCGCGCGCCACGCATATCATATTCGACAAGACCGGTACCTTGACGGTCGGCACACCGGTGGTGGTTGATGTGCAACTTGATTCACCACTGGATGAAACCACCCTGCTGCAGATTGCCGCGGCACTGGAAGCGCACTCAGAACATGCGGCGGCACGCGCCATCATCCAGCGCGCAGGCAATACAAACTGTAACGCAGAGGACATCCGCAATTATCCCGGTGCCGGCATCAGCGGACAGGTCGACGGCAAACGCTGGTACATCGGCAATGCCGCCTTTGTGCAGGCACACGGTACGGCACAGGGTAAACCGGACATGACGGGCGATCACACGCAAATCTTTCTGGCCGACAAATCACGCATCCATGCATGCCTGTTTCTGGCGGACCAGATACGCCCCGATGCCCAGGCCACTATCCAGGCACTGCAACAGACCGGGGCAAAGATTTCCCTGATGAGTGGCGACCATTACAGCGCAGCAAAAGCCGTGGCGGAGCAGGTTGGCATCGATAGCGTTTACGCCGGCCTGCAACCGGCCGATAAATTACGCGAACTGCAAAAACTGCAGCAACAGGGTAACAGCGTCATCATGGTCGGGGACGGGATCAATGACGCACCCGTGCTCGCTGCTGCCGACGTCTCGATTGCCATGCAGGGCGCGGCGCACATCAGCCAGGCCGGTGCCGACCTGATCCTGTTATCGAACCGGCTCTCTGCACTGTCGAGTGGCGTCCGCCTTGCCCGGCACACCCTGCGCATCATCCGCCAGAACCTGGCGTGGGCGGTCGCATACAACCTGATCGCCCTGCCCGCTGCTGCACTGGGATACGTGGCACCCTGGATGGCCGCCATCGGCATGTCATCGAGTTCACTGCTGGTTGTTTTGAACGCCTTGCGCCTGACACGCGGGAGCCGCTAATGGAGGTCATTTACCTGTTGATCCCGCTATCGCTGTTACTGGTAGGCCTGATCGTGTGGATTTTTATATGGGCGATTAACAGCGGCCAGTTTGACGACCTGGAAGGGCCAGCCCACCAGATCCTCATGGATGATGATTCGCCGGATACGACAGCAACTGACGCTGATGAAGATAAAAATAACGAGGATTCAGCCTGACACTCCAGGGCGGTACAAAACAGAATTTTTATCGCAGGTTCAGGTAATTACCCGCAAACAAGGGGTCCCCGTAAAACGTATGAATAGTATGAAGTTTTAACTTTTACAGAACAGCATACAAATGTATACTGATGTTTCTTATGTGTTTTTTCAGGCGATCAGATTGGAAATCAGGATCAGCAAAAACATGACGCAGAGCAGCACCAGAACAGCTATACCCAGGTGGCGCAGTATGTCCCGGTCATTCATTGCGCTCCCCGGCTATAATGATGAGACCAACGGGAGTTTTGCATAATTCGAAGGCGGGCAACATTGACCTGGGTCAAGAAAACGCCACTCACAGGAAAAGCATGACAAAAAAAGAAAAATTGCTGAAGATCGAGACAATCAAGGTCTCCTGCCAAAAGTGCAGCCTGGCAGAACTTTGCATGCCACATGGTATGGGACCAGACGAAGTCAACCAGCTGGATGAGATCATGAAGCGCCAGCAACCCTACCAGCCGGGACAACACCTGTTCCACGCCGGCGACAACAGCAGTTCCATTTTTGCCGTCCGTTCAGGCGCAGTAAAGACCTACTCTATCACCGAGGATGGTGATGAACAGGTATTGGGCTTTGGCCTGCCCGGTGAACTGGTCGGCTTTGATGGTCTCGCGGGCAATCATTACTCAAGTACCTGCGTGGCGCTCGAGACAACCAGCATCTGCGAACTGCCCTTCAACCGACTTGAAGAACTCTGCCACGTCCTGCCAGGCTTGCAAAAACAGATGTTTCGCCTGGTCGGAAAAGAAATTACATCCGACCACCATATGCTCATGATGCTCGGACAGAGAAGTGCCGAGGAACGACTCGCTTCATTCCTGCTCAGCCTGTCCACCCGCTACAAGAACCGCCACCTGTCAGCCAGTGAATTTTACCTGCCCATGTCACGCCAGGATATTGGCAACTACCTGGGACTGGCCATTGAAACCGTCAGCCGCCTGTTTGCCCACTTCCAGGAAGAAAAACTGCTGACGGTCAATCGCAAGCAAATCAAAATCCTTGACCATGCAAAACTGAAGGCCATGGTTGACGGCTGTATTGGAGATATCTCCGAGTCCGCCTAGGGACGCACTGATTTATATTGCAGGGCCGAATTCATTCGGCCAGATCTGCTAACAGCCCGTTTGAATATTACGGCACAAAGTCACCCATCAGGCGCATCGGCCGCATGCTCCGGCCCATATTTCCCAGTTCATAGCTCATGGCATCACCGGTCCTGGTCATCCTATCCATACTACTACTCATGCCAGACGTAGAGGCGTTCATACCACGCATATTGCCCAGCATCGGCTCAAAATGCTGCAGCGCATCCATTTTTCCGGATATATCCTCCATCGATCCCGACATTTTGTGCACACGCCGCGTCATGGTCCGGATGTTTTCTGACAGCAAAACAACGCTGTCAGACATATCCGCAAGGTTTTTTGCCATCTGCGGGTCCATCCCCTGGGCCAGAACATGGATATCCTTGCTGAGGGTGTAGATCAGGAAGAAGCCGTAGCCTGCCAGCACAACAAAAGCCAGCATCGCCGGATAAACCACCAGTTCCCAGCGGCGCGCGCTAGCCTCGAAAACACTGACGAAGCGGTCCATGGCATCGCCTGGTCTTTCGGCCCCCTGCTCGCGCCCATGACGGGGCCGGGTATCTCCGGGAATTGCTACTTGTTTTGTCACCTGAAGGGCCCTGCCGTTCGTTATTATTTCATCCGGCCAGCACTTTGCGAGGATTATCTTCTACGGAAGTTTCAGTGCCTGTTTTTATCTCTGCATCGCTCAAATAGCAGCCCGGGTCTTCCGCCCAGGGATCATCCGTCAACTGGAAGGCTCGCACCCGGGTATTGCCTCCACAGATGTTGAAATAATCGCACTCTCCACAACGCCCCTTGATGCTGCGCGGACTGGCCTTGAGACCGGCCATAATCGGGTCACTGGTGTCCTCCCAGATGGCAGAAAACGGACGTTCACGCACATTACCCAGGTTGTAGTGCCACCAGAAGGTATCCGGATGCACATTGCCGAGGTTGTCGATATTGGAAATATTCACCCCCGAACTGTTGCCACCCCACTGCCGGAGTTTTGCGGCGATATGTTCTACACTGTCCGGGTAATGCTGTTTTACCCACTGCAGCAGGTAGACGCCATCGGCATCATTATTGCCGGTCACGAATTCCTTGTTATTGCCCTGCCTCGCATGGTTTAGCGCCGTCTCAAACAGCAGGTCCATGGCGCGGCGGGTGCTGTTGAAGTGGGCATCGTCCGCACGGTTACGATTTCCCCTTCCCGCGTAGTTCAGGTGGGAGAAGTAAAATTTGTCGATAGATTCATCACCCATCAGCTTCAACATGTCCGGCAGTTCCAACTCATTGTCCTGGGTCATGGTAAAGCGCAGGCCGACCTTGATACCGTGGTCACGGCAGAGGCGAATACCGTGTAACGAGGCATCATAAGCCCCTTGCTTGCGCCGAAACATGTCATGTGTTTCGCGTGTTCCGTCAATGCTGATACCCACGTAGTCATAGCCGATGGCGGCAATTGAATCGATGTTAGCTTCATCAATCAGGGTACCGTTGGTCGACAAGCCTACATAGAAACCCTTGTCTTTTGCGCGTTGGGAAATATCGAAAATGTCCGGGCGCAGCAATGGCTCACCACCGGAGAGGATCAATACCGGCACCTTGAAATCCTTCAGGTCATCCATGACGGTGTAAACCTCGTCAGTGGACAGCTCGCCCTTGAAATCAATGTCTGCAGATATCGAGTAACAGTGCTTGCAGGTCAGGTTGCAGCGCCGGATAAGGTTCCAGATCACTACGGGCCCCGGCGGTGAGCGCCGCTCGACAACGGGCGTGGGGTTCACCAGTTCCTGCATGAATTGTGAAATTCGAAACATACTGTTTACCTCGTTACCAACTTGTTAGCCCCCTCCCCCTGTGGGGGAGGGAGTAATGGGGGGGGGTGTTACCCCTTTATTCTCAGGCCGGTTTTCTTGAGGATGCGCTTGCTATAGAGCACTTCGTGGCCTCGGCAGTGCCCACCCAGCAGTGTGGCAATGCTGCTTATCTTCTCTTCTACATCCTGCTGGCTGCGGCCATGCACCATGGCAAACAGGTTATAGGGCCACAACGGCAGATGCCGCGGCCGCTGGTAGCAATGACTCACATAATCCAGCGCACCCACCATCCTGCCAAGCTCACTGGTGTGATCATCAGCCACATTCCATACCGACATGCCATTGGCCGTGTACCCCAGGGCGTAATGATTCGGGACCGCGGCAATCCGGCGGATAATGCCGCATGCCTGCATGGCGGCCACCCGTTGCAGCACCTCGCTGGTCTGCAGGCCGAGTTGTTCTGCCAGCGCCGCAAAGGGCTCGGCGACCAGCGGCAGGCCCGCCTGCGTGGCAACAATGATCTTCCGGTCTGTTGCATCCAGCGCCTGGCCGGCTTGCTGTACTGCGCTCAATTCCTGTGAATTAGCCGTCATTATCATTCTCTACACGGCCAGCTTCAGGCCGATATAAAACTCTTCCTGTTTCGGCATATCGTAGACCCGGCATCCGGACACCTGCTCGATTTCCGCAATGATGGCACTGGCCTGTTCCGGCCGTTCAGTGGCGATCACGAACCACATATTGAGAAGATGGTCGCGCTCATAATTGTGCGCCACCTCGGGATATGCATTGACCTGCCCGGCAACCTCCTCATAACGGCCGGCGGGCACCTGCATGGCACACAGGCTCAGGGCGCCACCCATACTCTCGGCATTGTACATCGGCCCGAAACGCGTCAGTACCCTGTCATCGAGCAGGCGCTGCAGCCGTGACAACAACTCATCCACGGACAGCCCCAGTGTAGCGGCAACATCATCAAACGGCCGCTCACAAACAGGCAGGCCTTCCTGCAAGCAGTTCACAATGCCGGCATCGATACTATCCATGAGAGGTCCTCTTATCCCTCGGCTGCCTGCCGGTTTCCACGTAATGGGCACCACGCTGCTTGAAACTGTGGCCACTGAACAACACGTTATGCGGGATCTTTTCCAGCCCATGATGGGCAATAATCTGCTCGAGACGCCGCAGCACACTGTCACGCTCACTGCCATGAATCATGCAGAACAGGTTATAGGGCCATGCCGGCAATCGCCGTGGACGCTGGTAACACAGGGTTACACAGGTCTCCCCGGCGAGCAGCTCTCCGATGCGTTCGACCTGGTCATCCGGAATATCCCAGACCACCATTGCATTCGCACGATAGCCCAGCTCCCGGTGCCTGACGACCACGCCCATGCGCTTGATCATCCCGGCTGCCTGCAGCGTTTCCAGCCGTGATATCACCCCGGCCTCTGTCAGGCCAAGCTGCGCAGCAATCGCGGCATACGGCTTTGCCACCAGTGGCAGGCCACCCTGGATCGCCGCAATCAGCTGCCGGTCTTTATCGCTCAACACCATAACGGGAATCCCAGGTCGATATAAAATGATCGTTCCAGCGGCAGGTTGAGTACCGCCAGGCCGGTCTGCTCCTCGATGGCATCCAGCACCCGTTGTACATGCGTTTCATCCTTTGCTGTCACCACGAACCACAGGTTGAAGCTGTGTTCACGCTCATAATTGTGGTTCACTTCCTCAAAATCGCTGACAATGTCCGCAACGCGCTGCAGTTCTTCACCCGGCACCGAGAGTGCCGCCAGTGTGCTGGCACCGGCACGCTGTGGTGCAAAAACAGGCCCGATACGACTGATCAGGCCACGTTGCTGCAGCGATCCCAGGGTCTCGATCACTTCTTCCTCTGTCACACCCTGTTGGTCCGCTATTACTGCGAAGGGCGAAGCACACAGCGGAAAATCGCGCTGGTATTCGTTCAACAGGCATTTCTCCAGCGCAGATAACTGCGCCGGCGTATTCAGCACTGATACAGTTTTAGCCATATTCACAACCCCGTCCGATGCGCACGCGCCGTGAAAAATATCCCGCTGGGTTTTGCCGCAGGCAGCTGTGCAAGCTGCTTGAGACTTGCCGTATCATAAACCAGTACGCTATCAGTATCCCGCACCGAGACCCATACGGCCTCACCGCGTGGCGTAAACTCCATGTGCAGCACGCCCTTGCCCGGCTGCAGGGTTTTGACAATCTTCAGGGTCTGCGTGTCGATGACCTGCACGGTGTCATTGCGGGGATGGGCAAAGTTGACCCATACCTGGCGGCCGTCCGGCCGTGCCTCGACGAATACCGGTTGGCCGTGTACGGCAATGCGCCCGGTTTCCTGCCATGTATTGCTATCGATCACCAGCACCTCGTGCCGGCCCACGGCGGGCAGGAATAACTGGCCATCGGCCATGGCCCAGCCTTCCAGGTGCGGCATCTTGTATACAGGCAGCTTCTCCTCGCCACGTCCGTAGTCACCGAGTATGCGTTGCACGCCCTGCTGCGGTTTCCACAGGTCCAGCTTTGCCAGTCCGTCTTCGCCAAAAAGGCCGGCGATGTAATAACGGCCATTGGGTGTAATCAGGGCATCATAGGGCAGGCGGCCGATTCCGGTAAAAACCTGTACCTCCGGTTTTGCAGGGTCCGCCATGTCCGCGATGCGGATTTCACCGGCATCATAAAGGGTGTAGACAAACTGTTGCCCGGGCGCATCGACCAGCCCCACGACCTTGGATGACGTGCCCTTGCCATCAACAGCCGGCAGGTCCGCCACCAGGGCCAGTGTGTCCGCAGCAAAGACCTTCACGCCGCCGGGCTGGTAATTGGAGACGGCGACCAGCTTGCCATCCTGCGAAATCGCACCACCGATGCTGTTGCCGGCCTGCACAATGCGCTTCTCGAGCTTGCCGCACAGCAGGTCGATTTTCGACAGCCCGCCATCACGCCCGAAAATATAGGCGTAGCGTTCATCACGGGAAAACACGGCCGAGGCATGCGATAAATCACCAAGACCATCAACACGGAACAGGCTTGTCTTGCCGGTAGTTTCCACGATCTGCACGCTACCGGAGGCCCGTTCGACAATGACACCGAGATCACCAGTGCCGCGGGTGAGACAATCTGCGTTTGCTGATTGAAATATGACAGAGAAAAACACAAGAAACAGAAAAATCCCGCTGTAGGAGCGCTTCGCAAGCGCGATTCGCGGATGCGATTCGCTCCTACAAGGGATGAATAATCTGATCATAAACCGTCACCTCTGCGCATGGCTTCTACCAGCCACTGCGCCTCTTGCTCGGTCAGCAAACCGCGCCACGGCGGCATGGGTGTACCCGCGCGGCCATCAAGTATAGTATCGACAAATAGCAGTTGCGGCCTTCCGCCCAGGTTCCCGGGTAACAGTGGCGGACCCAGCCCACCCTTGCGGGTCATGCCATGGCAGGAGCCGCAATCGTGCTTGAGCAGATAGAGCAGTTCAGCCTGTCTCGCGCTATCCAGAGCAGCTGAAACCGGGGCCAACTGGATCAGGATAACCAGGACAAACAGCTGCTTGATATTTTTTCTTCTCACGCTAACTGCCTCATGGGCAAGATTAATAACCTGTTATATTACAAATGGTAATTACTACAACCCTTGATCTATATCAACTTGGATAAAGACAAAAACCTTACCCAGTCGAGGGAAGTCGTCAATAACCCGGATTTGCCCTTGACGGCTAACCTGTACCACTTTCACCGACCTGTCCAGGAACCAACAATTAATACCAGCCGATCACAAAATTGCACTTATGCTTGATCTATATCAAGAACACAATAAGATGCGGGTTCGATAATCACGCCACACCGCGAATTAAATCCGGCCGTGATGGTCGCCAAATATCTGTCGGAACCAGGTGCAACCTAATTACATATCAATTTATATGCAACAACAGTACTGTACACAACGCAATCATAACTGTCGAAAATGAAAGGAGTGTAGCCAATGAGTGTGAAACATAAAGCAAAGTACGGGGTGATATTGCTCACTGCGTGCATGGGTCTGGCCGCAATGTCAGGAACAGCTTTTGCCAAGAAGGATTTTAAACCGCTTAACGATGCAGAATTCGAACAGGCAAAAAGCATGTATTTCCAGCGTTGTGCCGGTTGTCACGGTGTATTACGCAAGGGTGCAACAGGCAAAAACCTGGAACCGCATCCGAATAAAGCGAAAAAGAGCAAGGGTACGCTCAAGCTGGGAACAAAACGCCTGGCAAAGATCATCAAGATCGGTACCGAAGGTGGCATGAACAACTTTGATGACATCTTCACCGACAAGGAAATCGATCTGCTAGCCAGGTATATCCAGATGGAACCACCGGTTCCGCCGGAAATGTCATTAGCACTGATGAAGGAGCGTCACAAGGTCTACGTAGACCCGAAAGACTATCCCAAGAAACCGCTGCATGGCCGCAACTGGGAAAACTTCTTCGTCGTCATCGAGCGTGATGCCGGCAAGATCGCCATCATCGACGGTGACAAGCATGAAATTGTTGACCACATCGATACCGGTTATGCCGTACACGTCATCAAGGCTGTCGAGCACCACAATACGCAGCACACCCCCAAGGGTGAACCTGCCGGTCGTTTCTGGTACACGCAGGGCCGTGACGGCAAGATGACCAAGATCGACCTGTGGCAAAAGCCCGGTAGCATGCTGGTCGCCGAAACCCAGATGGCCTATGACGCACGTGATGTGGCCGTATCCGGTGATGGCAAATACGTGATCGGTGGCGGCTACTGGCCTCCGCATTTCGTCATTCTTGATGCCAGGACCATGGAGCCCCTGAAAGTGGTCTCAACCCGCGGTATTGATGTCGATGGTAATTTCGTCAACGAGGCCCGTGTTGCAGCCATATACACCACACCCAACGAGCCCACCTTCTGGGTTGCCGTGAAGGAACTCGGTCAGATGTGGCAGGTAGATTACTCGGATCTTGATAACCTGGATGTCAAAATGGTCAATTCAGCCAAGTACCTGCACGATGGCTTCTTTGACCCAACTGGCCGTTACTTCCAGATTGCCGCCAATGCCTCTGACAAGATGGTGATTGTCGATTCCAAGACCGGCAAGCTGACAGCCATGATCGATACCGACAAGAAACCGCATCCGGGTCCGGGCGCCAACTGGAATGATCCCAAATGCGGACCTGTTGGTGGCACCACGCACCTCGGTGTTGGCAAGGTCACGGTCTGGGGTAATGATCCTAAAGGTCACAAGAAAGATGCCTGGAAGATCTGCTACGAGCTTGATACCGACGGTGCTGGCGTATTTATCCGCACCCATCCGACCTCCCAGTACGTATGGGCGGACCAGACCAAGCATCCGGAACCTGTAGTGCAACAGAGCGTCAAGGTCTTCGACAAGAAAACCCGCAAGGTCGTCAAGACCATCCGGGTGACCGAGGAAGAAGGCAAGGCCGCGGTGCACATGGAGTTCAATGCTGATGGCTCCGAGGTCTGGGTCTCTGTATGGAACCGCGCGGATGCCGGTAACCCCACTGGTGAAATCGTGGTCTACGATGCGAAGACGCTTGAAGAGAAGAAGCGCATCAAGGGCCTGACCACGCCGACTGGCAAGTTCAACGTCCACAACCGTGTGAACCACGTAAC
>Ga0070727_10004077_pt1 | contig 12661 bp, 11 predicted proteins | sample tdAd472_FD_66722 | JGI IMG/M metagenome (GOLD analysis project Ga0070727, IMG submission 66722) | Marine sediment microbial communities from the Atlantic coast under amendment with organic carbon and nitrate - tdAd47.2 | ecosystem: Environmental > Aquatic > Marine > Coastal > Sediment | place... | reverse complement strand
TCCTCGTCGTCACGGAGCAGGGCCACGGCGACGCCATCCAGTTCGCCCGCTTCCTGCCGCGCCTCAAGGCGATGGCCGCCGGGCCGATCCAGGTCGAATGCCTGCCCAACCTGAAGCGCCTCTTCCAGACGATCGACCCGGGGATCCAGGTCGTCTCGACGGACGAGACGCCGGCCGCCCACGACCTCGAAGTCCCGATGATGTCGCTCGCCCGCCGCCTCGGCGTCTCGGCGGACGAGCCGCCCGCCGCGACGCCCTATCTCCGCGCGCCTCCCGGAACGCGGCCGGCGCTCGGCCCCCGGGACGGCCGCCCCAGGGTCGGCGTCGTCTGGGCCGGAAAGCGCCAGCCGCGCGACCGGTCTTGCCCGTTCGACCGCTTTCTCGGTCTCGTCGAGACGCCGGACATCGCCTTCTACAGCCTGCAGCGCGGGCCGGAGATCGATGACATCCACGCCCACGGCGCGACCGGGCTCGTCGCGGACCTGGGCGCCAAGCTCGGCGACTTCGCGGACGACGCCGCCGTCGTCGGCGAACTCGACCTCGTCGTCTCCATCGACACGGCCATGTGCCACCTCTCCGCGGCGCTCGGCCGGCCGACCTGGACGCTCCTGACCTATCCGCATGAATGGCGCTTCGGCGAGGGCGTCGACATCTGCCCCTGGCATCCGACGATGCGGCTCTTCCGGATGGCGCGGCCGGACGACTGGACGGGCGTCATCTCCGCCGCCCGCGACGCGCTCGACGCGTGGGCGGCCGAATGGCGACGCCGGGCGGACGCGACATGACGGACGCCGCGGCCGCGCAGCAAACCTTCGACGTCGGCTGGTTCATGTACGAAGACCTGGGCGCCTTCCTGTTCATCCCGCCGCGTCCGGTCGGCGAGAGCGCGCCGCCGCCGCTCTCCCGGAAAGCGGTGCGCGCCTGCCCGGCCGTTCGGGGACTGGAGGCGCGCGCCTTCGATATCCTCTCCCCCTACAATCTCGATCTGACGGTCGAGCGGTCCGGCGACCGCTTCGCCTTCTACGTCGCGCCCAACCGCACGAGCGTCGATCCCGGCCAGATCGGCCGCGTGGTGACCGTCAACGAGCGGCATGTGTGGCGCATGTCCGACCGGCCGGTCGTGCAGGTCGCCCTCCCGTACTGCTTCGTCGCGGACGACGACGTGGAGTTGACCCAGATCGCCCCGCTCGGTGGCGCCCGCTTCGGCGACGGCATCGCCGTCATCCCCGGCCGCTTCCCGATCCGAAACTGGATCCGGCCGATGTCCCTCGCCTTCGAGTTCCAACGCCTGCCGGGCCGGCTCACGCTCCGCCGGGGCGAAGCGCTCTGCACGCTCGTCTTCGATGGGCCGGCGCCGGCGGCGCTGCCGCGCCTCGTGCGCGCCAGGAAGACGGCGGAGGTCACGACGTTCATGCAGGGCTGCGTCGGCGTCACCTCCCGGATCAGCGACACGGCGAGCGCCATGGCGCGGGCCGAAGCCGCGCGCCCCCCGAAACTGCTGGAGGCCATCGATGACTGACCGCCACGTCGTCTCGTCCCGCAATGGCGACATCGACGTCGCCGCCAATCCGTCCGCCAAGCGCGTTCATGTCGAAGGCGCCTTCGACGTCATCCAGAACGAGAACCTGGTGCGCGTCCGCTTCTACGACCTCGTCGGCCTCGACGGCCCGCGCCCGTCCGGGATCGAGACCCTGGTGCTGTCGCTGACGCGACAGGCGGCGGAAGAGCTCGTCGCGCTGGTCGGCCAGGTCCTGCCAGCCACCGGTGCTGCGCCCGCGCCGGCGCCCGCCCGGCCGAAACCGGCCGCGGATCCGCGGACCAAGATCGCGGAGATCTAAACGCATTGGGGGACTGACGATGACCGACGGCCTTCTCAAGAAATGGCTGCCGCGCGAGCTCAAGCGGGAACTGGACGCGATCGCCGCCGGCCGCTTCGAGCCGATCGGGCGCGGCAAGAGCAAGCGCGCGAGGCTCGTGCAGGAATGGCTCTGCCTCCGGGGCCAGGGAATCTCGGTCGACGGCGACTTCGGCCCGGCGACGGCGACGGCGGTCGCGAATTTCCGCAGGGCCGCGCGCCTGCCGGGGGGCGAGACCGTCGACGCCGCCGCGTTCGAAGCGCTCGTCCGCCCGATGACGGACGCGCTGCAGCCGATCGCGCCCGCGGGCGGCCTCAGCGCCATGACGGCCGCATATGCGCGCCAGCACCTCACCCAGCATCCGCTCGAGGTCGGCGGGCCGAATTCGGGCCCGTGGGTCCGGCTCTACATGGACGGGAACGAGGGCGAGCCCTGGGCCTGGTGCGCCGGCTTCGTCACTTTCCTGCTCAGGCAGGCGGCCGACAGCCTCGGCGAACGCATGCCGATCCGCGGCTCCTTTTCCTGCGACACGTTGGCGGCCCAGGCGAAAGAAAAGGGCCTCTTCGTCGCGGAGCGGGACCGAACGGCGAGCGCCCTCCTCCCCGGCGCGATCTTCCTGAACCGCCGCACGTCGACGGACTGGGTCCACACCGGCATCGCCATGGGCTTCCGGGACGAGGTCTTCGAGACGATCGAGGGCAACACCAACGACAATGGCAGCCGCGAAGGCGTCGAGGTCCTCGCCCGCATTCGCGGCTACGCCAAGAAGGACTTCATCCGGCTGCCGTCTTAGCGTGCGGAACCGGCCTATTCGCCGCGCTTGAACGCGCCGTCCGAGCTGGAGTCGCCGGTTCCCCCAGTGGAGGACCTGAGGCTCGAGATGGTCGCGTTCTCAAGTTTGATGGTATGGCCGCCAGCTGCGGCGTCGAGGTCGGCATCCGTCAGCTGGGCGGGCGACCCGGCGGTTTCTGCTGTCGGCTTATCGGACATTTCTGACTGCTCCGATGGCGGGGTCCGTCGACCATAGGCTCCGGCGCGGGCCGCCTGCGGCGTGGGGCCGGGCGGCGCCGCGCCGCGGCGTTAGAACTTGAAGACGGCCTTGTCGAGCTTGAACGCCGTCTCGCCGATCTTGAACGAGGTATCGGCGACGAGCCGGCTCTCGCCATCGATGTCGGGAATCTTCAGGTAACCGACGCCGCCGCTGACGCCGCCGAGCGCGCCTTCTTCAAGCTCCACGGCCTCGTCGACGATCTTTTCGTCCTTGCGATCTGCGGTCATGTCCCTGGTCTCCTTGTCGCTCGGCCAATCCTTCTGACGGCCTGTTCAATAAATCAGGCCGCCGACCGCATTCGCCAGTGCCGGACGTCACACACGGTTAATCCCCGCCGCCTTCGGGCGCGGCGTTCCGGCCGCGTCGGCGACGCGGACGAGGTCGGGCGCGGCGGCGGCGAGCAGCGCGTTCAGGCGACGGACCGCGTCTTCGCCGGCAGGCGGGTCGCACGGCGCGGCCTGGCCCGAGGCGAAGAGGCTGTCCGTCACCCTGAGGAAGGCCGTCTCCCCGGAAGCGCCGGCCGCAGCCGCAACGTCCCGAAGCGACGCCGCGCCGCCCGCCAGCGCCGCGACGACGCTTCTGGCGACGGCGTTGTCGAACTTGAGCCTGCCGCCGGGCGTGGCGGCCGCATACTCGACGTCCGCCGCCGGTCGCTCGAGCCGCGCCCACCCGTCGAGGCGGGAGACGTCGCGAGCGCCCCTGTCCGGCCGATGGAAGACGGCGTGGACGTGGGCGCGGGCGAGGAAGCTGTCTCGGAGCGTCAGCGCCGCCGCCCGGGACGGCGCGTCCTCCAAAAGGGCGCGCTGGGCGGCCGTCAGGGCGAAATCGTCCCGGAGCGCCGCGAGGTCGGCGCCGGAGAGATAGTCGAGGCCGATGGCCGCGAAGTCTTCGGCGAGGTCCGTCGTCCAGAGCGGCCGCCAGGCGTCCGCCAGCATCTCGTGCATGAAATAGGCGGGCGGCAGGCCGCCGAAGCTCTCGCCGAACCGCTCCGCGACGGTCGCGATGAAGGGCTGGCCCGCCGCCTCCCGCACACGCCGCGTCCACGCCATCGCCTCGGCATGGACGTCCGCCGGCGTCCGGGCGCCAGCGGCCGCCGAGAGGTCGGCGACGAGACGGCGCATGGGCGCCAGCGTCAGCCAGCCGACGACGTTGTTGGCGCTGACCACGGCCGCCCCGCCCGGCTTCAGCAAGCGGGCGATCGCGGCGCGGAAATCGGCCTGCGCCTCCGGTCCGACCCACGTATAGACGCCATTCGCGACGATATAGTCGACGGGATCGAGATCGCCGACAGCCGCGTCGCCGAAACGCCCGGCGATGAAGCGGACATTGCCGAGCCCCGCGGCCGTCGCCAGCGCCGCGCCCTGTCGGATATGGGAGGGGCTCGCGTCGACGCCGACGAACGCAGCCTCCGGATATGCGGCCGCCAGCGCCAAGAGGGTGGCGCCGACGCCGCAGCCGAGGTCGAGATAGCGAAACGGCGTCCGACCCGGCGGCCGCGGCGGCGGTCGGCCGTGAAAGCGGAGCACGTGGTCGATCCACGCCGGCGCCAGCATCGCCAGCATTGTCGGCAGGTAGTCGTCCGACTTGAGGTCGAGCCGGTCGGCCACCTAGCGGCCTCCCGCGAGGAGCTCCGTCAGCCGGCGCATGCGGTCGCCGGCGACGTGGAGCGTGTCGAGCAGCCCTTCGTCGAGCTCGTTCTCCGCCTCGAAGCGGGCGAGCGCGTCCGCCGTCTCGCCGCCATAGCCCAAGGACGCGACGGTGCTGCGCAAGCGGTCGGAGAGGAAGACGGCGAGCGCCCGATAGAAGCGCGCCGCGAAGGCGGGTTCGGCCGCCAGTCGCTCCCTGAGCCGCCCCTGAGGCACGGCGAGCACCGTGCCGGGCTCGGCGGCCGCGACGCTGACCGACGGCGGCCGCTTCTCCACGAGCGACATCTCGCCGAGGATGTCGCCCGCGCCGAGGCGCGCGATCTCCTGGCCGGTCTCCAGCGTCACGACGAAGGCGCCGTCGATGACGATGTAGAAGGCCTCCACCGGAGCGCCCGCATGGATCAACGTCTCGCCTGGCCTTACCTGCCGGCGCGCGCCGGCGCCCGCCATCCAGCGGATGTCCGCCTCTTCGAGGTCGCCGAGGATGTAGAGGGCTTTGCGCATGTCCGGGTCTCCTCGGGAAGGCGGCGTCAGGCGATCTGGCGGCGGGCGAGGCGGGCGAAGAGGCCGTCCGCCGCCATGAGTTCGGCGAAGGTCCCCTGCTCGACGATGCGGCCCTTCTCCAGCACGTAGATCCGGTCGGCGCCCTGCACGGTCGAGAGGCGGTGGGCGACGACGACGCGGGTCGCATCCAGGCGCGCCAGGCTTTCGGTCACGATCGCCTGGGTGCGGTTGTCGAGGGCGCTCGTCGCCTCGTCCAGCACCAGGATGCGCGGCCGGCCGACGAGGGCGCGCGCGATCAGCAGGCGCTGGCGCTGGCCGCCGCTCAGCGTCGGCGCGCCTTCAGTCAATGGCGTATGGAGCCCCATCGGGAACTGGGCGAGGTCGGCCGCGAGGCCGGCCGCCTCGCAGGCCGCCTGCACGGCCTCGAAGCCGGCGGTCGTGGCGCCCCGCACGTTCTCCATGATCGAGCCGGCGAAGAGCCGCCCGTTCTGGGTGACGACGCCGATCTGACGACGGACGAGCGTCGGGTCGAGGCCTGCGAGATCCTGGCCGTCATAGAGCACCGTCCCCGCCGACGGCCGCTCCAGGCCAAGGAGGATGCGGAGCAGCGTCGACTTGCCGGAGCCGGAGGGGCCGACCAGCGCCACGTGCTCGCCGGGCGCGATCCGGAGCGAGATGTCCCGGAGCGCCGGCGCCGCTTCGCCATAGGCGAAGCCGACGCCGGTGATCTCGATCGCGCCGGAGAGGTCGCCGGGATCGGCCGCCGACGCCGGGATCTCGGTCTCCGCGTCGAGCACGGGCTTCGCCCGCTCCCAGTCCGGCGCCAGCGCCACGACCTTCAGGACGGCGCCGCTCAGCCCCTGGAAAGCGCCCTGCAGCGAGCCGTAGGCCGCGACGAAGGCGATGAAGACGCCGGCGGTGAACTGCTGTTCGGTCAGCCTGTAGGCGGCGAGGAAGAGGATCGCGGTCGAGATCGCGACATACGCCCCTGAAAAGGCGGTGAAATGCTCGCCGATCCGCCGGGCGCGCCTGATGGCGAGGCGCTCGTCGGCGAAACGGCCGGCCCAGCGCGCGAACGCCCGCTCCTCCGCATTGGCGACGCGCAGCTTCACGATGCCCTGCAGCGTCTGGAAGACGTAGCCCGAGAGCCAGGACGCCGCCTCGATCCGCCGCCGGTTGAAGCCGATCTGGGCGACGCCGACGCCGAAGGTGACCAGCGCCAGAAAGAGGATCATGCCGACGCCGAGCGCCGCGAGCCGGACGTCGTAGTAGAAGAGCAGCCCCAGATAGATCAGCGAGAAGACGGCGGTGACGGTCGCGGAGAGCGCGACGTCGATCAGCACGTTCCGCATGCGCGAGACGCCGCCGATGCGCTGGCGGAGATCGCCCGAGGCATAGTCGCGGAAGAAAGTCGCCGGCAGCTTCAGGATGCGGTCCCAGAGCGCGCCTTCGAGCGCGATCGCCGAAGCGCCGTCCAACCGGAGCAGCGCCCGTTCCCGCGCGATGCCGAGGAAAAAGGCGACGAGGGCGCCGAGCGCCAGGCCGACGCCGATCTGGAGGAGCAGCGTGCGCTCGCCGCCGGGAATGAGGTCGTCGAAGACGAAGGCGGTCGCGACCGGCAGCACGGCGCCGAGCAGGCCGAGCATCGCGCCCACCGCCACGATGGTCAGCAGCTCCTTCCGCATCAGCGGCAGCAGGAAGCGGCCGATGCCGGAGAGGCTGGAAATCCGTTCCGGCAGCGGCGGATAGGGAATGAAGGCGACGTCGGCAATCCGTTCGGCGAGCGCGTCGTCGATCCGCGCCCGCCGGCCGGCCGCCGGATCGATCAGCACATAGCCGCCGCGCCGCCAGACGAGGGCCACGGGCCGCGCCGTCGCGCCCTCCTCGCCCGCACGGAGCGTCCCGACGAAATGGCCGTGATCGTGGGCGCGCCAGTCGGCCGGCAGCACGATCCGACGGAGACGCACGCCGAGCGTCTGCGCCGCGTCGCCGAGCGTCTTCGCCCGTTGCAGGCGCTCCCGGGTCGCCGGCGCGCGCCCGTGGGCGGCGCCATAGGCGGACAGCGCCGCGACCAAGGCCGCCGCCGGGGGAGAGAGCGTATCGAGGCCCAGGGCCGCATCCCGATCGTCCCGGACGACGCTGTCGAGGCGGGAGAGCCCGGCGTTCGCCGCGGCGGCCGCGCGGGCGCGCGACGCTTCGATCCGACGGATTTCGGCGGCCTCGTCCGGCGCGTCGGGCCTGTCGGCGGGGCCGGAGGTCATGTCGGGCGCCATCGCCTCAGGCCTCGATCAACTCGGCATAGCTGCCGCCGAGCGCCATCAGATCGTCGTGCCGGCCGCGCTCGATCGCCTGGCCCCCGTCGAGGACGACGATCTCGTCGCAGTCCCGGATGGTGCTGAGCCGGTGGGCGATGACGACGAGCGTGGCGCCGCGCCGGCGCACGTTCTCGATGATCGCCGCCTCGGTCGCCGTGTCGAGCGCGCTCGTCGCCTCGTCCATGACGATGACGCGCGGGTTGGCCGCGAGCGCGCGGGCGATCTCGAGCCGCTGGCGCTGGCCGCCGGAGAAATTCCGCCCGCCCTCCCCGACCATGGCTTCGTAGCCGCCGGGCCGGGCCGCGACGTCGTCGTGGATCTCGGCGTCGTGCGCGGCCTGGACGATGCGGCTCTCCGGCACCGTGTCGTCCCATAGGGTGAGGTTGTCGCGGATCGTGCCTTCGAAGAGCACGACGTCCTGATCGATATAGGCGACCGCGCCGGCGAGCGCGGCGCGCGGCCAGTCGCGAAGCGGCCGGCCGTCGATCAGCACCTCGCCCGCGCTCGGGTGATAGAGGCCGGCGATGAGGCGGCCGAGCGTCGACTTGCCGGAGCCGGAGGCGCCGACCAGGGCGACGCTGCCTCCAGGCGGCAGCTTCAGGTCGAAGCCGGCGATGAGCGGCGGCTCCAGCGGCAGATGGCCGAAGGAGAGGCCGCGCGCCTCGATCGCGCCGCGCGGCAGGCGCTCGATGGGGGCGTCGTTCCGTCCGAGGCCCGCGTCCTCGGGCTGGCGGAGGAGGTCGTCCGTCCGCTCGGTGAAGGAGCGCACCTCCTGGAGCTGCGCGCCGAGGCCGGTCAGGGCCAGGACGGGCTGGGTGAAGCTCGCCGCGAGGGTCTGGAAGGCGACGAGCGCGCCGATGGTCATCGCGCCCTCCATCACCTGCCAGCCGCCCATGATCAGGACGGCGGCGGACGTCAACGCCGAGAGCAGCCCGGGCGTCGCCCGCACGACGACCAGGCGGCGGCCCATCGCCTGGGCGGTGGTCGTCAGATTGGCGTGGAGGCCCGACCAGCGGGCGAAGAAGGCGTCCTCCGCGCCGGCGGCCTTGAAGGTCTCGATGTCCTGGATGCCCGAGAGCTCGACGCCGGCGAGCTTGCCGCCGTCGATGGAGATCTTGCGGTGGCCGTCCGCGATAATGCGGGCGGCCGATAGCACGGCGGCCAGATTGAGCCCGCTCATCGCCACGACGACGAGCGCGATCAGCGGATCGTAGGCGAGCATCAGGGCGAGGAAGAAGACGGCGGCGATGAGATTGAGCGCGATCTCCGCCGCCTCGTTCGTCAGCAGCCGCGCGAGACCGTCCGCAAGGCTCAGGCGCGTCGCGATCTCGCCGGCATAACGCACGCCGAAGAAGGCGACCGGCAGGCGGAGCACGTGCCGGAACATCTCCGCCGCGCCGTCGACCGCAAGCCGCGTCTCCGCCTGGGCGAGCGTCCAGTCCCGAAGCTCCAGCAGGACGAACCTGAGGATACCAGTCAGCAGGAGGCCGCCGACGAGCGGCAGGAGCCAGTCGTCGAGCCCCCTCACCAGCACGAAGTCGACGAAGATGCGGCTCATGATCGGCAGCGCCAGGCCCGGCAGCACCAGCGCCAGACCGGCGATCAGGATGAACAGGACAGCGAGGCGCACGCCTTCCGCCCGGCGGAGCAGCGCGTTGCGAAGGCTCGGCCGCTCGTCGGCGGCCTCGAAGCCGTCGCCCTTCCGGAAGGTCAGGATGACGCCGGTGAAGCTCTGGTCGAACTCCGCCATCGGGACCTGCCGGCGCCCGCTCGCCGGATCGTTCAGATAGACCTTGCCGCGCCACACCCCTTCGACCACCAGGAAATGGCAGAAGTCGACAAAGGCGATGGCGGGCGTCGGCAGCGTCTCCAGGTGCCGGGGCTCGGCCTTGAGCCCCTTCGCTTCCAGCCCGTAGGCGCGCGCCGCCTTCAGGAGGCTGGAAGCCTTCGAGCCGTCGCGAGAGACGCCGCAGTCCCGGCGGAGCGTCTCCAGCGGCACGAAGCGGCCGTGGTAGCCGAGGACCATGGCGAGCGAGGCGGCCCCGCATTCGGCCGCCTCCAGCTGGAGGACGGTCGGCGTCGGCCGCGGCGGCCGGAAGCGCCGGCGGATGGCGCCCGCCTCAGCCATCGCCGGAGAGCAGCCCGCCGAGGCCGGGCGCCAGCAGGTCGATCAGCCGCTGGCGCTCGACGATCACCCTGGCTTTCAGGGGCGTGCCGGCGAGAACCGGCGTCGGCGGGCCGCCCGAGGACGACCAGGCGAGGCCGCTCGGCGTCGCTGGGTCGCGCACGAACCGGACCCGGACCTCGAAGGGCGCCGAGCCCGCGGCGAGCTCCGTCGCGAGTTCGTCGTTCTTCAGGGTGCTGCGCATGCCGGCGAGCGAGACGGGCACGGCCGAAACGCTGGCGACGACCGCGCGGATGAAACCGTATTCCTCCGGGCGGACGGTGCTCGGCTCCACCTCCGCCGCCATGCCGACGGCGACGCGCTTGCCCTCGGCCGGCGGCAGATAGAGCACGCCGAGCGTGTCCGCGGCGTCGGCGCCCAGAGGGGCCAGGATCGCGAGCGCCGCGCCACGGGCGACGACGTCGCCCCGGTTGACGCGCACCTCCACCACGCGGCCCGCGTGGGGGCTCGTCGCCGCCTGCTTCTCGGCGAGCTCCCGCGCGAGCCTTCCGGCCTCGCGCCCGAGGCGTTCGACCTTCCGCTCCTCGTCGATGACCTGGAGGCCGTATTCGTTCCGGCGATCCAGCCGGTCGAGTTCGATCGACTTGGCCTCGTCGTCGAGCGCGGCGAGCCGCTCCCGCGCCTCGGCGAGCTCCACTTCCGCGTCGAGCAGCCGGTCTCGGATGACGATGTTGCGCTGGACGAGGCCGCGCAGGCTCTCGATCTTCTCCGACAGCAGCTGACGGCGTCGCTCGGCGTGGCCCCGGCTCTGGCGGATGGTGTCGAGCCGCTCGTCCTCGGCCGCGCGTTGCAGGGCGTCGGTCCGGTCGAAGAAAGCCTTGAGCTGGCCGAGCCGGGCGGCCCCGTCGTCGCGCTCCGCCTCCGCCAGCTCCAGATCGCGGGCGAGGTCGGCGCGGGCGAAGGTGGCGATGGGGGCGCCCTCGACGACGTCGCCGCCGGGCGCGAGCGCGAGCGTCTCGATGCGGCCGTCGACGTCGGCGACGATTTCGAGAAGGCCCGCTTCCGGCAGGACGATGCCGCCGCCCTCGACCTTGACCGGCGCCGTCGCGAAGGCGGCCCAGCCGACGGCGAGGAGCGTGGCCCCGATGGCGACGGCGAGCCCCATCCAGACGGGCGCCGAGACGAGGCGATAGGGGCGGTCGAGCTGCTCGGGCGAAGCCAGCCTGTCCAGCGCCGCCTGGCGGAAGATCTGTTTCGCCATGCGCCCGATCCCTGGCGGCCTCCTGCGGCGCGCCCGTCCGAGGCCGCCGCATTCAAGGACTTATCCTAGCTTTGCTCCGAAACCGGGCCAAGGCCGGAGGCGCGTTCCGGCCGTGACGGGGATCGCAGCGCCGCTTGCATTCGCCTGGCCCCTCTCCTCCAATGTCGGAAAATCGGGGAAACGCACATGAACGGCTGGAACAGGGCGGAGGCCGTCGGGATCGTCGGCGTCGGCGTGATGGGCGGGGGCATGGCCCGCAACATCCTGAAGAAGGGCTTCCCGCTCGTCGCCTACGATGTCAGCCAAGCGGCTCTGGACGACATCGTCGCCCGCGGCGCCCGGCGCGCCGGCTCGGCCCGGGAGGTCGCGGAAGCGGCGGCGACGCTGATCTGCATGGTCGAGACGACGGCGCAGTCGGAGGAGGTGATCGTCGGCCCGGACGGATTTCTCCCGGCGGTCCGCCAGGGCGACGTGGTCATTTCCGCCGCCACCATCGATCCGAACGCGGTCAAGCGCTGGAGCGGCCAGATGGCCGAGAAGGGCGTGGCCATGCTCGACACGCCTGTCTCCGGCGGTTACGAGCGGGCGGACAAGGGCGATCTCTCGGCCATCGTCGGCGGCGACGCGGCGGCGCTGGAGAAGGTCCGGCCCGTGGTCGAGTCCTATGCCTCGCGCATCTTCCACATGGGCGGGGTCGGCCAGGGCCTCGCCATGAAGCACGTCAACAACATGATGATCCAGACGACCACGGCGGCGCTCGCCGAGGCCTTCGTCATGGGGGCGAAGGCAGGCCTCGACGCGAAGCAGATGTACGAGGTGATGCGCGTCTCCACCGGCGCCTCGACGGCGCTGGAGATGCGGGCGCCGCGCTTCATCTCCGGCGACTTCTCGCCGGGCGGCACGGTCGACATCACCGTGAAGGACCAGACGCTCCAGACCGACTTCGCCAAAGCGCTCGGCGTGCCGATGTTCATGGCCAACGTCAGCCTGCAGATCTTCGAGATGGCCAAGGCGGCCGGCCTCAACAAGCTCGACAGCGCGGTCGTCGTGACGCTCTACGAGAAGATGGCCGGCGTGCAGCTCGGCCCCCGCGACGGCAAGGAGGGATAGGCCATGGCGCTCGACGCCCCGCACGAACTTTCGGAACCGTTCGCCTGGCCGGCGGAGGGCGTCTCCCGCGTTCCCTTCCGGCTGTTCTCCGATCCGGAAATCTACGCCCTCGAGCAGGAGAAGATCTTCCGCGGCCCCGTCTGGAACTTCCTCTGCATGGAGTTCGACGTGAAGTCGCCCGGCGACTTCAAGACGACCTTCGTCGGCGAGACCCCCGTCGTCGTCACGCGGGATCGGAACGGCGAGGTGCATGCGCTCGTCAACCGCTGCGCCCACAAGGGCGCGCTCGTCTGCCTGAAGGAGCGCGGCAACGCGAAGTCGCTGACCTGCGTCTACCACTCCTGGAACTACGCGCTCGACGGGCGGCTCGTCGGCCTCGCCTTCAAGAACGGCATCGGCGGCAAGGGCGGCATGCCGGAGGACTTCGACATCGCCCGCCACCGGCTCCAGCCACTCAGGACGGAAGTCTTCTGCGGGCTTGTGTTCGGCACGTTCTCCGACGAGACGCCGTCGGTCGAGGCCTATCTCGGCAAGAACATGGCCGACTTCCTGCGTCGCAATCTCGGCCGGCCCCTGAAGCCGCTCGGCGTGCAGAGCCAGATCATCCACAACAACTGGAAGCTCTACGCCGAGAACCTGCGGGACGCCTACCATGCGACCCTGCTCCACACCTTCTACACGACCTTCAAGGTGAACCGGCTCGACATGGACGGCGGCATCGTCATCGCGCCGGACAAGTGGCACCACATCTCCTACGCGAAGCGCGCCACGTTCAAGGAAGACGAGGAGTACA
>Ga0070727_10004076_pt1 | contig 12661 bp, 9 predicted proteins | sample tdAd472_FD_66722 | JGI IMG/M metagenome (GOLD analysis project Ga0070727, IMG submission 66722) | Marine sediment microbial communities from the Atlantic coast under amendment with organic carbon and nitrate - tdAd47.2 | ecosystem: Environmental > Aquatic > Marine > Coastal > Sediment | place... | reverse complement strand
GTTGTGGAACCCGGATAAGAACAATTGGGCGCCGATCGTCAGCATCGCCTGGAGACCGGACACGAAGACGACGGTACGGGCCGGGTTCCGCGTGAGCTACATGCAGGATGCGTTCTCCCTGGTAGACGGCAACCTGGACGATAACGAAGGGCTGACGGTGAGGCAGGCGTGTATCCCGAGCAACGGCGAGTGCGCCAACAACCCCGGGGGACCACTTCCGCTGCTGAGGGACTTGGCGTCGGGCGGCCTGCGTCCGGAGACGCCGGAGTTCGTGCTTCCGAGTTCGCGCTCGATCCTCGACTCGTCAACGATGGATTTCCGCACGGTGGACCCGAACATCGCGACGCCGTACTACAACGAGTGGACGTTTGCGATCAATCGTGAGCTGACGGACAACCTGGCGCTGGAGATCCGCTACGTGGGCAACCGCGGCGTGAAGCAGCGGCGGGTGGCCGACTTCAACGAGATCAACGTGAACGCGGTGGACCCGGAGACGGGGCAGCGGTTCGTGGATTCGTTCAACATCGCGAAAGCGAACTTGGATTGCAATCGGGCGAACGGATCGTCGAGTGCGGGGTTTGCGGACTCGACGAGCCACGGCTGCATCCAGGCGAATCCGTTCATCGCCGGGTTGATCGCGGGGGATCCGGGACGACTCGACAGCCGTACCGGGCTAATGCAAGCGCTGGAGCAGAACGAGCCGGGGCAATTCTTACACCGGTTGACGCAGGTGGAGACGTCGCGGGTAGGCGGAAGCGGATCGCGGATTCGGGGCGGCAGTTTCTGGGGGCAAGTGCTCGACGGCCGTTTCCCAGTGAACATGTTCCAAGCGAATCCGTTCGTGGCTAGCTCGCGGGGCATCGTCAGCGACGGGTTCTCGACGTACCACGCCTTGCAGATCAACTTGCGCCGAAGGTTGTCGAACGGATTGCGGCTGGACGGCAACTACACGTTCGGCAAGGCGTTGGCGGACTTTGACGGCGACGAGAATACGCTCGTGAACGCGACGCGGCCGAGTTCGATCGTCAACAAGTACTCGACGATCCAACAGTTCATGCCGCGGCATGCCTTCAAACTGAACTGGTTCTACGAGCTGCCGGCGGGCGGTGGAAGGGCCTGGAACCCGGGAAACAAGGCGCTCCAGGCAGTGCTGAGCGACTGGCAGGTGGGCGGACTGTTGAACTACCGCACGGGGCGGCCGTACTCGATTCGTTCCGGGCGTGGGACGTTCCACCGGACGGCGATCTCGGACGACAACACGGTCGACCTCTCCGAGCAGCTGACGCGGGCGGACCTGCAAGGCCTGACGGGTCGGATCGACACGGGCGAGAGCATCTTCTTTATGGACCCGTGTTTGTCGGCGGACTCCGGCGCAGCTTGCCAGTCGCCGGGAGCGGTCCAGGGGTTGTTCCGTCAGCCGGAAGCCGGACGACTGGGGACGTTGGGACTGACGCCGGTTTACGGCCCAAGCCGCTTCCTGGTCGACATGAACGTGATGAAGCGAATTGCGATCACGGAGACGACCAACGTGGAGTTCCGTTTGGAGGCGTTCAATGTGTTCAACAACGTCAACTTCGCGCTGCCTGAGAACGACGTCTTCGACACGAACTTCGGACAGATTACGCGGACAGTGAGCGAGCCGCGGCTGTTGCAGTTCGGCTTGAAGATCAACTTTTAGTTCGCCGAGAGGGGTATCTTGGGGAGCCGCGGCGGAATCCGCAGGCGGCCATGATCGACGACCTAGCGCTCCATGTGTGGAATTGCCGGCATCTTTGACTCCAGTCTCCCCGAGGACCGCCTGCGGCAAGCGCTGGCAGCCATGGAGCAGGCGATGGTGCATCGGGGCCCGGACGAAGGCTCCATCCGGCTGATTCCTGAAGTGAAAGGCGGGCTGGTCGCGCGGCGGCTGAGTCTGGTGGACCTGGAACACGGGTCGCAGCCGATCCCCAATGAGGACGAGACCGTCTGGGCCATGCTGAACGGGGAGATCTACAACCACGTGGAACTCCGCCGGGAGTTGATCGACCAGGGACACCGGTTCCGAACGAACTGCGACACGGAGGTCCCCTCGCACCTTTACGAGCAGCACGGCGAGGGGTTCCTTCCGCACCTGCACGGGATGTTCGGCTTGGCGGTGCTGGACGTCGGCGCCCGGCGGTTGCTGCTGGGCCGAGACGGGCCGGGGATGAAGCCGCTCTATTACGCGGGGACGGCGAACGGGTTCTTGTTCGCGTCCGAGGCGAAGGCGTTGTTGGCTAGCGGGTTGGTGAAGGCGGAACCGGACGTGGATGCGCTGGACGTATTTCTGGCCAAGGGCTTTGTGCCGCCGCCCATGACGGCGTTTGCGGGGATCAGCAAACTTGCGGCCGGCGAGCGGCTGGTAATCGACCGGACGGGGGAGCGCCGAGCTTTCTTCTCGAGGTACGTCTACGAGAATGACCCCGAGATGCCGACGACGGATGAAGGCGTTGTGGACGAGTTCGGCAGGCGGCTGGAGGCCTCGGTTCAGTCGCACTTGCGCGCCGACGTCGACGTGGGAGCGCTGCTGAGCGGGGGGTGGGATTCCTCGCTGACTTCGCTGTATGCGTCGCGGGTGCTTGGATCGAAACTGAAGACGTTCTCGATCATTTTCCCGGAGGACCCCGACAAAGACGAGAGTCGCTTTTCTCGGCTGATGGCGAAACGGATCGGGAGCGATCACCACGAGATTGAGTATCGTCGAGCGGACTTTGCGGAATTGGCGCCGCGCATTGCGCGCGCACTGGACGAACCTCAAGGATCAGCGACGGCCGCGCCGGCGGAGCGAATCTTCTATCTGGCCTCTCGGCACGTGAAGACGGTGCTTGGCGGGGAAGGGGCGGACGAGCTATTCGGCGGATACACATGGTATCGAAACCAGCTCCCCTACTTGACTCGGGCGATTGCCCCCAGGCTGTTGCTGAAGCTTGCAGCTCGAGTGACGCCGGAAGGCCGCTTCCGAAGGGGTTTTCGGCAGGCTTCGGCTGACACGTTGGCTGCTGTAGACGCGGAGTGGATGCGGTCATTCACAATCGAGCACAAGCAACGCTTGCTGAAGCGGGAATTCTGGTCCGCAAATCCGCCGGACTTGGCGCCGACCGTGCTCCCGACCGACATCGTGGAGAGCTGCAGAGACTCGGTAGATCGGCGACTGGGAGAGGACGTCCACGGCCGGTTGCCGTCGGCAATTTTGCAACAGATCGACCGGTTGTCGATGATGCATTCGCTGGAGGTGCGGAGTCCGTTTCTGGATCGCGGGGTGGCGGACTTCGCGCGCAAGCTGCCCTCGCGATTCAAGATTCGAGACGGGCGGGAGAAGTTCGTGGTTCGAAAACTGGCTGAGCGCCTGTTGCCGCCGGAGATTGCAGGTAGAAGGAAGCAAGGATTGGCGTATCCGCAAAACGCCTTCTCAACACCGCCGACGGACCGCTATGCCCGTGAATTGCTGCTGGAGTCGCCCAGCAGCCCGTTTGATCGCGAGGCTCTAGAGCGGGAGATGCCGCAGTTGTTTCAGCACGATCTGGGCGCGGGTCTGAAGCTTTATCGGTTAATCATGCTGCAGGCGTGGTGGAACGAGTACCTGGGGTAGAGCCTGGAGACCCGGCATATGGCGCGGCGAAGGACCTTTCCCTAAGATGGTGAGGACTTTCCGTCAGGAGCGTCGCTTACCCAATTGAGCGTCGGGCTCAGAGAACCTCATGAATCCCAGTCACCTACGCATCACGATCGACGGCCAAACGCTGGAGGAGTTCAATGCGGGGACGATCTTGCGGTCGGCTGAGATCACCCACGAGCTGAACGAGCACTCCTGGGCGGAGTTGGTGATGAGGCAGCCGCTCGACCGGCGTTTTCCGGTGGAGGACTCGATTGGGAAAGAGATTTTTATCGAGGGGGTGGATCAGTCGGGGGACGCGCACGGGATATTCGGCGGACTGATTCTCGAGGGAGAGATCGAGTACGAGATTTCAAGCAGCTATCGCTGCCGACTGAAGGCGGTCAGCAAGTCCTACAAGATGGATCTCTCGCCGCGGTTTTCGTATTACCCGACGCAGAGCATCAGCGACTTTACGCAGGAGTTGGTTGGCTTACACGGTCTTGAGGCGGATCTTCAAGACGTGCCGACCGACGAGCAGCAGACCTGGCACACGCAATGGGGACAAACGGACTGGAGATTTATTCAGCGCGCCGCGGCCGAGCATGAGTGCTGGGTGCGTCCGGACATGAACGGCATCCAGGTCGTGCACGGGTTCGACGCAACCAGAGAACACACTTTGCCCTGGCGGCAAGAGGGCGGGCTGATTCAGTTCAGCGTGCGCGGCCGTCTGCAGCCGAAGAAGATGGACGGCGCCCAGTACGACCCGGCTGTGATGGAGAGCAAGGCGTACACCGACATTCATTCGGAGCCGGAGTTCTATCCTGACACGGCGGCGGACATGATCAACGCCGTGAAGGCAGAGTCTGAGAACCAGCTCCCGAACGGATTCGTCTTTGACCGTGCTCGGGCTCGACGTCACGACATCTACAACGCGAAGTTAGAGAGCGAGAGTCGCCGCTCGATTGGTACGGCGATCACGTGCCGCGGACGCAGTCGCTTCATTCGGCTCGTCGCGGGGGACACGATCAACGTCGAGGGCGAGTTGGACGGACGGGGCAAATATGCCTTGACGAAGGTGATCCACAAGTGGAACCGGCGCGGCTACGTCAATGAGTTTGAAGGGACGCCGTTCAAGCACTGGTCAGGACCGAAGCCGGAGCCGCACCGCTGGCACGGCGTGGCGCCGGCGCGGGTGATCGACAACGTGGACCCGGACAACGTGGGGCGCGTCGCGGTGCAGTACTACTGGATGCCGGGGGGCGAGAGGACGCACTGGGTGCGTCGGTTGAGTCCTTACGCGGGATCGAATCACGGAATCTATTTCACTCCGGAAATCGGAGACGAGGTCATGGTGAGTTTCGAGGACGGCGACGTCGAGCGTCCGATCATCATGGGCTCCACGTGGAACGGCGTGCACACGGCTCCGGTCCAGGATTTTTGGGGCGGCGAGTACGGAGACAACGACGTCAAGCGCATCGTAACCAAGAGCGGCCATCGCATGGCGTTCTCAGATAAGGAAGGGCAGGAATCGATCTCGCTGGCGACGCCGAACGACACGAAGCTGTCGTTGTTTGAGAAAGCGAACGAGACGGGCCGACCTGCGATTCAACTTTGCACCGACAGCGGGGACGTATTGATTTCCGCGGACAACGGGCGCGTCCACACCCGGTCGTCGTTCCACTCACGCGACGTGGGCTGATGGTGGACAGGTAAGGAGACTCATTCCTATGGCGACGGAAACACTATGCTTCGACACCAGCGTCAAGGTCGGACGACGCGTTGAGGACCCAGAAGACGACAACACGTTGGGACCCGCCGGGGCGCTCAGCTTCGGATCGATCAACTCGTTGCCGGCCATTTCGAACACGGAGGGCACGACTGGAGTCGACGCAATACTGATTACGGGAGATCGCTGGATCGAGATGACCGGGGACCACGAGATCGACGTCTTCGGAAGTGAAGAATACGACATCTTCCATAACCGGACGCTGACGATCGGCATGTCGCCGGCGGACATCATGGAGGTCAACGTCTACGCGACGACGAACCTGACGCACTGGGCGCCGGTCACGGAGACGTTCTGGATGACGCTGACTCAGGACATGCATATGCCCCATATGCAGAACGAACAGGCGAGTCCCGATTTCACGTGGAAGACGACGTCGATGGGTTGGACGAAGTTCTCGTTCTCGGTGACGGACCTCTCCGTCGCCATCAAGACGGTCTTCAGTTCGACCTTCCACATGGGATTCGACCTGTCGCTGGGCAATATCGGGGTGAGCAACAAGCTGATGGAAGGCAAGTTCTGGACGATGAAGACCGACGGCAAGCTGGCGTTCGCCAACATCCAAGGCGCCGAAGGCAAGGTAGAGGGCGCTTCGGCGGAAGCCGGCGCGGCCAAGGTCCGCGCGGAAGCTGAGGCGGATGCTTTGCCGCACGCCAATCCTGGAACGATCGTCGGCTAAGGAGCGGAGCGACCGATGAACGACCACGAACGCTTCGAGAGCCGGCTGTCGCCGATCGACCGATCTAAGGAACTCTTGCCTTGGCGGCGGGCGACGGAGTTGACAGCCTGCAATCTCTATTGGCTACCGATCAAATCCTTCCGTGCTCCGAAGCAGCAGTTGGATTGGCTACAGGAGTTTCTGGACCGGTGGATCGATTTTCTGGCGGAGAAGCAAGGGCTACGCGTGGAGATCTTCGCGCAGTTCAAGACGTTGCCCATCAAGGACACGATCTGCAATCGCGCTTTCGATTGGTTGCCGCACATCGGACTCAGCAGACGCCCAAACGCACCGCTACAGAAGCTGCCCGACGCACAGAAGATGTTGGACGACTTCCAGCCGGGCGGCAAGCTACCGGAGAAGATCGACCCCTTCGACCCGACCCCCTACATGCCCGACCTGGTCTATTGGCTGGTACTGAAGAAGCAAAAGGAGCAGCGGGAGGAGTTGCTCGGCGAAGGCGGGCTCACGCTGCTGTTCCTGCCTCCGAGCGAAGAGACGGAAGTGCCCGAGATGCCAATCTCCGAGGAGATGATCAAGAGTATGGGCATGGAGAAACAGATGGAAGACTCCATGGCGCAGACGAAGGGGATGTACGCCATGAAGGATCCGTTCTTGAAGGAGAGCAAGGAACTCTTCGGCGAAGGACTTGAGCGCGACATCTATTTTGAGGGGCTTCCCTTCATCATTCCTTTGTTGCAGTCCCAGGACTTCTTCAAGGAGCCGGAAGAGGACGTGGGGCAGTGGCTGGAGATGTTCCCGGTGTACCTGCGAGAGAGTCCGGAAGACGAAGGGATTCTGCTGGCCACGGCGGAAGACCTGGAAGAGAACCTCCTGGGTATCTTGAAAGCCATGCGTGAAGAAGAGTGGACGTACCCGGAGGTCTAGCTGATGCCGCTCCAAACCTCGGCTTTGAAGGCGCGATTGCGAAAGACGACGGCGACCTCCGGCCCGGAGGCGTGGCTGTTGGAGGTCGGTTCGTTTCCGTTGGACGCGACGGCCGCGAACTGGCTGCGCCCCTGCCTGGAACAACTCATCGGCGCCGCCGTGAAAGCGGGCGCGCCGAACCTGGAGGTATTCCTCGAGAACAACAGTCGCCTGGCCGACGACTCTTTTCCGCAGCGGATGGCGCCGAACACGCCGAAGTGGAGACCGCGCATGGGAATCGGAATCTGGCCGGCTCGAGAGCCTCCGCGACTGCCGACGAAGGAGGACTTTGAATCGATCAAGCCCGGCGAAGCTCCCGTTCAGCATCGCTTCCCGCTGGTTCGCGTAGCCACCGGACTCGATTCGCGAATGGAAGCCCTGAGGACGATGGCCGATTTGGGCAACGTGGTGGCAGTGGCGACGCGCGACGACTCGAAAGGATACCTACAGCGCACGAAGGATCTGCTGACGCCCGCAATCACTGAACCGGCCTATTTGGGATCCGGCTTCTACGCACCGCTGCTGGATTGGGCGTCGGTGGAGAAGGCCGAAGCGGCGTCGATGGAGAGTTGGCTGGCGGGAGCGTCGCTCTATGTGCGCGAGAGCCTCGAAGACAACGGCGTGGTGATCGTCTCGCCGGAGCCGATGACGTCCGTCTTTGAGGGGATGGGCTTCTCGCGCGAACCGGGAGATGAGCCGCGCTGGGGTCGAGAGATCGAGGCGCAAGATGCCCAGCAATGACCGTCATGCGACTTGGAGAGTTCGGCGTCGTGAGTTCCTGGCGTTCGGCGTCGGGATCGCCGCAGGCGGGTTACCGGTCCCGGCGAGCGGACAGCCCAAGGCGGGAGGCGTGATGGGTTTGGAACAGGTACCGGCCGCCGCGCCCTTGCATGCATGGCGAGTCCCGACGGGCTCGTTCCCGGTGAGCGGAGACAGGCGGACCGAACTGCTTGGGCTCGTGCGCAGGCTATTGAAGGCAGCGGCTCCGGACGAGCAAGCCGGCGCCGTCGCCGTGCTGGCCCCTTCGGCGACCGATGCATCTCAGGAGTTGATTACCGCCAATGCGGGCCGGTGGCGGCTAACCCCGGGGTACGGCATTCGGCCGGAGCAGCCGGCGCCGACAACGCCCGGCGTGCTGGACACGATGTGGGCGATGTTGTCTCGACAAAGGCCGCCCAACACAACGCTCTATCGCCCTGGCGGGCGAACTTCGTCCGACGAGGTCATTGAGGCAGCTGCGGGCTCGGGCGGCCTGACGATCTTGCTCTGCCCAGATTCCGTTGGGGAAACGTTCGCCTCCATCGAGCGAGGGCTAGAGTCCTATCTGACGGACCCGATAGCACGGGGAAAATCATTTTATGTGCCCGTGATCGGCCGAGGAGCGCTCCAGGAGCCCGGTACCGGCGTGGCTCTGGGGGACGCGCTGCTCTACGTTCGGGAGGATCCCGAGGAGAAGGAGATGCTGATCGTGAGCCCGCAGCCGTTGGAGATTCCCGGCGCGCCGGATGGGGCCTAAGTTAGGCGGAGCGCGCTAGTCGGCGGCGATTGCGGCGTTCTCGCCTAAGCGGCATTCGGCGTGGACGGCGCGGACGGCCTCTTCCAGGCGATCTTGGCGGACGACGATCGAGATCGTCAACTCGCTGGAGCCTTGCGCCAGGGCGATGATGTTGATTGCGCGTTCGGAGATGGCGGTAAACAGGCGGCCGGCCAGCCCGGAAGCGCCGCGCATACCCTCTCCGACGACGGTCATCAAACCCACGGAGTGGTCGACCTGAATGGGATGCACGTAGTCGTGCGCGAGCTCCAGGGCGAGCTCTTCGCGCAGACTCTCAAGCACGGCGTCTACTTCATCGCTGCGGATGAGAATCGAGAAATTCTGGCGAAAGCTGGAGCGGGTGAGCAGCAGAACTTCCACCTTGGCACGCGCAACGGCAGCAAGGGCGCGAGCCATGAGTTGAGCGCCGGACTGAGAGAGACTGACGGCCTCGATGGAGATGAGGGTCGTTTTGGGCATGGAGGTGATGGCCCGTACGCCGGAGACGTCGGTCACCTCCGAGCTGATGCGCGTTCCAGGGACTCCCGGCTTGAGGGTGTTCTTGATCCAGACGGGAATCTCTTTGTCGACGACCGGTTGCAGGGTCCGGGGATGCAGCACTTTGGCGCCGGCGAAGGCAAGTTCCGCGGCCTCGTTGTAGGAGACGTGCGGCAGGACCTGAGCGTCGGGGATCATCCGCGGGTCGCCCGTCAAGATTCCGTCCACGTCCGTCCAAATCCAGAGTTCTCCGGCATGGAGCGCGGCGGCGATGATGGAGGCGGAAAAGTCGGAGCCGCTGCGGCCGAGGGTCGTCGGGCGGCCGTCTTCGGTCGCTCCGTTGAAGCCGGTCACTACGGGAATCACGCCGCGGTCAAGCAACGGCCGCAGTCGAGCTTCGGTGCGCGCGATTGTTTCCGGCATGAGCGGGGAGGCCGAGCCGAACTGAGCGTCGGTGACGATGATCTCCGAGCCGTCGACGACTTCAGCCGGGCGCCCGGCGGCGGTCAACGTTTCAGCCAGCAGCAGGCAGGAGAGCCTCTCGCCGGCGGAGACGGCCTCGTCCATGGAGCGCGGCGGGCGCTCATCGAGCAGGACCATGCCGCGGGCGACACGGGCGTAGCGGCCCATGATCTCCTGAATTTGGTCGTTGGTCGGTTGGCGCCGGTCGGCCGGAAGCAGTTGAGCAGCGGCCGAGACGTGTTTGTCCACGAGGTTGCCGCAGACGTCGTCGAGGGAACTCTCGTCTCCTGACGTCATGGCGTCCAACAGCGCATCGGTCACTTTGGACATGGCCGACGAGATGACGACGGGGGTCGAACTGCGTGCAGCGTCCGCCACCAGCTGAGCAGCATCGCGGAGACGTTCGGCCGAACCGACGCTCGTGCCGCCGAACTTCATCACCAGCAAGGAGGTTTTCATCACGATTGAGGGGGGCCCGGGCGGCGCAAACGGCGGCCCGGAAAAGCGCCTAGATAGACGGCTAACTTTCTACTATACTTCACTTTAGCGTGGCGAGCGCGGGCGAAAACGAATACCGGAGAGTGACCTTGAACCTGAGGGTTTTCCTGGTATTTGAGGTCCATTTTCACTGATGGACCCAAGGAGCTTCGGGGCCTATTCTGGAGAGGACGCTCCGCCGGGAGTTTGTCGAACAGGAGTATCTGTGCCGTCAGTATCGAGGCTCGACAAGAACGGAAGGCTCCCTGCTCCAGGCGGGACGATCTACGGGTTGGGAGCTCCGTGGGCGCTGGCGCTTGGCGACGCGGGATTTTTAACGCTGGACCGAGCGGGGGCGACGTGGGGCGTATTGGCCATCCTGTTGCTGGTGGGCTGCGTGATTATGTTCTTGAAATCCCGCTATGAGGGCGCGGGATTCCTGCTCCAGAAGAAGATCGATCTCGTGCACAAGGCGACCGAGCAAGTATTGGCGGCGTCGGACAGACAAGAAGTGCTCGACGTCATTACAAGCGCCGGGCCGGAGGTTCTAGACGTGAACGCCGCATCGGTGCTGCTGATGAGCGGACAGACGCGACAGTTGACCTACATGGGCTCATCGACGAGAGAGTCTCGGCAGCCGGTGGCGCTCAATGCGATCTCCGGACCAACGACGTGTTTCCGCGCGGGCGAGACGACCGATGTGCCGGATGCCGAGAGCTGCCCTTTTCTCGATAAGGAGCAGGTTGCAAAACGCAAACAACGGTCGCTGCTGTTCGTCCCCGTGATGTCGGGCGACAAGTGCATCGGAGTGTTGGAGTTCGAGGACACGAAGAGAAAGCGGCTGTTCGCGCCGGAAGAGCGCTTCCGAGGAGAGCATCTCGCAAAGCTAACCGCGTTGGGTCTGCGGTTGTGCGAGCAGCGTCAGATGGTGGAGCAGTTGCATCGCACCGAGAAGCTGGCGGCGGTGGGCGAGTTGGCCAACGCGATGGCTGAAGAACTCCGGGCGCCGTTTGATCAAATGGAGAAGACGGCGGGCAACGTACCCTTCGGAGCCGCGCCGCAGGATCTGAAAGACCGGCTGCGCACGATCACGAAACTGATCGACCGGGCCTCAGGTTCGATTGACCGACTCGTTCGATTCGCGACGCCCGACTCCGGAAGTGCGGAACAGGTCGACCTCAACGCGTTGTTGCGGGAGTTACTGACGGAACTGCGCCGAGGGATGGGGCCGGAGCAGCCGAAGATCAAGCTCGGCTTGTCGAAGCGATCGGCAATCGTGTTGGCGGATCCGACGCAGTTGCGACAGATCTTTCAAATTTTGGTGCGCCACGCGCTGCACTACTTGGAGCGAATCCAGGGGCGCACGCTGCAGATCCACACGGCGATCCAAAACGGGCGCGTAGTGACCGCCATGGGGCCGATGGCCCAGCCGGACCAGCCGATCCGGACCAGTTTGGCGAACCGAGACGGGGAAGAAGAGGCGTCTTCGCTCGGCCTATCGGTTTGTCAGAGCTTGATTGAGCGAGCGGGCGGGACTCTGCAGATCGAGCGGAGCGCGACGCTTGGATTCCGCATCGAGGTGGAGTATCCGTCGTTCAGCAAGGAGACCGGGACCGAGGAGAGTCTCTCGTTGAGTTCAGCGGGAGCTCGGTCGGGCGCGATGACTGCGCTGGTGGTAGACCCGGATGAAGCCGTACGAGCAGCCCTCGTACAATCGTTGGCGGCACAGAGCTACCGTGCGATCCCCGTTTCCACGGGTGATCAAGCGCTTGAGATGGCGCAAAAGATGCGTTTCGACTGGGTGTTCTGCGACCTTCGATTGCAGCCAATTTCCGCGCTCGACGTCTATCAACAAACGCGGGACCGGGTCGAGCGTTTTGTGTTTCTGGCCGACGAGGCCTCGCTGTCGCAGAACCCGGAGATCTTCCGTGAAGAGGGCCGTGCCGTCTTGCGCAAGCCATTTAGTCCAGAGGACGTGGAGCAGTTGATCGAGAGGCTGCAGACGAGGTCGGTCGTTTTCCAGGATGGCTGAGGCCTCGAGCTGGGACGAGAAGGCGGCTCGCATTCGAGCGACCGTGCGACAGGTGCCGCGCGGCCAGGTCGCAACTTACGGGGATATTGCAGATGCGGCGGGGGACGACGTAACGGCCCGACAGGCTGGGCGCGCTTTGAGGACGGCGGGAGGGGCCGCTCGGCTGCCCTGGCACCGCATCGTCGGTGCGGGAGGAAGGATTGCCTTGCCGGGCGATGCGGGTCTTGACCAGCGATTGCGATTGCAGGCCGAAGGGGTCCCGTTTAGCGGGCGGCGCGTACGGATCAAAGAGTGCCGATGGGCGGGAAGCGGAGAGCGGTAGCGCCGGAGGGCCTCGCGGGCTTACAATCTACGCCAATGACCCCGTCAAGTACGGGCGACGCGACGCCTGAACCGGCGTTGCGCGTCGCCGTCATCGGAGCCGGCCCCGCGGGCTTCTACACCGTTCAGCAGTTATTGAAACTCAGCGAGGGTCCGGTTCACATCGACGTATTTGATCGACTGCCCACGCCTTTTGGTCTGGTGCGCAGCGGGGTGGCTCCGGACCATCCGAAGATCAAGTCGGTCACGACGCTCTATCACCGGCTGGCCATGGACCCCGGGTTTCGTTTTTT
>Ga0070727_10004074_pt1 | contig 12668 bp, 11 predicted proteins | sample tdAd472_FD_66722 | JGI IMG/M metagenome (GOLD analysis project Ga0070727, IMG submission 66722) | Marine sediment microbial communities from the Atlantic coast under amendment with organic carbon and nitrate - tdAd47.2 | ecosystem: Environmental > Aquatic > Marine > Coastal > Sediment | place... | reverse complement strand
GGGAATCCGCGGGAACCGACTCCGTTGAGATCGATGCACCAACGGTGTCCGATCTCCTGACCAAGGCATCTTCACGGTTCGGTGAGCGGTTCACCTCAGGGATGGCGTCGGCAGGAGTCTGGGTGAACGGTGAACAGGCTGAAGGGTCGACACCCATCACCGCCACAGACGAAATCGCTCTGATCCCGCCTGTATCTGGCGGGACGCTTGCCTCAACGGGTCAGTCGGTTCTCGCGACCCCCGGCATCCTTTCGCTCGCGCTCATCATCGCACTTCTGGCCGTCGCATGGGCTGATGAGAAGTGGTTTGTCTTCGTTGCCGTCGGAGCAATCATGGCTTGGGTATGGGACATCAGTGAAACCGCCGTCGGCGAGAGTCGATTCGTCGTCTTCCCGCCCCTCATCGGTGCAACGGCGGGAGCGACTTTCGCATACGCATGGGGCTTCGAAGGATTCGCCGGAGGGATCGCACTCGGATTCATCGTCGCCGTCTCTTGGCCCGTCTTCAGCAAGGCGCATCGTGACTTTCGCACGACATCGGCGACCGCTCTCGTAACCGTCCTTGCAACATCGGCGGCTGCTGGACTCGTGTTGATCAGGCTGATCGGTTCTCACGCCGTCGTTGCATTCATACTCGTCACGACATTTGCCATCGTGGGGGCGTTCCTAGCCGGCGCCTACGGGGACACCATCCAGTCGGTAGACCCAAACGTCGGCGCCCTCTTGGGAGCACTTATCGGTGGCCTCATCGCAGGATTCGCCATCTCCGAGCTTGACGTGGCGGCAGGACTCCTCGGCGGTGTTGCTGCCGCTGCTGGCGTCATCGGCGGACGAGCCCTCGGTTCGACTCTGAGGACCGGTTCAATCACCCACACGGAAAACGCACCAGGGGCCCTTGCGATGTTCGACGGTGCCGTGCTTGCATCACCATTGTTCTGGATGGCTGTCTGGTTCTTCGGCTAGAAGAAACTGTCTGGCTGATCGGCAAAAAGAAACCCATTCCGGTTTACGGAATGCACCGCTAGCCTCCTCAAGGCATGTCACGAACCAGCGTCAAACGCTTGCTGACACTTCTTCTCGCAATCGCCCTGTTGTCGATTGCCCCTATTGGCGCGTTCGCACAGACTCAATCCGACGTCGATAGCGCCAAGCGGGCCGAGGCGAGGGCTGCCGCAAAGCAGTCGAGTGCTTACCAGTCATATCTCGCCGTTTCCGAGAAACTCGAAGCTGTGCTTGCTGAGTACGAAGAGATCCACCATGAACACCTCGATTTGCAATACCGCATGGCTCGTATGCAGGACGCCGTCGACCGGTACCGCTCGGAGGCTGACTCCATTGAAGAGGCGGCACGCCAGCTTGTCATCGATGCCTATATGGGCGGGCAAACCAACATGATTGGGTCTGCCTTCTCCGCATCGAGCATCCAGGAACTCGTCACTTCAAGAGCGCTGATGGACCGCGCGACCGAAAACGAACTCGCCACGCTGGACAACCTCGGCGCCGTCTCACGCCAGGTCGACCGATCAACCGAGGAACTCGAAGTCCAAAAGGCTGACGTCGTCGTCGCCGAAAGTGCTGCGGAGGACCTCGTGACTGAGATCAACGGTCTGTACGAAGAGCAGCAAGCGATCCTCGCCGCAGCGGATGAAGCGCTCTCAGACGCCATTGCTGATCTCAAGCGAGAGGTCCGCGAGAAGCGCATCGAGGACGACCGCATCAAACGGCAACAAGCCGACGCTGCAGCAAGCAAGCCTGGGAAGGCCGGCGGGGCGGACCCCTCCGACACCCCAGGGTTCATCTGCCCGGTCCAAGGCGGCGCATCCTTCTCAAACACGTGGGGCGCACGACGCTCCGGGGGCCGGACGCACAAGGGCGTCGACATGTTCAATGCTCGCAACACACCGCTCCTCGCCGTGGCTGACGGCCGCGTCAAGTTCTCCTCGAATTCGCTCGGCGGTCTGTCGACGCACATCTATGCCGACAATGGAGTGGTGTATTACTACACCCATCTCGAGCGGCATCCCACCAACATCTCCTCTGGACAACGGGTATCGAAAGGTACGGTCGTCGGATTCCTCGGCAACTCGGGCAACGCCCGATATACCTCGCCCCACCTCCACTTTGAGATTCGACCAGGCAATGTGGCGGTGAACCCGTATCCGACGGTGCGCTCAGCTTGCTAACTTGAGCGTGTTCAAGGAGTGCCAATGGATCAACACCGCAGACGAATCGACCAAGTCACAGACCCAGCCTTCAATGAAGGACTTGAGGATCTGACGCTTGACGAGATTCGGGCTAGACGACACATGCTCGATGACCTCGACACCGAATTCTCGTACTACCGACGGATTCTCCACGGACGGATGGATCTGCTCGACTTCGAACTACGCCGCCGAGCAGGCACCGAAACGCGATCCCTGATTGAAGCGCTGCCCGAAATTCTCAGCGACGGTGCAAGTGGAAGCACCTCGAACCCCCTGGATAGGGAGCTTTCCCTCGATACGCCAGAATTCGCGGGCGCAGGTCGCCGTGAGGTTGATCGAGCACTCGCTGACGACTTTCTGTCACGACTTCCATTCCTCGAAGATCAGGATCTGACAAAGATCCGCGATGGCCTCGGCGTTGCTGAGCGAGAAGTCTCGGACCAGCGGCGGGCTGTCTACAACGCCTACGACCTCATCACGTCAGAGCTCACCCGTCGCTATCGCGACGGTGCTGCGGACATCGACGAACTCCTCTCGGCGAACTAAACGTGCGTCTTGCGACGGTCCGGTCAGGACTGACCGAATCGTTCGACGATGTCACGGCTATAGCTCTCGGAGACAACGATGCTGTTCTTCACTCGTTCGGCGAGGTTGATCGGCCGATGTACTACCGGTCGGCGATCAAACCGCTCCAAGCTCTGGCCGCACGCCGTGCCGGGCTCAACCTGCCACCGGAGCATCTCGCACTGAGCTGTGCAAGCCACAAAGGCTGGCCGGTCCATGTTTCATCGGTCGAAGCGATCCTGCGAAACCACGGTTTGACGCCTTTGGACCTTGGCACCCCACCCGATAGGCCGAGTAGTCGCAACGCTGATAGCCAATTGATCGCAAAGGGCGACACCGGCAAGCGGCCGATCTTCCATGTCTGTTCCGGCAAGCATGCGGGCTGGCTCGCCGCCTGCAAGATCGCCGGATGGGAAACCGCTTCCTACCTCGCCATCGACCATCCCCTCCAACGCTCGATACGCGAGATCATCGCCGAGTACACCGGAGTGGATCCGAACCCAACTGGAGTCGACGGCTGCGGAGCGCCCACCCTGGTTGGGAGCGTGCGCGGTCTAGCGAAAGGGTTTCGCAGCGTTGAGACCGTCTCCGAGTTCGCATCGATAGCAACAGCGATGACTCGGTTCGGATCAATGGTGTCTGACAATGTGTCGGCACAAGGCAGAGTTGGCACGACATGGGGTGGTCCCCAGAAGGTCGGTGCTCAAGGGTGCTACGCAATGTCGAGACAGGGCGTCGCTATTGCGACAAAGTCTCACTCTGGCAGCGAAGAGAACGCTGTCACGGTCGCTTTGCATGTCGCAGATCGCCTTGGTTTGCTCTCAGATGGCATGGTTTCGGCGCTCGAGCCACAGCTTTTCCCTCCCGTGTTCGGTGGAGGGCGAATCGTCGGGCACCGTCAGGTGGTTGACGCATGACCGACACATCATCAAAGGATTGGGAATCGTTCCCAACCGAACTCCCCTCGACGGCTCCGAGCATCGGGCCTTTCCCCCATCGCGCCTATCTCGAAACCGCGTTCGGCCATTGGGGGCAGCCCGCATCCGAGCTTCACATCGAAACCGACGTCGGCGGCGCAGTGGCATTCGCCGTATCGGAGAACCGCGTCACCCTCGTCGGCCCAGAGAACCTGACCGACTACCGCTCTCCCCTCGGACGAGATCCGAAGTCGGCGCTGGTAGCGGCTCTGGCCAAGCACCCTGGGGCGACCTTTCGTTTCGATTCTCTCCCATCAGAGGCATCGAGGGTTATGTCTGGTGCGCTCGACGAACTCGGTGTGACCTACTCGATCGACCAACACGAAGCGACTGCTGTCCTCACTTTGCCAGAGTCGTTTGAGGAGTGGCTGGCGAGCCTCGGCAAGAAGGAGAGACATGAGGTCAGGCGCAAACGGCGCCGGTTTGACGGGCTCTTTGGAGAGGCAACTATCACAAAGGAATCTGGAGCAGCGCTCCCCACTTTCGCCGCCATGCATCGCGGGTCGCAAGGAGACAAGGGTTCGTTCATGACCGGCGCCATGGAGGCGTACTTCTCCGACCTGATGACCCATGCGGGAGCCGTCATCCATCTCATGGTGAGCGACGGTCGACCACTTGCCGCAGCGTTCGGTTTCGAGACGTCAGATGGCTACTACTACTACAACTCAGCGTTCGACCAAGAGGCCGCGAGTGGTTCCCCCGGCGTTGTGCTGTTCAGTTCGATGATCGAGACGCAGATCGAACGCGGAGCAGCTGTTTTCGATTTCTTGAAAGGCAATGAGCAGTACAAGTTCAGGCACGGCGCCATCGCGAGACCGCTCTTTGCGATTGAGGGGACGCTCCCGTGATCAGCAACGTCGCTTATGTTGCAATGCACACGTCGCCGCTTCTCCAGCCAGGGGTAGGCAACGCCGGTGGCATGAACGTGTATCTCGATCGCCTCGCTTGCACGATGGCCAGTCGCGGGGTCAGCGTCACAACCTTCACACGTCGAACGTCTCACGACCAACCGGAAGTCGTCACGGTCGAGGACGGCTATCGGGTCGTACACATCGATGCAGGGCCGCTCGGACCGCTGACCGTGGCGGAAATGAAGCCGCACGCTCCGAGCTTCGCCAAAGGGGTAATCGAGTGGATCGATCACAACAACGAGACCTTCGACGTCGTGCACTCCCATTACTGGCTTTCGGGGCGGACAGGTCTTCGTCTCAAGAAGAAGTACGGCATCCCGTTGGCAAACTCATTCCACACCCTCGGGAGGGTCAAGGATCTTGCCCGAGGCAATGGTGAGAAGCGGTCAAGCTCAGAACGGCTGCTTACCGAGGAAGAGGTCATTGCCGGGTCGGATTGCGTCATCGCGTCGACGCCGTACGAGTTCGAGGACCTTCTTGAGCATTACGGCGCCAGTCCGGAGCGATTGTGCGTTTCGCCACCTGGGGTCGACCATGACGTGTTCAAGCCTGGAGATCGATGGCTCGCACGAGAGCGCCTCGACCTTGGCGGAGACCCAATCGTGTTGTATGCCGGGCGAATTCAGCCATACAAGGGCACGGAAATCGCCGTCGAGTCGTTTGCCCGCTTGCGTTCAATGCTGTCCAGTGAGCTCGGGTCCCCCATCCTGCAGATCGTTGGAGGTGCAAGCGGCGCCGACGGCGAAGCCGAACTTGCCCGTTGCAGGGACCTGGCTCAGCGTCATGGAATCACTGACTTCGTCCACTTCATCGATCCCGTCCCCCACGCAATCCTCGCCGACTACTACCGAGCCGCCGATGTCGTACTCGTGCCCTCGTTTTCGGAGTCATTCGGGCTGGTAGCCGCCGAGGCGCAGGCGTGCGGTACGCCCGTCGTCGCTTCGAACACCGGAGGCCTCGCCCACGTCGTATCGCAGTCAGAAAGTGGGCTTCTTGTTGAGCACCACGATCCAGCCGCGTACGCGACCGCGATGCGAGCAATCGTCGAGCACCATGGCTTTGCTGATCGGCTCGCACAGGGAGCCGTTGCCTTTTCGCAGAGATTCTCCTGGGATTCGACCGCCACGCGAATGCTCGAGTTGTATCGAGGCATCACCGAGGCTTCAGCGTCGACCGAGGTCGACGCCTAGTTCATTCTGTGGGCTGTGAGTCTTATCAGACCCGCTACAGAACCCAGGGTTCCCAGCGCGCGAAACAATCCGGACGGGAAGTTTCACACAGGGGGTTGTGCACAACCGCCTGTGGATAGGTGTGGATATGTGGACATCGCAGAGATTCGAACGCGAGTTAGACCCAAGTACACCCAACGAACGGGCGCATCGATCGTGGGGACGCGAAATCTGGGGCTATCAGCCTGGTTGTATCGCCATTCGATCAGTCGTACATTGCTGAACGAAAGGCCCGATGTGCCAAGACAAAACCACCTCGTTCGGGGAAGTGCGGGGCGCAATGTCAGGGTTCGTCGGGCTTTTCACGTACCAGTCTCCGTACCCAGGGTTCTGTAGCGGGTAGAGCAAGACTCACAGCCCACAGAATGGGTCTCGGTAGAGTGATTCTGTGGAACTGGCTCACGAAATCTCTGGTCCCAACGACGCCGTCACCGTGGTGCTCCTGCACGGCGTAATGAATAGTCGAGAACGACACGAAGGCGTTCTTGTGCCGTGGTTGGCCGACCGTGGACTCAAGGTTGTCAACACAGACCTCAGGGGACATGGCCGCTCAACTTGGGCGGACTCCTATGAGCTGGACGACTACACATTGGACGTCGTCGAGCTGATTGAAGGGCAATCGAGCGGACCGGTGGTGATCGTTGGACACTCGATGGGCGGATTAGTCGCAGTGTCGGTTGCCGCTACACGACCCAATCTGGTGACCGCCGTCTTCTTGGAAGACCCCGCACTCTTTCGATCCGGCCCGGGCGATGCAGGAGATCGAATCGCCGCCGCGACGGCGACTGCTGCAGACATCCGTGAAGGGCAGCGCATCGGCATGACCGAAGCCGAGGTCGTGGCAATCCTGAGCGACTTTCCGTCCTCCTACCCGGATCGAAGGTTGGATCAGGTCGCGTCCCCCGAAATGTTGGGTGCCGTTGCCCGAGCGTTGCTGGCAGTTGACCCCGCCGTCGTCGAGGCCTTCTTTCGGAGTAGGGCGTTCGATGACCACGAGCGATTGGCCGCCATACGGTGCCCTATGACCCTTCTCAGATCTGACCCAAACCTGGATGCGCACTTCCTGCCGGAGGACGTCCCTCTTCTGAGATCTATTGTCCCTCACGCCCAAGTTCGATTGGCGACCGGCGCCGCCCACAGCATTCTTCTGCAACCCGCTGGACCGACCCCCTACTTGGCTGCACTCGACGAGTTTCTTGTGTCGATCCCCTGAAGGGCTGGACCACTCGAGTGCCCCGAAGTGTCGATGACCGACCTCCCGCAAACACAACGACGACGCTCTACGACTCTTCGGCGACAGCTCACCACCCGTTCAACGCCTAGCCTCACCGCCATGACAGCGATTATCGGGCTTGAACTCCCCATCGATTGGACGATCTTCGGATGGCCAGAGCGGCCGAGTCTCGGAGGAATCACGCTGACGACCGGCGATCCTCGTTGGACATGGGAACCATCCGCACCTGCCTTCGAAATCCATACGATGCCCCCTCACACCGGAGTCGAAGTCGACGACATCACCATCGACCACGTCGTCCTGCTCGTGCCTGACCTGGCGAGTGCCACGGAAACTCTGGCGAGGGTGGATCTGACACCACGACTCCGAATGGCGGTCGGCGGTCGACCCGCTGCGTTCTTCAGAGCCGGTCCCGTGCTTGAGGTGATCGAGTCGCCGGTTCGCTCTGCGGCGATCTATGGCCTCGCAGTGACCACCTCTGAGCCTCTCGACAATCTGGCCCTCAATTGGCGTTCACGAGGACTCAATGTTGGGGGAACGAAAGATGCGATCCAGCCGGGTAGACGGATCTTCACCGTTCACGACCTTGATGCGGGTTTTGCGGTCATGAGCGAGGACACCGACGTCCCAAGGTCAGCACGGCGGAGGTCAGACGCCGAAGATCAGCTCACGTAGGCGCACTCTTGTCGTCGCGAACGTTCCAAGGTCGACCCTGATCGAGCCGAGCCTGAGACCTCGCATTGCATCCCCATGGCGGGTTGCAACCTTCACGACACCGTTGAGATGTTCGAGAACTCCGAGCCCAAGACACGCACCATGTTCGTCTTGCACTCCGACGAGCATGCCATCGAGCCTGCTCACATCGAACCCCGCAGGGAGGGTCGGAGCGAAGACGGTTGTCTGCACTCTCCAACGCGGTGGAGTATCGCCAAGCTCGTGGTGAAAGGCCGACGCCCTTTGCTGGGCACGTTCAACAGGTGACGAAGGAATGAGGTCAGGCAAGGGGGGGACCTCAGCAATCCTCACCGAGAAGAACCGCCGCAGCATCGCTATCGCAGGATCGAGCTCATTGCCATGCTGCATCGCTATAACGAGGTCCGGTTCGATCATTTCCGCAAGGTGGTACTTCAGCGTTTGACCGACGACACCATCAACAACGCTTGAGGTGTCAACGACAACGATATCGGCCTCGGCCTTCGCCCGAACGGCAAGCGAGCTCGCCGCGACGACGTGAGGAAGCACTACGCCATTGGGCTCGGTCGATCCGACAAACCGTAGAGCATCCGGTGTTGCGAGGGAAGCGACGTCGTCCTCCGATCGCAGAATCTTCAGACCGACGCATGCGGCTGGGCCGACAGTCGCAGAGGCCACATCCGCATCGATGAACGCAGCGGTTTTGCCAGCCTCGACGGCATCGACAAGAAGCTGTTTGGAGAGGCTCGTCTTTCCGGTATCGACACTGCCGATGACCAGCACAACTGGGGCGGACTCCAGGACACGCGCACGTACAGCTCTGTACGGATCTGCGTTCGCGACGGATTCAACCATGGCCCTCCTCGGATACCGCGAGTCTACGACCTGCGAGCGAACCTGCCCGCGACGGCGGCGACGGCAGAACGATCTGATGTCCACGGCGCATACGGAACACGCATGACCTGTGCGAGTTCGAGAAGCACGGTGTCGTAGTTGACCCGCCATCCGCTGAAGTCCCGCCAAGCTTGGTCTCGGTCAGCGACGATCGAAACCCCGACCTCGGCGAGCGAGTCGAGCACAGCATCGAACTCACTTCGTTGAATGGAGATTGAATCCGTCGGGTTCGGATCAGCGTCGTACTTGATTCGGAAGGTGTCAGCGACACGGCGGAGCGACACGAACCCGGCCCGGATCGTCAGGTTGGCCGAGACCCGTTCACTCAGATCGAGTCCCGAAACGCATGACGTCCAGATCGCCGCAGCGTCGAGAACGGTTCCAGCCGAAGTCAGCCACGACCGGTCGGGGTTGCTCGACCGAAACCACGGAAGCGCTGGGTTCGTGGTGTGCGTCTCCTCAAGCTCGGCAAACCATGGCTCCCACTCTGCCCAATGCAGGTCGAGGCGATCAAGCCAACCGATGCGGTGGAAGCGCTCAAGCATCACGACCGCGCTCGGTGGGGACCCAGCCCTCACGTCAAGCAGGGTGACGCGTTTCTCTCTTGCTTGGAATACCGAATACGTCGAAGGCAGATAGGTGATGAAAAGGGACAACAGCAACAGGCCGAGCAATGCGCAGGCAAACGACAACGCCTGTTGTCCTGCACCTGTCGCAGGCGCAAACCCGAGCGTCGTGATCGACGAGCCAGCGAGGTGAAACGCGCCACGTACCTCCAAATCAGGATCCGTCGCCCAAAACATTGCGGTGAACGCCCCCAACATCATCACCATCCAAACCCCAGGCACCACAAGAAGCCCAACTGGCCCGATGAGCGCGAGGGTGCCGTCCTGGCTCCGATAGCCCTTCCTCAGCGATGCGATGGCCTTGAAGAACCACACGACCCCGCCGAAGACCCCCCAGGACAGAGGCGATCGAGACGCACGAGGTAACACAACCGTCCGCACTGCGGTCAGCAGAACCCACGCCACAACAAACACGCCGAACGCAAAGACCACATATTCCATGGTCGAAACCTAGACCCTGACCGCGGTCACAGCGACGCCTCTGCTTCAGCGAACCACTCAGCAAACAGCGCCTCGGCCAGATCGGCCATCTCGGATTCCGCAGCTGCCGTCTGCCTAATGAGCTCAGCGACCGTCATACCCGACCGCTCCAAGATGTCTGAGGAATCCGGATGCTCCACCCACTCGATGAGCGTGTCGAAGGTCAGCTCGGGATGTGGCTGCAATCCGACCGCTGAGCCAAACCTGAACGCATGCACGAACGCGTCCGAGGCCGCCAGCACCGTTGATTCAGGTGGCACGTCGAAGGTGTCACGGTGGAACAGAACAACCCTGCCGGATGTCAACGCGTCGGTCAGCGGATCACCAACGACCCGCGGGGTCATCCTCACAAACCCAACCTCTGGCGTTTCGGCCAGATACGCCCGGCCTCCGAGGGCGTCGGCGAGCAGCTGCGCCCCGAGACAGAGGCCGAGCACCGGGACACCGCGTTGCACGACAGAGCGCAGAAAGGCCTTCTCATCGACCAGATACGGAAACTCGTCCGTGTCGTAGGCACCCATCTCCCCACCGAGGACAACGATCGCGTCATATGCCGCATCGTCTGGATAGAGGTCACCGTCGTACAGCCTGACGAACGTGAGGCTGTGACGGGCATTGATTGCGACCTGCTGGAACCGGCCAAACGGAACGCCAGGGTCGTTCTGGATCACCACAATCCTCATCGCTCGTACTCCGCTCGAAGGGTGCGACGCATGATCTTGTGCGATGCCGTCCTTGGAAGAGACTCGGCGAACACGACATCGTGGATCTTGAAGAGGGGATTCAGATCCTCACGAATCCGAGTCTGCATTTCTCTGAGGGCGGCATCGCGGTTGAGCGTGCCTCCTGACGTAGGGACGACCACCATGACCAGTCGATCCGGTCCTCCTCCCGGAGTTGGGCTCGCGATGGCGGCGAGTTCTGCCACACCATCGATATCACCGATGGCTCCCTCAATGTCCGCCGTGGCAACCTTGATACCTCCGAGGTTCATCGTGTCATCAACACGCCCGAGCGCTTGGAAGTACCCATTGTCGTCACGGCGAAACTGATCGCCATGGCGCCGCAACCTATGACGATGGTCAGGGACGCCGGCGAAGTAGACCGCAGCGTGATCGCGGTGCAGGAGCTCTGTCGAGAGACCGATTGACGGAGGGATAAGGAAGACCTCACCAACATCGCCCTCGACACCGTCGTCATCAATCAGCACAAGATCCAATCCGAGCGCCGGAGACGGAAACCGGGAGGCGACAGCCTCATGGACGACGGTGCCGGCGACATAGCCGCCGCCGATTTCGGTTCCGCCGCAGTACTCGATAATCGGAACATCGCCTGCGACGTGGGTGAGCCAGACAGAGTCATCCGGATTCGAAGCCTCACCGGTCGAAGACAGAGCGCGAAGGCAGGTCCAATCACCGGCTCGCAGGGCATCCGATGTGCGCCACGCAGCGACGATTGAAGGTACAACACCGAGCATTGTCACACCCGCTTGCTCAACGAATTCGACGAAGTCTCGCCCCGTTGGCGCGTCTTCATACAGCGCCATCGCTGCTCCGTTGAGAAGCGACGCATACACGAGCCACGGCCCCATCATCCAGCCGAGATTCGTCGGCCACGCTGCAACATCCCCAGTGTGGATGTCGTGGTGGTATCGCCCGTCCATGGCCGCCTTGATCGGTGTTGTCTGGGTCCAAGGGATCGCTTTCGGTTCACCGGTCGTCCCAGAGGAAAACAGGATGTTGGTGCGGCGATGGGCAGGGCCTGCAACTGGTTCGAAGGCACCAACCTCCGCGACGAAGTCGGCCCACAAGACGTCTTCGGGTCGAAGCGACAACCCTGCGCCTGTGTTTACAACAATGCACCGTGGGCTGTCCGCCTCGAGCACCTTTGCGTACATCGGCAAGGAGCGCCCGGCGCGAACAGATATGTCTTGGGTTACAACAGCGACAGGCCTTGTGAGGTCAAACCGGACCGCGATCTCAGCCGGGGCAAAGGAGTCTGCGATTGAGACAACCACACCTCCACACGCGACGATTCCGAGATATGCGACCACCGCCTGCAGGTTCATTGGCATGACGATCGCGAGTGCATCACCGACGCCGAAGCCCTCCCGCCGATACCCCGCAGCGAACGAGCCGACCATGCGTTTGAGTTCACCGACGGTCACCGTTGAGATATCGCCATGTCCTCCATGGACGACAGCTGGTCTTTCATCGCCGTGGTCGAGGCAGGAGGTTACGATGTTGTAGCTCGCGTCTGGGAGCCACGCCGGGGCCGTCACATCATCGGATCCCCGAACAGCTGATGGTTCCTCAACAAACTCGATCGCGAGGTCGGCGATCACCTCAGCCCAGAACGCATCAGGGTCATTGCACGACCATGCGTGGAGGTCGCTGAATTCGGAGAATCCGAGCCGACGCATCAACTGGGTGACGTTGGCGTGTTCGATTGTGGCTGCCGCTGGCACCCATGTCGCGTCGACGGAAATCGGAGTGTGGCTCACCGGCGTGAGGCTAGCCGTGGCCGAATGGGTCGCATATCGACATGCGTTTCGCGTAGGGTGGTCACCAGCGAAAGAGGCGGTATCGAATGAAGCGAAGAAGGAGATACGGCTCCCTCGTCATCCTCGGGGGAATTGTGGTGCTCGTCACGGCGACAGCGGCGCCGGCGAGCGCAGAAGTCATACAAGGACCCTGCGTAGGGTTTGCCGAGTTCTCAAACGGAGCCAGAGTGACCGAGTCGACTCCCCTCGACGAGGTCGTGGAGGTACCGGAAAAGGACACCGTGGTCTACTACGGCGACACGACACTCACCCCACCCGACGAAGAGGAAGCTTTCAGCGGATACGTGAGCGTTC
>Ga0070727_10004072_pt1 | contig 12670 bp, 9 predicted proteins | sample tdAd472_FD_66722 | JGI IMG/M metagenome (GOLD analysis project Ga0070727, IMG submission 66722) | Marine sediment microbial communities from the Atlantic coast under amendment with organic carbon and nitrate - tdAd47.2 | ecosystem: Environmental > Aquatic > Marine > Coastal > Sediment | place... | reverse complement strand
CGGGCGCCCACCCCCGGGCCCCGTCGGGCTCCCACCCCCGCGCCCCGTCGGGCTCCCACCCCCGCGCCCGCGGACGGCAGTCGTCGGGGGCCCACCCAGCGGCACGCTCGGGGCGCAGTCCTCGCCAGTCGTCGGGCGCGCACCCGGTCGCCAGCCGCTCGGGAGCGCACCGTCGCCCGCGACCGGCGCCTCACAAGCCGGGCTCCGCCTCGGAGATCCGCGACGCGCTCCCCGACCGCCAGGCCCAGGCCGTCGCCAGCATGCGGGCCCAGATCAAGCCCGCCCCCGAGGGCGACCCCTACGTCAACCGCGAGCTCGGCCCGTTCAAGGTCGAGGCCTTCCTCGGCATGGACCGCGGCGAGCGGCGTTACGTCGGGCTGCACACCGAGAGCAAGGAGGAGGTGCTGCTGCGCCTGTTCCCGCTCAAGGGCTCCTACGCCGGCGAGTTCGCCAAGCTCGCGGTCCGCGGCGAGCGCGCTTGCCGCGTGCAGCACCCGCAGCTCGCGGGGGCGCTGGGCGCGGGCAAGGCCAACGACTGCTTCTTCGTCGGCGGCCCGCCCCCGATCGGGCAGCGCCTGAGCACGCTCCTCGCCGAGGGCGAGCCCCTCGACGCCGACACGCTCAAGACCCTGCTCGCCGATATCGGCGGGGCGCTGGGCGCCCTTCACCAGCGGCAGCTCGTGCACGCCAACGTCTCCCCCGAGTCGATCCGACTGCTCGACGGACGCTGGTTCCTCCACGACGCGGGCCTCTCGCGGCCACGGGCCGAGTTCGACTTCCTCTCCGCTGGCGGTGAGGTCCTCGGTGACCCGGGCTATATCGCACCCGAGACCGTCGACAGCGGCGAGCAGAGCTCGGCCAGCGACCTCTACGCCCTGGGTTGCGTCGCCTGGACCGCGCTCTCGCTGCGCCCGCCGTTCACCGGCGACGACCCGGTGCAGGTGCTCCTCGACCAGCTCAACGTCGACGTGCCTCCGGTGGAGGGCGTCGAGGGCAAGGAGGTCCCCGAAGCGCTGAAGGTGATCGTGGGCAAGCTCTGCGGCTACACCCCCGAGGTGCGCTACGGCGCCTCGCGCGAGCTGCTCAGCGACCTCAAGGGGCTCGACCGCGGCGAAGTCCCCAAGGCCTTCACCAGCGACCTGAAGCAAGACGAAGACGAGCGCGCGGCCGAATCGCTGGGCTCGGGTCGCGCGGTAGTGATCGTGCTCGCCGGGCTGAACGTGCTCGCCCTCGGCGCGCTGTTCTTCGTGTGGCTGCAGTCTTCCGGGGTCGTCTACGAAGACCCCCTCGAGACCTTCGCCTTCCCCGAGGTCACGAGCCTCCCCGCCGTTCCTCCGTCCAAGCAATAGCAAGACCGACGCCCCGAGGATTTGGCGATAGAATCCTGCCTGCTCCTGGAGGCACCATGGCCCGTCGCACTTCGCTCGTGTTCCCCGTCTGCTGCCTGTGGCTGCTCGGCTGCGGCGCCCCCCAGCAAGGGACCGCGCAAGACTCCCGGCCGACCGAGGAGCAGCCCGCCGAGGAGGCCCCCGCCAAGGACGCCCCCGCGGACACCCGGGTCTACCGGGCCAAGGTCCAGGAGAAGGGTAAGAAGCCCGACGAGACCTTCGAGCTGCGCCAGGTGGAGATCCTCGCGCCCAAGGTCAGCCTCTTCGGCGGCGGCAGCGGCGAGCCGGTGAAGTCCCTCGAGCTGCGCGACGGGGCCGCGCGGATCAACGTGCCCCTCGACCGCTTGAAGGTGCTGACCGTGATCCAGGAGGTCGAGGACCGGCTGCAGGTCACCGTCAAGCTGACCCCGGCCGAGTCGGGCGGCGAAGCGACCCTGCTCGAAGGCACGATCAAGGCCAACCTCGAGCTCCAAGGCACCTACGGCTCCTCCGGCCTGAAGACGATCGTCAAGCTGCGCGAGGTCACGACCGCCGAGTTCAGCCTCCAGAAGTAGCGCTCGCTCGGAGCTCGGCTTCGCCCCCTAGAACCAGAGCATGAGCCCCAGCTCGACGCCGCCGGCCTGCCAGTTGGCCTGACGCCAGGTGTGTCCCGGGCGCGGGCGCCCGCCCCAGAGGTCCTTGTGGTCCTCCAGGCGCGCGTTGGTCCCCTGCACGCCGGTCACGAGGCCCACGTGCTCGCCGAAGTGCCAGAGCAGGCCCGCTCGGGTCAGGGTGAAGGTCGAGGGGAAGCGCGCGGGCGCGATCAACCCGAACTCGTTCTCGAGGTAGACCGAGAGGAAGCTCGTGGCGCGAAACTCGAAGCGGTAGCCGATCGTGGGCCCGAACCACTCCTCGACCCGCTTGCCCGCGTGCCCCGCGTCGCGACCGCTGAAGTGCACGCGAAAGGACCCCCAGCCGACGCCTACCCCGACCCCGAGGTAGAAGGTCCCGTCGTTGAGCACGAGGTAGCGCACGTTGCCGCCGCCGAGCTGCACGTCGAGGGTCGTGCGGGTCGGGGTGCCGCCGGGGAGGAAGGTCGTCCCCAGGGTCACCCCTTTGTAGTGCAGGTGGCGGCGAGGCCCGCGTTGGACCTGGCGGAACCACCAGCCCTGGACGCTGATCGCGTCGCTGAGGCGGACCTCGAGCCGCAGGTAGCTCGAGAGCGAGGGGCCGGAGGGCAGGTGCGCGTCGCGGTTGGGCCGCACCGTGTGGGCGAAGGCGACCGGGCCGATCTTGAACTCGCTGCGGATCGGGCTGCCCACGCCGCCCACGGCCTCGAGCCGGATCCGCGGCCGCTCGGGGTCGGCCTCGCCACCGGCTCCCTCGAGCACGTCGAGCACGCCGCGCTTCCCCTCCGGGGGCGCGGGCTCCTGGCCGAGCGCCGAGAGGGCGCAAGAGAGGGCCAAGGCCGGGAACCAGGTCAGGTGTCGCGTGCTCACCCTCGCAGTGTGGCAGCGGGGATCGGCCTCGGCGAGCCCGCGAGATAAGGCACCCCGGGCCGGCGTTTGGAACTACGATGCGCGCATGGAGTGGCTCGAGACGACGGTCGAGGGGTGGCGCGACTGGGCGCCCGGACGACGCACGCTGCGGCTGGCGCGCAGCGCCGGGTTCCGCGCGGGGCAGTTCCTCAACCTGGCGCTCGACGTCGACGGCGAGCGGGTCACCCGCTCCTACTCCATGGCCTCGGCCCCGGGCGCGCCGCTGGAGTTCTTCCTGGTGGCGGTCGACGGCGGGCGGCTCTCGCCGCGGCTCTGCGCCCTCGAGCCGGGCGACCCGCTGTGGATCAGCGACACGCCGGCCGGTCACTTCACCCTCGAGCGGGTGCCCGACGCCCCCGTGCTCTGGCTGCTGGGCACCGGCACGGGGCTCGGCCCCTACCTCTCCATGCTCGCCACCGACGAACCCTGGGAGCGCTTCGAGCGGATCGTGGTCGCGCACGGGGTCCGCGAGCGCGCGCACTTCGCCTACCGCGAGCGGCTGGGCGAGCTGAGCGAGGCGCACGGCGGGCGGCTGCGCTGGGTGGGCCTGGTCAGCCGCGAGGCGCCCGAGGGGGAGCTGCTCGGGGGGCGAATCCAGGAGCGGATCGCCGACGGGAGCCTCGAGGAGCGCGCCGGGGTACGCCTCGACCCCGACACGAGCCAGGTCTTGCTCTGCGGCCACCCCGGACTGGTCGACGAGGGCCTCGCGCTGCTGGCCGAGCGGGGCCTGCGCAAGAACCGCCGGCGCACCCCCGGGCACGTGACCTTCGAGAAGTATTGGCTCGCGCCGCGGGCGACCCCGTGAGCGACGCCACCCTCCGCCGCGACGCGCGCGAGCCCGACGACGCCGACGCCGAGGTCCGCCTGTTGGCGCGGCGCTTGCGCAGCGGCGAGCTGGCGCGGAGCGCCCTCGAGCTGGCCGCCTGGGTCGGGCACGAGCCGAGCGCGCGGGCCCTCGACGTGCCCGACCGCCCGCCCCTGCGCCTGCCCGAGGTCTTGATCGGGCTCGAGCGTTGGGGCCACGCGACCCTCGTGCGCGGCCTGCTCGCGATCGGGCGCGCCGCGGCCCCGCGGCTGCCCGCCGCGCAGCGCGCCGCGGCGGACGCCCTCTGTGACCGGGTCCTGGCCTGGCTCGAGGGCGACGGGAGCACGGCCAGCCAGGCGGTGCTCGAGGCCGCCGAGGCGCTGCGTCGCCAGGACGCCGCCCCGCGGGTGCTCGACGCCGTGGTCCGGGTGGCCACCGGGCTGGGGGCGGCGACCGCGCCCCTGGGTCCGGCGGAGCTGCGCGCCCGGGTGTGGAGCGCCATGGAGGACGTGGCCCCCGCCTCGGCGCAGGACGCGGCGGTGTTGGCGGTGGGGCTCACCGCCTGGATCACGGCCAACGCCCTCCCGCAGCCCGAGCGCGACCGTTCGCTGCGGCAGTTCGTCGGCTGGGTCCGCCGCGCCGGGGTCACCGACGCCGACATGCGCGCCGCCCTGCGGGACGCGCTCACGCCCCACGCGCTGGGCTGAGCCCTCAGCCCGTTGGGGGTGAACCCGAGCAGCTTGCTGCGAGAGCCTTCAGCCCATTGGGGTGAGTGCGAGCAGCTCCGCTGCGAGCACGAGGGCCCTCGGAGAGGCCCCTGGGAACCGGGCGAGGGGGCCTCGGAGGGGCCCTGAGACTAGTCGAGCAGCGCCCGCAGCTCGGCGATCAGCGCGTCGTATTCGAAGGGTTTCTCCACGACCTGGGTCACCCGGGGGTTGGCGTCGGCCTCCTCGCGAAAGGAGTGGTCGCCGGTGATCAGGTAGAAGGGCACGTCCTGCGGCATGCGCGCGAGGAACTCCAGCCCGGTCATGGCCGGCATGCGGTAGTCGCAGAGCACGGCGCTGACCGGGGTCTCGTCGAGGAACGCCAACGCCGCCTCGGGGTCGCTGAAGCTGCGCGCCGGGAGCTGCGCCCCGCCAAAGTGGAGGTCGAACAGCCGGCAGAGGGTCGGCTCGTCGTCGACGTAGACGATCGGGCCGTTCACTTCGAGGCCCCTTGCTCGAGGGGCAGCTCGACGAGGAAGCTGCAGCTCGGCCACTCCGCGTCGATCGCCAGCGAACCGCCGAGCTCGGTGACGATGCTCTGTGAAATGCTCAGCCCCAGCCCGGTGCCCTTGCCGACCTCCTTGGTGGTGAAGAAGGGGTCGAAGATCTTCTCCCGCAGCGCGGGGGGGACGCCTGCCCCGGAGTCCGAGACGCGAATCCCGATCGCGCTGCCGCGGCGCTCGGTGCGCAGCTCGACCCACGGCTGCGCGTCCCCCTCCACCGCGTGGTAGGCGTTGTTGAGCAGGTTCAGCAAGACCTGCGAGAGCTCGTTGGCCCGCACGCAGACCTCGCCGTCGACCTCGAGGGCTCGCCGCAGCTCGACGCCGTGGGTGCGAAAGCGGCGGCTGTAGAGTTCGAGGGTGTCGCGAATCACGGCGCAGAGCGAGACCGGCTGGGGCGCGGCGCGGCTGTCCTCGCGGGCGATCTTGCGCAGCGAGCGCACGATCTTGGCCGCGCGGTCGCTGGCCTCGCCGATCTTCTCCAGCGCCTCCGCGAGCAGCTCCGGGGAGGGCTCACCCTGGCGCAGCAGCTGGACGTAGCCCTCGATGATCGCCAGCGGGTTGTTGATCTCGTGCGCGACGCCGGCGGCGAGCTCGCCCAGCACCGCCAGCTTGGAGGTCTTGATCGCCTTGATCCGCTCTTCGCGGTACTGCGCCTCGAGGCGGCGTCGCTCGCTGATGTCCTCGATCAGGGACCAAATGAACTGCTCGCCGTTGCGCTCGACGAGGAACCCGTGGAGCCGCACCGGGACCCGGGTGCCGTCCTTGCGAATGAACTCCTTCTCGTAGGGCCCGTAGCGCCCGGTGGCCTGGAGCTGTGCGATCTGCTCGGCCTCCTCGGCTTCGTAGTCTGGCGGGGTGAGCTGCCAGTAGGTGAGCCCCCCGTCGGCCTCCGCGCGGGGGTAGCCGATGATCTCGAGGAAGGCGGGGTTCGACTCGAGCCACAGCCCGTCGAGGCGGCAGAGGTTCATGCCCACGCTCGAGCGCTCGAACAGGAGGTCGATGAACCCCTCCCGCTCGCGCAGCTGGCGGCGGGTCTCGACCTCCTCGGTGATCCGCTCGAGGTAGAGGTAGACCCCGAGGCGTGTCCCCTCGGGGTCGTGCCAGGCCGAGATCCTCCGGCGCAAGTAGTCGACGCCCCCCTGGGGGCGGCGCCGCGGCACCAGGTCCTGGGAGTCGCAGGTAGTCGCCTGCAGGCAGCGGCGAAGCGCGTGCAGCTCCTCCTCGGGGACCGCAGGCCCGCGCTCGCCGTAGGCCTCCCCCTCGAGCTCGGCGCCCACCAGGTCGTGAGCCTGCTCCCAGGCCTCACTCCAGGCGACGTAGCGCAGCCGTGTGTCGAGCAGGGCCAGCGGTATTGGGAGCCCCCGCACGCAGGCGCGAAGGCCTGGAGCAACCTTGGGGTCGCTGGATTCCGCCGCTGGGCTCACGGTCCCAGTCTACGCCGCGCGACGAGCCGAGCGCTACTCGCGAACCTCCCCACTGGGCGAGTTCGTCCCGCCGAAGGGACGGAGGATCACGAGGCAGGCGGGGAGGATGAGCAGGTCGCCCACGATCGCGGCGAGCACGGTCACGAGCATCAGCAGCCCGAAGGTCTGCGAGATCGGGAACGCGCTCAAGAGCAGGCTCGCGAAGCCGATCGCGAGCAGGACCGAGGTGATCAGGATCGCGCTCCCGGTCCCGCGGAAGGTCGCGAGCACCGCGGGGGCGATCTCGGCCCGCGAGCGCTGCTCGCGGCGGTAGCGGACCATGAAGTGGATCGTGTCGTCGACGGCGAGCCCGAGGGAGACCGAGAACACGATCACCGAGGTCACCCGCAGGTCGAGGCCCACCAGGCCCATGAACCCGAGGGTGAACACCAGCGGGAAGGCGTTGGGGATCATGCTCACCAGCCCCGCGCGCAGCGAGCGCAGCAGCAGGCACATGGCGACGAAGATGATCCCCAGCGCCAGCAGCAGGCTGCCGAACAAGTCGCGGATCAGGTGGTTGACCCCGCGGTTGGCGACGGGCCCGTCGCCGGTGAGCACGACCCGCACCCCGAGCTCGGCTTGCTCCGCGCTGGCCTCGGGGGACTTCAGCTCGGCGTCGATCCGGTCGAAGGAGGCGGTCAGGTCGTGGGTCCCGGTGTCGCTGGCCCAGGCCATGATCCGCAGCCGTCCCGACTCGGGGGCGTAGAGCCGACGCAGCTCCTGGCCGCCGAAGGTCTCGAGGGCCTTCACCGCCTGCTGGACCTCGGCGGCGGTGTCGGGCACGCGCCGCTGGGAGGGGTCGCCGAAGGAGCGCGCGAGCTGCCACTCCTGGACGAGGTCGACCAGCGAGAGCGAGTTGCCCAGCCCGCCCTCGGCGTCGAGCCGCGCCTGCAGCGACTTGGCGTAGCGCAGCACCTCGGGGGTCAAGAGCTCGGCCCCCGGCTCGGCGGTCAGCACCAGCGAGACCGGAATGATCCCGGCGAAGTGCTCCTCCAGCGCGGCGTTGGCGAGGACCACCGGATCGTCGGCGCTGAACGCCTCGTAGAGGTTGTTCTCCTCGTGCACCTGCGAGCCGAGGCCCGCGCACACCGCGGTGATCACGATCCCCGGGAGCAGCACCCGCCAGGGGTGCGCCAGGACCCAGCGCCCGACCCGCTCGCAGCGGTCGTCGAGCCAGCGATCCACCCGCTGGGGTGCGTCCCCGAGCGTGGGGGAGAGGAAGCTCAACACCAGGGGCAGGAACAACACCGTGACCGCGTAGGCGATCAGCACGCCGCCCGCGGCGTAGATCCCGAACCAGCGCAGGATCGAGATCTTGGCCACGGTCAGGCTGGCGAAGCCGATCGCCGTGGTCGCGCTGGTGAGGAAGCAGGCCCAGGCGAGGAGCCGCACCGTGCGCCCGATCGCCTGCGGCTGGGGGGTCTTGGCCGCGAGCTCGCGGCGGTAGTGACCGATCAGGTGGATCCCGTCGGACATGCCGATCACGAAGATCAGCACCGGGAGCACGTTGTTGATGATGTTCACCGGCTCGCCGGTCCAGCCCAGCAGCCCCACGGTGAAGGCGAGGGCCACGCCGACCGACGCCAGGGGCACGAGCACCGCGCGCGGGTCGCGGAAGGTGAAGCTCAGCACGACGAGGAACACCAGGGTGCACACCGGGAGGAAGGTCAGCTGGTCCCGCACGAGGTTCTCGACGATGAACGTCCGCGCGGTGGGGATCCCCGTCACCTGGACCTCGACGCCCGCGGGCCGCGGCGCCGCGTCGAGGGCCTTCACGACCCCGTGGACCACCGGGTTCAGGTCGGCGTAGGCGATCCGGTCCGGGTCGAGCTGCACCAGCAGCAGCGCCGCCTTGCCGTCGCGGGCGACCAGCCGCCCGGCCAGCAGCGGGTGCTCCACGGCCAGCGCCTTCGCCGCCTCGAGCTGGTCGGGGGTCGGCTCGAGCGGAATCAGCGGCAGGGGCAACAGGCTGCCCGGGCGCACGATCGGGGCCCCGCTGAACTCCCGCGCGGAGCGCACGCCCTCGATCTCCGTGATCTCGGCGCGCAGGCCCCGCAGGTAGCGCACGCGCTCGAGCTGGAACACGTCGCCCTCGGTGGCCCGGACCACCACCACGAGCAGGGTGTCGTCGCGCCCGAAGGCTTCGGAGACCTCCTTCAGCTCGGCGTAGTCGGCGTCGTCGGACTCGAAGATCCGCTGGGGGGTGAAGTCGAACCGCAGCCACTGGGCGCCCCAGGCGGCCAAAGCCAGCCCGCAGAGGAACCCCGCCACCAACAGCGGCCGCAGGCGATAAAACGCCGATCGGGGCCTGGGTGGCGAACCCGGGTGGACGAGACTGGGGTCGCCTGAGATATTCACGGCGTGGCTACCTCACCGATTACATGCCCCGATTGCGGGTACAAGAACTATCACCCTGAAGCGACGGCGTGCGAGCAGTGCTACGCACCGCTCAAGCCTACCGCGGGATCGGGTGATTCCGCGGCTGAAGCCGACGCCGACCCCAAGCCCAAGCCCAAGCCGGCGAGCGGGCAGACGTCGAGGCCGAAGGGCCCTGCCAGGCCCCCTGGCGAGCCGGGAACGTCACCGATCACCGCCGTGCTGTTCCTGCTGGCGCTGCCCGTGGTCGTCTTCGGCTCGATCGGCGCGACGGTCACCGGGCGCAAGCCCCGCGACTTCCCCCCCTCGACCTGGTTGCTGATCGGGGTGCTCACGACGTGCCTCTGGTTGGGGGTGTGGTACGCCGTCAACGGCGACGGGTCCCCCGAGGGGCTGGTGTGGGTCCCGGTCGGGATCTTCGGCAGCGGCATGTTCGCCGGGCTGCTCCAGGCCCAGACGGGCGAGCCCACGACCGGCCTCAGCGGCGCGGCGTTGGCGATCACCGGGCTCGCGATCTACGGCGGGGTCCAGGTGATCGAGCCGACCCCCGAGGCCCTCGTCGGCCACAAGGCGCCGATCAACAGCATGGCGCTCAGCCCCGACGCCACGCGGCTGCTCAGCGGGAGCGAAGACGGCCAGCTGATCCTGTGGGAGGTCGCCACCGGCGAGCACACGACCCTCGGCCCCCACCCCAAAGGCGTCGGCGACGTGCACTGGGCCAAGGGCGTCGCCGTCAGCGTCGACTACCGCGGAGGGGTCAAGGCCTGGGACCCCAGCGGAGCGGAGGTCGGAGCCTGGAACGCCGGCGCCGGCGTCAACTGCGCAGCCCTCACCCCGGACGGGCAGAAGCTCGCGGTGGGCACCCTCACGGGGAACGTCGACACCCGGGACGCCACCACCGGCGAGAACAGCGACAACGTGGTCAGCGGCGAGGCCGGGATCTCGGCCCTCGCCTTCTCGCCCAACTCCCGCAACCTGGCCGTGGGCCAGCTCAACGGGGGCCTCGCGATCTACGGCTCGAACGACGCCCGCTTCGAGCCCTCGTCCAGCGTGACCTGCCTGCTGTTCCTCAACGACGACGAGCTCGCCGCGGGCTACGGCAACGGCGAGATCCGCGTGTTCAACGTGCGCAGCGGAACGGAGACCTACGTGCTCAGCGGGATCTCCGCCCCGGTGCGGGATCTGGCGGCGCAGGGCAAGACCCTCGTCTCCCTGCACAACGACCGCGCGGTGGCCCGCTGGGACCTCGGCGGGCGCAAGCTCGTCGGGCGAATGCAGCTGGGCACGGGCTCGGGTCCTCCCTGCGAGATCGAGCTCCTGGTCTCTGGGGACGCCCTGGCGGGCAACGGGCGCCAGATCGCCCGTATCTCCCGCTCTCAGTTCAAATAGCCCGCACCACGCCGTCAGGGTTTATGGCCCCGGTTCGCTCGCGCGTTGCCATCGCTCTAGTTACCTTCTAGGCGGAGGCAAACCCCTGTGGGTGAGAGCGCCAACACAGCCTTCTACGCGATCGTCTACGCCAAGCGACTCGTTCCGCCGGATCGCCTGCAGAAGGCGCTCAACAAGGCCATGCTCGAGGGGCTCCCCCTAGAGAAGGTCGTGGTCGGCACCGGTCTGCTCAGCCCCCAGGAGTGCCAGTCGATCCTGCGCATGCGCGGCCAGCTGGGTCGGGTGTGCCGCGACTGCGGCGAGACGACCTACCTGCTCCCCGACCAGAACGAGGGCACGACGCCCTGTGAGTTCTGCGGGGGGCGCTTCCTGCACCCGGCCCAACAGCAGCCGACCCCCGGCCCCCAGGCGAGGGCCCCCAGCGCCCGCCGCGCCCGCCCGCCGTCGGCGAAGATGGCCCGCCCCCCGACCCAGCGCCACGCGCCGGCGGGGCTGGGGCCCGATCAGTTGGCCACGGTCCGCGACCAGATCCTGGGCGAGGCGCTGAAGGCGGTCGAGACCAAGTTCGCCCAGGAGGACCTCCAGGGCACCCTCAACCGGCTCGTGCAGGAGGCGGTCACCCGGCTCTCGCTGCAGCTCGGTCAGCAGGTCGGCCAGCAGATCAGCCAGCAGCTCAACGCGCAGCTCGGCAAGCACTTGGGCCCGGTGATCGAGAGCCGCATGGGCACGCTCTCCCAGGAGCTCGAGGAGCAGGTCAGCGACCGGGTACGGCAGGAGCTCGAGTCCCTCGAGATCGACTCCCTCGAGAACCGGATCACGAACCAGGCGCTGCGCGCGCTCCAGGAGCAGCTCCCGAGCCTGGCTCCTGGCAACAACGGCGCCGACGGCGCCAAGGTCGAGGAGCTCGCCGCCCAGGTCAACTCCCTCGCCAATCGTCTGACCCAGGCCCAGCAAGCCATGCTCGGCACCGACCTCCAGGACCAGGTCGAGCGGATCGACGCGCGCCTGACCGAGGCTCAGAGCTCGTTCAAGCGCGACGACCGCGGGCTCGAGGGCCTCGCTGAGCGGCTCAGCGAGCTCGAATCCCGCCAGCGAGAGGCGCAGACCTCCATGAAGCAAGACGGGGGCGACTACGGGGCCCTCGCCGAGCGGATCGGAATGCTGGAGGCCCAGAGCAACGCGTCGTCTGGCGGCTCGGGCCTCGACAAGGTCGACGTGGCCCTGATCGTGCAGGAGCAGCTCGCCGAATTCGACGTCGAGGCGATCGCGCGCAAGGTGGTGCAGCAGGGCGGCGGCGGCGGGTCCTCCCTGGACGCCGACGAGGTCACCCAGCTCGCTCAGCGCCAGGCGCGGCACGCGGCGCAGGAGGTGGTGACCGAGATCGTCCGCGCCCAGATCGACCAGCTCGACCTCGGCGGCGGCGGCGGCGACACCAGCGCGCTGGAGCAGAAGATCGCCGGCCTCGAGACCCAGCTCTCCCAGCTGCGCGCCGAGCTCTCGGCGCACGACCCGGGCGGGCTCGACCCCGCGCAGCTCGACCAGATCGCCGAGCAGGCGGCGCTCAAGGCCGCGCACCCGATCCGCAAGAGCGTCGAGATCCAGCTCGCCGACCTCGACCTGCCCAACCTCGAAGCGCGGATCAAGCGCGACGTAGAGGCCAGCGTCGCGGGGTCCCAGGCCCTCTCCATGTCGGGCTCGGGGTCCGTCGACGTGGACGCCGTCGTCAAGCGCGTCATGGACCAGGTCGAGACCCGGCTCGCCGAGTTCGACATGGCCGCGGAGATGGCGATCCAGGACGCCTCGCGCCAGGCTCTCGAGGCGGTCGACGAGCGCCTCTCGCGGCTGGAGGAGAACAGCGGGGTCGGTCCGGCCCTCGGCGAGGGCACCCGCGCCACCGTCGAGCGCCTGGAGCACGAGCAGCGCGCGCTGACCAAGCTGCTGCGCAACCTGGAGAAGAGCGTCGCGGCCGGCGGCGGCGGCGGCGGCGACGTCGACGTCGACGCGATCGCCGAGCTCGTCGCCCAGCGCGTCGGTGGCGGCGGCGCAGACGTCGACGTCGACGCGATCGTGGAGCAGGTCGTGCAGCGCGTCGGCTCGGCCGGCGGCGGGGACGTCGACGTCGACGCGATCGCCGACCTCGTCGCCCAGCGCGTGGGCGGCGGCGACACGAGTAAGCTCGAGCGCCGCGCGGCGCAGGCGGCGGACGCGGTGCGCGAGGACATGCAGGTCCTCCGCTCCGAGCTCAGCGCCTCGCTGGAGGAGTTCACCGCCTGGGCCGAGTCGCGCTTCGAGGCCCTCGCGACCGCGAGCGGCGACGGCGGTGGCGGCTCCGGCGTCGTCTCCCACGATCAGCTGGAGGACATTCTCGGCGCGGCCAAGGCGGCCGCCGAGGCGCTGATCGAGGAGCGGGTCTCCGCCGGCGGCGGCGTGCCCGACGTGCCACCCCGCGGGCAGACCGGGACCTA
>Ga0070727_10004071_pt1 | contig 12673 bp, 11 predicted proteins | sample tdAd472_FD_66722 | JGI IMG/M metagenome (GOLD analysis project Ga0070727, IMG submission 66722) | Marine sediment microbial communities from the Atlantic coast under amendment with organic carbon and nitrate - tdAd47.2 | ecosystem: Environmental > Aquatic > Marine > Coastal > Sediment | place... | reverse complement strand
TTCCGGATGCCGCGACTGTCCGGGTCAACGATCAGCTCCTCGTCGAGCGGATGATTCTTCGAGCAGACATCCTCGTCCTTGTTGAGCAGCAGTTTTTCCCGCTCCGGCACGGCTCCCTCGAAGACAAAGCGGGCCTTCAACGTGCCCCACTCGGCAGCGGTGGCGGGACGCACTGCACCGCTGCCAGAAAGCAACGCGGCAAGCAGACAGGCACCGAGGACTCGACCGGACATCCGCATCATCGTTCATTCTCCCGAGGTCAATCGACCGTGTGTATCGCGCTCAGGGCTCGGTTGCAGATCCGCCTGGACCGGCCACAATCCTGCCTGCTCGTTCCTGAAAACTGACATCCAAGTCTGGCAGGTCCCATGAAAAAGAATCCAGTCAAAGCGGCGTTGAAGGCAGGCAAACCCCAGGTCGGAACATGGCTCTCGTTCGGTAACGTGTTCGCCACGCGGCTGATGGCCCGCGTCGGGTTTCCGTGGCTGACAGTCGACATCGAACATTCGCCGATTGACTGGAGCGAGGCCGGGCTGCTCTTCGGAGCGATCGCCGACGCCGGTTGCGTGCCGATCGCCCGAGTGCCGCGCGGCGACCACGACCACATCAAGCGGGTTCTCGACGCCGGGGCGCACGGCATTGTCGTCCCGATGGTCAACACCGTCGAGCAGGCCAAAGAAGCCATCGCCGCCGCGAAGTATCCGCCTGCCGGAAACCGATCGGTCGGCGGCGCTCTGCACGCCATGAATTTCGACGCGACCGCTGGCGACTACTACAAGCACGCGAACGATGAGATTCTGGTCATCCTGCAGACCGAATCTCCGGAAGGCGTCGAGAATGCCGAGGAGATTTACAGCCTGCCTGGTGTCGACGCGATCTTTGTCGGCCCGAACGACCTGACGTTCCAGATGCGCGGCCCGGATGGTGTCGATCCAACGCCAGACGAACTGCAGGCCATGCTGCAACGCATCCTTGCCACGGGCAAGAAGGTGGGCACTCCGGTCGGACTGCACGTCCAGACGCCCGAGCAGGTTCAGCAGCGGATCGAAGAAGGCTGGCAGTTCATCGCGATCGCCAGCGAGCTGAAGATGATGATGAACAGTGCCCAGCAGATCGTCTCGGCCCTCAATCTGAAGTCCGACGCGGCGGACCTCGCCCGGTATTGATCTCCTGCTCCTGGATCTCTGTAGCGAAACTCGCGCAGAGTTTCGGCAGCCGCGAGGGATCGGGACACCGGGTTGTTTCTCTGCGATTGGGTATTCCCATCGCTCGGCGCGGGTCTCCTGCCCCCGCCGTTGGCGTGACCGTAAGGTCTCCAGAGTTCAGCATGATTTAACAGGCTGCCTCGACGAATGCGTGGGAGGCCTTCGTTCGGCATTGGTGCGGGGTCAGGAGAGCCGCGCACAGATAAAGCCGTCCGGTGTCAGCTTGCTCGCATGAAACAGCTGCGTTCCTGCAGAAGAGCCTGCAAGCTGTTGAAGACACCATCCGAACGGTGTGCCACTGGCTCTGCCAGTGCGAGCTTCCGCGTCATTCGTGGTTGCTGGCACTCGCAAAGCCAGTGGCACACAGCGTCCATTCACTCGCTCGGCGCTGGCCGGCATTGGTGCGGGGCGTGAGACCCGCGCACAGCAAGAAGCCGCTCGCCGTGCAGCGAAACTCGCGTAGAGTTTCGCTGCACTCTGAGTATCCAAGTGCAGGCTGAGGCTGTGTGTCCTGATCGCTCGCAGGATGCCGAAACTCTGCGCGAGTTTCGCTACATCAAGGCGCTTACCGGACGCGGCACTGGAAGGTGATGACGCCGCCGGTGCGGATGTCTTTGTCGCGGTTCTTTGCTGCGTCCTTGACCTTGCGGCCGGGCAGCGGGTTGTCGAGCTTGAACGTCAGCGCGAGGCTGCCTTCACCGTTGTCTTCCCAGAAGACCTCACCCGGCAGGTCGGAGGTTGCCGACTCGTCGAGGAACTCCAGTCTCGGCGTCAGGTTGTCGACGATTGTGACATCGTGCAGCTCACGGTCACCCACGTTGTCGTAGCGGATGACGAACGTGACCACGTCGCCCGGCTTGGCGCTCGAACGGTCAGCCAGCTTGACGATCCGCAACTCGCCTGGCTCTGGGGCTTCGTCTTCAACACCGACCATCTCGGCAGCTTTGAAGCGGGCTTCGACCTGATGCAGTGAATCGAGTTTCGCGACAACGACAGGGTTCTCGTTGCGAGTCCACTGTGAGGCCGCGTCGATCGCGATCTCCAGGCGGGCTTCGTCCGACTGATTCAGCTCGCCCTGCAGCGCGAACGAGAAGTCCATAAAGGCGTTGACCAGTTTTTCATGCGAACTCAGACGCACCGAATTCGCCAGGCCACTCTGCCAGTCACGGTTCTCCACGCCACTGGCTCGCGACCGCACCCGAATGCCGTTGAGCCGGTCGGTGCGGTCGTATCGTTGCGGACCGATTTTGGTCTGCACTCCTGAGTTGTGCGAGCGATCCTGCATTCCGGCGAGCCGCTCAATATTGAACTCGCCGCCGGGCGTCGTCACAGCCCGCACCGAGCCGAATCGCGGTGCGTAAATCGCGACCTGATTCGTTTCCTTGAGATGCCTCTTGCCAGTGTGATCACGGTACTCAGCGATCGTGTCTTCCGTCTCGAATCCGCCGCGAGCGTACGCCCGATCATGAACCGGCAGGCCGCGATCGCCACCATCAAACAGATACTCGTCCGGGTAACGCTGCGCGTCGGTGCCGGTCATCCAGCTGGCGTCAGGCTCAAGCAGCCGCTGGCCGTTTTCGTCGACAGCCAGTCGCGGCTCGGCCTGCGAAAAGCTGACGGCCTGCAGTGCCGGATCCGAGTAGCGGCGAGCGGCAGGGAAACTCGGCACGCCGGGAAACTGGGGGCTCGCTGCACTCGACCCCAGCCACCCGTTCGCAGTGATGGGACCGTTTGAGTTCGGCGTTTCGTTGTACGACGTCAGCGCGATCTGGTTGCCTGATGGCGTCGCCCGGTGCGGTGCAGGTTCCCCTGTCGCAACTCGGGCGATGCCATCGGCTCCCTCTCCCTCGACTCCCCATCGAGGTTCACGCGCGCTGACTGGTTGTGTGTACGGGGCAATCTGGTTTCGAGCGACAACCTGCGTTGCGCTGTCGGTTGAGGCTGGCGTTTCAGTCTCGTACTTCGCGAGCACGCTGCGGTCGATCGACGAGACGTTGCGTGCGTCTGACAAGTGAGAGCCCGGAAACGACTGGCAGCCCGTCAGCAGAAACGATCCGGCGGTCAGAGCCGTCAGCCAGGCTGTCGCCGTTGGAATGCGGAGTTTCACTGAGCGGCCTCCTGGCGAGCGGTCCCCGCGACGAATTTCTGCCGGCCGGTCGTTGGGTTCGGTCGGCGGCTGAAGCGAGCATCCGCCTGAGCATCATTTGTCGGCGTGGTCGCGTTTGACGGAACGGAGCGGGCAATCGGGCCACCGGAGCCATAAAAACTCAACGGCTCACCCTGAGGCGACGGCAACCGGCCACCCATTCGTAGAACGAGCACGGGGCGTCCAAAACGATCCGCTTCGGCCAGTGCGTTCGCGGCCGCTTCGATGTCGCGATTCCGCGTGCTCGCGTCGAGTTCAAACGGCGCGGCAAGCTGCGGCTGCTCAAGATAGACGACTCGCGTCACAAGATTGCCGCTGATCGCGAGATCGATGTCTTTCCTGTCGATGTGCACGGGAATCGGATAATCGTGTTCCAGCCCGCGCGGCGGATGCAGTCGGCCGATGACTTCAATCGTTGGAAACAGCTCGACACCGGGCATCTCGGGAAGATTACGAATCCTCAACCGATAGGTGTGCCCGACGAGAACTCCCAGCTGAGCCGGAGACGCCATCGCCTGTGCCTGGATTGGACGGGCGTGATAGATCGCGACCTCGGCCCCGTCTTCGACGTCAATCCGGATCGGCTGAAACGAATTCGGCTGAGCCCGTCCGGCGAGATCCATGAAGCGAGCGGCCATCCCTGGCGAGTGCCGCGAATCCAGTGGCGAGAAGCCTTCGTAATCAGGCACGACCTGAGCCACTGCCGGCGTCCCAACGAGCACGCTCAGCAGCAGGCCGACCGCGAAACGCAGACGCCGCGTCAGATTCTCAGAGAGTTGTCTCGACAGGGAATTCGTCATCTCGAACCGTATTCGTAGCTGGATTCGCAAGAATTCAGCGAGACTCGGCATGGCTGGATTCCTGCGAATCCAGCGACATCCAACGCTCGCCACAACTCCAACAATCGCCGTCGGTCTCGGGCTCAGGTCTGCTCGTCGCCACTCAAAAGGAGCGGGCAACGAAGAGGCGTGGGCCGGAAACTGTCGGACATTCGCGGAACCTCTCCGAGGCTCGCGGTGGCCTGGCACAGTGCCAGGCCACCACAGAACCACTCTGGTCCGCAGGGAAACGCGGTCGACTCAATCCCGTCCAACCGCCGTCAGGCCGCAGCGTTACTGCTGGCCCTGAGGCAGTGCCCAGGCCGGGTACGAAACCTCGCCGGGGCTGTAAACCGGATGCGTTTCCGAGTACTCGATGTGCCGGACAGGTTCCGGCAGGCTGTAGCCCGGATCATGCTTCACGTCGATCAGCAGGTGATCGACCGGATCCGGAATCTTGTTCGGCGACAGGTTGCGAATCGTGTGCGACTGCAGGCCGGCCGGACGACCGAGCGGCAGATGCGGCGGACCGGGCAGGCCGATCGGCGTAGAGGTCATCGGCATTCCCCAGGTCGGTGTGCCGGCGACGCCCGAAATCGGATTCAGGCCGGGACGTCCGGGGCCCCCCGAACCACCCACCATCATCGGGCCAGGCACAGACAGCCCACCTTCGACCGCAATCGGCGTCGGCGGAACGTGCTGGCCATTGGCTCCATCCCAGTATCCAACCTGCTGCAGTTCGCCGTCAGCGTTCGGAGCGACCGCGTGGCTCTGCATTTCGAGGTCCATGTTGCCCATCCGCAGGACGACCATGATCGTGCCGCGGCGTTCGGCTTCAGCGACCGGATCAACACCCGGATCGAGCTTCGTCGAAACGAGCGTCTCGACACCGGCGATCGCCAGTTCCTGGAACTTCGGATCCGGCAGGTAGATGACCTTCGTGACAAAGTTGTTGCTCTCGACCTGGTCGAGATCCTCGTCGGTCACTTCCAGCGGCACACTGTTGTGCGACAGGTAAGCGTCGGTCGTCGGGTGAGCCGGGTAAACCTGCAGACTCGGATAGACGACCAGCCCTTCGCGGCCAGCACCGGGAATGCCGGTGAACTTCAGCCGGTAGGTTGCTCCCTGAGCGAAGTTGTAACGGCCAGGCGCCGTCAGCTGATTCTCGGCATAGCCGGGACCAGCCTGCCAGCCGATGCTCATACCGACGGGATTCGTGAAGCGGACCTGCGTCGTTTCCGTCTGGAACGAGCGGGCCGGTGGCGGAGCCATTGCCGGCATGACGCCCGGACCGGGACCGTCAACCATCGGCCCGGGATGGGCCATCATGTGAGCGGGCGGCGCGACATGCTCGTGCCGGTCCACGATCTGCTGGCCGTCGAGCTGACAGCCAATGCAGACCACAAGCAGTGTGCCCAGGGCCAGAAAATAGAGTCTCATTACGTTCCCTCGCGACCAGAGTTTTCAGCCACTTCCCAATGATGCGGACGCATTGCCCGCACCTCTCCCTTTGGAATCGTCTCGCCGGCCAGACAGAGGCCCGCGTCAGTTTCAATAGGCGTCCCGACACCGCTTTGCTTTGGCGTCGACGCTGACTTTGCCAGCTCGCTACCATGCCGCCCGACCCACAGGCCCGACGGACGGAGTTCGGAACGGTCCGAATTCACCTCTTCCTTTGTCGGACTGCGGCGACTGGAATCTTTGGAAAATCCGTCATTTTCGGTACGACATGAAAACCCTGCCTGCTTTAACACTGACGCTAACTCTCGCTGCTTTAATGAGTTGCGCTGTCCAGACCGGTCTGCTCAGCCCGGTTTTCGGACAGGACGAGTCATCAGAGGCCGCCACAACAACGAGTGCTGCCGACGCCAGGCCAGACGACAAGAGCGTCGCCGCCGCGAAACCGGACGGCGACTCGAAGACGGCCCTCAGACGCAACGAGCAGTCCGGAGCCACCGCACTGCGATCACTGCAACAGGCGCACGACAAGCTCAACGGCTACCGCTTTATTGACGCGAAACTCGACCAGACGGTCCGCATCGGCGACCGGAAGTTCCGCATGACAGGCCGCTATCTGAAAGGTGCCGACCTGAAACTGCGGCTGGAATACGACGTCAAGGTGGGCGGCACGACCGGCAAACTGATCGAAGTCTGCGACGGGCAGCTCCTGTGGACGCACACCGACATCGGGGGGCAGCAGCGAGTCACCCGCCGCAACGTTCAGCAGATCATCAGTGCCGCCAGCCAGGCGGGCTTCACGTCGCAGAACGTGCTCTCGGCCGAGCTGGGACTTGGCGGCCTGCAGGGGCTGCTCGCGTCGCTGCAGAAGTCGATTCAGTTCGACGCTCAGTGGGAGCAGGACGCCAGTGGCCGGACTTTCGTCGTGATCGAGGGTGCCTGGAAACGCAGCTTCCGTGACAAGTTCCTCGGGCCGAACGCTCCCGCCGACCGCCCGATGCCGCCTGCGGTCCCCGATCAGGTCCGTCTGTACTTCGAACAGGACTCGCTGTTCCCGCGGCGGATCGTCTACCTGAAGAAAGAGGCCGACGATCGCCGATTGCCCATGGTGACAATCGACTTCACCGAAGTCGCCTGGCCGGAGTCGCTCGACGAATCGCTGTTCACGTTCAAGCCCCCGGCCACCGTCGCCCCGGAAGACGTCACCAAGGCCTACGTGAATCAGTTTCAACCTGAAGCAGCAAAGCCGGAAGCTGAAGCCGTTCCGTCTGAAGCCGCATCCGGCCAGTAACTTCGTTTGACCCGAAGCCAAAGGCGACGGCGCTCTTCCGGACGGAAACGCCATCGCCTCCGGCTTCGGGTCAAACAGGCATCTGTTCGTTCTACCGATCCAGGAACCACCAGAGGCAGTCCGATGGAGAACACCTGGAAGCCTCCCGAGTTCCGGCGCAAGCCTGCCGTCCGACGGATGACGGTGCCGAGCTGGTTCGCCTCGGTGGTCTGCCACGGACTGCTGGTCGTCATCTTTCTGCTGAGCCTGCAGCACTGGGATCGCGGCGACTCGGGCGCTGCCGACACGGACTTCCGTGAAGTCGGCATCTACGTCAAGGACGCCGCCGATCTGGCCGAAACTGCCGACGCTGAGCAGACCTCAGACCAGCCCGCTCCAGAAGAAAACCAGCTCTCCGAAGACCGTCCGCCCAGCGAAGCCGAACTCGCTGCCGCCGCGACCGAGAGCCTCCCGGACCTGCCCTCTGATCTCCTCGAACTTCCCGAAACCGAAATCGCCGACGTCGTTGGAGCCGGTTCGCCGCTCAAAACGCCAACGTCAGCCTCGGCCGCCGACGCGTTGACCGGCCTCGACGGTGCCCCCTCGCCGACGGCGTTACTCGCCGCCGGGCATGGAGAGACCTCGTTTTTCGACATCAAGGTCGAAGGCCGGAAGTTCGTGTACCTCGTCGACCGCTCCGGCAGCATGGGCGACTACCGGCAGCTTGCCGTCGCCAAACGCGAACTGCTGGCGAGCATCAACAGCCTCGATTCCGCGCAGCAGTTTCACATCCTGTTTTACAACAACACTTACGCGCAGCTGACACTCAACGGTCGCCCGCCGGGTCTGCAGTGGGCGACGGACATCAACAAGACGCTGGCCGGGCAGTACATCAAACGAGTGACTCCCGAAGGCGGCACGACTCACCTGCCCGCGCTGCTGGAAGCGCTCAGCTATCGGCCCGAGCATCTCTATTTTCTGACCGACGCCACCGAACCACTGTCCGCATCCGCCCTGAACGACATCCGCACTTACAACAAAAACCGAACTCAGATTCACTGCGTCGAATTCGGCAAAGACAGCGATCTGGCCATCGACAACTACCTCAAGCGACTGGCCAGACAAAACGGCGGCACATACCGCTATCGGAACGTGAGGAATTTCTGAGATGAGCACATTGTTTGACCGCAAGCCGCAGGCGTGCGCGTTCTCTTTCAGACGCAACGCGCACGCCTGCGGCTTGCGGTTAAACGAGAAGCTCCGCTGTCAATTACTGTTCTCGACATTCGCCGCCCTCGCGATCTTCCTGCTGCCGCCGCGACCCGCCGTCGCCCAGTTCCAGGACGAGATCGACATTCGCGGCCCGCGCGCCACCGCCCACTACTCCATCAAATGCCGGATCAGCGACTACAACGGGCAGCACGTCCGCGCTGTCGGGCCGGTTGGCGAAAAGACGTATCCGATCTCCGAGGTCGTCGCGGTGCGGTACGCGAAGCTGCAACAGCAGATCGATGCCGAGCAACTGCTGGCCGCCGGCCGGAATGAGGAAGCGGAATCTCTGCTGAAGAAGGCCGTTGAGGCCGAGCCGCGTCGCTGGGCTCGCCGCGAGATTCTCGCCCTGCTCACCGGCTGCGCGTTGCGGCGGGAAGACTTCGCGACGGCGGGCTCGCGGCTCCGGCAAATCTACGAAAGCGATCCGCACACGCGACACATCAATCTGGCACCGCTGGCCTGGGCCAGAAAATCCGTCGACGGACTCAACCGCTCGACCGCGACGGCATGGTTGAACGAGAGCGACTCCTTCAATCGACTGCTCGGCGCCAGCCTGCTGCTCTACGACCCGGAGTACGGACACCGCGCCCGGGATACAATCCGCGAGCTGAACCGACTTCCGGACGAGCGCATCCGCCTGCAGGCTCAGTGGCAGGAGCGGCGTCTGCAGATCACCGACCGCAAGGTGTCGGCCTTTGACGTTTCTCACTGGGCGTCCGAGATCGATCGCCTGGAACCACCGCTGCGAGCCGGCCCGATTTATCTCCTCGGTCAGGCACGGCTGATTCGCCAGGAATACGATCTCGCAGCCGCTGAGTTTCTCAAGCTGCCGATCGTCTACAGCTCGGATCACCCGCTGATCGCGCGATCCAGTTTCGAGGCCGGACGTGCGCTGCTGCGAAATGGCCTGCGAGTCGAAGCCGCTCGCCTGTTTCAGGAAACGGCCACCCGCTACCCGTGGTCGACGGCAGCCAGCGATGCTCAGGCCAGTCTGAAAGAGCTACTGGCAAGCGTCGCCCCGGCAAACTGAAGAACGTGTCGTGAGGAGCCTCCAGCCCAGGAATGACGATTCGTTAGCCGCGCTGCAGCACAGCTTCTCGCACCAGCAGCCGCCCTCAGACGCGCGTCCCGATGAAGACCGGCATTCTCTGCCAACGACGCCTGCCTTACAGTCTCGCATTCCAGTCAACCTTCCACGGCCAGGAGTTCCCTGGTCGTGAGTTGCGAAGTGACGACAGCAGGTTTTTGTGGGCATCAGCCCGCAGCAAGCTGAGGGCTGCGTGCTGTCACCGCTTCGCGGCTGAAACAGGCAACTCGAAAACGTTGGCACTGCCCTGCTCTCTCCGGACCAGACGATGATTCACGGACGGATCCATCGCCGCTCGTCATGGCGGCCTGTCGTTTTTCCCCTGCTGCTGCTCGGCCTGCTGTCGATGCTCGCCTTCCCGGCGTTCGCGCAGGACGGCGAACCTTCTGCACCAGCAGACCGCGAATCCGCCGCGCCGGCTGATGCCCTTTCGCAGATCGACTTCGTTGAAATCGCGCGGACGGGCGGAGTGGTCGGCGGAGTCATTCTGCTGCTCAGCCTGACAATGGTGTACCTGGTCTTCGAACACCTGTTGAGCATCCGACGCAGCTCGTTGATCCCCCCGGCCCTGCCCGGCGAGATTCACGGCCTGCTGAGCGACCGCAACCCTGCTGGAGCACGGGAGCATTGCCAGAGTCATCCGAGTTTTCTGTCGAGCGTCCTCGCCGCCGGCCTGGGCGTGATCGAGTTCGGCTACTCGGACGTCGAAAAGGCGATGGAGGACACCGCGACGGAACAGGCCGCGCGGCTGTTTCGCAAGATCGAATACCTGCACCTGATCGGCACACTCGCTCCGATGCTCGGCCTGCTGGGCACGGTGTGGGGCATGATCCAGGCGTTTATGGAGTTCGAGGCAAAAGCGAACCCCGCCGTCTCGGAACTCGCCCCCGGCATCTACCGCGCTCTCGTCACCACCATGATGGGACTGACCGTCGCCGTGCCGGCGTTCTTCTTCTTCGCGATCTTCCGCAACCGGATTGACGAACTCGTCGCCGAAGCCTCCCTGACTGCCGAGAGCGTGTTCTCCGATTACCGCCGCGACGAAGCCCGTCGCAAGAAAGCCGCCAAAGACAAAGAGAAGTCCGGCAAGTCGTCGTCTGATTCCGACCCGCGGATCCCGACGATCGCTCAGGAACGACGGAGGCCGTCGTGAAAGTTCCCAGCGGAGGCCGGACGACGTCCGTCAGCTTCAACGTGACTTCGCTGATCGACATCGTCTTTCTGCTGGTGATCTTCTTTCTGGTCGCCAGCCACGTCGCTCGGACGGAAGCCGTCGAACCGGTCAACCTGCCGGAGGCGACCCAGTTCGACGACCAGGAGGATCCGACACCGCGCCGCCTCGTCGTCACGATCAAAGCCGACGGCACACTCGACATCGCCGGCCAGCCCGTCGAACTGATTGAGATCGAACAGCGGATCGTCTCAGGCCACGAAGAGTCCGCCGGCCAGTTTGAAGTCCGCATTCGCTCCGACCGCGACGCGCCGTACGAAAAGATCGAACCCATCCTGCTGGCCTGTGCCCGATTCGGCGTGTCGCAGGTCGGCTTCGCCGTGACGCCGAAGATCGAATAGCCGGGTGGCCGAGGCTGGACTGAGCCTGCGAAGGAAGCCCCGGATTACGCCCGTTGAAAACATTGACCGGGGCTTCACTCGTGCCTCGCTCCAGCCCCGGCCACCCGCAACCCGGAAACTCACTGCCCTCTCTTCTGGCCAGCAACGTCCATGCGAATCCCGTCTGTCCACCAGCGAGCCACCGACCAGGACGACTCGTTCATGACGCCGATGATCGACGTCGTGTTCCTGCTCCTGATTTTTTTCGTGTGCGCATCGATCGGACAGATTCGCGAGTCGCACCTGCCGACACCGCTGGCAGCCGGATCGGTTGAGGTCACCGATCCCGTCGAATCTCCGCCGCCAATCGAGCACTTCTGGATCACTCTCGCACGCAACGCGAACGGAGCGACCATCGCGACATTGAACGAGCGGCAGTTCAGCGACTGGAGCGAGCTGCGCAGCGTCCTCCGCCAGCTGGCCAGCCTCGCCGCCGACGTCCCCGTGATCCTCGACATCGCCCCGCAGGTCCCCGCCGGTGACGTCATCGACATCTACGACACCTGCAAAGCCGCAAACTTCGAAACCATCCAGTTCGCCACTGGCTCGCCGGGATAGCGATCGGTCCGCCAATGACGTGCGGATTGAACTCTGCGCTGCGCGTAGCTGGATTCGCCAGAATTCAGACATCACCAGGGGCGACTGAATTCTGGCGAATCCAGCTACCCACCATGATCAGCAGCGCTTCCACGGCCTACTTGAGCGGCAGAAAGATCTCGGTCTGCAGGTCGGCGGGGGCGGTTTCTTCTGGATCGTTGCGGTAAATCTCAAAGGCGCCGGACTTTCGCAGTTTGATTTTGCGGTACCGGGCCACCTGGTGAGCGGCGCTCCAGGCGTTGCCCACATGCTCGTACCGACCGGTGTGGTCGATGCGGAGCGCGTTCACCTGCGGAGTCGACCAGCGCGTCAGGCCGCCGACTGAGCCGGAGAATGACTCGGGCAGCAGAAAGCCGCTGATGAAGTCGAACTCCTGCTTCTTCATGTCGACGCTGAGGTACACCGAAACGGCTCCACCACCGTCGGTCGGCAGGTCGAGCTGGCAGAACTTCTCTTTGACTTCCTCAAACGCGGACGTCATCGCCGGGCCGATCTCCGCCAGCGTGCAACTCCTGCGGACTCCGGCCATCTGCAGCGGACCGACGGGTTCGACGTCGCCGATCGTCGTTGTCGAGAGGACCTCGCCGGTCTCGATCAACTCCTTGAGCATCTTCAGGCCACGGTCGTAATCCATGCCGATCATCGCCTTCATCATGGACGTCATGAAGAACAGAAACCACGGCATCGAGCCCTGCATCGTCCACGTAATCCGAGTGCCCTCGTCGGCAGGCTCGAACTCAAAACTGACTCTGGCCTTGGAACGGAACGGTTTGAAGAAGCGCAACTCCTCTTCAATCAGCAAGCCGGGTTCGAGGTACTGATGTTCGATCTCGCCGACGCCGACCAGTTCCCCCTGCCACGAATAGAGCGATCCCACAGAATTCGGGTCGTCGGTCACAGTGACCTGAGCGTCGGGCTCGGTACACAGCCACGGTGACCAGGTCGTCCAGGTACCAAAGTCGGCCACGGTTTCGAAGACGCGCTCCGGAACCGCCTTGATTGTGATTGAGCGTCGAACTTCGTAGCGCGGCATGACAGTCACTCTCTGGTGCGAGGTTTGTGAGCGGACAGGAACACGAAGGAACCGGTTGCCTGAGGCATGCGTTGAGAACAACTTCCCGACTTCAGCAGTTCGATTCGCCCTGACGGTTCGCCCGGATTATTCCTGTAGGGTGCGTGGAGTCGGCGTTCTCGCCCTGGTGCGTTGCG
>Ga0070727_10004067_pt1 | contig 12682 bp, 15 predicted proteins | sample tdAd472_FD_66722 | JGI IMG/M metagenome (GOLD analysis project Ga0070727, IMG submission 66722) | Marine sediment microbial communities from the Atlantic coast under amendment with organic carbon and nitrate - tdAd47.2 | ecosystem: Environmental > Aquatic > Marine > Coastal > Sediment | place... | reverse complement strand
GGGAGACTCAAGAAGGCTATCGAGAGTATCAGGGATTGGGGACGCGCGTGCTGGTGTCCACCCGGTCACGACAACACCTGCGGTAAGCGGTTCGATTGGGATTTCCAAACTCTGCCCGCGGGTTATGACCACAAATATGTTTATTCGCACCTCGGGTTGAACCTTAAATCAACAGACATTCAAGCCGCCATCGGGCTCGCCCAACTTGAGAGTATAAATACATTCAAGGCAATACGTCGCAAGAATTTCACCCGTCTACTACAAGGGATGAAATCCGAGGGTCTGGACGAAATATTTATACTTCCTGAACCGACCCTCGACTCCGACCCTGCTTGGTTCGGATTTCCGCTGACCATTAAAGGTAGGGAAAAGTGGGGTACGGGACCGCCCATAATAGCGCGCTCGATTGTGATGGAGTATCTGAACAACTGCAAGATAGACACACGACTTTTCTTTGCTGGTAACTATCTGGACCAGCCGCTCATAAAACACATGAAGCAGGATTCCCCACTTGCCAATGATGAGGAGCCCTTGATACTTGGTGGCAAATTAGACAACACCAAAAAAGTCACCCGAGATGGTTTCTGGATTGGATGTCACCACGCCATGACCGATGAAATGGTGGATTACGTGATAGGGTGTTTCATTGGGTTCCGACTGGAGTTCAGGAAGCACGCTAGGGCATCCTAAATCGCCCTAATTTGACGGGAACGTTGAAGTGGTGGTGGAATGAAACAAAAGAGCCCCCGAAGGGGCTCTGGAGGCAAACTGTTGAAACTAGCGCATCTTCACGCTATTGACCACGATGTCGAAGGCAATGTAAATCCCTTCGGACGTATCCGTGGGTTTGGTTGCCTGCGTGACATGAACAATGTTACCGTCCTGCTTGGCGGAGACATCGCCAGTCCCCACGTTGGTCATGAGGATGCCCGCGATTTGAGCGGCGACGCGCTCGATGACTTCCTGTGGTGCGTCCTTGAGTTTAGCCATTTACTTCTCCTTATACTTTTTCATTCGAGTGGTGTATCGCTGGTACGCCCGCTTGCTCGCGGTCTTGCGCTTGCGCGCCCGAGCGGGGTTGATAGCCACCCACTTGCGAGCCTTACCGGACTGCGAGCCCTTGCCGACTGGCTTGTAGGTCCACGTCCAGTAGTCCCCGTTCTCATCCTTCCAAGGGGTGTAGCAAAACATCCATTCGTCGAACGAGCGATAGTAGCGATACTCTCGCTGACCGGGCTTAAGACGAAGGCGGCTCCCCGAGGGGGTTTGAACCGTATGACCCCTGTCGGGCGGCATCGGGAAAAACTCCGCCAGCGCATCACTAAAGATGCGGTTCGCCGCGTCCATCGCCGCTTGCTCGGCGGCGTCGCGTTGTCGTTCAGTCATTCGCGTCCTCCTTTGCACACGACCCGCAATCGACTGTCGCGTTCTTGCGACCGTACTTCTTACGGGCGGCGCTCCATTCCCCGTAGGGGAAACATTGTTGAGAGTGACCCGCCTCACAGAAGAGGAGGAGCCACCGACCAGCGCCCGAGACAAGTTCAACTCCAACCTGTTTCGTCGGGCGGGTCAACTTCGAGCGGTTCTTTGACTTCATCGTTCACCTCCACTCATATTATACCACTAGCCGCAGAGTTAGTCAAAAATGGACCAAAAATTGTCCGAATTATACGGAGTGAATTTATCAAGAAGCAGATGACTTATGCGGGACGCCTTAAAGTTTCCGTGGGTGTTCGAGCGAATCAATGGGGGACCAACTTTACAATAGTGCGCGTGGGCGTCCGAATCGGACTGACTTATGCGGATATTAAATCGAAGCGTCACGAATTCTTTAACATTGGGAGTTGTCTATTATGGGTTTGAAAATCGACTTACTGTGCAATGATGGGTCCCCCATCGGCATTATCCCCGCCGACATCGAGGGCAGGGGAGTCGGGGGTGCGGAATTATCAATGATGACTTTGATGGAGTTGCTTGGTCAGCGTGGGCATGAGGTGAAAGTATTTAACAATCCGAGGATACCGGGCACTCATGGGAAGGTGGATTACTTGCCGCTGGCGGCGTTCGAGAATCGGACCCCCCGCGACGTGGTGATTGTTTTCCGCTCGCCTAACGAGCGATTCCATCGAGACCAGATGCCCAAGACCACGCGCAAAATCTGGTGGTCCACCGACCAGTTCACCGTTGGTAGTTTTGCGGCGTTCTCCGAGAAGGTCGAATACATTGTGACTATCAGCCCGTTTCACACTGGCTACCATCACAACGTCTACAAGATACCGACGAAGAAAATGGGGCACATCGACCTTGGTGTCCGGCTGGACGAGTACGAGGGGGATGTCGAGAAGGTTGAAGGCAGGCTTATTTTTTGCTCGATACCTGACCGCGGATTACCAATCCTTCACGCGGCTTGGGCGCTCATCAAGCGCGATGCCCCTCATGCCTCGTTGGTCATCACGAGCGACTATACGCTTTGGGGTTCCAGTGCCAACAACTCCCAACACCGACTCCAGTGGGCGGGCTCTGACGACGTGAGTTTCAGGGGAAAGATTCCAAGGGAGCAATTGACACAACTTCAGATGCAGTCAGAGATAATGTCCTACCCGTCCGTCTACGAGGAGTTGTTTTGTATCAGCGCCGCCGAGTGTCAGGTAGCGGGAGCGGTTCCCGTGACCTCGGGCGTGGGCGCACTTGTGACGACGAACGAATTCGGGATTATCATTCCGGGTTCGCCGAAGGCTCCGACGTGGGTGAACAACTTCGCGTCGAGGATAGTGAACTTGCTGACCCACGAGTACGAATACCTACAACAGAGGCAGAGTGCGATGGTGACTGGAGCCCGTCGTAGGTTCGACTGGAACGTGATTGCCGAGCGGTGGGAAGAACTGTTTGAGAAGGGAAAACTTTCATGATTATTTTCGTTTCAGATTTCGACCTGCGCGGCAGTGGTTACATGAACATCGCGATTGCCGCCTGCAACCAACTCGCCAAGCACGGGCATGAAGTGACGGCGCTCGGGATTGGCTACACTGGCAACGAGCACAATTGGGATTTTCAAATTCTTCCAGTCAATACTCGGCAGGCGTTTGTCCACATCCCCGCCATGATACAGAACATGAAGGCGCTATCGGCGGGTGGTCAGATACCGTCCATCGAGGCGCTGGTTGTCGCACTCGACATACCGATGCAAGAACGCATCCTGTCATTCGAGCAACGAGCGGGCATTCCCTACGTCGGGATATTTCCAATCGAGTCTGGTCCGCTCTGCCAGTCGTGGGCGAACGTGTTGGGTCTCATGAGTAAGGCGCTTGTAATCTCCAAGTTCGGGCTTGACCAGATGAGCGAAGCGGGCGTGCCGGGAGCCTACATTCCTATTGGGCTCGATACGGAAGCATGGCGCAGACCTACGAAAAAGGAGCGCGCCAAATTGCGGGAGTCGATGGGGTTCACGGATGACCAATTGGTCGTCCTGACCGTCGCAGACAATCAAGAGCGGAAGAACTTGAGTGCGGGAATGGACATCATCGCGGAGGCGTCCAAGGAAATTGATGTTCAGTGGATGCTTGTCACGCGCATCTTCTCGCAGGTTGGTTGGAAGTTGGACGACATGGCGATAGAGAAGGGCATCATGGACCGCTTCATGAAGTTCGAGCGTGGGCAGTCATTTGACCGCCTGTGGACGCTCTACGCCTGCGCTGATGCCTTCCTGTTGCCCTCCAAGGCTGAAGGTCTCTGTATGCCTATCGTCGAGGCTATGGCGGCTGGCGTGCCCGTGCTGGCGACCGATTGTACTGCCGTGACCGAGCACTTGTTTGAAAATCGAGAGACCCGCGAGGGCGGGCGTGGTTTCCCAATGGAGACTGCCTTTGTGCATCAGGACCCGTGGGGGAACTCGATGAGGCATTACGTTGATTTCGAGTCGGGCGCTCGTCAACTAGCGGAGTTGTGGGAGATGAAGAAGGACGGCTCGCTGGAGGATGAGATTATCAAACCAGCCCGTGCTTATGCGGAGAGCAGGACGTGGGACAAGTGCGGCGCTATGCTCGATGAGGCAATCAGGGAAGTGATGCTCAAGCCCGAACCCGTACCGCTGGCTCCCATTGCTGGCGTAATACCGCCGACGATACCGCAAATTATTCCCATTCAGGAGGAGGATTTGGATGAGCAAGAGGAGTAGAAGGCGCAATCGCCAGCGGAACAAGCCGCAACAAAAGAAGCAGACACCGAGCGCAGGAACCCTGCTCGATATTTGCGTTCCGATTTATGGCGAGTTCGGGCTGGCGCGTAAGGCAATCGAACACATCTCCGGTGCGTTGGGCGGACTCAACCCCGACCACGTGCGCGTGTACGCGCTTGATAATGGTACGCCCGACTGGATTGCGGAGGACGGAGAATCGAAAGTCACACCGGAGGAGATGGCGGCTCCCGTCAAGGAAGTTATGCGGTCTGTGGACAAATACTTTCGTGTTGATATAAACGAAGGTTATCCGGGCGGCGTGAACAATCTTGTATCCAAGGGCAGGTCTCCCTTGGTGCTCATCCTGACGGCTGATGTGTTTCTTCAGGAGGGTGCGATTGAGGCAATGGTTCGCTCGATGGACGACCCGACTGTTGGCGTCGTGGGTGTGAAGTTGCTTTTCCCTCTTGACATGGAGAGTCCGCACGGACCGGGCGGAACCGTCCAGCACGCAGGCGTCGCATTCGATATTCGTGGCAAGCCTTATCATGTTCTCATCGGCTGGTCCACTGACCACGAGAAGGTGAACGTGCGCAGGGACATGGCGGCGGTGACTGGCGCTTGCTTGATGACCAGACGCAATCTATGGAACGAGATTGGAGGCTTTGACAGACGTTATGGCATTGGGACTTTCGAGGACATGGACTACTGTTTTTCAATACGTTCGTTGGGGAAGCGCGTGCTCTATGAGCCGAACGCATGGGGTTTCCATCTTGTGTCTGGAGCCCGCTTGCAGGGAGCCAACCAGAGCGGTTTCAACCTTCCCATGAACGAGACTGTGTTCCGTGGGAAGTGGGCACAGATGCTTGCGTGGGACGAATGGCGTTATTTGTAATAGGTCCGTTCTAACTACATCAAAAAACCAAAACCGTTATAAAGTAAGGAGAGGAAAATGACAGACAACCCGAATCCAGTTCCACCGAAGCCGCTAAAGATGGAGCGTGGCTTGAGTGAGTTCTACACTCCAGCGCCCCTCGATAGCATAATGATAATCAGGTTCATCGGGAACACGGCTCGTATTGCTGATATGCAGATGGGTGGCGTGGACCCATTCCAGATGATAGCCGCCGCGGAGTACCTGAAGATGAAATCTTTCCAGATGATTCAGACGGCGGAAATCGAAGAAGCCGCCAAGGTGCGGGCGGAAGAGGAAACAAACCAGATTATCACTACGGGAAAACTTCCCCCTGAAGGGTTTGTGACGCCGGGGGACGCGTTGAAAGGATAAGAGATGCCCGCAGAGTTCCATCACTTAAGTCCGGTCATTCTTACCGATGAGATGTTCGACGAGTTGATGCCGAACCTCACAATCAATCCCACAGATGGTCAAAAGAATCACGCGTACCTGATTGCTGAACAGTCGATGGTGCGAGCACTCAAAACGCCGCTTATCCCCACGCAGATTTCGGGCTCGTTTGGATTTCCATATCCCTACGAGCCAATCATCCTGCCGCATGTTTACGTGCGGTCAGTCGATGACATCACGGCATACGCGCTCAACAGGGCGTGCGACTGCTCGACGATTGACGTGGATGCGTGCGCCATCCTGAGGAATTACTACGGCTATATCGACTACCGAATCATTTCGTCCTACTACTACCGAGCGTGCGGGCGGGTGTACGCTCCCTTCCAATTCGACATCACCTACACGGCAGGACTCACAACAGGAACAGCGGCAAACGATAGTTCCCTTCACATGGGATTATCAATGCTTGCTCGAAACGAGTTGTTGGAGATGCTGGACCCCGGAGGGCTCGAAGGCGGCATGGGCGACCCCGGCGTCCAGTCATACTCGTCCGTGGGTTACAGCGAAACCAGAGTTGAATTAGATAACACTCCCTTTGGAACGAGCGCGGTCGCGAACCGAGTGTGGAAACTTGTCCAGCACCTTTACATACCTAGACCCTTGAGGTTCTGATGGTTGCAGGAATGCGCTTAAGACTCTCCGTGACTTCTATCGGCTACGGAGATGACGACGATGTAGGTGGAGCCCAAGTCACGGGCACGCCAACGATTGCCAATATACCCGCGACGGTGGAATATCTTACCCCGTCCCGACTCTTGCTTGAGCAAGGAATAGAGACAAAGCGAATGGCGCGTATCTTGGTTCAACCGGGCACGCTCGTCATTTATCAGGAGGACGAACTGGAAATCGTGGGTCCTCCGGGGCACGAAGATATTGGTAATCTTTTCAGGGTGGTTTCGGTGGACAGGACAGGGTACAGCCCCAACGATAGCAGGGGCAGGCATCTTGTCCTGACGTGTGAGCGATTTGAGCGGACGCGGGATGACAGGGTGGGTTTCCAGTAATGGCGAAGGCGAAGCGCAAGGGAGACAAAAGCAAACTCGAATCCAGACTCATCGTTGGCGGGCTTAAGGGGATGGGCTCTTGGATGACTCTTGCGGTCGAATACGCGAAAGAAAAAGCGCCTGTTGACCAAGGTCATCTGGTCCGGTCAATACACGAGGACGAGAGGGGACCACAAGAGGACAACCTTCTATTTACCGGACGTATCGGTGTCGGCAAATTCCCGCCCTACGCGCGAGCGCACGAATTTGGCTCTGGCGTTCATGCGCTGGACCCGTCCGAACGGAGGCTCATACCCATCACGGCGGGCTACTGGACAGGCAAGAGCGAAGCGAGAGCACTTCAGTTTCAGTGGGATGCAGGACCAAAGCCACATCCCGCGTATAACGAGGAGAAGGGTCTTTATTATTTTCACACAATCTACCATCCGGGCGTTCGTCCAGCCAACATGGGCAAAGGCTACTTGAGATATGGTGCACAACTCTCGAAAAAAGAGGGGATACAACTTATGGTCGATACGATGATTGCGGAGTTGACTAGATGATTGCGAACAACGTCATTCAGGCTGACTTCGTGGCGTCGTTGAAGGCGGATACAACACTCACCGATGCGCTGGTTCGACAGGACGGCGAGGGCGGAGTGGAGAACATAAAAGAGTCGCAGTACATAGGCACGCAGTTTACTTACCCCGCGGTGCGGGTGCGGCTCGCCAGACAAGTCCCGATAGCGGACCGTGGCTCTTGTGACCACGCACGATTGTCATTCTCGATACGAGTTCTCACGGAGGGCGCATCGAGCAAGGACGGCGATGTAATCGCTGGTATCGTGAACGACCACTTCCACGGCGACGAGGGCGGCGGTAGGTTTTTCCAAGGCACGGGCTGGAGCACATATCTCCGGTCGTCTGGCTTGGTATCGGCAGACCGACTCACTGAAAGTCTCTGGATGGCAGAGGCGTTCTTTGAGGGGGTTGTTTACCCCGCATAAGGAGGTGTTATGACAGACGATTATCAAGATGCAATGGAAGCAGATAAGGTCATCGAGATGCTTGGTGACAAAACCGGAAACTTACTGATTGAATATGGTTTCGATTCAGTAAGCATAATCGCTGATGCCGAAGATGATGAATTGCTCGGAATCTCCGGTATCGGCAAATCGACACTCAAGGATATACGCGAGTGTCTTAAAGACGAAGGTGTCTCGGAGGACGAGTCGGCGACAACTCTCTCCGAGGTGAAGCCTTACGACGAGGAAGCCGAGCCCGCGGGGGAAGTAAGCGCGGAAACAACCCCCGCGGTCGAGGCAGTCGTCGATGAGGTTAAGGTCAGCCCTTCGGGGAAGGGCTCCATATCTGTCCGCAGTCTCTTTCCGTCACGCATGAAACTCGAAGCGCCAAGTGGTAGGGTGTACGAGTGGGGTGCGTCAGGGGCAGAGGTCAATGTGGATGCCGAGGATGTGGGCTTTGTTTTCTCCAAGAACCACAACGATAGGCGCGCCTGTTGTGGTGGGGCTGGCGAACGACAATACTTTGAAGAGGCTTAAGTGCCGGGAGGTAGAAAATGGCGCTCGTAACCGGAGCCGCAATTGGTAATGTGATTTCACAGGATAGTGAAATCTATATCGAAGGCGCTCCTTGGATTTACATGCAGGACTATGAAGCCACGTATCTCAACGACCCTGATGGAGATGGTTTTTATTGGGGCATGAGCGGGTCATCGACCTATCCGGTCTATTCACTCGCTTGTTACGAGGATGTGGCGCTCGGCGAGGACCTGACGGTCAACGCCGTTCGGTGCGATAAATTTGGTGACACCGCGGTCATCCAAAAGTTGAACCATCTTGAGTTCACATTCGCACTGTCAACGCTATTCCCGTTGACGACCACGCAACCGATTTTGCGAGGCAGTGAAGTTTTTGTTGATGCAGTAAACGGTCTGGAGAAGATGGGTATTGGTCCCATCGACAACGCCCGCTATTGGCGACTGTATCTGCCGAAGGTCTACGACCAAGCGAATGCGGATTATGTGTCGATTACCATTCACCGCGTTCAGTTCGTAGATGCTTGGACCATCGCAATGCCTTCGGGTGACAAGTGGATGATTGCTGGAATAACTGCTTGGGGTATGGCGGATGAAAATTTGCCTGCCGCACAGCAGTTCGCAACTATTATCCGAAGCGACCTATCAGCCATCTAACGGATGGGAGAACAGGTTGCAGTAGTCCGCCTCGGTGGGCACGAGTGGACCATCTCTCGTGCTCGCCTCGGCGGGTACGTCCGGCTCCAAAAAGAGCGGGAGAATCTGGTCAAGGGAGTCGAGGAAGGCGATAACGGCAAAATCGTTGGAGCCATCTTCGAGTTTCTTCGCGTCTGTATCCCCGAACTAACACAAGATACTTTTTTCAATGCACCTTGGTTTGAGGCGGTCGTCGCTTATCAGCAAATCGACACCCTGAACCGACTTCCTTTTGCCGAGGAGTTTGCAATTATTCGTTACGCGAAGGGGGACGGAAAACCTGTCCCTTGGGACAACCCATTGCGCACGGTCCTCATCTGGATTCACTTGATTGCAAAGACATACAGTTGGACGAAGGAAGCGATTGAAAATCTCTTTCCAGAAGAGGCGGTTGCGTTCGTGCAGGAAATCATCGCCGACGAACAGACGGCGCGAGAGTTTATCCATTCGTTATCCGACGTGGCTTACGAATACAACAGGACCACGAAGAAGTCGCACTATCGACCGCTTCAGCGCCCGGCATGGATGGCGCTTTCAAAGCCCAAGAAAATCAGGACTCTACTACGGCGGGATATGTTGCCCGTGGGAAATGTTATTTATCCCGAGAACGTAGACGAGGTGTTGTTACTCGATGAGTGAGAAGGGACCTATGTGTATCCGGGCGGCGGTCGAGGTCATGAAAATCTTGGCTGAATACGCGCCCGAGTTCACGCAGGAAGAAAAGGACATCAAAATTATTCGCTCTCTGGTGGAATCAATTAAAGACGACGAGCCCGTGCAGGCGCTCCGCCTGTTGGCTCTGATTGACGGCAAGCCGATTGAGCAGATTGCCGATGAGTACGAGGGCAAGCCTATGGAGTTCCTGACAGACCTTATGGACGGTCTTGTACGAAATCAGTTCGTTCAGATGTTGGACGCGGCGTTCTATCTTGGGGTATCCAAGGTAAGGTGGGATTATGGCAGAGGGAATTGACCAAGTAGCCGTAGAACTCGTGGGAGACATTGCCCCACTTCTCAAGGACCTCGACGAGGGCGTTGAAAGAGCGGTTGAGGCTGGCGAGGAAATAGGGGATGGTCTTGCCGAGGGCATTAAGAAAGGCATCCAGCGAGCGGCTGAAGCGGGGGAAATCGTTCGTGGTCTTGCCGAGGGTCTTGATATTTCCATTGATGAAGCGGCGCTCAAATCTATCCAAGACGGGCTCGTCGAGGGATTTAATGCCGAACAATTAACGGTTTTTGCCACCGCGTTAGAAGAAGTCAATATGGAACTAGGGGATTTGGGCGACACCGCCAGCATGACGGTGGAACAGATGCTCGCGTTTACAGAAAAGGTTGTAGAACTTGCGCCCGAGGGCGATAAAGTTAAAGAGACTTGGGAGGCGCTTAAGGAAGAAATGCGCGAGTTCGCGAATGAAGTCATCCCGCAACAAGCCGAGGAACTGGAGTCACTACTCGTAATCTACGACCACATGGTAAAAGAGGGCGGCGTAACAATAGACCAAATGACGGAGTGGAAGGATTCCTTTGAACAAGGAGCAGTAACCGCGCAGTTTGTGAACGCGGAAATGACGCGCCTTATTGAGACCTACGAAAGAATGGGCGTCGCTATACCAAATGCGCTCCAGAAACAAAAAATCCAAGAGTATATGAATTCGTTGTTGAAAGCCAACCGGACGTTTGAGCAAGGGGCGGTAGAGGTAAGGAGATACGCCGACAGTCTCCTTGGAGCGGCTGATAGCGGAGGATTTTTTAGCGCCGTCTCATCAAACTTGGCTGGTAGCATCACAGGTATGATTTCCAGCGTTGCCGCCGCTGGTGTCATTTTCGCAACACTTAAAAAGGGCTTTGATGCGTTGGTAAAAGCGGGTCGCGAGTACATTGAGTTTACGGGTCAATTGCGCGACCTCTCCGCGGCACAACGCATTACGGCGGTGACGAGCGAAGAAGTCACGATGCGGTTTCAGGACTGGCACGATACCGCACGCGCACTCTCTGAAGAACTCGGGCTCCCATTATCAAAAACAATAGCGACCGTCACAGGAGCCCTTCAGACTCTTGGACCGGGCACAGAATTGGCGGATGACCAAATAGAGAGCCTAATTACAACGGGTGTTAGGTTCGCCGACCTTTACGGCAAACAACTTCCTCAACAGATGGAAACCTTTGCTAATTTTATCCAGTCTGGTTATGTTTATTCATTGCGCCAGATGGGATTTGAGTTAGATAAGACATCACATCAACAACATGCAATGAGACTTGGCTTGGGGAGGAATCTGGAGGCTCTTTCCGACTCGCAGTTGGAAATGGTCCGGTATGCCGTCTTAATGGAAGAAATCCAACAAAAGACCGAGGGCGCGGGGGAGGGGATACACACTCTTGCCGATGAGATGGACGACCTCGCCAGACGCAACGAGAATGTTGTAAACACCGTTGGAGCCATCACCGCTCCCTTCGTTGTGTGGTGGGAAAAGACGTGGACGAGAGTCAAGGAGGGTGCGGCAGGCACTTTCCAGTTCATCTCCTCGTTCTTTATCCTGCTTGCATCTTCAATCGCAGGTTTTGGTATCGCGGTTGTGGCTACTGTAACCGCAATCTTTGACGCGATAGAAAATAAGTCCCTTAAGCGGCTTGGGAACATTGCAAAGTTATTCGACGACGCGTGGTCGGGCGCTCTCACGCAACTTTTCCACGAAGGCATGTCGGCGATTTCAGGGGACCTATCAAAGTTTTCAAGTGACGCGGGGGAAGCGGCGGATGCGGCAGGGGAGTTCGGCGATGCGATAACATCGACCGCCGAACAGATAGACGCGTTCATAAGTGCCGCTCAAAAGTTCTCCGATGGCATGGACAAAATTGAAGCGCGCTACATGCAGGCAATCGAGGACATCGAACGAAGGTTCAGACAAAAGAGGCTTGACGGCGAACAGGACTACCAGCGCGACTTATTGGAACTTGACCGCGATGCTTTTATCGACCGACAGGACGCTACCCGTAACTACCAAATAGCCGAAATAAGGTTGCGGGAAGATTTCCAAAAAGACATTCGTCAACTTGAGTCTCGTTTCCTGCTCGATTTGGATGATGCAGTAAGGGACCGAGATGCACGTAAGGTTCTCGACCTTCAGCGGCGGTTCAATCTTGAGAAACAGACTCGTGAAGAGGACTACAATCTCCGTCAGAAGAGGCTCAAAGAGGACTTCGGTTTTGAACTTCAGGAAATCGAGCGGCAACGGCGGCTCCGTCGTCAAATGCGATGGGAAGATTTCCAGCAAGAAATGGCTGACCTTGATGCGCAGGAAACCATCAGGAAAAACGAAGCCCAATTGCGACGGACGCGAGCCGAGGATGCGCTACTTGCAAGCGCCAAATCTCAAATCGACAAGATGGCGGGCGTGGCAGGGGAAGAAGTCGCCTCCCTTATCGCGAAGATGGACCTGCTCAACGAGGCGCTTATCGCTGAATTCGGTCCTGATGGTCCGTGGGTGCAGTATCACTCTGATGCAGTAGCAACAGTCCAGACCGCGGCAGAGGAGATTGCCAAGGGTGAGCAAGCCATTGTGGACGTGCTCGCGCAATCGGAAGGAGCCGTTCGGCAACACATAATGTTTTTGAACCAAGCCGCGTCACAGGCGCAACAGGCGGCGCGGAGCACCTTTGCAATCAACCCTGAACTAATGGTTGCGGGTAGATACCAAGAATCCCGAGAAGCCGAAATTGCATCAAGTTTTGGGGACCGAGTAGTTCGGTCGGGTTATGAAAGTGCGTTTGGAAGTAGGTTCCAACGAGGCGGTTCGTTTATCGCCACGGGGGAACGGAACATCACAGTTGGCGAGCGACCTGAAGCGGTGGACATTACCCCTATGTCGGCGTCAACAGGACGACCAATCGCAGGGTTTGGAGGTGGAG
>Ga0070727_10004063_pt1 | contig 12695 bp, 11 predicted proteins | sample tdAd472_FD_66722 | JGI IMG/M metagenome (GOLD analysis project Ga0070727, IMG submission 66722) | Marine sediment microbial communities from the Atlantic coast under amendment with organic carbon and nitrate - tdAd47.2 | ecosystem: Environmental > Aquatic > Marine > Coastal > Sediment | place... | reverse complement strand
GAGGCGGGGGCCCGCGCCGAGGCCCTCGATGCCCTGGCTGCCGAGGGCTTTCCGGTTCGCTGAGGGGGCCTAGCGGCGCGGCGGATACTTGCGCAGCTTGCGCTGCAGGCTCTGCCGATGCAGGCCCAGCCGGCGCGCGGCCTCGCTGATGTTGCCGCCCGTACTGGCGAGCACGTACTCGATGTATTCGCGCTCGTGGCGGGCCAGGCTCGGCGGCGAGTCGGGCACCATCACGCTGGGGTCGCCCTTCTCGTCGCGGTGGAAGGCCTCTTCGAGGGCGTCGGGGTCGCATGGCTTGGTGAGGTAGTGGTGGGCGCCGAGCTTGATGGCCTCGACGGCCGTGGCCACCGAGCCGTAGCCGGTGAGCACCACGGCTCGCAGCCCAGGCAGCCGCTCCACGAGATCCTTGAGGACCTCGAGGCCCCGCTCTCCCTCGAGCCGTAGGTCGATGACCGCGAACTGCGGGCGATGCACCGCTGCCAGGCCCAGGGCCGTGCGATGGTCGGGGGCGGTGATGACGGTGTAGCCGCGGTCGGCGAACTCCAGCTGCATCGACTCACGGAAGGCGTCGTCGTCGTCGACCACCAACAGCTTCTTCAGCACGTGCCCTCCGGGTTGGACCTCCCAGGTAACCTGTCAGACGCGCCGCCGGGCCTCCGGGAAACGCCAGCGGGCCTCGGTGCCCCCGCCTTCGCGGCGCACGTACGACAGCCCGCCGCCGGCGCCGTCGGCGACCGACTGCGCGACGAACACCCCGAGGCCTGTTCCGGTGGGCTTGGTGGTGAAGAAGGGAGCACCGACCTGGGTCGCGTCGTCGGGCAGGCCGACGCCCCGGTCGAGGACAGAGACCACCGCGTGGTCGTCTTCGCCACGGGCCACCAGCACGTCGAGGTCTTCGAAGCAGTCCACCTCCTCCTGGGCCTGTCGGGCGTTCTCCAGCAGGTTGATCAGCGCTTGCTGGAAGGCGACGCCGGGCAGCTCGACCTCGATGCCCGCCGAGTCGTCTTGCAGCGCCACCCCGATGGTCGCCCCTTTCTCCCACAGCCGCACCGCATCGCGCACCATGGCGACCACGGGGCGCACCTCCATGTCGGAGGCCGACGGGTCGCCCGCCCCGACCAGGAGCCGCTCGACGATGCCCGTGCACCGATCGAGCTGCTCGCGGATGACCTGGAGGTCACCGACCGTGTCGTCGTCGGTGTGGCGTCGACCCACCCGCCGCAGCCGCAGGCCGATGGTCGACAGGGGGGTGTTGAGCTCGTGGGCTGCGCCAGCGGCGAGGGTGCCCACGGAGCGCAGGCGGTCGGTGCGCTCAGTGCGCTCACGGGCCATCAGCAATTGCTCTCGCCGGCGCCGCAGGCTGCTGGCGACCCCGATGACGAACACCGCCACGCTGACGCTGGCGATGAGCTGCGCCAGGGCGTGCCCCAGCGGGTAGAGCACCTGCACGGGCAGGGGATGGGCGCTGTAGTCGAGGGGGTAGGCCCCCAGGAACAGCGACGCGTAGCAGACCAGGGAGAAGGTCGCGAGGCCGGTCGCATACCGGGGCGGCAGCATGATGCCCGACATCGCCACGTGCACCAGGTACAGGCTGGTGAAGGGGTTGTCGGTGCCGCCCCCGATGAAGAAGAACACCGTCAGCGAGGCGACGTCGGCAGCGAGATGCCCAAACACGGTGATGGCCTCGATGTGCTCGCGGTCGTCGTCGAGCACCCGATGGGCCCACGCGTTGGCCGCCACGAGGGCCACGACGACGGCGACCCACACACCGATGAGCTGGTAGCTGGCGAGGAGTGGGAAGACGAAGGCGAGGGTGATGATCTGCGCGAGGATGGCGACCCAGCGCAGGCGCACCAGCCACGACAGCCACAGGGTGCCCTCGTCGGAGGACTGGGGAACGATCGAGCGCACGGGAGAGGGGCTCATGGGGCTCCGAACACGTCGTCGAGGGACCGAGCTGCGGTGTGGACCAGCTGGTGGGCTTGCTCCAGCGTGAGGCTCAGCGGAGGGTTGAGGACGAGGGTGTTGCCCAGCGGGCGGGTGATGGCCCCGTGGGTGCGGGTGGCCATGGCCATTCGGTGCCCGGCCTGGAAGGCGGCGGTGGGCTCGGTGCTGTCGGGGTGCACCAGGTCGATGCCGACCATCACGCCGTGCTGTCGGATGCTCGACACCGCAGGGTGGGGGAGCACGCCCTCGGCGAGGGCGTCTGCGAGGGCGTCGCTGAGCTGCTCCACGTGGGCGAGCACCTCCCCCGTGGCGAACAGGTCGAGGTTGGCGAGGGCGGCCGCGCAGGCCAGGGGATTGCCCGTGAAGGTGTGGCCGTGGAAGAACTGGCGGTAGGCCTCGGGCTCGGCGAGGAAGCCTTCGTAGATCGCCTCGGTGGCCAGGGTGGCCGCGATGGGCAGGTAGCCACCGCCCAGGCCCTTCGCGAGGCAGAGGAAGTCGGGGGCGACGCTCACCTGCTCCATGGCGAACAGGGTGCCCAGGCGGCCGAAGCCCACGGCTACCTCGTCGGCCACCAGCAGCACCCCCTTGGCGCGAGCCGTCTCGAGGACGGGGCGCAGGTAGTCGACCGAGTGCATCTTCATGCCGGCGGCCCCCTGCACCAGCGGCTCGACGATGAGGGCGACCAGCTCGTCGCCGTGCTCTTCGAGGAGGGCCAGGGCACGCTGCAGGCAGGCGGCTTCTTCGTCGCCGCCGGGCTCGACGGGGGCGGGCAGGGCGACTCCGTCGAAGAGCAGGGGGCGGTAGACCTGATGGAACAGGTCGATGCTGCCGACGCTGACCGCGCCGAGGGTGTCGCCGTGGTAGGCGTCGCGCAGGCTGGCGAAGCGGGTGCGCTGGGTGTGGCCCTGCTGCTGCTGGAACTGGAAGGCCATCTTCAGGGCGACCTCGGTCGCCGTCGAGCCGTTGTCGGAGAAGAACACCCGGGTCAGCGGGGCGGGTGCGACCTCGGCCAGCCGCGCCGCGAGCTCGATTGCCGGGGGATGGGACAGCCCGAGCAGCGTGCTGTGGGCGAGGCGGTCGAGCTGGTCGCGCACGGCGGCGTCGAGGGCGGGATGCCCGTGGCCGTGCACATTGGTCCACAGCGATGACACCCCGTCTAGATAGCGACGGCCGTGCACGTCGATGAGCTCGTTGCCCTCACCGCGCTCGACGATGAGCGGCTCCGACGAGGTCCACCGGAGCTGGGGGGTGAACGGGTGCCACAGGTGGGCATGGTCGAGGCGAGCCAGGTCGTCGGGTGTCATGGCGCCGCGCCTATCGTGCCGCGACGGCGCCTGTCACTCGGCGGAGCCCTCGAGGGGCACGCGGAAGACCTCGTCGCGCTCGTCGCCGTTGGCCGACAGCAGCGCCAGCTCCGACACGTCGAACACCCAGTCGAGCTTCTGGTCGGACAGCCAGTGGATGACGCCGCCGAGGTTGTACTGGTCGAGCCGGTCGAGGGCGAGGGTGATGTGGGGCAGCCAGCGCTCGGGGCGGTAGTAGGCCGCTACGTCGTCGCCGAGCCCCGACACCGTCTTCCACAGCTCGCGGTGAAAGTCGTTGAGGCGGGGATTGCGCACCAGCGGCACATACAGCACCTGCTTGGTCTTGGTGAACATGCCGAGCCCGGCAGTGCGCACCCGCAGGGGCGGGTGGGTGGCGGCGAACGCCCGCAGCTTTTCTTCCAGCTCCTCGTTGGGGTAGGCCGACGCCATGTGCATCGAGAAGTGCGGGAACTCGGTGGTGAGGTGGGAGTGCACGCCAAAGCGCTCCTCCAATGCGAGCCACAGCTCTTCCACCTGGGTGGCGTGGGGCTCTGGCACGGTGGCGACGATGGCCTGCAAGCATCCTCCGAGCCGCGCGGTGTATTCGATTCGGCCCGCGGTGCCCATCGGCAGCGGGCGCGCCGACTTCAGTGCCGCAGCTCTTCCTGCACCCTTCCTTCGGTCTCGGGGACCTCGCTGAGGATGCGCTCCACGAGATCGCTCGCCTCGAGGCCCTCCGCCTCCGCCTCGAAGCTGCGGCCGACCCGGTGGCGCAGCGCGGGCACGGCCACGGCCCGCACGTCGCTGATGGCCACATGCTGCCGGCCCTCCAGCAGCGCCCGCACCCGCCCTCCGAGCACCAGGGTCTGGGCGCCGCGGGGGGAGGCCCCGTACCGCAGGTAGGCTTTGGCGGTCGGGGTGCTCTGGGGCAGCTCCGGATGGGTCGCGAGCACCAGGCGCATGGCGTAGCGGAGCACCTCGGGCACGATGGCGACCTCGCGCACGATGTGCCGCAGGCGGGTCAGCTCGTCGAAGGTGAGGATGGAGCTGGCCTGCTGGTGGGTGTTGCCGGTGGTGCGGTCCATCACCTCCACGAGCTCGTCGAGGGTGGGGAAGGGCACGCTGACCTTGAAGAAGAACCGGTCGAGCTGGGCCTCCGGCAGCGGGTAGGTGCCTTCCATCTCGAGAGGGTTCTGGGTAGCCATGACGAAGAAGGGCGCCGGCAGCGGCCGCCGGGTGCCCGACACGGTGACCTGCCGCTCCTGCATCGCCTCGAGGAGGGCGGACTGCGTCTTGGGGGTGGCGCGGTTGATCTCGTCGGCCAGCAGGATCTGGGTGAAGACCGGGCCTTCCTCGAAGCGCAGGGAGCGCCCGCCGCCCTCGTCTTCGTCGAGGATGCGGGTGCCGACGATGTCGGCGGGCATCAGGTCGGGGGTGAACTGGATGCGCTGGAAGGTCAGCCCGAGGCAGTCGGCGAGGGTGCGGACGAGCAGCGTCTTGCCCAGCCCCGGCACGCCCTCGAGGAGCACGTGCCCGTCGGCGACGAGGCAGGTGATGACCCCGTCGATGACGTCGCGCTGGCCGACCATCACCCGGCCGATCTCGGCACGCAGGCGCTCGATGTGGTCGCGGAAGAAGGCGAGGTCGTCGGTCATGGGGCCTCCGGTCGGTGCGGGCCGGTGGGGGTGGTACCAGGGGGGAGGCGCGAGGTCGAGAGCGCCCTCACTCGAAGTAGCCCTTCACCGCGTCGCGGTAGGCAGGGGGGATCCGCTCGGCCTCGATGGCCTCGGTGGCGGCGTCTCGGTACTCGGCGGGTAGCTCCAGGGTGGGCCGCTCCGCCGTCTCGTCGCTGTCGGTGAGGCGCGTGACCAGGGTGTCGATGCGCCCGCTCTCGTCGAGCTCGCCCTCGGCGGTGGCCAGCAGGGCCTGGGCGTCGTCGACGCGGATGGGTGCGTAGAACTTCTCGAAGTCGTCGATGTGCTCGGCCTCGGCGCCCTGGGCCTGGGCCTGGGCCTCGGCGCTCGCGCCGTCCTGGAACTCGTTGCTGGCGTCGAACTCGCCCTCGTCTTCCCAGGTGTGGCCGTCGCCCGCTCCCTGGCCGGCTCCCTGCCCCTGGCCGACGCCGACCTGCTGGCCCTGGCCTTCCTCCCCCCCTTCGCCCTCGCCCCCTCCGGCGCCCTGCCCCTCCTCCCCCATACGCTCCTGAGCGCCCTCGATGGCGCCCTGCATCTGCTGGGCCTGTGCGAGGCGCTCCTGGTCACGCTGCAGGCGCTCGGCGAGGTCGCGCTGCTGCTGCAGGGCCTGGCGGAGGGCCTCGGTGTCGACGGATCCCGTGCCCTCGCCTGCCTGGGGCTCACCCTGCTGGGACCCCGCCTGTGCCGCGTCGCCCTGCTGCCCGTCGGCGCCGGCCTGGGCCTGCTGCTGCACCTGCTGACCCAGCTGCTCCATGGCCTCGCCGGCCTGCTGCATGCCCGGCTCCGAGGACCGCTGCAGCGCCTCCCCAGCCTGCTGCAGCGCCTCCGCCGCCTCCCGCTGCTCCTCGGGCGTGGCCTGCGACAGGGCCTCGGACAGGTCGGCAGCCTCCTGTGCGGCCCGCTCGAGGTCGCCCTGGGACAGCGCCTCGCTGAGGCCCTCGGTAGCTTGGGCATCGAGCTCTCGGGCTGCTTCCTCGAGCTCCTCCAGCACGTTGTCGGAGCCCGACAGCTCCTCCTGGAACTGCTGCAGCTGCTGCTCCAGGGTCTGGAGCCGCTCGACCGCCTCCTCCGGGCTCAGGGTCTCGCCCTGCAGGTCGCTGGCGAGGTCGGCGACGTCGCGCTGCAGCTCCTCGGGAAGCTGCGCACCCTCCTCGCGCTCCTCGAGCTCGGCCATCCTCTCGGCCAGTCGCTCGCCCTCGGCCGCTGCGGCCGAGGGCTCGCTGCTCCCGGTGGCCGCCCGCAGCCACGGCGCCAGCAGCGGAGGCGACAGCAGGGCCAGGGCCACGACGGCCGCCCAGGTGGGCGGGGCCCATCGGGTGGCCGGGGGCGGGCGCAGCGGCAGGTCGGCGGCGACCTCTCCGGCCCGCGCCCCCAGGGTGTCGACCACCGCGCCCAGGCCGGGGGAGACCGACCCCGCCTGCAGCTGGTGCATGGCGGTGACGACTGCCTCCTCGGTGCCCAGACACCGGTCGACGAGCAGGGCCAGCTCGCGCTCGCTCAGCCCGCCGCGCATCCACGCCAGACCCGCACCGAGCCCCGCGGCCAGGGCGGGGATCGCCGCCGCCAGGATCGCGGCCTGCCACGGGGAAAGCCAGCCGAGCCACCGGGCGAGGAGCACCCCTGCCGACAGCCCCAGGCCCGCCCACAGCCCGCGGGCTGCGCCACGCACGGCCCTTCGCTGGGCCAAGCGCCGTGCGGCGGCCTTCAGCAGGCGATCCATGGGGGGAGGGCGGGGGGACATGGTGGCTCCTGGACTACCCGCTGAACGTGCTCGGTGGCCTTGACTTGCACCCAGGGGACGGACATGCTGCCCGACCGGAGGCGAGCCATGACGAAGTGGGAATACGACGCCTACACCGTAGCCTGGAGCAGCGGTTCGCCCACGGCGCACATCAAGGCGGAGCTGAACCGCCGCGGCGCCGAGGGGTGGGAGCTTGTGGGCATGACCCGCGACGAGTCGGCCGACGACAACGACGAAGAGGTGGTGCTCTTCGTGTTCAAGCGGGCCAAGTAGCCTGGCGATGGGCGCCCATCCGGTCTCCCTCGGCGATGGGACGCTCAGTCTCGTCGACGTCGTGCGCGTGGCGCGCGAGGGGGTCACGCCCGCCCTCGGGATCGCGGCGCGGGAGCGCATGGAGCGCAGCCACGACTGGGTCGCGGCCGCGGCCGCCGGCGAGCTGCACGACGCCGAGGGCGGTGAGCTGCAGGTCTACGGGGTGAACACCGGCTACGGCTCCCTGGCTCGGGTGCGCATCGGGCCCGAGCGGATCCGCGAGCTGTCGTGGAACCTGATCCGGTCCCATGCGGCCGGGGTCGGCCCGCGGGTCGACGACGACGCGGTGCGGGCGATGATGCTGCTGCGGGCCAATGCGCTGGCCCGGGGGGCCTCGGGCTGCCGGCCGGCGCTGGTCGACACGCTGTGTCGGATGCTGGCGGCGGGCGTGGTCCCCCATGTGCCGAGCCGCGGGTCGTGCGGTTCGTCGGGCGACCTGGCGCCCCTGGCCCACCTTGGGCTGGTGGTGTTTCGCGGGCCTGACCCGCAGGAGAGCGTCGGGGTGGCTTGGGTAGGCGGGGAGCAGATGAGCGCCCGTGCTGCCATGGAGCAGGCCGGCATCGAGCAGCTGGTGCCGGGTCCCAAAGAGGGGCTGGCCATGACGAACGGCGCGCAGCTGTCGTGCGCCATCGCCGCACTGATGCTCGCCGACGCCGAGCGGCTGGTGAAGGCGGCGGAGATCGCGGCGGCCGCGAGCTGGGAGGCCCTGCGAGGCGTCACCCGGGCCCTTCACCCCGAGGTGCACAAGCTCCGCCCGTTCCCGGGCGCCATCGCGGTGGCGGCGGATCTCACCCGGCTGATGGCCGACAGCGAGCTCACCGACTCGGTGCCGGGCAAGGTGCAAGACGCCTACTCGCTGCGGTGCAGCCCCCAGGTGCTGGGTGCCTGCCGCGACGCGCTCACCTACGCCGGGCGGCAGGTGAGCATCGAGCTCAACGCGGTCACCGACAACCCGATCATCCTCATCGACGACCCCAGCGACAACAAGGCGTTCTCGGCCGGCATGTTCCATGGGGAGCCTGTGGGCTTCGCGGCCGACCACGCCAAGCTGGCGCTCATCGAGCTGTCGGCCCTGTCGGAGCGGCGTACCTACCGGCTGACGACAGGCAGCCTGTCGAGTCGGCTGCCCGCGGGGCTGGCCACCGAGAGCATGGGGCTGGGGCGGATGATGCCCCAGGCGGCTGCAGCAGCGCTCGTCGCGGCCAACCGCCAGATGGCGGTGCCGGCCAGTGCCGACACGCTGCCCACCTGCGAAGACCAGGAAGACCACGTGGCGATGTCGACCACCGCCGCCCGCCGGGCCGCCGATGTGCTGCGCAATGCCCAGCAGGTGGTGGCCATCGAGCTGCTCTGTGCGGCGACGGGCCTGTGGTGCCGCCTCGACGAGGGCGCGGTGACCCTGGGGCAGGGCACGCGCGCGGCGCTGGCGACCCTGGAGGGAGCCCTCGGCGGTCGGGGCACCGGGGTGCCCTCCGACGACATCGCGCGGCTGTGCGAGGTGGTCCGCGACGGCTCGCTGGTCGAGGCGGTGGAGGCAGCGATCGGCCCGCTGACGGCGGTGCACGATGGCTGAGGTGGTGCTCGATGGCCGGCAGCTGTCGCCGGAGCAGGTCGCGGCAGTCGCCCGGGGAGCCCGCGTGCGGCTCGCGTCGGAGGCGGCCCGCCGGATGGAAGCGTCGGCGCGCTCCTGGGCCGACCGTGGCGACCCGCACTTGCTGCGGTCCAAGTGGCAGTGGCTGATCGGTGGCGAGGCGCCTGCGGCCCGTGAGGAGCTCGTGCAGCGCTTCCTCATCGACCACTGCGCGGGCGTGGGCGATCCCCTCGCGGCCTCCGAGGTGCGCGCGCTCATCGTGTGCCGCGCCAACGTGCTCGCGGTGGGGCACAGCGGGGTCCGCCCCCAGGTCGTCGAGCGGCTGCTGAGGCTGCTCAACGACGACGTGCTGCCCTACGTGCCCTCCATCGGCTCGGTGGGCGCTGCCGGCTCGGCGGCCCTGGCCCACGTGGCCCGGGTGGCGCTGGGGCATGGCGGTCGCACGCTGTCTGACGCCGAGCCGCTGCCCTTCCTCGACGTCAACGAGAACGAGGCGCTGTCGTTGATCAACGGGTCGACGCTCACCACCGCTCTCGGCGCCCTGGCGGTGGAGCGTGCCGAGCGCCTGCTCGCGTCGGCACAGGCTGCCTGTGCCCTGTCGATGGAGGTCGTGCGTGCCGACCGCCGCTGCCTCGACCCCCGCGCCGCGGCGGTGCGGGGCCATCCCGGGGGCGTAGCGGTCGCCAAGACCCTGTCCGACTACACCCTCGGGTCGCAGCTGGTGCGCGTCGGCAACCGGCCCGACGCCTTCTGCATCCGGTGCGCGCCCACGGTGCTGGGGGCAGCGGTCGACGCGCTGGCCTTCGTGCGGCAGACGGTGCAGCGCGAGCTCAACGGGGCGGGCGACAACCCGCTGGTGTTCGACGACGGCTACGTCGAGGCGGGGCACTTCCACGGCGCGCCCGTGGCCATGGCGATGGACACGCTGAAGGTGGCCCTCGTCCAGGTGGCGAGCATCGCGGAACGGCGGGTCTTCCGGCTCACCTACGGCCAGCTGTCGGGGCTGCCGAGCTTCCTGGTGCCGGGCACCGGCGCCAACAGTGGGCTGATGCTGGCGCAGTACACCGCCGCGTCGCTGGTGGCCGAGGCGCGCGGCCGAGCCGTCCCGGGGTCCACCGACTCCATCCCCACGGTGCAACATCACGAAGACCACGTGAGCATGGGCCCCGTGGCTGCTCGCACCGCCCTCGACGTGGTGGAGCTGGTGAGCGATGTCGTGGCCATCGAGCTGTTGGCCGCTGCTCAGGGCCTCGAGTTCCGGATGGCCGGCGAGGCCGAGGTCGATGGGGCCCTGGTGGCCCGTGAGCCGATGCGCCCCGGTCCCGGCACGCAGGCGGTGCATGCGGAGGTGCGGCGGCACGTGGCGCGCTGGCACGACGACCGGGTGCTGCACACCGACCTCGACGCCCTCGGCTCCGCCGTGCGCTCGGGGTGCTTCGCCGGCCTGCGCTGATGCCGCTGCTGCCGCCGGAGCTGCTGCAGCGCCTGTCGGCTCTGACGCTCCGGTCGCGCAAGCGGGGGCACGGGGTACGAGGCGGCGAGCGTCGGTCGACGCGGCGAGGGCAGTCCCAGGAATTCGCCGACCACCGGCCCTATGTGCCGGGTGACGACCTGCGGTTCCTCGACTGGCACCTGTACGGCCGCCTTGACCAGCTGTGGGTCAAGCTGTTCGAGGAGGAAGACGACCGGGTGGTGGTGGCCGCCCTCGACACCTCCGACTCGATGCGGGGCGACAAGCTCGACTACGCGCGGCAAGTCGCCGCGGCGCTGGCATGGGTCGCCCTGGGCCACGGCGACCGGGTGAGCATCGCGGCATGGTCCGACCAGCTGGCGTCCTACGCTCCCCCACGGCGGGGGCGAGGGAGTGCCCACGGCGTGTTCCGCACCCTGGAGGGCCTGCAGACCGACGGCATCACCGATCTGGCGAAGGGCCTCGCCGCGACGCCGAGGCAGCGGGGGAGTGCGGTGGTGCTGCTGTTCACCGACATGCTGATGCCGGCGGGGCCCGACGCGGTGCTGCGGCAGCTGCGGGCGCGGGGCTACGAGGTGCATGCCTTTCACGTGCTCGCCCCCGTCGACGTGCGGCCGAACCTGTCGGGCGACGTGGTGCTGGTCGACGGCGAGACGGGCGACGAGCTGCCGGTCTCGGTCGACGAGCACACCCTCGACACCTACGAGGCCACCGTGCACGCCTGGGCCGAAGACATGGCCCTCACCTGCCGCCGGTTGGGGGTGGGCTACACCCGGGTCCTCACCTCGATGCCCGTCGAGGAGCTGGTGCTGGGTGAGCTGCGCCGGCAGGGGCTCGTCGGCCGCTGAGGCGCGGCCGTCAGGAGGCTGCGGCGTGGGGGGACGTGGGGTCGCTCCCTGCCGACGCGGGGGCGTTCTGCCAGGCGATGAGCCGCGGCGATGAGCCTTCGGACAGCGCAGGGCGCTGGGGACTCGCGCCGACGTCGAGCTCCAGCGGCACGGTGATCAGGAACACAGAGCCCTCGCCGAAGCGGGAGTGCACCTCGATGGTGCCGCCCATCAGGTGCACCAGATGCCGCGTCAAAGACAGGCCGAGCCCGGTGCCCCCGTAGCGTCGCGTGGTGGAGGCATCGGCCTGGCCGAACTCCTCGAACACGCGCTGCAGCTGCTCTGTCTTCATGCCCACACCGGTGTCTTGGACCTCGAAGCGCAGCTGGTCGTCGCCGATGGGGCGGACGCGCACCCAGATCTCACCGTGCTCGGTGAACTTCGCGGCGTTGGAGAGCAGGTTGAGCAGGCACTGACGCAGCTTGGTGAGGTCGCCGTGCATGCGGGTGATGTCGACTCCGACCGCGCTTCGCACGACGACGTCGCCCCCCGACAGCAGGGGGGCGACGGCCGCGACGGCCTCCTCCACCACCGCGCGCACGTCGATGGGCTCGCAGAACAGCTCCATTCGACCGGCCTCGACCTTCGACAGGTCGAGGATGTTGCTGATGAGCGACAGCAGGTGGCGGCTGGCCTGGCGAATGCGTCGCAGGTCGCCCCGAACCTCGTCGCGCTCCATGTCGTCGAGGTCGTCGTCGAGCATGTCGGCGTAGCCGACGATGGCGTTGAGCGGCGTGCGGAGCTCGTGGCTCATGTTGGCCAGGAAGCGGGACTTGGCCCGCGACTCTTCCACGGCGGCCTCGCCGGCCTCCTCGGCGGCGCGCCAGGCCTCGGTGACCGCCTGCATCTGATGGCCTACGCGATCCGCCATCATCGCGAGGGCGTGGTGGAGGACCATGGCCTCGTCGCGCCGGTAGCCGCCCACGGTGTCGGCCGACCGCGCCAGCTCTTCGAGGTCGATGGTGCCGTCTCGGATGCCCTGCGCGGCCTTCGTGAGGGGCCCCAGAGGGCGCACCAGCCAGGAGGCGAGGCCCAGACTCATCAGGAAGGCGAGGCCGTACATCACCAGCACGAGAGCCCACACGGTCGTGCGGTTGTCGGCGCGAAGCGCCTCCAGCTCGGTGAGCGAGAACGCGGCCACCAGCTGGCCGCGGCTGCCCGCGCGACCCGCGACCGGCGCGACCACCCGCAGCGTGTCCGCGGTCATGGAGGCCGTGGAGACCCTCACCGGCTGTGGCGGGTCCACGACGACGGGCGGGTCGCCCCAGGTCGCCAGCCGTCGGCCATCGTCGGAGAACACCGTGGCCCACTGGGCGCCGGAGGGCCCCTCCAGCAGGGCGAGCCGCTCTGCGATGAGCTCCTCGTCGCCGAAGTCGAGGCCCGGAGCGGAAGCGGCCGCCGTGATCTCGGCGAGGTTGCGCACCCGCTGAGTCTCCACGTGCAGCGACAGCTCGTCGAAGCGGGCCTGGAGCAGGCCGGTCATGCCGGTGGCGAGCAGACCGAACAGCAGGGTGATGCCGAGGACGGTGCGCGTGCCGAGGGACAGGTCGGCGCGGCCCATCAGGGGACCTCTCGGGCCATGGCCAACAGCTCGCCGGACAGGCGGGCTCCCTGGTCATCGGCTGTGCTGCGGTGCCAGACCAGCTGCAGGCGTCCCTCCTCCGCCTGAACGGCGAGAGTGGCTCCGTGCCCCACATGGTCGGGGTCGAGGCTCACCAGGAGCACGTCGCGCTCGCCGCAGAAGGCTC
>Ga0070727_10004062_pt1 | contig 12696 bp, 13 predicted proteins | sample tdAd472_FD_66722 | JGI IMG/M metagenome (GOLD analysis project Ga0070727, IMG submission 66722) | Marine sediment microbial communities from the Atlantic coast under amendment with organic carbon and nitrate - tdAd47.2 | ecosystem: Environmental > Aquatic > Marine > Coastal > Sediment | place... | reverse complement strand
TACGACATGGACCGGGAGCTTCTGCAGTGGGCCTATCGAACCTACTACGCGTCGGTGAGCCAGATTGACCGCGAAGTCGGCAAGATTCTGGATGCGCTCGAAGAGACCGGGCGTGCGGACGAGACGATTGTGGTCTTCTCGACCGACCACGGCGACCAGATGCTCGAACACGGGCTGATGGGGAAGAACTGCTTCTTTGAGGCTTCGGTGAAGATCCCGTTCTTGATCAGTTGGCCCGGACGGGTGAAGCCGGGCAAGTACGAGGAGTTGGTGGAAACGACGGATCTGCTGCCTACGCTCTTTGAGTTGTGCGGCATCAAGGAGCCGGCGGCCTGCCAAGGGCGCAGTCTGGCCGGGCTGATCAGTGGGGAAGGCGGCTACGAGCCCCGGGACGCCGTGTTCTCAGAGAACGTGGTCCCTGAGGTCATCACCGGCGGCTCACGGGAATTCTATTTCGAGAAAGGGAAAGGCATCAAGGGCGTGCGGCATCCGGAAGCGAAGATGATCCGGACCGAGCGATGGAAGATGAACTTCTACGGGGGAGGCGAAGGCGAACTGTACGACCTGGAGAACGATCCGGGAGAGAAGCGCAATCTGTATCCCGATCCGGCGCATGCCAAGACGGTGAACGAGCTCAAGGACCGGCTGTTGCGCTGGCTGATGACGGCGGATGAGACGGACCAGATTGCGCCGCGTTGGCTTGTCGGTTAGTCGACTAGTCGATCGGCTCTTCGGGGATTCGCGGGCTGGGCAGGCCGATGTGGATGTGGGGCCCGGTGGCTTGGCCGGGAACGGCGCTGCGAAAGGCGATGTAGGGAATTCCCCAGCTTTCGAGCACCTCGATCAGGAAGAAGCCTTCGAGGTCATCGGGATGTAAGGCGACGTCGATGCGTCCGGCGTGATCGAAGCCCATCGAGCGGTGGAGCGGCGTGTCCCCCTCGGCGCTGATGGGCAGGATGTCGCCGAACTCTTCAAAGTAGAGCGCTTCAATGACGTCCATGTCGTCCCACCAGACGCCGCCGGTCCCGTCCGAGGCGAAGGCGAGTTCTTCCTCCTCGAGCTCCTCCAGGCGCTCCTCGGCGGAGACCATGGAGGCCAGTTGACGGACGAGGCGGGCCCGGGTGTCGACGAGGTCGCGCATCTCAACGGCCGAGTCGGCGCGCTGCTTGGCCGGCTCGAGGTCCCGGGGAGGGACGGCCCCGGCGTCGACGAGGGCTTGGACGCGGCGCAGTTCGGCGCGGGCGAGGTCGACGAGCTTGGCGGCGGCTTGGACAAGTTCGGGAACTTCGGCGAGCGTGAGGTCGCGTTTGGCGCTGAGTTCACGGAGGCGCTTCTCGAGCTTGCGGCGCTCGGCGTCGTCTTGGGCGCGGCTGAGGGCGGCGCGCGGGAGGGCCCCGGCTTCCACCAGCGCACGGGTGCGCTCAAGCTCGGCGGCCGGCGGCTCTTGCGCGACCGCAGGGAGGCCAGCGGCGAGCATGCAGGCCGCCAAGACGCCCGACAAACAGAATGCGCGGATGGGGATTTGCACTGCTACGATACTCAGATAGACGTTACGCGGGCCTCGAATGGCGCCGCGAGGGACTATTTTCTCACTGATGCAGGACTGGCAAGTGGCCGCAGAGGCCGCCCTCTCGCGAAAAGCGGAAGACGTGGTGATGCTCGACATCGGCGCGATCAGCAGTTTTACCGACCATTTCGTGATCTGCAACGGGACGAATGCTCGGCAGACGCAGGCGATTGCGGACGCGGTGGAAGATGCGCTGCGCGAAGCCGGACTACGGCCCCTGGGTATTGAGGGAGCGCAGAAGGGCGAGTGGGTCCTGATGGATTACGGCGATTTTATCGTCCACATCTTCTCGCCGGAGAAGCGTGCGTTTTTCGACCTGGAGCGGCTGTGGAAGACGGCCCCAAGGTTGGAAGTGCCGGAAGCGGCCGCCTCGGCCTCTTGAGGGCGGCGGCGTGAAGATCCGTCTGTTTTACATCGGGAAGGCGCGCAGCCGTCCGCTGAATCAGGCGGCGGAGGAGTACGCCAAGCGGACGACGCGATTCTGCCGCTTCGAGATGCGCGAGATCAAGAGCGAGCGCGACGTACCGAAGGATTCAAAAGCGCTGAGGATTGTGCTGGACCCGCGGGGGAAGCAGGTTTCTTCAGAGACGCTCGCAGAGTGGATCGAGAAGGCCGGGCGGGACGTGGATTTCTTTATCGGCGGGGCGGACGGGTGGTCGGACGAGTTTCGCGGGTCGACGGATCGGTTGCTGTCGATGTCGGAGATGACGATGCCGCATGAGTTGGCTCGGGTGCTGTTGACGGAGCAGATTTACCGGGCGTTCACGATCATGCGGGGACATCCGTATCCGCGGTGAAGGGCAGACGCCTCACAGGCTCCCGTGCCGCTTGGAGTCGACCGGTTGAGCATTCGCTCCAGGACGAAGACACCGTAGCCGGGCTCTGCACCAACCTTGCGCGGGTCGCCCGATGTCGCCACACTATCCGTCGGAGTCGAATCTTCATGACCCGCCGTAGCCTGCTCGCCGCAGCGCTGCCTGTGGCCGCCCGGGCTCAGCAGCGCCCGCCGAACTTTCTTGTGATCATGGCGGACGATCACGGTTGGGACGATTTGGGGTGCTACGGACATCCGGTCGTACAAACGCCGAACTTGGACCGTCTGGCCACAGAGGGCGTGCGGTTCACGCACTGCTACACGACCGCGCCGCTGTGCAGTCCCGGCCGAGGCGCCGTGATGACCGGCCTCTATCCACACGTCTCCGGCGTCACCCGTCTGGTGCAAGGGGAAGAAGCCGCGAAGCTCTCGATGCGCCGCGAGTTGTGGACGTTCGCGCGCGGCCTGCAAGCTCTTGGCTACGAGACCGCGGCGGCGCGCAAGTGGCACCTCTCGACGGCGGGCGCGACGGCGCACGGATTCGATCATGAGTTTCCCGATCGCGGCTCCTATCTGCAGCAATCGGTCGAGTTTCTGGAGGCGTCGCGCGACCGGCCGTTCTGCCTCTACTTCTGCCCCACTCACACGCACCGGCCCTATCGCGCTCACGACGCACATCCTTACGGGCCGGAGGAAGCGGCCCTGAGCCTACCGCCCTACTTGAAGGACACGCCGCAGGTCCGAGAGCACTACGCACGCTATCTCTCTGAGACGAGCGCGATGGATGCTGAGGTGGGCCGGCTGCTCGATGCGCTGGAGAGCAGCGGCGAGATCGACCGTACGGTCGTACTGTTCTTGACCGATCACGGTCCGTCGATGCACCGCGCCAAGTTTTCTCTTTACGACTGGGGAACGCACTCGAGCTTGATCGCACGGGGCCCCGGCATCTCGGGGAGCGGCCGGGTCGATACGGGTCTGGCTTCTACGATCGACGTTTCGCCCACGCTGATGACGCTCGCGGGCGGCGCGGCGCCCGAGGATCTGCAAGGCGTCGACCTAGCCTCCCGATTGGCCGACCGTCCGTCCTCGCCGCGACGCTACGTCTTCTCCGAGCACCACGAGCGCAACCACCTGACCGCAATACGTGGCGAGCGCTTCAAGCTGATCCGCAATCACACGCGCGAGAATCCGCTGATTTGGCGGCAAGTGATTCGCAACTGGGGCGGGATGGATGAGGACGTGTTGCGGACGCCGTACCCGCTTCCGCGTCCGCCGGAAGAACTCTACGACCTGGCCGCCGATCCGCTAGAGACGCGTAACCTGGCGGCCGACCCGGCGTACGCGGCGCAGCGAGCAGAGCTCGGACGCATGCTGGACGCTTGGAGTGCCGTTCCAGCCCGGTGATCTCGGACTCTCAATCCTGTGCGTCGGGCGTGCCGCTCAACACCGCGATAACGTTGGTCCAACACTCCAGGCGCTAAGGGAGTCTGTCGGATAGCGCGCCTGGGTCTCCGCTTCTGTCAGAGGTGCGTTCCCAACTTTCCTCTCCCAAACCTGAACCGGTCTCGATTAGGCCACAAACGCTCCAGGCACGTTTAGCTGGCGAGCAAAGCAGACGATTCTGTCCTCAAGACTCACAACGTCATTCGTTACCAACCGGATCCGCTCGATCAACGTTTCCGGGGATACATCGAGCTGCTCTGTGAAGCGTGTTTCACTGTCCTCAATACTGGATCCAAGAACTCGTCCCAATTCGATCGCAACAGATGCGGCCACCAGAGCGCCCATGGCGGAGCTCGTCACATCGACGCAGAATTGCGGCCAGCGTTCAGGTTGAATTTCCACAACCTCCGGCCCGCGCGTACCCCAAACGCGCGCGAATACTTCGCTCCTGCGTTCTCTAAATAGCAAATACGGCCGGCTATCTATGCCGTACGTCGCACGTGCCGGGCTACCCTGGCTGCCATCGTCCTCAATCGCTTGAATGTCGAAATCTTCGTCTGTACCTAGAATCGTCCCCATCGTCCGGGACGCCGCTGTCGCAATCTCGGCTGGGGCGATGAACTCGACACTGGCTCCGACCCAGAGCTGACAAGGCATCGCTCTACTCTACAAGTTCTCCCGTGGAAGAATCGGGAAGTCCATGACAGGCCTGGGGCGGAGGAGGACAGTTGTCCAATTTGGTTTCAATAGCGGTAGATGCGGCCTAGCCAATAGCGGGACGGACTAGACCGCTCTACATGGGGTCGTCCCTCATCGGCTCATCGAGCACATGGCCCCGCATACGTGGAAGTTAATCGGGAGTCCGGACCTCTCATTTCTTGTTCGCGGCGGAAGGTCGCGATAGGATTAGCGGGCCGGGGAGAAGACCTTGCGGCCCTGCAGGAAAGCCTCGGCAACGACTAGCGGAAGAGACCAGCAGATCCAAGCCGAGGCCGCGAGTTGCTCGGGGAGCGTGCCGACCTCAGCCGCCTGTAGCCCGGTGAACATCATCCGGAAGAAGACGAATCCGAAGGTGACCACGTAGCTGCGGATCATCCATTCCTTATGCTGCTCGATCAGCCTTCGGCGGATCGCCGCATAGGCCATGCCGGTGGTGATGAGCCACGCGGTGGCGAGGCCGGACAAACCGAGACCAAAAACCCATCCGCCGTTCGTGTTGGCGGCTAGGAAGTATGCCGCGCCCGAGCTGACGACAATCGCGGCCATATAGACCTTGCCCAGCAGGCGGTGTCGCGGCATGTGCTTACGGGCGAGACCGATCCAGAGTTGATAGGGGCCGATGAGCAAGGCGATGATGCCGGTGGAGATGTGCACCAGCAACACTCCACCGTAGGGCGCGTAACGGTCGAGGTCCCCGCCGGAGGGCGAGAAGTAGGGGAGCGCCGCGACTGCTATGAAGATGAGGCCGATGACCAGCGCTGATCCGATCAAGAGAACCGCGGAGCGCCCCGGTCCGGAGGCAGTTGTCCTGCTCAATGTTGCCGTCGTCATACTTCTACTCCCAACTACAATTGCGGCCCTCTGCCTTTGCAGATGTAGGTTAGTCGAACCGCGGGGGCTGGTGCAATGAGCGTGGCGGCCACTCATCGGGATGGCCACCGTCATCGGCGACATGAGATTGTGGGGTCATCGAAGTACCCGGCATGCCCCTTCGGATCGGTCTCTATACGAGTGCGGCCTTTGCCGCTGGACATCACCAACGCCTGGGCAACCTCGCGCGTTCGCTGCTGCAACTGCGGGGAGACCTCGAGGTCGACGTGATCCAGCCGGAGATCTATGGAGGGCTCTCTTTCGAACCCGCGGGCGGGCTGCCCGGTTGCCGGATGGTCGAGCTGCCTTGTCCGGTCCAGGTAGAGCTGGCGCCAGGGGAACTCCTCCCCTTAGAGCACGAGCGGCAACACTGGCGTGAAAGAGAGGATATCCGCGAGGCGCGACGACGAGTGCTGGACGAAGCAATCGCGGCGCGGCCGATCGACTTGCTCTATCTGGAGAATTATCCGTTCTTGGCCGCCATACCGGCCCTGGAGATCGAGCATCTCATTTCTCGAATGCGCGAGCGGCGCCCCCAAGCTCCGGTGGTCGTTTCGGCGCGCGACATCTTATTTAGCCGTCGCGTGGACGTATTGCAGGCCGACGTGCGGCGACGGGTGGAGGAGTTCGTACGGCGCCGCGTGGCCAAGATCCTCATTCACAGCGACCCGAATCTGATTCGCCTCGAAGAGTCCTACGGAGACACGTCGGGCCTAGAAGCACCGATGAGTTATACGGGAATTGTGGTTCCTGAGGTCTCGAGCCCGATGCCAAAGCGAGGCCCGCACGTGGTGTGCAGCCAGGGTGGAGAACGACGTTGGCGGCATCCGATGATTCCGTTTCTTCAAGCCTGGGAGTCCCTGTGCCGAAGCGGCCGTCTGCCGAGGGACGCGCGAGGCTACGTCTTCCTCGGCTTTGAACATCCCGGCGAAGATTTGCGGCGTGTGGTTGACGAGTATCGGAGTCTCTTCGAGGCGGAAGACGCGGGCGTCCAGCTAGGCGAGTGGGACGGCTACGCGGACTTGGCGTCCTCGGCGACGTGCTCCGTCTCGCAGTGCGGGTACAACACGGCGTACGAACTACTTTCGTGGGGGACGCCTGCGATCTTCTGTCCGCGATCACACGACGGGCCGACGGAAGGACAGATCGGCGAACAGCCGCTGCGGACGGCCAAGTTGGCGGAGAGGGGGTGGGCCAGCGTAGCTGAGACGCCGGAGCAGATCGCGGAAGAGATTGCGCGACGTTTCGAGCAGCCAGCGGCCCCTCGTCCGTCGCTCGACTTCAGCGGCGCCGAGACGACCGCCCGGATCCTGGTGGAGACGGCGGAAGCGGCCCGCTAGAGGGGCCCTCGCACAGCCCAGGGAGGCCGGCTCCTGGGATTCGATTTTGGGGCTCTTCCCCAGTCCGTCCCATGTCGCTACAATCTCACCGTGGCTCTCACAGTTAACCTCCACTCCAGACGCAAGATCCTGAAGACGGCAGCGGCTCCGTTGTTCGTCTCCGCTGCGACGCTCGGCCTCAATGGGGCGACGCCGCCGAGCGACCGGATCAATCTCGCGGGGCTGGGAATCGGCGGACGCGGGGAGCGTGATCTCAACGCATTTCTTTCGAACCCGGACGTGCAGTTCCGCGCCATCTGCGACGTGCGCAATGAGCGGCGCGAAGAGATCAAGGCGAAGGCGGACAAGCATCACGGCAACAACGATTGCGCGATGTACTCGGACCAGTACGAGTTGTGGGCGCGCAAGGACATCGATGCGGTGCTGATCGCGACTGGGGACCGCTGGCACACGCTGTTGTCGATCGGCACGGCGCGCTCGGGCAAGGACGTCTACTGCGAGAAGCCTTGCTCGATGACGATCCAAGAGAGCCGAATGCTGGCCGATTCATTCCAGCGGCTAGGACGCGTCTACCAAGCCGGAACGCAGCGGCGGAACGGAGCGAACTTCGACTACGCCTACCGGATGCTTCAAGAAGGCAAGCTCGGGAAGGTCCACACCCTGCACGCCAATGTGGGACCGGGCGACCGCTGGCCGCCGCGCACCTCGCACGACTGGTTGCCGGAAGAACCGCTGCCCCCCAAGCAACTGGTCGACTGGGATCGCTGGCTGGGACCTTGTCCTTGGCGGCCGTACAACTCGCGCTACGTGAAGCGCTATTGGCGCGGCTACTACGATTTCCACGGCGGCGGCATTCTGGAATGGGGCTCGCACACGGTAGATCTCTGCCAGTGGGCCGGCGGCTTCGACGAGACCGCTCCGGTCGAGTACGAGCCCGTGGAGGAACCCGGCCTGGTGACGCCGTACGCGATCCATTGCCGATACGCCGACGGCACGAAGCTCATCATGCGCGATACGGGCTGGGGCGACAGCGGAGCTTGCGCGACGCGCTGGGAGGGCGACGAAGGTTGGGTGGAGACCGGCGACGGCGGAAACATCGACACATCGGACAACTTGGCGGCGGACCGCGGCCCGGTCGAGGACTCGCGCAAGGCGACAAGGAATCACGTCCGCGATTTTCTGGACTGCGTGAAGTCGCGCAATCAGCCGCGGGCGAACGCGCTTTCGGCGGCGCAGACCCACGTCGCCTGCCACGCGGCCTACATCGCGTTTCAGCTCGGCCGTCCGTTGCGCTTCGATCCGGCTCGTGACGAGTTTATCGGCGACGAGGAAGCGAACCGCATGCGCTCGCGTGCGATGCGCGAACCCTGGAGGCTAGTCTGATGGCGCGCGTAACTATGTTGGCCCTGCTGGCCGCCTCGCTTTGTTTCGCCCAGGGCCAAAAGGATCTGGATGAGGCGAATACGCCGCATCGCTCGGCGGCAATCTGGAAGATGTCGACGGGCGAGTTGAACACGGTCGTCGCCGATCCGGAGGCAGGCGACTTCGAGAAGGCCAAGGCTTGTCAGCGGCTGGGCGTGGTAGGCGACGCGAGTTCCGTGCCGGGCGTCGCGGCGCTGTTGAGCAACCGCACGTTGAGCCACTATGCGCGGACGGCGCTCGAGACGATTCCCGGGCCGGCGGCGGACACGGCACTGCGGGAAGCGCTGGCGCGGCTCGATGGGGACCTGCTCGTAGGCGTGGTCAACTCGATCGGGCGGCGAAAAGATCCGCTGGCGTTGGATGCGCTGGCAAAGCTTCGGCGGAGCGACGATGCGGAGATTCGGAGTGCTGCAGAGGCGGCGATTGGGCGGATTCGGAGTCCTTAGCTTGGGCTGCAGCCCCGAGGTCGGAGTCGACCGATTGGGGGACTTCCCGGGTGCGGCCGTGCCATGCACTCAAACCGAATCGTCACCGATCGCCGCCTTTATCGCGTGACATCGATGAGAGAAATTCCGTTTGTTGCTGAACGCTACGGAACGAAGCCGCAGACATGGAGTCATGTCGCCATCAATCACACTGGTGTTCATGAACCTGAACTCCTGCAAGTTCGGAAGATTCGAGAGGAACGCGATCGAACGGAGTCGGCCACAATCATTCAACCGAAGAGTCTTGAGGGTGGAAACAGACAATTGCTCCAGGTCCTCTACGTTCTTGCAGGCAAGACAATCCAGCTGAAGCAGACTCGGCAAAGGATTAACGGAGCCTATTCTCTTCAGTCGCCTCAAGTAAGACAACTGAAGGCCCCTAAGCTTCGGGTAGCGTTCGAGTCCGGCTAGGCTCTTCAGTGGCGACAGATTGATCTCCAGCTCGCGAAGGTTAGGAAGACTCGGCAACCCTATGAGCCCCTCGGAGCGGGGCCTGAATCGTGACAGATACAGGTGCTCCAGTGAGTCCCCGGCGGGAAGTTTCATCCGGCTCGTCCACTCTACCCGCAGATGATTGAGCGAGGAAAAAGGCGTAAGATCGATGTCGCGCGTGAACCCGGACAACTGCAAGAACCTGAGGATTCTGAGCGAACGCAAAGCTCCCACGTCGAGACTGTCTGCATCAGCCAACACTACATAACTGACCTCCGGATAGTGATCAAGAAAATCGATATTAGTCTCGGAGAAACCAAGCCGTGGGTTGACCCCGATTCCATCGTATTCACCGTCACGGTAGTGAGACATACAAGCCTCAATTCGTTTGGACTCGACCCAGACGATCCGGTGGCCAGCTACTCCTTCGATGGTGTTGAACGAGTCGGTCATGGCTGCTTCCCATACCTCGCGATGATACCGTTCGCTCAGGGGCTAGTACGGCCCGATTGATCGGGACGGCTTCAATTATTCCATCAATCGCCGCGCGGCCAGGAGATTACCGGTGTTATCCGGACGCGCGACGCTTCACGAACCGCGGCAACGCAGGCTCACGCCTGCGGCACTGTTGCTGGAGGACGAGCGGTTGTGGTTGAGCCGGCTAGGACGGGAGTTCTAAGGGCTCTTTGTCGGCCTTGGTTTGGTCAGGGTCGGGGAGCCAGGAGTTGGCGTGGTCGTACTTGCCTTTCTGGATCGACAAAACGACGAAGGAGTACCAGGGCGACGAGTTCTTCAGGTCGGTCTCGGAGAAGTAGGCGTCGCAGTCCGGGTGGGAGTGGTAGATGCCGATGAGGGTCTTGCCCTGTTCGCGGGCGGCTTTGTCGGCCAGCATGAGGTGCTTGGGCTCGAGTTGGTAGTAGGCGCGCTGGGAGCCTTCGGCTGAGTTTTCAAGCTTGAGCACGAAGTCGACAGTCTTTTGGTCGCCGTCGACGGTTCCGATCATGGCGCCGACGCACTCGTTGGGATAGGTCGCCTCGGCATGCGCCTTCATTTCGTCGAAGGGTTGTTGTTCAATCTTGATCACGAGGTGCTAGTCCTTCTCTTCCCACATGGCGTCGGAGAGGTATTTTTCCGCGCCGTCGCAGAACACGGTGACGACGACGCCTTGCTCAATTTCCTGGGCGACCTTCAAGGCAGCGACGACGTTGGCCCCGGCGGAGAGGCCGACGAGTAGACCTTCTTCTCGGGCGAGACGCTTGACCATGGCGTAGGCCTCCTCCGTCTCCACGGCGATGTGCTCGTCGGCGAGGTCCTCATCGTAGATGCCGGGCACCATGGCGGTGTCCATGTGCTTGAGTCCTTCCAGGCCGTGGAAGCCGGTAGCCGGCTGCATAGCGATGAGTTTGGCGTCCGGGTGCGCTTCCTTGAGGTGGCGGCCGACGCCCATGAAGGTTCCGCTGGTGCCGAGCCCGGTGACGAAGTGGGTAACGCGACCGTCGGTCTGGCGGGTGATCTCCGGGCCCGTGGTGCGGTAGTGGGCGAGCCAGTTGGCCGGGTTGCCGTACTGGTCGGGGTAGAAGTACTGGTCCGGGTGCGCGAGGTACTCTTCGCGGCAGGCGGTGATGGCGCCGTCGGTCTGAAGTGCGGGGTCAGTGAGGACGAGTTCAGCGCCGTAGGCTTTGAGGATGCGCTTGCGCTCGGGGCTCGCGTTGGCGGGAAGAAAGAGTTTTACCTTGTACCCCTTAGCGGCGCCGATCATGGCGTAGGCGATGCCGGTATTGCCGCTGGTGGCGTCGACGATGGTTTTGCCGGGGGTGAGCTTGCCGTTCTCCTCGCCGTCGCGAATCATCGACAGCGCAGGGCGGTCTTTGACGGAGCCGCCGGGATTGAGGAACTCGGCCTTGCCGTAGATCTCGACGCCGGGGGTGGACGCGGCGATGTGTCCGAGACGCAGGAGAGGCGTCTCGCCGATGGAGTCGAGGATGAAATGCGATTCCGGCACGGAAGACGAATCGAAGGCGGACGTGGCGGACACGGTGCGCGGAGTCATCGGAACGCGGCCCTAGTCGAGGATGCAGAATCCCCGGAAAACCTGTCAACAAGCGGGGAATTCACTCCTCTTAGGATGCCCTGCCCGAGCCAAGGATGCAAAAACCTGTCTCCGCCGGGTTACGGTAGTCTCTCAAGACGATGACGATAGACCGACGCGAGTTCCTCTCCGCCTTGGGTGCAGCTTCGTTCGCGGGTGCTTGCACGCAGCCGCCGGCGCCCAAGCGGCCGAACATCCTGCTGATCATGGCGGACGACATGGGGTTTTCCGATATTGGGCCCTATGGCGGCGAGATTCGCACGCCGACGTTGGACCGGCTGGCGGCGAACGGGCTTCGGTTTCGGCAGTTCTACAACGCGGCGCGCTGTTGCCCGACGCGGGCCTCGTTGTTGACGGGTTTATACCAACACCAAGCCGGTGTCGGATACATGGTGGATGACCGCGGCCATCCCTCGTACCAGGGGTACTTGAACGAGCGCTGCGCGACGATCGCCGAGGCCTTGAAGCCGGCGGGATACGTGACGTTGATTTCGGGCAAGTGGCATGTCGGTGAGGAGCCGGAGCACTGGCCTGCCCGGAGAGGTTTCGACCGTAGTTTTGGGCTAATTTCAGGCGCCAGCAACTACTTCAAGCTGGACGGGGCGCGTCAGATGAACCTGGACGGAGAGCCGTACACGCCGCCTGAAGACGGATCGTTCTACATGACGGACGCGCTCGGAGACAACGCGGCGCGCATGTTGCGCGAGTCGGCCGGCGGGGAGGATCCGTTCTTCCTCTACCTGCCGTTCACCGCGCCGCACTGGCCGCTGCACGCCAAGCCGGAGGACATTGCATCCTATGCAGGAGCCTACGCGGCGGGTTGGGACGAGCTGCGTCGGACCCGTTACGAGCGGATGGTCGAGATGGGCGTGATCGACGCGGAATGGGAATTGAGCCCGAGAGACGAAGGGTCGTTTGCTTGGAGCGACCTTGAGGAGGGATCGGACGAGAAGGCGCTGTGGGAGCGGCGCATGGAGGTTTATGCCGCGATGATCACGTCGATGGACGAGAACATCGGCAAAGTCGTCGCGCACTTGGAAGAGGCGGGGAAGCTCGACGACACGCTGATTCTTTTCCTAACCGACAACGGCGGGTGCCATGAGGACGCCGACATCGAGCAGGGTACGCCGAGAAATACGTGGGGCGATCCGGATGCGATGCCGGGACCGGCGGACAGCTTTGACGGCTACGAGAAACCGTGGGCGAACGCATCGAACACGCCGTTCCGCCGATTCAAGAGCTGGGTGCATGAGGGCGGGATCTCCTCGCCGTTGGTTTGCCATTGGCCCAATGGCCTCAAGACGGCGCCGGGTTCGTTCACCAATTCGGTGGCGCACATCATCGACGTAATGCCGACTTGTTTGGACTTGGCGGGCGCGGAGTATCCGGCCGGCAGGACGGCTTTGGAGGGCGAGACTCTGAGGGCAGTGTTTGAAACAGGGGAACGCCCGGGTGAGAAGACTGTGTTCTGGGAGCACCGAGGGAACCGGGCGGTTCGGGACGGCGACTGGAAA
>Ga0070727_10004059_pt1 | contig 12701 bp, 6 predicted proteins | sample tdAd472_FD_66722 | JGI IMG/M metagenome (GOLD analysis project Ga0070727, IMG submission 66722) | Marine sediment microbial communities from the Atlantic coast under amendment with organic carbon and nitrate - tdAd47.2 | ecosystem: Environmental > Aquatic > Marine > Coastal > Sediment | place... | reverse complement strand
TGCGCCACGCATCAAGGCTTTGCGCAATGACATCGTGCTGAGGCAGTGGAGCAAGATCGATACTGCGGTAGAGCCGTTGCAGGGCGGTTGGTGTGTGCGCGAATTCGGTCATATCAGCTCCTGTGTTGGACTATTGACCTTCTAAGCTTGTGGCGCATTACGCAGATATACGGAAATGGCGACGGGCTGCGGAACTATCCGTAATGCGCGCGCGCCGTCCCTGCTTTAGCCAGACATTCGAGGAAAGCTGCTGGAGAATTCCCATGAGCACTACTGGACTGTCCGTCTTCGACAAGACCTTGCACACCACCAATATATGGCTCGGCGAAATCATGCACGATATTGGCCCGGATCGAGATCTGGCATGGAAGGTGTTGTCCGTCGTCCTGCACAAGCTGCGCGACCGCCTGCCGATTGCCCTGGTGGCCCATTTCGGGGCGCAATTGCCGCTGATCGTGCGTGGAGCATTCTACAATCAGTTCGAGCCTGAACAGCTTCCGTCAGATTGCCACAGTGCGGACGCGTTCGTGGAAGACGTGCAGGGCTTGCTTCGCGACAATCGGGGCGTGGATGCAAGGGATGCCATCGCGTCGGTCTTTGGCGTGCTGTCGCGCCATCTCAGCCACGGCCAGATCGAGAAGGTAAGGCACGCGTTACCGGCCAGCATTCGCAGCCTGTGGCCGGAATCCATGCTGGCAGAAGGTATAGAGGTAGCGCTCGAGTAGGTGAGCAGAATGGCCTGCCATTCAGGTGAAAGGGCGCGAGATCAGTTTTCCGCCGGACCACTCTGTGCGGGACCACTCTCCGCAGGACCACTCTCCGCAGGACTGGGCAACCGTCGGCTCTGACGCAGAAGGTGGACCACCTCATCATCGCCGGTTTGGGCAAAATCCTCGAAATGCGTCCCGACCGAGAAGAATGGCTCCGGTGTCGCGAGGCAGACCAGGTCATCGCACTCGGTTTGAAGTTCGGGCAGGGCTTCTGCAGGCGCGACCGGCACTGCCAGCACGATCCGCGCAACCCCCGCCTGGCGCAAGGCCTTCAGGGCCGCCCGAACCGTGTTCCCGGTCGCGATCCCGTCATCGACCAGCACGACCTCACGCCCTTCGAGCGCCAGTGGATGCGCCAGACCATAGAGAATCCGCCGTCGTCGGATTTCGGCAAGCTGGCGATCGATCATGCGTTCGAGATAAAGATCGTCGGCACCGGTCAGGCCCACGGCATCATGGTCGATGACAATCTGCTGTACTCCGCCGTCAACCACCGCTCCAATGCCGTATTCCTCATGCCCTGGCGCGCCGATTTTCCTGACCATCAGCAAATCAAGCGGCGCTGCCAGTGCCTTGGCGACTTCGAAAGCAACAGGCACCCCGCCGCGCGGCAGGGCCACAATAACCGGATCGGCCAGGGTGAGCCGAGCAAGCACCCGCGCCAGCATCCTTCCGGCGCTGTGGCGGTCTGAAAAGATGGCGTGGACATGTTGCATCATCGGGCTCCTGGATACGCTCCACAAACGAACCGGTTGACCTTACGCATACTCCATTCGCACCTCCTCTGGTCTTTACGGAAATGTCCTGATCGCCGGCTTTCCTCCGTTCGTCGATGGGCCTCCAGAACTGCCTCTACGGAAGGTTGCGTATGTCTTTGGAATACATGTTTGGCGCACTGTTGAAATCGAGCAGAATCGAACCCGAGGTAATCCCCATGTCAGCCGTTTCCCATCTGGAAGTCGAACCCAGCCCTTTGTCGCCCAGCCACGAGAAAAGAATGGTTGTTCGCAACGATAGCAGCAGTCCGGCAGTCCTCGCACTGTTTGAAAATGAAGCGTCCATTCAATCTGTTGCGTGTCATGCGGTGGCGATAAGCAAGGCCTTCGGTCATCGGCTGGCGATGACGCGAGTCAGCGAATTCGCCAATGGTAATTTTCCAGTCGATCCAATCTCCTGGCGCGCGGGGCAATTCGACTACCGGCATGATGTCCAAGCCGAGTTGGCACGTCACGGCGCGGATGCTGAAGGCGATTTGTGGCTCGATGTCGATCGCTCGCCCGACACATTGCGTTCGGTCGCCAAAAAGGCACGGGCGTCGATTGTCGTCACTTCCCGCGCGGTTGACGAGGAAGGGCTCGGCGCAACCGCTCTCGACCTGCTTGAACACACCGATCTTTCGCTGCTGGTCGTTCCCGAGACAGGTCGCTCCTATGAAGGGCGCTATCGGCGTATCCTGTTGCCGGTCGACGGTTCGTCTCGCGCAGACAGCGTCGTGCCGCTTGCCATGCGGCTGGCAGGCTCGCACGCGATAGCTGTAACGCTTGCGCATGTCCTTTCCGGGAATATTCGATCACAGTCCGGAGTAATTGGTCGTGCAGCAGGTTCGGTGGATCGTGAGAAAGCAGAGAGGCGGCGGGCTGAGCGGCATCTTGCCGACCTCAAGCGGCAGCTTGTCGCTCGGGGCTTTCATGTTGAAACCGACATCCGAGGTCCCGCCGATGCCCGTCTTTCGCTTCTGGAGCTGATCGATGAGCGCGACTTCGATCTGGTTCTCATTTCTGCTCATGGCCAATCCGCCTTGCCGCATACAGCCTGCGGAAGCGTGGCGCGGCACTTGCTCAGCCTTTCTTCCGCTCCTGTACTGCTCGTCCGGCCCGGATCGAATTTCACCAACGGCAGGCGCGAGGTCGCGGTTCAGGAACAGGCGATATTTCGATTCAAGGATGATTGAGCTTGTCTCGCGAGGACGCTGCCGAGGAGGATTTCGCTCGCACCCTCGGGCATGAGTTGAAGGCGGCAACGGGTCCGCTGGAGGCGATTTCGGTCTGGAAACACGCCGAATTGGCCAAGCGGGCCATCCATGATTTTCGTGAAGCCTGCCTCGATCCCCCGATGGGCGCCGAGAAAGCTGCCGAGTGGCTGCTGGACAATGATTATCAGGTCGCCAGGGCATTGCGCCAATTCGCCAAGGGCCTTCCCGAACATTATTATCGCAAACTGCCCGGTTCGGTCTTTGAAGGGCATGTCCTGCCCCGCGTTTACATCATTGCGCACGAGTTTTTCCGCACCAGGCACATGCAAATGGCCGCTGGCGAGGTGCAGCGCTTTGTCGAGCTGATCCAGGAGAACACTCCGCTTTCGATTGCCGAGCTGTGGGCGCTGCCCAACATGTTCCGCATCGCGGCAATCGAGACATTGCTGCAGGCGCTGTCGGAGTTGATCGACGAAGAACCCGTCCGCAATCTGGACTTGGGAATAGCCAAGCAAAGCCAGCAATCCATGCATGCGGCGGAGCGGGTAGCGCGATCGATCTCTGTCTTGCGCATCCTGTCCGAAATATCGTGGCAGGATCTGGTTGAATCTGTCAGCGTAGTGGAACGGGCGCTGGCGTCCGACCCCGCGCAAACCTATTCGGGCATGGATTTCGAGACCCGCGATTCCTATCGCAACGCGGTCGAACAAATTGCCGACGATTGCCAGCGCGAAGAGCATGCGGTCGCGCAACTCGTCCTGACGCTAAGCTCTGATGCCAGCAGCGTGGTAGAGCGTCATGTCGGCTTCTGGCTGATCGATGAGGGGAGGCGCGAGCTCGAACAACGGCTTGGCGCCCGAATTCCCATGGCTCGCCGGATAAGCCGTACGGTGCTCGATCACCCTTGGACACTCTATGCCGGGCTTGGACTTGGCGGGTGGTTGACGGCAATGCTGCTGCCGAGCTTGTTCCTCTACTTCGCAGAGGCATCCTTTGGTGCCTGGATCGGTGGATTGGCGCTGTCGGTCATTCCCGCTTCGATATTGGCAATGGTTATCCTCAATGGGGCCTTGACGCGCTTTCTTGCGCCACGGGTGCTGCCCAAGATGGATTTTGCCACCGGCCTGCCCGCCGGTGCCAGCAGCGCGGTGCTGGTGCCAATCATCATTGCCGATCCTGCCGATGCGCAGGACCATGCAGCCATGCTGGAGCAACATTGGCTCGCCAATTCGGACCCGCATTTGCACATCGTTCTGCTGGCCGATCTTGCCGATGCCGACGAAGAGCAGCGACCGGAAGACCAAGCTGTCATCGCCTCGCTCACCTCGGAAATAGAGCGGTTGAACCAGCGCTATGCCATGCCCGATCACGCGCCGTTTCACCTGCTGATGCGACCACGACGCTTCAACAAATCGGAAGGACGCTGGCTCGCCTGGGAGAGAAAGCGGGGCAAGCTGGAGCAGTTCAACGCAATGGTCCTGACAGGCGACATCGGTGCCTTCAACGTTCGCATCGGGTCGACGCAGGATTTGCAGGTGTGCCGCTATGCGATCACTCTGGATGCCGATACCGTTTTGCCGCCCGATAGCGTAGCAGAGCTGGCTGCGGCGCTCGCCCACCCGCTCAACCGACCGCAGATCGATCCCGAAACCCGCGTGCCCTTGCGCGGCCATGCCATCATCCAGCCGCGCATCGAGATCTCGCCCACGGCAGGAGATCGAACGCTGTTTTCACGATTGTTCACCGGCGATACGGCGATCGACATCTACAGTCAGGCCGTATCGGACGTCTATCAGGATCTGTTCGGCTGGGGCGTCTTCGTGGGCAAGGGCATCTACGATATCCGCGCCTTCGCAACTTGTCTTGAAGGCCGCGTTCCCGAAAACGCCATTCTCAGCCACGATCTGTTTGAAGGGGCGCATGGCCGGGCTGCGCTGGCCACCGATATCGTGCTGTATGAGAATTTCCCGGGCACCTATTCCGAATATTCACGCAGACTGCACCGCTGGATTCGCGGTGACTGGCAATTGCTGGCGTGGCTCTTCCCGCGCGTGCCCGCTGCGGCTGGAACACGGATCGCCAACCCACTGCACGGCGTCGATCGCTGGAAGCTGCTCGACAATCTGCGGCGTAGCCTTGTTGCGCCTTCGCTGGTGCTGCTGGCCATTGCCGGCTGGTTCATACTGGCGGGCAGCCCGCTTGGATGGACGGTGCTGGTGGTGTTGGCGCATTCGGGACAGCTATTCGTCGAACTGATGACAGGAATGGCGCGTGGTCGCCGCAAGGGCAGCGTACACGGAGTCCTCAACACTATACGCGACCATGTGGGCCGCGCCGCTCTGGCGCTGGTGTTCCTGCTGCACGAAGCGGTCATTTCGGTGCGTGCCATTGCCATAACTTTGTGGCGGACCCTGTTCTCCAAGCGGCACTTGCTTGAATGGACAACCGCAGCAAGTGTTGCCCGCACCCACGGGCAGGTCAGTCCGCGGGGGCAGGCCTGGCGTGAAATGTGGCTATCGACCATTATCGCCGTAGCGCTGGGGGTATTGGTCGTTCTCTTGCGACCTGAAGCCTTTCCAGCCGCCGCAATCGCTCTCATCCCATGGGCTGTCGCGCCGGAAATCGCCATCCTGATACAAAGGCGGGGCGAACCCCGCGAGGAAGAGATCGACGCAGCGGGGCAGGCCTACCTCCGCCTTTTGGCGCGCCGGACGTGGCTGTTTTTCGAGACATTTGCAGGGCCTGACGATCACTGGTTGCCGCCCGACAATTACCAGGGTCCACCGTTTGAGGAAATCGCCCACCGCACTTCGCCGACCAATATCGGCATGCTTTTGCTGTCGATGGCGACGGCGTGGGATCTGGGCTTCATCGGCCGGACAGAATTGGCGGCACGGGCGCAAAACCTTGTCGAAACTCTCGACCGGCTCGATCGCCACCATGGCCATTTCTTCAACTGGTACGATACCCGCAGCCTCCAGACGCTGGAGCCGCGCTATGTCAGCGTTGTCGATAGCGGCAATTTGGCGGGCGCGATCATCGCCTTTGCCGCAGCCCTGCGTGAGGCTGCGAGCGGAGTCAGTCTTGAGTCGCAGCGCTGGGATGGATTGTGCGATCTGCTCGAATTGGTGGCTTTGGCGGCGGACAAGTTACCGCAAGGGGATGAGCTCGCCAAAGACGCGCGGGCTTTCGCCAAGGAGGTGCGGGCGCGGCTAGCGGAAACTTCTGATGTCAACGCGGTCATCGAGTCCCTGTGCCGCCCCCGCTTTGAAGCGCTTTCGCGTATATCTGAGAGACTGTCCGCAGAGGATGCGGACGGAGCTGTGCTTGACCGCGGCGATCTCTCCATTTGGGTTGAACGGTTGGAACATCACATTCGTGACATGGCGCGCGATGGGTTTAGCCAAGTGCCTCGCAAGCGCAGCCTGTTCGACCTCGCCGACCAGTACGAAAAGATGGCGTGGCAGATGGAGTTCGCCTGGCTTTACGATAACAAACGGCATTTGCTTATGCTGGGTTACAATGCCAGCACCGGCTCCGCCGACCCCCATTATTACGATCTGCTGGCTTCCGAGGCGCGCCTCTCCAGCTTTCTGGCGATTGCCAAGCAGGATGTGCCATTGAAACATTGGTTCTTCCTTGGAAGGCCGGTGATACGCCGCTCGCGCCACTTGCTGTTGCAGTCATGGAACGGCTCGATGTTCGAATATCTCATGCCGCGGCTCCTGCTGCCCACTGAACCGCATTCCCTGCTGGGCGAAAGTGAAGCGGTGGCGGCACGGTTGCAACGCGAATATGGCGAGCGGCACGATCTTCCGTGGGGCATTTCGGAATCCGCCTTCGCATCGCGCGATATCCAGCACCGCTTCCAATACCGCGCGTTCGGCGTTCCCGAACTCGGCATTCGGCGGGGCTTGGCCGAGGACACGGTCATCGCGCCTTACGCTTCCGCTCTCGCGCTTGCGGTGTGCCCAGCGTCGGCAACGGCAAACTTGCAGAGACTCGATGCAATGGGTGCCGGGGGGCGCTACGGCCTGTGGGAGGCAATCGACTTCACACCGGAGCGACTGTCCGGAAAAAAGCGGTTCGAACCTGTCAACGCTTTCATGGCTCATCATCAGGGCATGCTGATGGCGGCCATCGGCAATGTGCTGACCGGAGACCGGCATGCAGCGCGCTTCATGCAGGACCCGCGCATTGCAACCGTTTCGCTTCTGTTAAACGAGAGGATTCCGCGTGAACTGCCGTCCGAGCTGGAACGGATCGAGATCGAGCGGACCGATACGCGGGTGTCCAGATCCATGCGCCCGCCGATCGAATGGGAGCGGCAAGAAAGACCATGGCCGCAAGGGGTGATGTTGGGCAATGGCCGTATGTCGAGCTGGATCACAGATCGCGGTCAGGGGTGCCTAAGATGGCAGGGCCATGCCGTCACGCGCTTCCCTGGCTACCCCCTGGCCGACACGGCGGGACCATGCCTGTTCGTCAAGGATCGGCAATCGGGCCGCATGTGGCTGTCCGGCAGCAGCATCAAGGGCGCGGGGCCCGACCGGTTGGGGGTCAAGTTCAGTTCCAACTCGGCGAAGTACCATTCCAGCACCGACGGGATCGAGTTGCGCCAGAGTATTGCCCTTGCAAGGGACGAGGATCTGGAATTTCGTCAAGTCACAGTGCGCAACGAGAGCAATCGATCACGTTCGTTGCTGCTGACCTGGTATGCCGAGCCTGTGCTGGCGCGCGAAATCGAGGATGAGCGGCACCCCGCCTTCAGCAAGCTGTTCGTATCCGGCAAGTTTCTGGCCCGCCAGTCCGCGCTTTTATTCCGCCGCCGTCCCCGTTCGCCAAGTGAAACGCCGCCGGTGGCACTGTTCTGCCTCATCGATGAAAATGGTCCGGTGGCCGACGCACGGTTTTCGACAGACCGGGCGAGTTTCATCGGCCGCAATCGCGATCTGCTCGACCCCGCTGGCGCCCATCGGCTGCTGGCCGACGGTGATACGCCGGGCCTCGACCCGGCGGCAGTGCTACAGGCCGAGTGCGATCTGGAGCCGGGCGAGGAACGGAAATTTGCCTTGCTGACAATTGTCGGTGGCAGCTCCGAGAATGTCCTGGCCGTAGCTGAGAGCCATAGTACCCATTCGGCGATCGACTGGACGGTGCGCCATGCCTGCGCAGGAGCCGATGCGCATGCACTTCCGCCGGAACTTGCGGATGAGATGCTTCCTTATGCGAACGAGATTGGCTTGCTGCTAGGGTGCCGGCATCCTGCTCTGCGCAAGCAATCGGCCCGGCTCGATCCGGCAAGGGGAGGGCAAAGCGCGCTGTGGGGCCTTGGCATATCCGGCGACCTTCCGATCCTGTTGCTGAAGACAGCAGAGGATGGTCCTGAGCTGACAGAGACGCTGGTTCACATGCATCAATTCTGGCGGTTGACGGGCTGCAAGGTTGATCTCGCGATCCTGCAAACCGCTGGCTCTGCTTATCTCGAGCCGCTCCGGGAGAAGCTGAAAGACACGTTGCAATCCATTGGTATCGGTGCATTCATGGGAGCGCCGGGCGGCATTCACCTGCTGTTTGCAGACCAGATCGGGCAAGCGCGTGCCGAGCAGCTGGAATTCGCCGCTACGGCAATTCTGGACGAGGCGAAGGGCAGCATTGGCGACCAATTGGAACGCGCAGCTGAGCGGGGCACAATGCCCGTTCCCGCGATCATCGCCGCGCGCATGCCTGAAGAGTATCCCGCTGAACATCTGCCCGAACGGTCGGTGACCGAACTCGACTTCGGGCCGGGCAATTTTGCGCAGGATGGGAAGGCCTTCATAATCCGACTGGGCGAGGGACAGTCCACGCCTGCACCATGGGCCAATATTCTCGCCAATGAACAATTCGGCACGCTGCTCACCGAAACAGGCGGCGGCTTCAGTTGGGCTATCAACAGCGGCGAACACAGGCTGACATCATGGACCAATGATCCTGTCGGTGATCGGCAAAGCGAGGCGGTTTATCTGCGCGACGAGGAAACGACGGAGATCTGGAGTATTACGCCGTCCCCGGTCGGGTCAGGCCGTCCCTGCGAAGTGGTTCACGGCATGGGGTATTCGAGATGGTCGACAAGCAGCCATGGTGTCGATCAGGAAATGCGGGTGAGCGTTCCGCGCGACGAAGCCATCAAGGTCGTCGAATTGACCTTCACCAATCGCTCCGGGCGCCAACGGCGACTGAGTGCTACATATTTCGCAGAATGGTTGCTCGGCGGTCTGGCGAGCACCGAACGCGGCCACATCCAGTGCGAGTTCGACGCTGAGTCCAATGCGATCCTGGCGACCAATTGCTGGCGAGAGGACTTTGCCGGGCGCGTCGCGTTCCTGACCGCAAGCCTGCCTGCTCACGGGTTTTGCGTGGATCGCCAGGAATTCATCGGATCGGACGGCCGTTTGGCATCACCCGCAGCGTTGGGGCGGTGGGGATTGTCGAGCGTGGTTCCTGAAACATACGATCCCTGCGCCGCCTATCAGGTCCACCTCGATCTCGCGCCGTCTGAGACCATTTCGGTAAGTTTTGTACTGGGCGAAGCGAAAGATCGGGGTGCTGCCATCGCCCATGCGGTTCGGTGGAGGGATGAGGAGGTTCGCGAGCGGGCAGGGGAGACCATCGCCCAATACTGGGACGGACTGGCAGACACGCTGCAAGTCGAAACACCCGATCCCAAATTCGACCTGATGGTAAATCGCTGGCTGCTCTACCAATCGCTGTCATCGCGCGTGTTTGGCCGTTGCGGCTTTTACCAGGCAAGCGGCGCTTACGGATTTCGCGACCAGTTGCAGGATGTGCTGGCTTTGCTCCACGCCCAACCGGAGCTGGCACGAGCCCAGATTATACGCTGCGCCCAGCACCAATTCGAGCAGGGCGATGTGCTGCACTGGTGGCACCCGCCCGCCGGACGCGGCGTGCGCACGCGCTTTTCCGACGATCTTCACTGGCTGACTTACGCTGTTGGCACTTATGTCAGCATGACCGGTGACGAGACGATCCTGACCGAGGAGGTCGATTTCCTTGCCTCGCCTCCGCTTTCCCAAGGCGAAGCTGATCGGTACGATCTGTTTCCGCCAGCGGGCAAACCGGCCCCCATCATCGAGCATTGCGAGTTGGCTCTCGAGCGCGTTCTTACAGGATTGCATGGCTTGCCGCTGATGGGCTCGGGTGACTGGAATGATGGTATGGACAGGGTTGGCGTCGATGGGCGTGGCGAAAGCGTCTGGCTCGGCTGGTTCGCTTCGCAGGCCATGGATATGCATGCTGATATGCTCGGCAGGCTCGGTCGTACCGATGGCGCGCGCTACTGGCTTGACCGGGCAGAAGTGTTGCGCAGCACCACGCGCGAAAATGGCTGGGACGGAGACTGGTTCCGCCGCGCCTTCGATGATCGGGGCAAACCGCTGGGAGCAGCGGGCAGTGCCGAATGCGAAATTGATTCCATTGCGCAATCCTGGGCTCGCTTCGCATTGGGTAAGGATGAACGCGCAACACAAGGATTGCGCAGCGCGTGGGAAAGGCTCGTCGACGAAGAGGCCGAACTGGCGCGCCTGCTGTGGCCACCGTTCGATCTTGGCGGTGCTGATCCCGGATACATCGCTGCCTATCCCAAGGGCGTTCGGGAAAATGGCGGGCAATACAATCATGCCGCCGCATGGTTCGGACTGGCGCTGGCGATGCAGGGCGATGGTGATCGGGCCTATCGGATTTTCCGAATGATATCCCCGGCGCACAGGATGAAGGATGCTGCGGCAGTCGAGCGTTACCGGATCGAGCCTTATGTCGTCGCCGGCGATATCTGCACCCACGGGCCATTGCGCGGGCAAGGCGGCTGGAGCTGGTACTCCGGTGCCGCATCGTGGAGCTGGCGATTGGCGGTCGAGGGCATTCTGGGCCTGCGACTGGTCGAGGGACGGCTGCAATGTCGACCAAACCTGCCGCACGACTGGAATGGCTTTTCCGCTGTCTTGAAGCGCCCTGAGGGGACAATCGAACTTCGCGTTGATCGCCGCTGCGAAGAGGCCTTGGCGACCTGCGAAGTGGATGGAATCCCGGCACAGGACACGGCGATCAAATTTCCCGGCAAGGGAAAGCTTCGCAAGGTAACGATTCATGTGCCTGCGACCGATACCATGGCTGCCACAGCAGAGGCTGGCTGAACGCCCGACCTTGCCTTCAGCGCGCAGCCCTGTGACAGGGAAACTGCTGCGACCGCCAGTGAAGAAACGGGAAACTACGCTGGGCGCACGAATTGTCCGGGTCTGAGTTGCAGGACGAGAACCATGGGATCGCAAGAACGCTTCAGATCGGGATGACAGCCGGTCCGTCGTCCGTGGGCGTGGCTATTGCGGCCCCAAGACTAATTGCGATGCGCTGTATTCGCCGCATCGAGGCGCGCTTCGGCGGACACGTCACCGGAATATATGACCTCTTCGGAGCTCTCCTCTGCCGAGCCATTGGTCGCCGGTGACCGCGTTTCCTCATCACCCGGTGAGGCGATCAGGAAATACAGAATTATGAGCAGCACAAGCAATGTGAGCAGGACCAGAAGGAACTGCAGGCCTCTGTTGAAAGTCATGTAGTCCATAGCGGCCTCCGCAAAACTCGCGATCAAGCCACCTTGCGCCCTCGTTGATGCTTTGGTGATCCGGAAATCTCCTTATCCGCTCGGCCAGGCGGAGAAGGCAGTCACGCTTGTAAAGCGTAGTAAAAAAAGCAGTGAATTTGGCTGTGTCGAATGAATCTGACGCGTATTGTTCGCGACATTAAGGGTGAAGAAAGCAAGAAAATGTTTTCTGATGATGATCGGGAGATTCCCCTATTTTGGGGACAGGGGCAATACTGCCAGAATTGGCTGAGATAGAGAACGCATGATGTCTGGAATGGCAAATTGGACAATCGTGAGGCTTGAACTGGGCCAGACGCGGGATTTTCCTCAAGGGTCCCCTTTGCGCCATTACTTACTCAGTCTGCCCTTGCGCGAAGACAGCACTATCGATGAGCAAGTGCAGGCCGCGCAACCCCATCATGTGACCGTGCGCCGTTTCTGGCCGCAGGAACCCGATCGTCGGGGGCATTTGGTCAAGGTTTCGCTGGGCTGGGCCTTTTCCTACATGGCATCCGGGCAAGATGGGCCGCACTTTTGTCAACTGCGCGATCATGCGTTCGTGCCGCAAGAGACCGTGACTATTGCCGAGGCCCCGAGTCTGAGCTTGCCCTTCTGCGTTGCGGAAATGTCGGCCCGGTAGTCAACGCGCTCGTCAAAGCTGGCAGCAAATTGTCCCATCAAGAAACATGAGAGATACAGTTGCTAGGCCTGGTGGGGCTAGGCCTGGTGGGGCTCTTCATTCTCGCCCAATCCGGCTGCAAACGCCAGCCGAAGCAGGTCGGAGAGATTGTGCACTTCGAGTTTCTTCATCACATTGGAGCGGTGGATCTCCACCGTCCGTGCACTGATACCCAAATCATACCCGATCGTCTTGTTGGGATAACCCTTCACAAGGCCTTCGAGCACTTCATACTCGCGCTTGGTAAGCGAATTCAGGCGAACTTTCGCTTCTTCGCGTCGTGTACATGTGGTGGCGGAGCGATCGAGACGGTCGAAGCTTTCGCGGACCGCCGCGAGCATAACCTCCTTGTCGAATGGCTTTTCGATGAAGTCCACCGCGCCCGCCTTCATCGCCCTCACGGCCACATCCACGTCTCCATGACCTGTCATCACCACGACCGGATAGGATATTCCGCGATCGGATAATTCGGCCTGCACGTCGAGACCATCGATCCCCGGCATCCTTAGGTCGAGCAGAACGCAGCCGGGATCGAGATGCTTGACCTCTTTGAGAAAAGAGTTCCCGTCTTCAAATGTCTGCACTGTATGATCGGATGTCTTGAGCATGAATCCGATAGATCGACGAACGGATAGTTCG
>Ga0070727_10004058_pt1 | contig 12706 bp, 8 predicted proteins | sample tdAd472_FD_66722 | JGI IMG/M metagenome (GOLD analysis project Ga0070727, IMG submission 66722) | Marine sediment microbial communities from the Atlantic coast under amendment with organic carbon and nitrate - tdAd47.2 | ecosystem: Environmental > Aquatic > Marine > Coastal > Sediment | place... | reverse complement strand
GAGAACGACGCTGCGTCCCGGGAAGACGCGTCGGAACCCGGCTACTATGACCGCTTCCGCAACCGTATCATGTTTCCCATCCGCAACAGCCGGGGTCAGGTTGTCGGTTTTGGCGGACGGGTGCTTGGTGACGACAAGCCCAAGTACCTGAACTCGCCGGAAACCGCGGTATTTCACAAGGGCCGCGAACTCTACGGGCTGTACGAGGCACGGCGGACCAACAAGCGGCTGGACCGCGTCATCATCGTCGAAGGCTACATGGACGTCATCGCCCTGGCCCAGTCCGGCATCCACAACGCCGTGGCCACCCTGGGTACCGCCTGCAGTGCCAGCCACCTGCAACGGCTGTTCCGCCTGGTGAATGAAGTGGTGTTCTGTTTCGATGGCGACGATGCCGGCCGCAATGCCGCCTGGCGGGCACTGCAGGTGAGCATTCCGCAGATGGAAGACGGTCGGGAAGTGAACTTCCTGTTCCTGCCGGAGGGCGAGGACCCGGACAGCCTGGTGCGTCAGATCGGCACGGACAGGTTCAACCAGCGCGTGACCAATGCCGTGCCCCTGGCTGATTATTTTTTCGACAAGCTGTCCGCCGACCTGGACCTGGACGACATCGCCGACCGTGCCCGGCTGGGACAACTGGCACGGCCCCTGCTGAAGCAGTTTCCCAAGGGCCTGTTCGGCCAGTTGATGCGGGACCGGCTGGCCGAGCTGGTGGGGGTGAGCAAGTCAGAACTGAACAGCCTCATGGGCAGCGAACAGGATGCTGCCGGCCGGAACCAGGCCGCCGAGGCGCCGGAACACCTGCAGGAATGGCAGCGTCGGGGTACCAGCGCCGGGCGCCCGCCGGAAAAGAAGCCGCCGGGAAACAAAAAATCCTGGAGCCTGAAGGCCATCGAACTGATCCTGGCCAAGCCGGAGATCGCCCTTACCCTGGACGAGGACCTCAGCCCCCTGGCCGACCTCGATGGCGACAATTCCCGCATGTTGCTGGACCTGATTGAATTGGTCCGGGGGGACCCCACTATCAGTACCTACGCCATGCTGGGCTATTTCTACGACTCGCCGGTGGGTAACCGCCTGACCCGGTTGTTGCGGGACGAGAAGATCACGCCCAGGGACGGCATTGAGAACGAATTCAGGCAGATTATTGACAGGATATTGTCAGATGAGCGGAAAAAGGCGGATATCGACAAAACCGTGCAGACCTTGCGGAACCGGCTGGGCAACCGCCCGGAGTCCGGCGAGACCAGCTGACCGTCAGGGGCGCCGGAGCGCCATGCGCCGATGCGAACCAAATAGCTGGCAGACCGGTCTAAACCTCTGTACAGGACTGCCAATAACCCAGTACAATGGCCGGCTGTTTTTCAGACAGAAATGGCTGTCATCGTCCTGCTGCCAGGTTGGCCCTGGCAGTGCCTTTGGCGCTGTCAACCGCAGGCAACCAACTCTCTAGCAACCACAAACCCGGGAAATTATGTCTGATACCAATACTCCGCAATCCAGCCTCAAGTCTCTGATAGCGAAAGGTAAGGAACAGAGTTACCTGACCTATGCGGAGGTCAATGACCATCTGCCGCAATCGATTTCAGATCCCGACCAGGTCGAAGACATCATCCAGATGATCAACGACATGGGCATCAAGGTGTTCGAAACCGCACCGGATACCGATTCGCTGTTGATGAACGAAGACGAAGACGACGTCGGCACCGAGGATGAAGTGGCCGCGGCGGAAGCGGCTGCCGCACTGGCTGCCGTGGAAAACGAGGCCGGCCGCACTACCGACCCGGTGCGCATGTACATGCGGGAAATGGGCACGGTGGAGCTGCTGACCCGCGAAGGCGAGATTGTCATCGCCAAGCGCATCGAGGAAGGCATTCGCGAGCTGATGAAGGCCATGGCTCATTTTCCCGGGACCGTTGAGCACGTGCTCAACGAATACGCCCTGGTGGAAGCGGAAGAACGACGCCTGAACGAGCTGATCACCGGCTACCAGGAACCCGGCGACGATGACGAGATCCCCCTGCCGAACACGGACGTCCAGGTGCCCGTGTCGTCCAAGGCGAACAACAACGACGATGACAACTCCATCGACGATGACGATGACGACGATGCCCCCACCGGTCCGGATCCGGAAGAAGCCAGGGTGCGGTTTACCGAGCTGCGCAAGCAGTACGAAAAGGCCGCCGCCGCGGTAGCCAGGAACGGCCGGGGGCACAAGAAGGCCGCCGAGGAACTGGACAAGCTGGGCGATCTGTTCAAGTGCTTCAAGCTGACACCCAAGCAGTTCGATCCGCTGCTGAGTCACATCCGCGCCGTCCTGACGCGGCTGCGCCGCCACGAGCGGGCCATCATGACGCAGTGCGTACGCAGCGCGAAAATGCCCCGCAAGGTGTTTATCGAGACCTTCCCCGGTCACGAGATCGACGAAAAGTGGATCGACCAGCACATCAAGGCCAAGAAGGCCTATTCGGAACTGTTGGTCAACGTCAAGAACGAGGTGGTGCGCTCGCAGAAGAAACTGCGCCTGATGGAAGAGGAAAACGGACTGACCATCGCCGAGATCAAGGACATCAACCGACAGATGTCCATCGGTGAAGCCAAGTCCCGGCGGGCCAAGAAAGAAATGGTGGAAGCCAACCTGCGACTGGTTATTTCCATCGCCAAGAAGTACACCAATCGCGGTCTGCAGTTCCTGGACCTGATCCAGGAAGGCAATATCGGCCTGATGAAGGCCGTGGACAAGTTCGAATACCGGCGCGGCTACAAGTTCTCCACCTATGCAACCTGGTGGATCCGTCAGGCCATCACCCGTTCCATCGCGGACCAGGCCCGCACCATCCGTATCCCGGTGCACATGATCGAGACCATCAACAAGCTCAACCGGATTTCCCGGCAGATGGTTCATGAAAAAGGCCGTGACCCCACGCCGGAAGAACTGGGCGAGCGCATGGAAATGTCCGAGGACAAGGTTCGTCGCGTGCTGAAGATCGCCAAGGAACCCATTTCCATGGAGACCCCCATCGGCGACGACGAGGATTCCCACCTGGGCGATTTCATCGAGGACGCCACGGTGGATTCACCGGTGGATTCATCCATCGACGAAGGCCTGCGGGAAGCCACCCGGGAAGTGCTGGGCAGCCTTACCGCCCGGGAAGCCAAGGTGCTGCGCATGCGTTTCGGTATCGACATGAATACCGACCATACCCTGGAGGAAGTGGGCAAGCAGTTCGACGTCACCCGGGAACGCATCCGCCAGATCGAGGCCAAGGCCCTGCGCAAACTGCGCCACCCGACCCGCTCGGATCACCTGCGCAGCTTCCTGGACGAATAACCACATCCAGGAGCCAGGCGCCGGCTTACTACCGGGCCGGCACTGCAGACACACATAAAAAAAGGGCGCTGATTGCGCCCTTTTTTTATTTGGCTGTTATTTGGCTTTTATTTGGCTTTAGCTGGTCAGGCTTGTGACAGGCCATTCCGCCAACTTTCTTTGACGTTCCTGACCTGCCAGGCTTTTTGACCTGCCTGTTGCACATGCCTGTCAGCCTGGCTGTTCAACCAGGCCATCGGTCATTCAACCGGCGACTCAGTTGGCTCGATATCCAGCGGTTTATAGTAGGTACCACCGGCACTTTCTATCCGGTCGCGCCGGGCCCGCCACTCCGGTCCTGCCGAACCGCCGTCCTCGTACTGCAGGTCCTGGCGCAGGTAATTCCAGCTGGTGGGATCCAGTTCCTGGGCCATGGTCCAGTACTGCTCCGCCTTCTGATCATTGCCACTGGTGAAGTAATGAGTTCCCAGTCGAAACGCCGGCTGGGCACGTTCCGCTTCCGGCGTGCGCTGCACGATGTTTTCCCGCACCCGGTTGCGATCCCAGACGTACTCGCTCTCGGCTCCCTTGGCAACCCAGTCCCGCACGATGGGCACGTAGTCGTCGGTACCAAAGGCACCGTTGGCATGCACCTTGGCGTAGGTACCCTCGTTGATACGGGCGATATTGCCTTCCTCGTCGATCCATACCCCTGACGGGACATTAACCAGGTTGTAAAGCGCGCTGATGTGATGATTCACATCAATGATGGCGGTATAGGTTACGTTGCCATCGTCGTAAATAGGACCTGCGGCCGCTTCGCCACCGGAGTCCTGGGCTACTGAAATAATTTCGAAATTCTGGTCTTTGAGTTCGTCGTAAATCACTTGCCACACGGGCACGTCAAGTCGACATCCTCACCACGAGGCCCAGGTTAACAGCAGGACCTTCTTGCCGCGAAAATCAGAAAGCCGCACCGGGTTGCCATCGCGATCAGGCAATTCGAAATCCGGTGCCTTGCCGCCGCGCAGAAAACTCTGCCGCTTCACCGGCATCTCGCCAAAGCTCCAGATGGCATCGTCGTAGTCTGCCACCCAGGCCTGCCGCACCTTGTCAGCCAGCTCGGTCACGTTGAACCAGCCCTGACCCTGACGGGTGATGAACATCTCGCTGTCGCGATCCTGCAACACGGGAATACACAGGGCTTCGAAACAGGCACCTTCCGGTTTCAGTTCGAAATCATTGATACGCGTCAGATCAGCCGGTTTCACCCAGAGATCCGTGGCGTCGGGCAGGGTTTCCTGCAACTCGACGACGCGATCGCCGTACAGCACCGTTACTGCCTGCGCACTCGCCAGCGAGCTGCACAGCGACAGCACCAGCAGCGCCGTAATTCTGTGGAATTGAGTCAACATTAATCTCCTCGATTGGACGCCGGGTGAATTGAGCAGTTGGGGTTAGTTATGGGACATCGGCGTCCTGACCGTCATCATAGCGTGTTTGGGACAGCCCCGCACTTGCACATCAACCGGGCCTCCTTTACCAGGCCTTCTTTACCGGTACTGCCTGCCACTCCGGGCTTGCTGGGCGGGAGACGCCCATCGTCCCGCCACCGATGTTGGCAAGCACCCGGGGGCCGCATATAATGCGCGTCTTGGTTTTCCAATGCCCCCTGGTGGGCAGCCGGAACCGAAGTGACAAGAAAACAGAGAAGAACAGCACAACCCCACCACCCCCGGCATCAAGGGGCCTGTAGCTCAGTTGGTTAGAGCAGCGGACTCATAATCCGTTGGTCGAAGGTTCGAGTCCTTCCAGGCCCACCAATAAAACCAGGGTCCATTCCGGCGGCTCTACCCCATTAACGGGGGATTAAAAGAGGTAGAGACGGCCATCCTACCGCCCCCCCCCTACGGCGACCCCTATTACTATCGCCATAATTGGTATGGCTATGGAAGCGATTCGCAATAGTACTATGCTGATTCCTGTTCGATTCACCGGAGTACTCTAATATTTGGCCAAAGAGAAATATCCCATCTTTCAGTTAGTGACCTTGATTCTTCAAAGTACGCCGGGACTTGCAAGACTCTCCTTAAAAATACTCGATAAATTCATTAGGAGAAAGTCCGCTTCGGGTTCTAAGCGGTACTACATTTCCTGTGAATCTACTTCGGCTTCCGGCTTCTTTGCGGTCGCACAAAACAGTCCGCTACTGCTGATAATTCGTATTCCCCCGATGTCTGCTTCCGCCTAATAAGCAGGCGGTCAGGAATTTCCCGCGACGTGATGTGCAAGTTTCGCCAATGTCTCAGCACCATACTCCGCCGCACCAAAGCCAATGACCCTGTCACGACGCTCCCGTGTCGGGTGCATCTGACGCAAGGTGACAACCGTTCTGCCGTTGTCTTGTTCGTCGAAGGTAACCAGCAGCCGAAAACGTTCCGGGTCGTTGTCAACGTCTGTGCCGTGAATGGCTTCAAGCAAGTGTGGCGTCTCCAGTCTTAGAAACTCCATGCGGTTGGAGTGACGGGTGCCGTCCGGTGCAATCATGTCAAAGCGCCATCTGCCACCGGTTCTTATGTCGCATTCGTGGGAATCGATACGAAACCCATCGGGTCCAAACCACTGAATAATCTGCGATGGATCGGTCCATGCGCGAAATACTGTGTCGCGGTCTGCGTCTACAACGCGAGCTATGACGATTTCTCTATCCAATGGGAAAGCCGTCCATTCTGACGCGCAATTTTCGGAATGTTCAGTCATTGATCTACTCCTCCACCATCTTTGCGAGCTGATCGAGCGCCGTACCCCAGCCATCCAGGAAGCCCATTTCCGCATGCGCCTGGCGATCATCATCGTTCTTGTGCAGTGCAGTCGCCGTGTATAGAGTTCCTTCGGGATGTTTTTCCAGGGTAATGACAGCAGAGAAGAACGCTTCTTCGTTTGGACGCCAGCCACCTTGTAGCGCGTCAGTGAATACGATTCGTTCGTTCTCGATGACCTCTAGGAAACAACCTTCGCCGCCTTCCATGACCGTGCCGTCCTCAAGTTTCATCGAAGTGTCGAAGCCACCGCCGGTGAAGAATTCGTGCTTGTTAGATGTTGTCACAACCGGCGCGGGCGCCCACCACTTCACAAAACGCTCAGGTTCTTTCCACGCCTTCCACACAGCCTCGCGTGGTGCTTTGATAACTCGAGAGACCGTTAAGTCTTTGTCCGTCTTGCTCATAACTCTTCCCTTTCTAAATCGTTTTCGACGAATGCAGCAAGCCGATCCATGCGTCCGGTCCACAGGGCGCGTTGCTCGTTGATCCACTTTTCAGCCGTAGTTAATCGCTTCTGTTTGATTTTGCAGGTTCTCACCCGTCCAACTTTCTTTGAGCCGATTAGCCCGGATGCTTCAAGGACACGGATGTGTTTCATGAACGACGGGAGGGCCATATCGAAGGGCTCAGCCAATTCACTGACGGTTGCCGAGCCTCGGCCAAGCTGCTGAATCACTGCTCGACGTGTGGGATCTGCCAGGGCGTGAAAGACGGAATCTAGAGCAGTGTTATTGTTATCCATACAGCTAACTATAACCATGCTATATAGTTAGGTCAATGGCTAACTGTTGGGTCAGGCGAGTAACTGCTTCTAGGCGTTAGCGGTCGCACAGTCTGCTTGAAAAATCACTGAGTGGCGATTTCGGCGACCGTCCGGAAATGGTTCTATCCGGTACTACAATTGTTGTGGCTCTACTTCCGCTCCCGACCTCGAATCCACCTCTGCGATCAGCTAGACCTGTGGTTTTCTATACCTTCATTAAAGAGTGCGGCCAAGCTTTCACTGCGAATTAGCTCTCCCTGGAGTATCCATTGAGTGGCAGAATCTAAATCCCCAAAATGGTGTACTTCATTTAATTGAGGGATAGATTCAATGGCTTCCCTGATTTCATCGGTACTGATGAAAATCGCTATATTTTGGATTGATTGTTGTGCCGTATAAGTACCGCTCTGTTGCCGATAGATCCCTATCAATACCACAAACTTGTCTTTCAAGTACTCGATAGACTTTGTATTTTCATTGTTCCAGTCAGCATAAATCTCGACGACTACTCTGGCGGTGATAGTCGATCCATTGCACAAGGATATATCACGAAGTTTCGATTCGTTTAAATCGCGCTTAGCTCTTCTCTTAAGCCAATTTGTCCAAAGCGACATCACTTTGCTCTCACGTATCCGTCCGCATAGTCAATACTCTCGCGTAGCATTAATCATTGTCAGCGATTGCAAGATTCGTCCGATCCATAGCTTTTTTACTATCATAACGAACTCCCTCTAATGACCGGTTAGGGTTCAAACCGGCACTACGATTAACGTGATTCTACTTTCGAAATTGACTTAAAAGCAGTCGCAAAAAGTGGCTTACAAACTAAAAGTCAGAAGAACGGCTGCGACCATGAGTATTGCGAATGTAGAACGCAATATTCGTGCTTCTCGAGGTTTTCGAAATAGCGGTCTCAATAGGTCACCGAAATATAACCACAGAATATCAACAATAACCGCCACTAAAAAACAAATGATTCCTGTGGCTAGAAAACTGAGTGTAATTTCCATCAGCGGGAGAAGAAGGCCGGAAAAAATGGCAAGAAATGCTGCGTAAGCTTTTGGATTCAGCAAATTCAGGATAAATCCATCAGCGAAACCTGGAGCACCGATTTTAGGACCTGCATCACTATCGATTATCGGCGCAGTTGCGATCTTAAACGCTATGTAGCAAATGTAAGCACTTCCAAGTATCTGTATGGTTACGCGAAGCTCTGGAAAGCTTGCAAATAATGTAGCCAGCCCCACGATTGCTCCAACTATTGCTACGGCTAATCCGGCAAGTATGCCCGCTAGAAAAGGAATCCCGTTTCTAAAGCCGTGACTCGCGCCGGTCGCAGCTAGCGCAAGAGGTGCCGGCCCCGGCGAACCCAGTAAAAGGAATGTAGTTGTTATCAGTGTGGCGATTGCTTCTATCACAGATTGGGCTTCATGTTAATTTATTATTAGCTTTGGTTCATCAATCGACAGAGACTACTTTCGGCCGCGAAGCTGACATTGAACCTGACTATTTTCATTACCTTATCAGCTGAGAAATTTTTTTCCTATTGCGCCACTATATTGATGGTGGCCTCTATACCGAACCACTTGGGCAAAGTACGCAGAATCGCTTCGCAGTCACCTTCTCTATTTAGCCGGGGTCCGAGTATCACTTTATGAAGCCAGGGTGTGAATAATGAGAGCCGCTCGCAGCTTCCTCGTTGATCTCATTGTTACGTGTTGAAAATTTCGTATCTGTTGATCTTAACTATATTGCCATTCCTGTCAATCGCATCTCTCTGGCCAATATACTGCATTCCGTTCTTAGCCATTACTTTCCCTGATGCTGGATTGTTCGAGTAGTGATCGGCGTACACTCTCTCTATACCAAGCTCGGCAAATGCGTAATCTAATATCGCTGAAACGGCTTCGGTGCAATATCCCTTTCCCCAATATGGTTGGCCAATCCAGTAACCCAGGCTAGCTTGGCATTCTTGGATATTAATAAGACTTACAGTCCCTACTAGTTCCCTTGGATCTTTTACCAGAATAGCGTACGCAATCCTATCGCCTTCATTGAGACTTTGAGTGTGCGAGCTGATCCAATTTTTCGCCATTTCCAAGGAATACGGGTGAGGGATATTCTGAGTTGTTTTTGCAACTTCATAATTGCCCACAAGCTCTGCGACTCGTTCCGCATCATCCAGGTCGTAACCACGGAGGGCTAACCTTTCTGTTTCTAATTTTAGCTGATGCACTGTTGAATATGTGTCGCACTTGTTAAGCGGTGTAGCGCGTAGTGCTACGACCCGCTTTGAATTCATTGCTACGCAATATTGTCTTTCAGTTTTAAGACCATTGGCTGTGCCTTAAGTGTCGAACCCGGTCGGAGTGGTTCAGCCTCACCTATGGATACAAAGCCAGTTGATTCGTATAGTGAAACCGCAGCATTATTCGTCGTAGTTACCGAGAGAGCAAGTGACGTGAGTTGGGAGTCCCGCGCCCATGAAATTATCGTTTCGACTAACTTGCGGCCTATACCTTTGTTTCTAGCTTCAGGTTTTACCCACATCTGATATATATGCGCTTCTTTGGAACTCTGCTTATGAACGAGCCCCCAGGCTAAACCAACGGGTGTGCCCTCAATTTCTGCTACAAGGGGCAATGCGGTTGCAGCACGATCCAATGGATCCAGCCGGGACAGCCATTCTTCATCGGGGTAACTAGTCTCCCGGTCTAAGGTTGCTCCGAAGGAATCAGGCGAATCACTCATTGAGCTGAGCCGCAGAGACTTATATGTTTCCCAGTCATCCATAGATAGAGCACGAATATTCAGGTTTTTGATAGCCATGGTATCGTTTCATAACGCCTTTTCATCAGCGGCGCAGCGCTAGCTGCGTCCAGCGCCGAAGGCGCGCATTGTATGTAATTGTTATATTTCCAACACCCGACCAACGAGTCCATGTAGATCCTTGCATTGGCTCTCACAATACTCTGGACTATTTTTCCTATTGAGCCAAAGGGATCGATACCCAGCGTCCTTGGCGGCGTGGTAGTCGACCTTGTAGTCGTCGCCGATATACCAGCATGCACCTGGAAGCTTCCCAGCGCGCTCCGCCCCTAGCTTGAAGATTGCAACCTCAGGTTTCGGCGCGCCATATGCTGCTCAGTGATCCTGTCCCACTCAGCAACGAAAGCATCTTGATCGCGAATATGATTTGAGTAAATATCTGCGAACTCTCGAGCTGCCAGTTCCTGTGATCTCTTGTAGTCGAGAAGCGTGTCGTCTATATCAAAGTAAATCACTGGCGGTGATCCCTGCTTGAAACATAACGTCCGGCACAGAATCGGGATTACCGGTAGTTCTAATTCTGGAGAGGATAGACGCTTATGAAAAAAGGCACAAGATATTCAACCGAGTACCGAGAACGCGCTATCCGGTTGCTGTTTGAACGGAGGAATCAACACAGCTCTCAATGGGCAGCGACAGAAAATCAACGATGACTGTAAAAAATATTTACGCACACAGGCGTTGCTTGAAATCCGTGTTGTATACAGCAAGATCAAAAGCGATACTAGGGAACCTCTGATTAAGTATGAAAGTGCTCTGCGGGACTCTGTCGGGGCTTGCAGGCGAGCCCGCGGCCCTTGTTGGCTTAGAAGGGTTCCCTCATCTAGACAGGCCGGCACATGCCGGCGGCAAGGCGCCTCGTCAGTGAACTCCCTTGAAAGCCAGAGTATTTCCATACTTATCCAGAGGTTCCTTAGGAGTCAGACATGAAGAACTATGTTGCTCTGGTTTTTATCACCTTTTTCGCAGGTAGCAGCTATGCTCATCATGAGATAAATCCCTATGGGGATCTGGCTGCGCTGACCCACTTTAGTGGTGTAATCACGGGATTGGAGTGGGCAGAGCCTCATGTTCTGATACGCCTGGTTGGAAGCCCCAATACGCAAAACTCGCCCCAATGGCTGGTTGAAGTGGATTCCCCAACTGATCTCGTGTCCAGAGGGTTCAGCATGTCGGACTTCGAACTGCTTACCCGTATCTCTATTGTCGGCTATCAGGCAAAGCACGTCGCAAGATATGGAGAAACTTATATTTATGGCCTCTACTTACAGGAATCATCCGGTTTCAGAGCCCTACTTAACGAAACACTTCTCCACGTTTTACCTTACGTTGATGAAGTTGGACGTATAACAGCGGACGAAATTCCCGTTGAGTCCTTTCAATCCGATCAATCCAACTGAGGACGAAGCAGCAATGAACCGATGTATTCGCCACTGCAAATTCTCGATTCCTGGTTTTCTGACATTTTGCGCAATTTTTGCAAACACTGGCATGGCGCAACAAGAAAGCCGGGTTAGCGCTTTCACTACTTGCGTAGAGTCAACCGGTGCTGCCTATCTTTGTACCCTACACAGCTGGGATCTGGCTTTCGGTTATTCTGCAAGCGAACCAGGTAATTCAGCTTATCTCATCATGGGCAGCCTCAATGAGGAAGGACAGGAATGTGTCCAGGCATCCACACCTTCGTCGCTGGATATCCGGCTATCAAATCCCGACCTCAGACCAGGCGATAGAATATACCTTGAAGACTTCATCATTGAAGCCTTCGATGAAGTTGGGAATTTTATTCCAGAAATTCCTGTAATAGTTTAAGTGCTGTCTCAGGAAGGTATGCTGGAAATTGACCCAGACCGGGAATATATTGAGATCTTTTCTTATGGTCATGCTGACTTTTTCGCGGAGTATTATTGCGGCACAAGTTCTGGCCCGCCAGGTATTACTGAAAGCACTTCCTTAACCGTGACTCTTTGACCTGGATGACAATTAACCCATCCTGAGCTGACTGCGAGGACCTGAACTTTCCCTGCACAAGCAGCCTGTTTTAAGAGGGCCATAGAAGCAATTTTAGGGCCTTATGTTCCACGGCAGCAGGTAGTGCGCACTTGGAAACCTCTGATTAAGTATGGAAGTTCCTTAATCTAAGACACGATAACCTGACGGTGTGTATTCGATGGAGCTGGGGAAATCCAGTTCCTCGATTATTGAATGTCCCACGTACACGGCATCTTCGGTGGACCTGCTTGGGCCATAACTTCGCATGAATTGATCCTCGACGTCGCGGTCGGGTATTTGGCCGTTCAGCGCCATGCGGACTATCTTCGCGACTTCTTCGGGGTTGTCGCGCTGCGGATAGTGCCCGGCCGTTGGCAGAACCCAGAAACTGCTTTTCACCTCTCTGTCATTCAGGTACGTATCCCAGACATGATTGGCAATTCGAATAGGATTCACGTTATCTGCCAGTCCCCAAAGATAGGCAACCGGCACCGGACTGCGCGGCAGATTCTCCAGCCAGCGCACTTCGTTCGCCTGACGTTCCAACAGGTATCGGCCAACGTAGATCAGGGAAATATTGCCTTGATTGAATGCGAAGATATCGGCATAGGCAAGTGATTCCGGCTCGCCTTCAGTACGCCTGGGTTGGGCTGCACGGGATGCCAGCATTTGCTCGGCGGTATCAATATCGAGCATCCGCATTTGTCCGGGCGACAGATTGGCCAGCGGCAGAAACATGCCGCTGTTGGACAGAAAGTGGTAGTTAACGGTGTAATCCGGATCAGGGTTATCCAGGTAATTACCGAGAAAAGCCAGACCTATACTCACTCCCCGATCGTGGGTATACAGCGCGAAGTCCTCAAACCCGACCACTTCCCGAACAAAAAAATCAACGATTTCTGCATTCTCCGCCAACATGTAGTTGTAGCCATCAAGCGGTTTATCTGAGAACCCGGAACCCGGAAAATCCAGCGTCGCGATGTGATAGTC
>Ga0070727_10004057_pt1 | contig 12708 bp, 11 predicted proteins | sample tdAd472_FD_66722 | JGI IMG/M metagenome (GOLD analysis project Ga0070727, IMG submission 66722) | Marine sediment microbial communities from the Atlantic coast under amendment with organic carbon and nitrate - tdAd47.2 | ecosystem: Environmental > Aquatic > Marine > Coastal > Sediment | place... | reverse complement strand
GACCCAAGCCGACTCCAATTGGTGTTGAATTCGATCCCGGTCAGCAACGAGAGCCTCCAACTGAACACGTTGCTCGATCAGCGAGTCACGGATTTGGGCGAGCTCTTGATTGGACTCTGTGCTTGCGTACTGACTTTCAAGCTGTTTGATCTCCATCTCGCTCCGCCAGTACTTTGCCGCGAGCGAGTCCCGTTCTTGTTGAAGCGATTCAATTTCGGTTTGATTGTCACTCAACGATTGCGCCACAGCTGCAACTTGCTTCTCATGACGTGCCTTGGCTTGATCTCTTCTAATTTCTTCAAGCCTTACACTTTCCGCTTCAGCATGTAGCTGACGATCAATAAGCCGATCGATGTAAGCTTTAACTTCGGCTTGTACTCGCTTCGGTGCCCGGACCGTAAGTATCAAACCGTCCTGAACCACAGAACCCATCTGCTCACGCCAGATGACCGGCTCCACAATGTCGTAGATCTGGATATTCGGACCCCTACTGAATGCTCGCGGGTCTCTTGAGTTTTGGATCTGAACAGAATTCGTGAGTGATGAAAGATCGTATTCCACGAGAACCGTCTCGATTCGATCGAAGTACCGCACCGTCCCGATCTCGACAAGACCACCTTCTACACGCGCAGCCAGTTCATCGAGTCCTTCAAGCCCGAGCGCCGAATTGATGAGTTGGCGCACCTTCTCGTGGTTGAGACCCTTTGCCGGGATCGCCCGCACTTCGGTGTCGGCGTCCAGCCCGAGCGGTTCGAGCGAGCTCCAGTGCACAAAGAGCCTTGCATTACCGGCGTCTGCGAGCTTCTGGAGCATCTCGCCAAGCGTGCCCGCCTGCAGATCCTGATCGAGAATGCCGGTGTGTGTGACGCCCTCGGGCTGGGTCTCGACGGCCGCGGTCGGTGCGTGAAGAGGCGTCAGAGCTTTGCCCGGGAGCAACCCGGCAACGCTCACGGTCAGCGCGAGTCCGGCGGATGCGAAGAGTGCTGTGTACATGGCGATCCTCCTGCGTGAGTGGATTCGGACAGACTTGAAGTTCTGCGCAAGCTGCGCGGTCTCGCCCAGCTCGGTGACGGCTTTCTGAACGGCCTCGGGCTCGGTCATGCCGAGAATGAGCAGGTCATCGACCCGCGTGCGCAGGTGATCCTCCAGCTCGTCGCGGATGCGCTCGGCCTCGGCCTGTGGCAGCGACAAGAGACTCGTAAAGACATCCAGCCACTGTGCGATCGGATCGCGCGAGGAGGGCTTGACGCTCACGCTCTCGGTCGGCTTCGTCTCGGCGGCGCTCATGAAGTCGCCCCGCTTGTGCCCGTGATGAACGAGTTCATGATCGAGGTGAAGCGCTGATGGGCCGCGATGCGCGACTCGAGGCGGCGTTCGCCCTTGGGCGCGAGGCGGTACCACTTGCGCTTGCGCCCCGGCGCATCGGGCTCGGCGCTGGCGGACTTGATCTCCTCCCAGTCCGTCGAGACGAGCCCCTGTTTTTCGAGTTTGGTCAGCAGCGGGTAAAGCTGGCTGGCGCCGACGCGGAAGGTGTCCTCGGAGCGGGCGGCGATCTGTTTGCTGATCGCGTAGCCATAACTCGGCCCCTCGCTCAGAACCGAGAGCACGATCATCTCCGTCTGGTCCTGCGTGAGCTGTGGCCCGGTTTCTTTGGCAGCCATGACAAACCTCCTGTGCTTTGTACAGCCACAAGATATATCGGTTTCTGATATATTGCAACTTGATTGTTTCGGGTCTGAGAAAAATTCCGTTCTGGACCCCACCACAGCTCGCTTGGAGCCTGTTTAGGCCGCATTGGGGCCTGTTTCTTCCTAGAGTCGGTCTCCCCCGGCATGCGCAGGCCGCGCAGCCGCCCAGGAAGGACGCAGAGACATGGTGCGGGTGACGCTCCCGGATGGTTCGGTCAAAGAGTTTGATGGCCCGGTGACGGCCCTGGCGGTCGCTGAGGCGATCGGTAGCCGCCTCGCCAAGGCGGCGGTCGGCGCCAAGATCGACGGCGAGCTGACCGACCTCTCGACCACCATCGAGCGCGACGCCCAAGTCGCCATCGTCACCGAGAAGACCCGCGAGGGTGAACCAGACCCGGACGCGCTCATGCTTTGCCGACACTCCGCGGCCCACGTGATGGCCGAGGCGATCCAGCGCATCGTCCCAGGTGCGCAGCTCGTCTACGGCCCGCCGCTCGAGACGGGCTTCTACTACGACATCGCCTTCCCCGAAGACCGCCCGCTCCGCGAGGGCGACTTCGAGGCGATCGAAAAAGAAATGGCCTCGATCGTTAAGGAAGACCGCAGGTTCTCGCGGTACGAGATGCCCATCAATGAGGGCATGACCAAGCTCAAAGGCGAGGGCAGCAAGTACAAGATCGACAACGCCGAACGCGCGATCGAGGTGATGAGCAAGAACGGCGACAGCGGCGCGCTCTCGTGGTACGCCACGGGCGAGCCTGGCAAGGACTGGGAAGACCTCTGCCGGGGCCCCCACGTCCCGAGCACCGGGCGCATCGGCGCGATCAAGGTCATGAGCCTCGCATCCAGCTATTGGCACGGCGACGAGAACTCCGACCGCCTCACCCGCGTGTACGGCACGGCCTTCTTCAGCAAGAAAGACCTGAACGAACACCTCGAACGACTCGAAGAGGCCAAGAAGCGCGACCACCGCGTGCTGGGCAAGCAGCTCCAGCTCTTCCACATCGACGAGGCGGTCGGGCAGGGGCTCGTGCTCTGGACGCCACGGGGCAGCGTGATCCGCAAGGAGCTGCAGGACTGGATCGGGACCGAGCTGCGCAAGATGGGGTACACGGACGTGTACTGCCCGCACATCGGCAAGCTCGATCTGTACAAGACGAGCGGGCACTTCCCCTACTACGCCGAGAGCCAGTTCGTGCCGGTGATGGAGCGTCAGTTCCTGCAGGCTGTCAGCGACGAGGGCTGCTCGTGCGCCGAGCTTGGCAACATGATGGCCGAGGGCGAGGTCGAGGGGTATCTCCTCAAGCCGATGAACTGCCCGCACCACATCAAGATCTACGCGAGCCAGCCGCGGAGCTACCGCGACCTGCCGGTGCGACTGAGCGAGTTCGGCACGGTGTACCGCTGGGAGCAATCGGGTGAGCTCAACGGGCTGACGCGCGTGCGCTCGTTCACGGTCGATGATGCGCACCTCTTCGTGCGGCCGGATCAGGTCGAGGAAGAGGTCGCCGGGTGCCTGAAGCTCGTGAAGCTCGCGTTTGAGACGCTCGGGCTTGAGGACTTCCGCGTGCGTGTGGGTCTGCGTGATCCGGACAGCGCCAAGTACGTGGGCAAGCCCGAGGTGTGGGACAAGGCCGAGGCCGCGTGCCGGTCGGCGGCCGCGAGTCTTGGCGCGAAGGTGAGCGAGGAGCCGGGCGAGGCCGCGTTCTACGGGCCCAAGATCGACTTCATCGTCAAAGACGTGATCGGCCGCGAGTGGCAGCTCGGCACGGTGCAGATCGATTACAACCTGCCCGAGCGGTTCGATCTTGAGTACGTCGGCAGCGACAACACCCGCCATCGCCCGGTGATGATCCACCGCGCGCCGTTCGGCTCGATGGAGCGCTTTGTGGGCGTGCTGATCGAGCACTTCGCCGGCGCGTTCCCGACCTGGCTCGCCCCCGAGCAGGTGCGCGTCCTGCCCATCAGCGAGAAATCGCTCGACTACGCGAATAAGGTAAGTTCGCAACTCGTCGAGGCGGGTGTGCGCTCAAGCGTTGATGAATCCAACGAGCGCGTGCAGGCCAAGATCAAGGACGGCTCGGCGTGGAAGGTCCCCTACCTCCTCGTCGTCGGCCCGCGCGACGAAGAGAACGGCAACGTCTCCGTCCGCGCGTTCGGCGAAGAGAAAGACCTGGGCGCGATGCCGACGGATCAGTTCCTTGAGGCGATCACGGAAGAGATCAAGACCAAGGGCGCCACAAGCGTGCGGGCGAGGTTCCAGTAAGGAAGAACCGGGTGCCACGGCTTGTCCGTCCTCGGCAAGCCGTGTGTATTCTGGCCCACGAACACGGGTTGCCCTCCGGGACAACCTGTGGCACCCGTCACTCTTTCGTCTGCTCCACAAACCACGCCGCAAGCTCCGGCTTCGAGTACGCCGGGTCCCACGCGTTGTGGTTGGCTTCCTTGAACTCGGTGAACTGCACGTCGCCGCGGCGTTCTTTGATTGCGACCGCGAGTGCTCGTGATTCTTCGGGCGGGACGACGTCGTCGAGCGAGCCGTGGAAGAGCCAGACGGGCATGCCTTTCAATACTTCAGCGGCCGCGATAACCGACTCGTCCTCGGGGGTCGCGGGAGTCTCCTTCAACCGCTCGCCATCGGTCGACATGCGCCGATCGACGTAGCCGCACACTGGGGCTGCGCATCTAAATCTCTCGGGGTGCATCGAAGCGAGCATGATCGTGCCGTGACCGCCTTGGCTGAGGCCCGTGATCGCTAGACGCGCGGATTCGTACAGCCCTTCCTCGGCGGCTTCATCGAGCATCGCGAGCACCGCATCGGCGTGGTCTTCCCACTCGCTCTCGCGAGTCGGCTTCTGAGGCACGATGACGACGAAGGGCCACTGCTCCGGGTTGTCGCGCACGTGCCTGGGCAGACCGACGGCCAAGTTTTTCTTGCCGTCCGTGCCGCACTCGCCCGCGCCGTGGAGGAAGAGGATCGCTGGGCCGCCTTCCTCAGCGGACTTCGGGATCATGATCGACCACGCGTACTCGGTGCCGTCGAGATCCATCGTGAGGTTGATCACCCGGACGTCATCGGTCGGTACGGTTTCATCGTTCGTTGGCATGGCAACAAGGCCCACGAGCGAAAGGACGACGAGAAGAAGCGTATTCATGGCGTAGGTTGTAATCGCTTTCAGCCGCGGGCACAAGAGAGCCCGACGCCCAAGGAGCGTGCACGCCTAGCCGCGCCCCGGTCCGCGGTAGAAATTGGTCTCGAAGCGGGCCGAGTCGAGGCGGTGCAGGAAACCGCCTTTGTATGGCCGCGTCTTCACGAATCTCAGCATGAGCCCCCACGCCAGCGTGGGCATCAGCCTTGCAATGGGCTTGGCGAGCGCCGCGTGCAGCGGGTAGAAGTTCGCCCCGCGGATGCCTTCGAGGCGGTACCCGTTCGGGTAGCTGCTTTCGTAGAAATTCACGAGGTCGTGCTTCGTGAAGCCGCGAACATGGGCGCTGTCGGTCTTGATGACCGAGGGCTGACGCCCGAGCGTAAGCAGGACGCGGTTGTGCAGCGAGGCCAGGTTCGGCACGCCCACGATGAGCGAGCCGCCCACCTTCAGCACGCGCGTCACCTCGTGCATGATCCAGAAGATGTCCTTGGTGTGTTCGAGGATCTGGTTGGCGATGACGACGTCGGCTTCTTCGTTCTGCAACGGGAGCGTGTCGCGTTCGATGTCGAGCGCGTGCGTCTCGATGCCGCGTTTCTTAAGCAGTTCAACTAGCGTCGTCTCGCTCTCGATCGCCACGAGCTTGGCGTCTGGCTGGGTCTCGCGCGTGCAGAGGAGGTCCGTGCCCGGTCCTGCGCCAAGATCGATGACGGTGCCCTTGGGCGAGATCTGCGCGAGAAACTCGGCGATCGCGTCTCTGCCATAGTTGAGCGAACGGTCGATCATCGCGGGCACGGTACGCCGGGCGTGCCCCGAACGCAAAGCCTGCGGTAGGCTGCGGGCATGAGCAACCCGATTCCAGCGACAGAGCCGATCCGCATCGCGATGTGGTCGGGCCCCCGCAACATCTCGACGGCTCTGATGCGCTCGTGGGGCAACCGCCCGGACTGCACCGCGAGCGATGAGCCTCTGTACGCGCACTACCTGAACGTCTCACCACTATCGGTCCGTCACGCGCACCCCGGTTGGCAGGACACGATGAACACGCAGCCGACCGACTGGCGGCTTGTTGCCGACACGCTCATGGGACCGGTGCCGGGCGGCAAGGCGATCTGGTACCAGAAGCACATGTCGCACCACCTGACGCCGGACATGGACCGCGGGTGGGTGCTTGGGCTTGCCAACTGTTTTCTCATCCGCGAGCCGGAGGAGATGATCACGAGCTTTATCAAGGTCATCCCCGAGCCACGCCCGGAGGACCTGGGTCTCCCGCATCAGGTAGAACTCTTCGAATGGCTCCGGAAAGAGACGGGCCAAACGCCGCCGGTGATCGACTCGAAAGACGTGCTCACCGATCCGCGTGGCGTGCTGACCCGTCTCTGCGAACGCATCGGCGTGCCCTTTGACGAGGCGATGCTCGCCTGGCCCCCCGGCCCGCGCCCCGAGGACGGCGTGTGGGCGCCCCACTGGTACGACAGCGTCAACGCATCCACGGGCTTTGGGCCTTACGGGGCCAAGGACGAGAGCGTCCCCGCGCGCCTCAAGGGCGTGCTGGAATCGTGCCAGGGTCTCTACGACACACTCGCGGCGCACCGCGTCAGCGGGTGACGCAACCGAGTGTCATACCGCCGGTAGCGCTGTGATCGGAGGCGAACCATGACACAGATCTCGCGCCGCTTGTTCATGGCCGCAACGCCGGCCGCCCTGGCGGGCGTTGCAAACGCCAAGCCCGCCGATCATGCGCCAGCTCCCGAGACCGACGACCTCTACCCCACCACCGCAGGCGAGCGCGCCAGCGCGTTCGTCGGCGCGTGCCATATGCAACTCGACCGGGTGCGTGCGATGCTCGCAGAGGACGCCGGGCTGGCTTGCGCGTCCTGGGACTGGGGCTTTGGCGACTGGGAATCCGCGATCGGAGCGGCCTCTCACACCGGGCGGGTGGACATCATCGAGCTACTGATCGCTCACGGCGCTCGCCCGACGGTATTCACGCTCGCCACGCTCGACCGCATCGATGCCCTGCGCGACCTGCTGGACACCGTGCCCAATCTCGAGTCGATCGAGGGTCCCCACTCGATCTCGCTCTATCGCCATGCTCAGGCGGGCAAGGCCGAGCGCGTGCTCGGATTCCTTAAAGAGCGCGGCGTCACAGATACGAACGCATTTGCGATCGAGAAAGCCGATGCCGAGCCCTACTTCGGGGTCTACGCATGGGGCCCGGGAGAGACCGAGCGGTTCGAAGTCTCCTGGTTCGAGCGGATGTCATCCATTTCGATCAAACGCCAAGGGGGCATCTCACGGAATCTGATCCCCCTCGGCAACGGCACCTTCTCGCCCGCGGGCGCCAGGCATGTTTGGATGCGGTTCGAGACCGAGGGCGACTCCGTTGCCCGCCTGATCGTCCCCTGGGCGGGGCGGACCATTGTCGCCCCGCTCATCTAAATTGGCGTCCAAAGAATGACGCCCGCAAACCCTGTACGCTTTGCGCATGCTCCAGACATTCAACAAGAAGAACAGCGATCTGATCGTCAACATCAACGGCAAGCTCATCCACCGGCGTGACGCGGGCGTGAGCCCCTTCGACTCAGTTGTCCAGGGCGGCGACGCGGTCTGGGAAGGCCTGCGCGTCTATCAGGGCCGCATCTTCAAGCTCGACGAGCACCTCGAACGGCTGCGTCGCTCCGCCAAGGCGCTCGACTTTGCAACGATCCCTTCGCGCAGCGAACTGACGAAGGAGATCAAGAAAACGCTCGAAGCCAACGGCATGACCGACGGCGTCCACATCCGCATCACGCTCACGCGGGGCGAGAAAATCACCAGCGGCATGGACCCGCGACTCAACCAGTCGGGCCCGACGCTGATCGTGCTCGCCGAGCACAAAGCCCCGGTGTACGACGACGCCGTGGGCAGCAAGGGACTCATTCTCATCACGAGTTCGATCAGGCGCTTCCCGCCCGACTGCCTCGACCCCAACATCCACCACAACAACCTGCTCCAGTCGATCCTCGCCAAGATCGAGGCGAACTACGCCGATGCAGACGACGCGATCATGCTCGACCATCAAGGTTTCATGGCCGAGACGAACGCGACCAACGTCTTCATCGTCAATGAGGGCATCGTCGAGACCAGCCGAGCCGTCGCGTGCCCCGAGGGAATCACGCGCCAGACTGTGCTGGATCTGTGCGCCAAGAACCAGATCCCCTGTCGCGAGCGAGATCTGTCGATGACGCACATCTACAACGCCGACGAGTGCTTTACCACCGGCACGATGGGCGAGCTCGCCTGGGTCGGCACGGTCGACGGCCGAAAGATCGGACAATCCCGGATGGGCCCGGTCACCGGGCGTCTCCGCGAATTGTTCACACAGCTCACGAAGACCGAGGGCGTCAGGGTTGTCGAGGAATCCACGAAATCCTGCTAGGCACACGCCCAAGTAGGATTCGATGGTTGCGGGGAGCAATTCGATGACGCGATACCGGATACACGGCCGAGACACGGGCGAAGATGTCACCAAGATCTTTGAAGCCGAGTCGGGCGACGAAGCCAAGAAAATGGCGCACGCGATCGGCCTGGACGTCATCGCTGTCGAGGTGCTGGGCGATGGGCCTGCACCAAACCCCGAAGCTCATGCTGCTCACTCGCCAAGCAAAGCCGAGCCTTCGCCTCTGACCGACACGCCCGTCGACCCGCGCGACCTGCCCGAGGTCGAGGTCTGGCAGGGCTCGCCCAGCCAGTGGACAAATTTCTGGTGGTATGTGCTGTGCATCCTGATCATCCCGATCCCGTGGGCGATCTGGAAGATGATCTCGACGGCCAAGCAGAACTACGCCATCACGACCCAGCGCCTTACACTCGAGACAGGCGTCTTCAAGCGCGAGCTCGAGGAGATCGAGCTCTACCGCATCAAAGACACACAGCTGACGCGCTCGTTCATTCAGCGTGTGCTCAAGCTCGGGACGGTGACGGTTGTCTCATCAGACGAATCCATGCCCAGGCTCGTGATTCCCTGGATCAAGACGCCAATCGAGGTCCGCCAGCACCTTCGCGAGAACGTGGAACTCGTCCGCCGGGCAAGGGGCGTGCGCGAACTGGATATGAACTGAGTCATCCGGTGCCACGGCTTGTCTTGCAAGCCGTGCTAAGTACCGACCAGAACGCACGGCTTGCCGAAGACGGACAAGCCGTGGCACCCGAATAGCTACACGATAGTGGGCACTTCACCGAGCACCCAGCGTCCGACCTGCCAGCCCAGGGCGGCAAGTCCGATGCCGAAGAATACATTGGCGAGCACGTTGCTGATCGCCAGCCCCGGGTAGCCGTCGCGCACGAGCTCGAACGTATCGAAACCGAACGTCGAGAACGTCGTCAGCGATCCGAGGAATCCCGCAACGAGAAAGAACCGCAGCCGATCATCCGTTTCGCCCCGGTACAGATACATATACATGACGAGCCCGATGAAGAAGCACCCTACGAGGTTGACCAGCAGCACGCCCCACGGGAATCGGTGCCCGAGCTTGCCCAGGATCGGACCGGTGACAGCAAACCGCGCCAGCGCACCGAGCGCGCCACCCAATCCGATCACGATCGCGTTGACAAGAGCCGTCGGCATACGCAGTGGTCCTTCTCTGTTGACAACCGTTCCAGCTATTCCCGCAACCACCAGAGCGCCTTACGCGTCTTGCTGAAGCGCGCGGCGTTTGCGGCCTTGGATTGCGCGATCACTTCCATCGCCTCGTCCGGGTCGTCCGTGAAGACGACGAGATCCAGATCCGTCTCATCGATCGCGCCCGCCTCGACGAGGTTGAAGCGCGCAAAGTCGACGATCGGCCGCCAGTAGTCACGCCCCATCAGGACGATCGGAAAGTTGTGGATCTTGCCGGTCTGGATCAGAACGAGCGTCTCGAACACCTCGTCGAGCGTGCCGAAGCCGCCAGGCAGGACAACGAACGCGCAGGAATACTTTACGAGCATCACCTTGCGCACAAAGAAGTACCGGAACTCCACGAATTTATCGAGATACGGGTTGGGCTCCTGCTCCATGGGCAGCTCGATGTTGCACCCGATGGATTTGCCGCCGGCATCGCGCGCACCGCGGTTGGCGGCCTCCATGATCCCCGGCCCGCCGCCGGTCATGACCGCAAGATCCAGCTCCGCGATCCGCCTTCCAATCAGCCTGGCCTGCTCGTAGTGCAGGCTTCCCGAGTTGAACCGCGCCGAACCGAAGACGGTCACACAGGGCCCGACAAAGTGCAGCGCTCGGAATCCCCGGATCAGCTCGGCCGCGATGCGGACGACACGCATGAATTCGGACCGGCGAAAGCTCGGTCCGGCAAGCAGATCGCGCTCGCCGCCCGTCGGCGGCTCCTTGCCCCATCGGCTCTTGTCCGTGGAGGTATCGAGATCGACCTGCGGCGACGTTTCAATCTGCTCGTCCAAGTTCATCCGCCTTGCTGGTGTTCAATGGAAGAAGTCTCGATAGGATACCAGCACGGGCCCGTGGCGGAATTGGCAGACGCGACGGACTTAAAATCCGTTTTCCGGAAACGGGAGTGTGGGTTCGATTCCCACCGGGCCCATTGCCTCGGAGCGCTGAAAGTTGGCCACGACGCAGCAGATGATCGAATCGCTCCTCCACAAAGCCGCCCAGGCCAGGCATGGCGGCGATCTCGATGCGGCCGAGCACGCGCTGAATCAGATCGTCAAGCTCCGCGCCAGCCACGCCGGCGCGTGGAGCCAGCTCGCATCGATCCATCAATACAGGGGCGACACAACCCGAGCGCTGGCATCGATCCGAAAGGCGGTCAAGGCCCAGCCCAGCGATGGTCGGCTCCAGCTCACACTCGCCGAGTGCTGCGAACTCGAAGGTGATGGTGAGGGTGCGCTGGCCGCCTATAACGCGGCCGCCGAGCTTCTTCCACGCGAGCCGCGCGGCCTCTGCGGCCGGGCCTCCATTCTCGAACGCATGCACATGCTCGATGATGCACGCGCCGCCGCCGAGCAGGCCGTCGAAAGATTCCCGGATTCCGCGATCGCCGCCACGATGCTCGCCCGCGTGATGCGCCGCCAGGGTGAGCCCGATCGCGCACTCGAAATCCTGCATGCAGCTCTCGAAACCGTGTCAAAGCCTGAAGACGATTACCCCGCCGCCTTCGAGCTGGGCAGGCTGCTCGACAAGCTCGCCCGATACGACGAGGCGTTCGCTGCATTTCAACGGGCCAACAGTGCGCAGGCAAAGGCGGCGGGCCTCGAAACGATTCCGCATGATCCGGCGCTGGGTCTGTGCGACGAAGTGCGAAAGTTCTCCGCTGAGCAATTCATACAATGGCGAAGCGAGGCCGAGCAATCCATACGCATGCCCGAGCGCACCGCGTTTCTCTTTGGCTTCCCTCGCTCGGGCACGACGATGACCGACCGCATCCTGAGTTCGCACCCGGATGTCGTCATCCTCGAAGAGCAGCCGACGATCCGCGAGATGCACGCGGCCCTTCACACCGTTTCGCCAGAGGGCAAACCAATCCGCGAGCTGTATCCCGCGATGACGCCTTCGCAGGTTGAAACGCTGCGCGAGGCGTACCGATCGGCCGTGCGGAAACGGCTGTCCGCCAAGGATGCTCGGCGCTGGAAATCGGGCGAGCTGCTCGTGATCGATAAGTTCCCGCTCCAGATCACCGCCATCGGCACGATCTCGCGTGTACTGCCATCGGCCAGAGTCATGGTCGCGCTGCGTGACCCGCGTGACGCGTGCCTGAGCGCGTATATGCAGTCGTTCGGGCTCAACCGCTCGATGATGCAGATGCTCGAACTCGATCGGATCGCCGCTTATTACAACGCGATCATGGGTTTGTGGACTGATATCTGCGATCGACTCGCCGTTGACACCCTCGAAATCCGGTACGAGGACACCATCGAGAACTTTGAGTCTCAAGCAAGGCGTGTGCTTTCATTCCTCGGGCTCGAATGGAACGACTCGCTCGGCGAGTTTCATCGCCAGCAGCCGGGCACGCTCATCTCCACGCCGAGCTATGAGGCGGTCAGCAGGCCGATCAACCGCGACGCGATCGGACGGTGGAAGAACTACCGCCCGCACATCACCAAGCTCATCGAGTCACTGGCGCCGATGGTCGAGCGATTCGGATATGAACGAGCCGACAACTGATCACGGCCGCGGCTGGCCCGCCAGACCCGCTCGCAACGGTGAGAGATGACGCTCATAATTCGATGCACGGTCCAGCGAGGAAGTATAGATGGGTCTGCGAACCTGATCGTTGCTGGCGGTTCGCGCCGCCTTCTGCACCCGATCGAAACGCAGGCAAGCGTCGTCCCATTCAAGCCCGACGTGATCGATGATCATCTTCGCGTTTGAGTCGAGATCACCCACGATGCCGCTGTAATTCACGTCCAGAATCGACACACCCAGGTCAACGGCGATCGTGTGCCAGTGGGCCATGAGCCGCTCGTAGTCGCGATAGAAACGCCCGAGGTTGTAGAGATCGTGCGAGTGCGGGTGAAAGCCGCCGAAGAACTGAAAGTAGCTCGACAGGCACGCGTCGGCCGGCTCACGCACGGTGTGCACAATCCTGGCGCCCGGGAACATGGAGGCGATGATCGGGACATGAAAGAAGTTGTACGGCTGCTTATCCGTCACAACCGAAGCGCCTGTGTCGCCCAGCCTCTCCTGCACCGCGCCGATCATCGACAGGTAGCTCTGCGTTGCGCGGCCCATGAATTCCTGACTGATCGAAGCCGGGTCCATCGCCAATGGTCTGCCTTGGCCGGGGGACTGCTCGAGCGCAGCGGCGACACGACCGATCCCCTGCTGCTCGCCGCAGGCGCACGCGTTTGGGTGCGCACCGATGATCCGCTCGGCAAGACTC
>Ga0070727_10004056_pt1 | contig 12717 bp, 7 predicted proteins | sample tdAd472_FD_66722 | JGI IMG/M metagenome (GOLD analysis project Ga0070727, IMG submission 66722) | Marine sediment microbial communities from the Atlantic coast under amendment with organic carbon and nitrate - tdAd47.2 | ecosystem: Environmental > Aquatic > Marine > Coastal > Sediment | place... | reverse complement strand
GAGCGTATGGCCGAACGTACGCTCGCGGTCTATTCGAGGTATACGAATTCATGAAAGACAAATTAATTTCCATGGCCCCCTTCTTTGTGATCCTCGCCCTCGTGTTGGGCTGGGGCGTCATGCAAGGTTGGTTCACATCGGCTCCATTACCCGAGTCTCCCGAATCTCCCGAGTCACGCCTCGCAGCGGTCGCCGAGACGCCCCCCCCGGTGTCGGCCCCGAAGGAAAATGCGCCCGAAACAGCGGAGACCCCACCGCCCGCGACGCAAGAAAGTGCGCCCGCGACGCCTCCACCTGCCGACGAGCCGACAGCGCAGCGGTGGTCCACCTATCACGGTGACACCCAGTTGGCCGGCGTTATCGATGTGGCCCTTCCCGATGCGCCCAGTCGGATCTGGCGCTTTCAAGCCAATAGCGCGATATACCATGGCCCCGTCGCCTCCGAGTCGCTGGTGCATTTCGTCACCGGAAAGGGCGAAGTCTTCGGCGTGGATTTCAAGGGCGTCAAGGCCTGGTCCAGACAACTCACCCGTCTGTCCCCGGTCGACCAAACAGAAAAGCCCGCCCGCGTCGATGGCCCGGTTTCGTGTTTTGACGAGACCGTCTTCGTCGGCACCATGGCCGGCACGCTCCACGCCCTGAATGCCGCAACCGGCGAAGAAAAGTGGCAGACCGATATCGACAGCACCATTCTCGGCGCGGCCACCATGCAGCCCGCTTCGGGCGACCAACCGGCCCGCGTCTATGTCATTGGCCAGGATGACGGTGCCCTTCATTGTCTGAACATGAATGACGGGACGCCCCTGTGGAAAAGTGAGCCCATCGACCGATGCGACGGCTCCCCTTCCAGTGGTGCGGGCGTCCTCGCATTCGGAAGTTGCGCGTCGGCATTGCACGTCATTTCTGCCGACTCCGGTGACATTCTCCACAACATCTCTCTCGGCGATGATGACCAGGTAGCCGGGGGCGTGGCCTTCCGCGGCTCCTCCCTGTTTTCCGGTAGCCACAGTGGAGAACTCTTTCACGCCGACACCAAAACCGGCGAAATCGTCTGGAGTAACACGGATGCGGAAAGCGAGATCTTTACAACCCCCGCCGTTTCCCCCACCCACGTCATTTTTGGCTCCATGGACGACAACTTCTACGCCCTCGACCGCGCCAATGGACAGCTACGCTGGAAATTCGCCGCACGAGGCCTCACCATGTCTCCGGTAATTGCGCAGGACAAGGTCGTAGTTGGCGCTGGTGGTGTGCTTTCCCTGCTTGCCTTAGAGACCGGTGAAGAACTGTGGTCCTTTGAAGTCAGTGATGAAATTTCCTCCCCCTCTATCATCGAGGGCATGATTCTCGTCGGCAGTGATGATGGCAGTCTCAGCGCCTTTGGCACCCCCGAGTAACGCGTCGACTCCTTCCAACCAGACAGGTTTTTTTATTGTGGACAACACCGCCCCCATTCTCTCGCTTTCCAATATCAGCAAGACCTACGACAGTGACGGCACCCCCACCGCCGTGCTCGAAGACATCAATCTGGCAGTACACGCAGGTGAATCCCTCGCCATCGTTGGCCCTTCCGGGTGTGGTAAGAGTACACTCCTGAACCTGATTGGCCTGCTGGACACCCCCACCAGCGGCACGATTACCTTCCAGGGCGAAGGACTGGAAGGCTTCGATGAAACGGCCCGGGCCGTCTTCCGTAATCGCTCCATCGGCTTTGTGTTTCAGCTTCATCATCTCTTGCCCCAGTGCACGGCCCTGGAAAACGTCCTCGTGCCTACCCTCGCCGACACGCCCGACCCCGAAGCTCCCGAGCGGGCCCGCCAGTTGCTCGATCGGGTCGGTCTGGGCCATCGGGTGAACCATCGCCCCGGCCAACTTTCCGGGGGGGAACGACAACGGGTCGCGGTAGTGCGCGCCCTGATCAACCAACCCGCTCTCCTCCTCGCCGATGAACCGACAGGTGCGTTGAGTGAGGAAGGTTCCGGAGCATTGACCGACCTCCTTCTGGAACTGAACGCGGAACACAACATGGGGCTGATTGTGGTGACCCACGCGCCCGATGTGGCCGCCCGCATGGGTACGGTTTACACCTTAAAATCCGGTCGTCTGTCCCCCCAGGGGGATGAGGCATGACCGACCTAATCAAAAGTAGCCTGCGCTATTACTGGCGGATGCATTTGGGCGTACTCCTCGGCGTGGCCCTGGCCGCCGCTGTCCTCACCGGTGCGCTCCTGGTGGGCGACTCGGTGGACTACTCCCTCAATCGCTTCGCCGCATTGCGGCTGGGCCATACCCAACATGCCATCAGCACCCGCACGAACTATGTAGACCAGCAGCTCGCCGAACGCCTGCACGAAAACACCGCCAGCCAGGTGGTCGCCGCATTGGCCCTCCGTGGCATGGCCATCACCCAGGGCGACCAGGCCGACGACCGGCAACAGGTCAACCGCGTCGATGTGGTAGGCGTAAGCGACGACTTCTGGGACCTCGGCTACGGGGAAACCCTTTCCCTGCAGGCCGATGAAGTGGCCCTCAGTCAAAAACTCGCCGAGGCCCTCGGTGCCGCCGAAGGGGATGAAGTGGCCCTCCGCGTGGAAAAACCATCGCTCCTACCGCGCGATGCGGGCCTGTCGGCGCGGGATGATGATCGCTCGGTCCGGCGTAGCTACACGGTAAAGACCGTGCTGCCCGATGACAGTATGGGGCGCTTCAGTCTCGCCCCCACTCAGATCGCACCCTACAATGCTTTTATTCAGCGTGATGCACTCCAAGAGCAGTTGGAACTCCCCGCCAAAGTCAATCTCTTCCTCTCGACCCAGGACACGCCAACCGAGAGCCTTCAGGCAGCCTTAGAAGCGGTATGGCGACCTGCCGATTCCGGCCTCTCCCTCGAAGCCTACCCAGGGGACATCGTGCAACTGGAATCCGATGGGGTGTACATCGCCGAAGACGTGGCCCAGGCCGCCCTGGCGCAGCCGGGTGCAACGGGTGCACTCACCTATCTGGTCAATGGCATCGAGAGCGCAAGCGGTGCAACGCCCTATTCCTTCATGACGGCCGGGCCGGTCCCAAACGGCATGGCGGATGACGAAATGGTGGCAAACCGCTGGCTCGCCGATCAGCTGGCCCTGGCGGTCGGTGACACGGTGACGGTGGCCTACTATGAACTGACGCCCGCCAACGAATTTGTAGAACACACCCGGGACTTTCGGGTCCATTCCATCCGCGAGATGGAAGACCTGGAGGGAGAGCGTGCCATGATGCCCGTTTTCCCCGGTCTCAGTGATGTGGATAGTTGTGCCGATTGGGACGTCGGCATGCCCATGGACGATGAGAAACTGGAAGACGAGGCCAATGAGGCCTATTGGGACGCCTACCGGCAATTGCCCAAAGGACTCATCACCCTGGCGGCGGGACAGGACATGTGGGCCAACCGATTCGGCGCCTACACCGCCATCCGTTATCCGGGAACCGAGGCGGACATTCCCGCCCTGACTAGTGCGCTAACCGCGGCACTCGACCCGGCACTCATGGGACTCGAATTCCAACCAGTACGGGCCCAGGCCCAGGAAGCGGTCAATAACGCCATGGATTTCGGCGGCCTTTTCATCGGGATGAGCTTTTTCATCATCCTTGCTGCCCTGATTCTCACCGGCCTCCTCTTCGTCTTCGGCATTCAGCACCGCACCCGTGAAATGGGTATGCTCCTCGCTGTGGGACTCCTCCCCAAACACGTTCGACGCCTGTACCTTACCGAGGGGCTGCTTCTGGCCACCGTCGGTGCCCTGCTGGGTGCTGCCCTTTCCACCCTCTACACCCGTGCCCTCCTCTTTGGCCTCGCACATTATTGGCAAGGTGCCCTGGCCAATGCGGCAATCCGCTACCACGCCACGACGAGCACCTTGGTCCTCGGGACGGTCATCAGTGTCGCGTGCGCCATGGTCACCATGTATATCGCCCTGCGACGTCACCTGAAGCGGCCCGCCCGAGAGCTCCTGCAAACCGACTTTTCGCAGGCCCTGCGCACGAGTGGTGACGGGCGCGCCCAGGGCTTGAGCCTTATCGGCGGCCTCGGTGGCGTGGCCCTCGCCCTGCTGGCCCTCGTGGGACTCCTCGTAACCCAGGTACACAACGCATCCCTGCTGGGCTTTGGCGCAGGCAGTCTATTGCTCGCTGCCGTGTTGTTGCTCTGCCGTTATGTACTCATGCGTCTCGGCACCGGCGAGAGCACCCGCCTGACCCTCCCACGCCTCGCCCTGCAAAATGTGGCACGACGGCGCGGACGGAGCATTGCCACCCTCTCACTCCTCGCAGGCGGGGCATTCCTCGTTTTTGCCGTGTCGGCCATGCAGGAGGATCTCCAGGCCAACGCCCACCAGCGTTCCGCCGGCACGGGCGGCTTTGACCTCTTGGCAGAGAGCACCTTTCCCCTGCTGGAAAAACCGGTAGTGGACGGCATCGCCGGGAAGGAGGCGGTATCCGCCATCAAAGTGCGCGATGGCGCCGACGCCAGCTGCCTCAACCTCAACAGTTCGCAACAACCCGGCGTCGTGGGCATTCACGTGGACGACTTTATTCGCCGGGGCGCCTTTGCCTCGGAGGAGGAAGCCCGGGCATTGTGGGAACGCCTCAATGTCACCCTGCCCAACGGGGCTATCCCCGCCCTGGCCGGTGATGCCAATACCGCCATGTGGACCCTCAAGAAGAAAGCCGCCCTGGAAGGCGGCGGTGAGCTCCTCTATGAAAACGCCTCCGGCGAAGAGGTGACCGTTCAACTCGTCGGTGCCCTGCCCATGCGCCTCAGCGTCTTTCAGGGAAAAATCCTGTTGAGCGACGAAAACTTTACCCGCCTCTTCCCCGCCGAAGAGGGCTTCCGCATGTTCCTTATCGATGCCGCAGACGGCACGACCGATGAGACGGCCCAGGCCCTCAACAGGAACTATGAGCGCTACGGACTGGACGCTTTTCCCCCCGTGGATCGCATTTTGGAATTCTACGCCGTGGAGACCACCTATCTCGCCATGTTCCTTGTGCTGGGTGGGCTGGGCCTGGCCATCGGCAGTATCGGTATGGGCATCGTGGTATTGCGCAATCTGCTCGAGCGCCGCGGTGAACTCGCCATGCTGGGCGCCCTTGGATTTCAGCACCACGCCATCATTCGGATGCTCTACGTGGAGTACGGATTCCTGCTCCTCGCAGGACTCGGCACCGGCATCGTGGCTGCCTCCTTCGCCGTTATCCCCGCCCTCTTCGCCACCCAATCTTCCGTAGATGTCGGCGTTCAGGTTCAGCTCGCAATTCTGGTCTTTATTATTTCCGTCGGGTGCACGGCCGGTGCTATCTTGCTGGGATTCCGCAAAGAGCACTTTGACGCACTCCGGAGTGAATAGGGGCGGTAAAGGCACCAATAGCTATCGGGGCGGCCCCACTTCCTATGACAACTCCACGCCACTATGACAGACCCGGTTTCGTCCCTCTTCCTTCGCGCGATACAACGCATCATCGGCCCGCTGTATCAGGGAGGCCACATCATCGGCCTCATCCGGCGTCATAGTCGCTAACCCGATACTGACGGTCACCACGTCCGCCGTGGGCGAATCGGCGTGCGGAAGGGCCATCGCTTCGATGTGTGCCCGCAATCGTTCCGCCTGCGCCACGGTAAGCGCATCCCCCTCGTCGGCGATGATGACAGCAAACTCTTCGCCCCCGTAACGCGCTACGAAATCACCTGGGCGCTGGAAGGTCTCGGCGATTCCCGCGGCAACTTGCTTCAGACAGGCATCGCCCTCTTGATGGCCATAGTGATCGTTGTAGCGTTTGAAAGCGTCGATGTCCAGCATAATGAGCGAAAGGCGCGACTGTTCCCGGCGGGCCCGGCGCCACTCGTGGGCCAGACGGTCGTCAAAAGAACGACGGTTATGAATCCCTGTCAGTCCGTCGATGCGCGACAACTGCTCCAGCTCCGCTTCCAGACGCTTTTGCTCGGTCACGTCGGTGTGGAGAAACAAGGTCCCCGCAATTTCGAAATGCTCGTCGACGATAGCACTTCCCCGAAGATGGACGTGGAATAGCCGCTCGAAATAAGTCGATAGTACTATGTCCCTGGTAACATTCTCTCCCTCCAAGAGGGGGGCGGCGAGCTCCTGAAAGCTTCCCGGACCGCCATAGATGCGATCCAAATCTATCGACTCAATCTGATCCGGCGTATAGCCAAACCAATAGCCAAAAACCGCGTTAATGTAGGTGGGCGTACCCGACACGTCGGTTATGAGTACCGCGTCGGCAGAATCGTCCAGCGCCGCACGAATCTGCAACAGATCCTTCTCCACCGCCTTTTGATGGGTGCAGTCAACCATGATCCCTAAGGTGGCCACATCATCGGTCCCGCTCCGGCTGAATCGCGCCAGCGATATGACATACCGGAGTTGCTCTCCCGCCGAATTCACCAGGGTCAATTCGTGGCGCTGCGTCCCCCCTTCACGTTCGCCATGGTTGACGGATGCAATAAACTGCGCCATCTCGCGGCCCGGGGGAGTCGCCAGACCGTCCACGCGCCCTCCCCCAACAAGCTCCTCTCGGGAGACGCCCATCAAGGCGGCAAAAGCCGGGTTTGCATCGAGATACACGCCCGAGGCAGTCCAGACGACAATCGGACAGTCAACTGCGCTGCTGAAAGCATCGAACAATACCTGATTCTCTTCCAGCGCGCAGGTCGCCATAACCCGCTGCTCCCAGAGATAGGCCACGATCAGCCCGCCCACCATCACCAGCATGCTCAACACTACAAAGAGGCCCACGATCACGATATCGAGACCGTCCCAGACAAAATCCGCCTCGACAACCATTTGTCCAAACTGGTGATTCGCCAGCCACGCGACCAGCAACAGGACCAGCAGCAGCGGAAAAACGACACGGGCCGCCCGACGAAATATACGCGTCCCGAGGGGAGCGACTGGTCCATCGTTCAAACTGAGACTCATAGGACTCCTGTCGATAGTCTTCGAAACCAAACGCCGTAAACCTGGCTACTCGCCAGACTGCTCCCGACGCGCCTCCGCTTCAAATCGTTTTTCAAACTCTTCGTCGCACTGCTTGCAGTACTCCCAGGTACTGAAGTGCTGCGCCCAACCCGTACCCGACAGTTCCTTGTACGCCCCTTCCTCCGGAACGATTTTCTCCAACAGGAGCGTATAGCAGTCTCGCGGAGAAAAGTGTTCGCACACATCGAGCACGACCCCATGCATCACCATCCGGGCGAGTAAGGCCTTGAGTTCTCCCTCGATTGCCTCATCATCCAGACTTTCCGGTTTCGGAAGCTCGTTGAAATTTCCAATGAATGCCGAAAGCGATACGGTCTCGCCGTGCTCCAGACAATAGTCCATGCGTTTCAACGCATCCAGCCCATCAACCGCCTCATCCGACTCTCCCCGAATGGCCCGGTCCACGCGCCGGGTCTCCGCATCGAGGGTCGCCTGAAAATCGTCCCCATCTTCCTCGTCATCCACCTCCAGGGGCACGGGGCGTATGGTGTCTATCTGGCAGGAATCATCGTCCACCTCGAAACGTGTGATGCTTGGGCCCGCCTGCTTGGATGGGTCCATCTCCGGGGGAAGAGCGAGATTCTCAATGGGAGCCCAGTCTCCCTCATCGTCCTCGTTGTCGTCATCGGGTTCGCGGGTACAGTATTCGACGGTGGCCCCGGCTAATTCCACCGTGACCCGGCCATTCTGGCTGAACCATTCCAGCATCAACCGATCCCGCCAGGGCGTGGGCGGTGCCTCACCCAGTTTACACCGGCTGACGAATTCTTCCACGGAGCACGGCAGTGCCCGAACCCATCCCTGGGTGGTCATGGTGCCGGTGGGGCCATTCTGAGAGAGCGACAGTTTCTTAAAATCCGTCCAATTGTAATCCTTCAAGGAGCCATCGTCCGCTGCCGGCTCAAAGCGGATGTGTTTGCCTCTCAAGTCCGGTGCCGTCGTCCCGGTCAACTCCAGACGGAGCGCCATGTGCTCCCCATACTCGTTTTGCTCGCCCCGAAGGGCCACATAGCCGTGAACACCATAGCGCTTCGTCGTCCAAAGCTCTCCGCACAACACGTACTCCCCTAAGCGAATCGACATATCGGCTGCCTCCCTGTGTGAGTCTGTCGTTCGGCGTCTCATCGGGAGACACCCTACGCAATCCTATCCATGCCCTACCGTGTTTTCAAATCACTTCGGTACAGTCTTCCGGTGCGCATCGGCGTACAAGCCAATCTCTTCAAATGGAATGGGTTCAAAATCAGGTAGCCATGTAAACACGGGGGCGTCGTCACGTAAGGCGAAGTTGCCCTTCGCCATATCCTTAAAGCCCGGATCTTCCTGAGTCACCAGGCTGGTGCCCACCTTCCAGTTCCCTTCCACGTAATTCTTGCAGCGAACGGCCACATTGTTCGTCGCATAGTTCATCCGTAATCCCTTATACCCGAAAAAGTCTTTCAAGCCGGGATAACGCTCGGTGTAGGGCGCTTTCGTGATATCCACCTCTTCCCGCAGTCGCGTTTGCCACAGCGGCTCGTTGAGCCACTTTTCCCAATTGGCGTCGCTCCACGGCGCAGAACCGATGGCCTGCTCGCAATCGATGAAGATGTTGTTGACGACTTGATTATCGTGACCACCATGATTGAAGACGGCACCGAATTTTCCGCCAGATGCCTTATAAAACACGTTCCCTTCGACCACCTGCCCGCCGTCTCCATCGTCAAAGTAAATCGCGCAACTACCGTGGGCCATTTCACTTCCGATTTCATGCCAGTAATTGTGGCGAATAATCGATCCCCGATGGGAAGGGTTACGTCCCATATAAAATGCTCCGCAATCGTCAGAATTCATGCTCACATGGTGTACATCGTTCAGTTCAAAGATATGGTCATTCCCCGCCCAGCCAATCGCCTGATGGGGCGCGTCGTTGATTTCGTTGTGGGCCACATAAACGCCGACCCCATCCACCCGCAGGTTGTAGGCCGATGTCCGCATGCGCTCCGACACACGATAAATATGGTTGTTGACCACACGATGTCCCGATGGCGCTAAGGTCTTGCGATCACCGCCCGCAATTTGAATACCCCCGGTACCGTTGTGGTGAATATCACAGCTTTGGATAACGTGATGACTTCCCCCTTCCACCACGATTCCCTGAAGTCCCGCGTTACGTATTTCGCAACCCGCTACCGTCACGTGGCTCCCGCCGTCCACCGTCATCGCCGTACCGGCGCAATCCTCCAGGATGAGCCCGGAGAAGGTCACGTGGGAAACGTCATCAAGGGCGATGAGCGGCTTGCTGAGCAAGGATAGCGTCACATTCGCCCCGTCCAACGACGCGGGCGGCCAGAAGTAGAGAGCCTCCTCCTTGCGGTCGATGAAGTATTCCCCCGCGCTATCCAGCTCTTCGAGGAGGTTAACCGCCCGAAAACGCCGGGGGGCCGGGTTACCACTTCCCAAACCATAGACATGGGGTTTCGCCAAGTGGACTTGGCGCTTCGCCGCGTCGACCGACGCGACCCGAATAGTCTCCGACGCCCAGTCGAAGCACCAGTAGCCTTCTACCCAAACGTCCTCCACATCTGCCCAGCTGGATGGCTCATCGCCGGCATAGGTAAATACACCCAGCGCATCAGAAGCATGCTTACGCCAGGGCGCGGCTCCACTCTCTACGACGGTATCGATGGTCGCCCACCCCTCGTTGGGCCAGCGGGCCAAGGTCATACGTTGGCCATTGAAAAACAATTCGGGCAAGGCCTGGGCCGTGCGAAATTGGTCGGGGTACTTTCCGAGGTTAGTCACCCCCAGGGCGCCCAGGTCAAGGCGGAGTACAGCAGCCCGGGCAGATGCGACGACGCGCGGGTCATTTTCCAGCGGCTGAAATGCGGACGTGGCCAGACGCACGCCTCCGGAAAGCTGCACCTTCCCCGGGTTGCTCGCCCGATAGTGTATCGGAGCGGACTCGGTACCGCTATCTGCCGCAGTAAACGCCACCGTATCCTCCAGGGCATAGACACCATCCCGAAGCCAGACCGTGACAGCTTCTCCCGCGTTGCGTGCGCTATCTCGGGCGGCGGACAAGGTCGCCAGAGGCTCCGCCTCCGTTCCGGGATGGGTGTCACTTCCATGGGGGGCCACATAGAGTTCCCGGGCAGATGCGACGGATACCATCAGGGCCAGCATGGTCATTCCAGCAATCAACATTCTCATAACTACGCTTTCTCTTGGACTATTGAAGAAACGACAAATCGAAGATACCACCGGGGCACAGCGCTAGCGAACAAACCAGCGCATGGCATAGCGCCTTTCGCTGCGATGAAACTGCAAGGTGTAGGGATCGTTCAAAAGACGGGCACAGAATCCATCGGTGCGGGGCAACAGCCAACCAAAGTCCCACGCGTTGGAGTGATAGCGCAATGGAATGGCGGGACGAACCCGCACCGTCGGATGGGCAGCGCCAATATAGCACTGCTGTGCAGTGTAGTAATAACTATAGCCAATAGGCACAAACACCTCGTGGTCCATCATGCACGGCGCCTCGGCTTCGACATCTGCACACAGTCCCCTGATCGCCACCTTTACATCCGCACCGTCCGCAAAGGCCTCAGCCAGCTCATCGATGGAGCCCGACACCACCTGCCCCTCTCGGTCGTGGGCAAGTATCTCCATCCAATCATCCCGCACGAGGTAGCGAAAGGTATCAAAGGCATAGACGAAATTACTGCTGGGCGCATTGGTATCGCCATCGTACCCATCGATCTGGTGGTATTTCGGCATGGCGCTATGATCGTCACAGGGTGATGGACCTGGCGCACCAGAAGTGGGCACACCATCGAGGAAAGGACGGGCAATGGCCTGTTGTCCATCCTGATTGTAGAGAAAAAAAGACATGGAAGGCCGGGGACCAAAACCATCGGGAAGTTGTACCGGTTGCCGATTGGTCATGATACCGGCCACGAAGCGGTCATCCATCAAATAGGTGGTCTTAAACTCGGCTACCTCTCGAATCAGCTCGTCGGAAGCCGAGGCCGTGTCGATATGCTCATTGTGACGAAAAGCCGTCTGAATACGCAGATCAGCACCCCGCCGAATAGAATCAACCAGACGATCCGGGTCGCCCGAAGTGATGCTGCACTGGGAATCCAACGTCAGGTCACAACGCCACGTAGACTTAAACATCGCAAACACACTCCCCGCTCAGTTCTGCCGAAAACAACGCACGGGCCGCTGCCTTCAGCGACAATTCCACCCTATGCCATTGGTCCATCTCCATGCAAGATGTTCACCGACATCCCGTTGCAGCTTCGCCCTCTCCTTGCTATACTCGCCGTCCACCGTTGAAAGGAACCGACCCATGTATTCACTCCACCGCTTAACCCTGCTCGTCGTTACCACCCTCCTCACCTGCGCGCTTTCGGCCCAAGCAGAAATCCAGGTGAGCGTAGGCACCGACCAGAAAGAAGCGCTCTACGCGCTGGGGGAAACGGCCACCTTCCAGGTCAGCATAATGGAGAATGGCACGCCCCTCTCGTCCGGTGAGTTGCGTTATGAGATTTCCAACGACGGGGCGCAGCAATTCGACGCCGGCACCCGGGCCGTGGACGGATCCCCCATCTTCTTCACCGGCACACTCAGCGCCCCCGGATTCCTTCGCTGTACCGTCGTCTATACGGACGCCACGGGAAAGCGGCACGTGGCCGTGGGCGCGGGAGGATTCGAACCCCTGCGCATCCCGGCCAGCATGGCGCCCCCCGAAGATTTTGATGCCTTCTGGGCAGAAAAAAAAGCCTTACAGGCGAAACTCCCTATGAACCCCCGCCTCACCCCCGTCAAAGCCAAGGCCGAAGGTGTCCAAGCCTATGATGTCCAGCTCGACGCCTTGGGGGGGGCGCCCGTCTCCGGCTATTACTCCCGGCCAAACGATGCGACGGAAAAGTCACTGCCCGCCGTGCTCTGGCTCCATGGAGCTGGCGTCCGCAGTTCCGTCCAACGCGATACCGTCGCGGCGGAGGGCATGCTCATCCTCGACATCAACGCCCACGGCATCCCCAATGGGCACGATAAAGACTACTATGCCGCCTTGGCGAAGGGAGAGTTTAAGGGCTACATGTATCGCGGTCGCGAAAGCCGGGAAGACTCCTACTTCCTCGGCATGTACTTCCGCATCCTGCGGGCCCTGGACTTTCTCACGGCACAACCCGAGTGGGATGGTCAGGTGCTTATCACCATTGGTAGCAGCCAGGGTGGTGGACAGTCCCTCGTGGCCGCGGGACTCGACCCGCGCGTAACGGCCCTGATTGCCAATGTGCCTGCCATGTGTGATCACACCGCCGTCATCAACGGCTGGCCCCGACTCGTCCCCCGGGACGGCCAGGGCAATCCGGACCCCGCGGTCCTGCAAGCCTCCCGCTATTTTGACGCCATGAATTTTGCAACCCGCACCAACGCCGATGCCCTGGTCTCCGTAGGGTTCATCGACAACACGTGCCGACCCTCCTCGGTGTATGCCGCCTACAATAATCTGACGGGCGAAAAGCAGATGCTCAACAAACCCCTCATGGCCCATGCGGTGCCCCCCGAGTGGAGTGCTATGACCTTGAAATTCATGAAGGACCATATCGCCAAGATGAAAAAATAGACGCAGTCCGGGGACTGCACTGACCAAGCCAAATAAGGGAACGCCTCATCGCGTCGTGGC
>Ga0070727_10004051_pt1 | contig 12725 bp, 9 predicted proteins | sample tdAd472_FD_66722 | JGI IMG/M metagenome (GOLD analysis project Ga0070727, IMG submission 66722) | Marine sediment microbial communities from the Atlantic coast under amendment with organic carbon and nitrate - tdAd47.2 | ecosystem: Environmental > Aquatic > Marine > Coastal > Sediment | place... | reverse complement strand
ACCAGCGCGTCCGGCGCGCCGAGGCTGTAGCCGTACTCGAAGCCGAGGCACGAAGCCTCGCTCAGCGGGCTGTCCCACGCCTCGAACGAGCCGCCGTTCGTCGCGACGCTGTCGATCGTGGTGTACCGCTCACCGCTGGGGCCATCGACGATGTACGCGTGGCGGTGGCTGAACGTCCCGCGGCGGGCGTCCTGACCGGTGAGGCGGACCCTGCGACCCTCGTTCACCAGCGAGGCGAACGCGAGCATCTCGGCGCCGCCCCAGTCGAGGGTCTGCCCCTCGTCGAGCATCTTCGCCCGGCGGTCGTACACACGCGCGACCTTCGGGTGCGGCTGCGGGATCCTGTCGAGGTCCGTGAGGATATCGAGCATCGACGACAAGCGGTCCGCCGGCACGGCGGTCTGGACCTCGTCGTTCGGACGCCAGTCCCCGCCGTAGTAGCCGCGCCACTCCTCGTCCTCGAGGTCCGGCACCGTGTTCTCGGTGTGGGCCTTCGACTCCTGGAGCGCGTCCATCATCTCGTTGCGCTGCCGCTCGAGGAGCTTCTCGTCGTCCTCGGACGTCCAGTCACCGGCGTCGATGAGCTGCTGCGCCCACTTGTCGCGGATGCGCTGGTGCGCGTCGATGGCGCGGTACATCTCGGGCTGCGTGAACCGCGGCTCGTCGCCCTCGTTGTGGCCGTACCGGCGGTACCCGACGAGGTCGATGCACACGTCGCGGCGGAATCGCTGGCGGTACTCCGACGCGAGCCAGGCCACCCACATCACCGCCTCGATGTCGTCGGCGCAGACGTGGAACACGGGCACGCGCATGAAGCGCACGAGGTCGCTGGCGTACCGGCTCGACCGCGAGTCGCTCGGCGACGTCGTGAAGCCGACCTGGTTGTTCGCGACGATGTGGACCGTGCCACCGGTGCGGTAGCCCTCGAGCTCGGCGAGGTTCAGGGTCTCGGCGACGATGCCCTGGCCCATGAACGCCGCGTCGCCGTGAATCATCACGGGCAGCACCGAGATGCCGGTGTCGTCGCCGCGCTCGTCGAGCCGCGCGCGCGCACGACCGACCACGACCGGGTCGACGAACTCGAGGTGGCTCGGGTTGAACGCGAGCGACACATCGACGCGGTTGCCGCCGGGGGTCGCATGCTCCGTCGACCACCCGAGGTGGTACTTCACGTCGCCGCGACCGACGAGGGACTGGCTGTCCTGGTCGTTGAACGCCGTGAACAGCTGCCGCAGCGACTTGTGCAGCAGGTTCACCAGCACGTTCAGGCGACCGCGGTGCGCCATCCCGAGGAACACGTCACGGACCCCGGCGTCGCCGGACCGGTCGATGATGTGATGCAGCATCGGGATGAGGGCCTCGAGACCCTCCAGCGAGAACCGCTTCGCGCCGACGTACTGGCTGTGCAGAAAGCGCTCGAGCTCCTGCGCGTCCGTGAGGCGCTGCAGGGCCCAGAGCTTCTGCTCACGCGTCAGCGACGGGCGCGAGGCGCGGCCCTCGATCTGCTCGAGCAGCCACTGCCGCTCGTCGGTGTCCTCGACCTGCATCACCTCGTAGCCCACCGAGCCGCAGTACGTGCGGCGCAGGTGATCCGAGATGTGACGCGGGGTGGCGAGGGGGATGCCGGGGATGTCCGTCATCACCTCGACGTCGAGATCGTCCGCGCCGATGCCGAAGTGCTCGCACTCCAGCTCGGTCGGCGGCTCGTTCGTCAGCTGCAGCGGGTCGATCGACGCGTAGTAGTGCCCCCGCGACCGATAGGCGGCCGCCATGCGGGACATCTTCCACGCGAGCTCGACACCGCGCGCGGCGGCCGAGCCATCCGAAGGCGGCCGCGTGGCCTCCTTCAGCTGATCGACTGCTTCGCTCGGCAGCGACGCAAAGTAGTCCTGCCAGCGCGCGTCGACCGACGCAGGGCTTGCAGCGTACCGACGGTACTGATCTTCGACGAGTTGGCGGTCGGGACCGAAGTCGTAGCTCATCGCTCCGCTCGGGATTCCAGAGTCGTTCGGGAGAGGTCCGCGGCGGCGGCAGCTGCCCTCGAGATTGCGACGTGTTCAGGGTCGTCGGGCGCGTGCACGTTCGGACGGGACCGGTCGAAGCCATGGTGGCGTTGCGCCAGCACACCGACTGGCGTCCGTGCATGCTGGACAGCTTGACGCGGGACGTCAAGGGGCCCAGGGCTCCCGTCGGTCGTCGCGCCCCGGCGACCGCGAACCCCGGCGTCCGTCCATGGCGATCTCGGCTCTCACCCTCACCGTCATCCTCGGCAGCAGCCTCGCGTGGGCGGGCTTCGACGCGACCCGAAAGCGCCTGACCGGCGTGCTCGATCCGATGCCCCTCGTCGTCTGGCTCATGGTCGGCCAGCTCGTGCCGTTCGGGATCTGGATGGCCGTCGACGGCGCCCCCCTGCCCGGGCCCGACTACCTCGCGCCCGCCGCCGCGACGGTGGCGTTGAACGTCGTGGCCAACGTGGCGTTCCTCACCGCCGTGCAGAAGTCGCCGCTGAGCGTGACGATCCCGCTCCTCTCGCTCACGCCGGTGTTCTCGGCCGTGGTCGGCGTCGTGCTGCTCGGCGAATCCCCGACGCTGCAGCAGACCGTCGGCCTCGTGGCGATCGTCCTCGGCGCGCTCGGCCTCCAGGCCCCCGAGGGCGAGGGGCCGCTTGCCCTGCTGCGCGCGTGGCGTCGCGAGCCCGGCGCGCCGTGGATGGCGCTGGTCGCCGTGCTCTGGTCCGCATCGGCGGTGCTCGACAAGGCCGCCACCGCCGCGAGTACGGAGTCGGTGCACGGGTTCGTCCTCTGCGCCGGGATCGCGCTCTCGCTGCTCGTCTGGCTCGGGGCCCGCAAGCGGCTGGGCGAGCTGAAGGCCATCCGACGCGCCCCGGGGCTGTGGGTCGCCGCGACGGCCTGCGGCACCGCTGCGCTCGCCCTGCAGCTCGTCGCGTTTCAGTGGACGCTGGTCAGCCTCGTCGAGGCCATCAAGCGTGCCGTCGGCATGACGATGGCCCTCGTCATCGGTCGGCTGGCGTTCGACGAACGCATCCCGCCGCGGCGCATCGTGGCCGTCGGGGTCATGATCGTCGGTGGCGCCCTGCTCGTAGGGGCGTGAGACCGCGCACGCACGCCGAAGGCGTGTCTGGCGCACGGTGCTTCGTCGTGAGAGGCGCAAAAACCAGCGAACGCGCCCGCAGCGCGGACGCGTTCGGTCACTCGACCCGCAGGGGGATCAGAGCGGCTGGCAGATGCCGGTCGGGTCCTCGTCGGACACGAGCGGGCAGATCAGGCGGCAGTCGACCGGCTGGTCCTGACCGATGAAGCACTGGTCGGTGACCGTGTTCGAGTCGAACTCGTCGAACACCCGGCAGTTCGGGGTCGGGAACGCGGGGTCGATCGCCTCCGGCGGAACATCGAGCAGGCAGCCGAAGCAGAGCTCGATCGGGAAGACGAACTCGTTCGAGTCCACCTCACGACCGGCGCCGGTCACACCGAAGAACTTGATGCGCACGAGCATCGTCACCGAGCTCGACGACGCCTGCAGTAGCGGCGACGCGGCGAGCGCGTTGCCGATCGACGGCGTCACGACCTGCAGGCCGACGGCGGCTTCGTCTGCGGGGTTGATGCTGCCCGAGATCGGAATCTCGAAGTCCGACGGCAGCGGGACACCGAGCGCGGCGGGAGCGTCGAACTCCACGCGAGCACGGCGAAGCGTCACGGTGTTCGCTTCCCACTCGTTGCCTTCGAGGCCGCCACCGGCCGCACCACCGGCCGCACCGAACGACACGTCCTCGGACGGAACCATGCTGTTCCGCGCGAGCGGGAACATCACGTACTGGTTCGTCACGAAGAGGTCGAGCGTACCGCGCGACACGAAGACGTCCGCGGCCGTCGACGGCTCGCAGTCGTCGTCCGTCGACGCGTTCTGCAGGATGTAGATCTCAGGGGTGTCTTCCGCGCAGGCGGACAGAAGCCACGCCGCTGCGATCAGGCACCCGAAACGAAGAACATGTGCGCGCATCTGCGGCTCCAGGGTGACGACGGAGGTACGTCAGTCGGGGGCGGCTACGCGGTTGCGAGCCAGCCACGATCGAAGGTGCACGTATTCGACGTGCTGATCAAATATTTCGCCTGCTCTTCGGCCAAGAACGAGGCGCACCCCATCCCCGGACCGCTTCTTGTCGCGAAGCATCGGGTCGAGCCACTCGTCGATCGCCAGGTCCGGCGGCTCGACGGGCAATCCACAAGCCTCGACGATCGTTCGCATTTGCCGCTCGAACGAGGCGTCCGCGAACCCGAACGCCTCGGACGCGCGGGCGGCAAGGATCATGCCCGCAGCGACAGCCTCGCCGTGCGTCCACGTCCCGTATCCGGTCGACGTCTCGATGGCGTGACCGAAAGTGTGACCGAGATTGAGCAACCGACGCCGCCCGCCCTCGCGTTCGTCTTCGGTGACGATCCGTGCCTTGAGCCGTGCGGCGATGTCGACCCCACGCTCGAGCGCGTCGAGATCGCCGCCGGCCATGGCCGCCGCGTCCCGAGCGACCTGGTCGACCGCATCGGGGCCCTCGATCCACGCGGACTTGATGATCTCGGCCAGCCCGGATCGCCGTTCGCGCTCGCTCAGGGTCTGCAGGGTGTCGATCCACGCGACGACGGCTTCGGGCGCATGAAACGCGCCGACCAGGTTCTTGCCCTGGGGCACGTTGACCCCGGTCTTGCCACCGATCGCGGCGTCCGACATCGCGAGCACGGTCGTCGGCACCTGCACGAAGCGCACACCGCGCATCGCCGTCGCCGCCACGAATCCGGCGAGGTCGCCGGTCACACCGCCGCCGAGCGCGACGATCACGTCGCCGCGATCGAACGGCGCGTCGAAGAGGGCCGACCAGAGCGTGCGCGCCGTATCGAGCGACTTGCTCGCCTCACCCGCCGCGAAGGTGACGACACGGACGTCACGACCGGCGGTCGTACGCAGGGCCTCGGCGAGCGGGCCGGCGTACAGCGCGGCGACGGTGTCGTCGGAGACGACGACGAGCCGCCCGGTCGGCGCCGCAGCGTCGACAGCCGCGGCGATCCGCGTCGCCGAACCGCGCAGGACGTGGACCGGGTACGCACCGAGCGCGTGCTGCACGACGATGTCAGCCATCGAGCGCCCCCGCGATCTGCGCCACGACCGACGCCACCGGGGCGTCCGACGCGTTGAGGATCAGGTCCGCCGTCGACCACGCCGCCGCTCGGCGGGCGTTCAGCGCGGCGAGCCGCGCCCGCGGATCGGCGACCGCGAGCATCGGACGCGGCGTGGGGTCCGCCGTCGCCCGTTCGAGCGCCACATCGAGCGACACCTGCAGCCAGACCGTGAGCACGTCGTCGTGCGCACACCGCGCGCGGACGTCCGCGTTCTCGAACGCGCCGCCACCGAACGCGATCACCCGCGGCTCGGGGGCGGCCAGCTCGGCGAGGCAGACGTCGCGCTCGACGGCGCGAAACCCGGCCTCGCCGCGGTCTGCGAAAAGCGACGCGACCGAGGCGCCGGTGGCGCGCTCGATCGCGGTGTCGGTATCGACGAAGGGCATGTGCAGGTGCTGCGCGAGGGCTCGGCCGACCGTGGACTTGCCAGCCGCCATGGACCCCACGAGCACCACGCGGATCCCCGTCGTGGTGACCCCGGGGTGCGACATGGTCAGTCGTTGTCCTCGAGCATCTGGATGTCGCTGCTGTCGGTGAGCGTGTCGATCGACAGGTCGCGGTTCACGATGCGCGGCGTGATGAACACGAGCAGCTCGTTGCGGACATCCGTGCGGGACGAGTTGCGGAACAGCGGCCCGATGACCGGCAGGCTGCCGAAGAAGGGCACGCGGTCGGTCGAGAAACCGGTGTTGCGCTGGAAGATGCCACCGATGACCGTCGTGTCGCCGTCGCGGACGAGCAGCTGGGTCTGTGCCTCGCGGCGGATGATCGACGGGTCGCCGCGCGAGCCGGTGTTCTCGAAGTCGGGCTCGTTCTTCGACACCTGCACCTCGAGGAAGATGTTGCCGTCCGGCGTGACGCGCGGCGTGACGTTCAGCGTCAGCGAGGCGTCGAAGAACACCGTCTGCGCACCGGCGGCCGAGACCACCGACACCGGGATCGATACACCCGAGGTGATCGTGGCGGACTCGTTGTCGAGCGTCATGATGCGCGGCGCGGAGATGACCTTCGCCGAACCCTGCGTCTCGGCGGCCGACAGGCGGACGTTCAGGTTGAACGAGCCCGACAGGTTGCCGAACGTGAAGCCGATGGCACCACCGGTACCGGTACCGGCCGGCGCCGGCAGATTGACCGCGTAGTTCGGCTGCGCCGAGCCACCCGCGGTCGGCGTCTGGCCGTCCGTCGCGCCACCGGCGATGCCGATCGTCGACGGGAAGAGCAGACCGGTCGCGTTGCCCAGCGACTGGTCAGCGACGTAGTCACCACCCCACTGGATACCGAGCTGACGACGGAACTGGTCGTTCGTCTCGACGATGCGCGCCTCGATGAGAATCTGCGGCGTCTGGCTGTCGAGCTGCTGTACGAGCTCCTGCGCGGTCTCGAGGTGCGCGTTGATGTCGGTCACGACGAGCGTGTTGTTGCGCGAGTCGACAGCAACCGAGCCGCGCGACGAGAGCACGTTGCCCACGAGGTTGGAAAGCTCCTCGGCGCTGGCGTAGTTCACCGGCACGAGGCGCACCTGGAGCGGCTCGAGGCCGAAGGCGTCGGCCATGCGCTGCAGGTCACGCTCGTACTCCTCTTCGAACACGGACATCGGCGCGACGCGAATGATGTTGCCTTCCTGCTCCCAGCCGAGGCCGTTCGAGCGCAGGATGATGGACAGCGCCTCGTCGAGCGGCACGCTGCGCAGGCGCAGGGTGACGGTGCCATTCACGTCGTCGCTGGCGACCACGTTGATGTTGCCTTCGTCGGCGATGAGGCGCAGCACGTTCTGGATGTCGGCGTCGCGGAGGTCGATCGTGATGCGCTTGCGCGTCATCACCGGCCGCTGCTGGAACGGCGAGCTCGAGCCGCCGCCCGTCGTCATCGTGTAGGAACCGGGGCCGTAGCTCGTCAGGCCCGTCGACCAGGTGTCGGCGACCGGCGTCGGCGCGTTCGCAAGCGGCATCGCGCTCATCTCGTCCGCGGCAAGCGCCGAGGTCTCGGTGAACTCCCACACCAGCTGGCCGCCTTCCTGGCGAAGCAGCTCGGACGCGGCGTTCTGCAGGTCGGCGACGACGTGCACGGTGCCGTCCGCGTCGGCGTAGCTCGAGACGAAGGCGACCGGGCCGTCGAAGGCCTGCGTGTCGAGGGTGCGGCGCAGGGCGTCGGGCAGGACGGCGTCCGAGAAGGTGATCGCGGCGCGGCCGTCGGCCCACGGCGCCGAGGCGAACTCGACACCGGCGTCCACTTCGATGACGACGCGGTCGACACCATCGACGTGCTCGAAGCGGACGTCGCGGATCTCGTTGGACGTGGCCTCCCACCGCTGCTGCAGCTCTTCGACGGAGGTCGCACGCTGCACGGCCTGGTCACGCTCGGCGGTCAGGGCGTCGAGCTGTGCCTGCTGTGAGGCAATGACCTCGGCCTGCTCGGCGCGCGCGGCTTCGGCGGCGTCGAGTTCGGCGGTCAGCGCCTGCTGCTGCACGGCGAGGTCGTGCTGGGCCGACTGGGCGGCGCGCGCTTCGGCGCGGGCCTGCTCGAGTGCGCCGGCGTTCGCTTCGGCGATGGCGCGCATCGAGTCGAGCTCGCCCGCGAGGGCGTTCAGCTCGGACGTCGCGGCGTCGCGCTCGGCTTCGAGGGCTTCGGTGTTGGCGTTGGCGGTGCGAGCCGCCGCGATGCGGTCGTCGAGCTCGGCGCGCAGGCCCTCGAGGCGCTCGACCTCGGCTTCCTGGCTGGCGAGCGCGTCGGACGCGTCGGTCACGTTGTCTTCGAGCTCGGAGATGCGGGTCAGCGCAGCTTCACGCTCGGCGGCGAGGCGAGCCAGCTCGGATTCCCGCTGCGTAAGCTCCCCTTCCAGCGCGTCGGCGCGAGCCTCGGCGTCGTGACGGGCAGCCACCTCGGCGAGGCGTGCCTGCTCCGCTTCTTCGCGGGCGAGCTGCTCGCGAAGAATCTCGGCTTCGGCGTCGGACGCACGGCCCTCGGCATCCGAGAGCGCGTCGTTCAGCGCCGAGAGACGGCTCTGGCTGGCCTCGAGCTCCACCTCGAGACGCGCGAACTCGGCGGGGGACTCCGGCGTCGACGCGAAGAACGCGCGGCGCTCGGCCCCATCGATCGTCACGACGAGATCGTCGCCCTCGCTCACCACGTCGTAGTGCGCAGCGGTGTCGAAGCCGACGACCACGCGGGTCACCGTCGCGACGCCGTCTTCGTACTCGACGGCCGCGACGCGCGAGACGACGCCGTTGTCGACGTCCACCTCGGCGTCTGTCGACGCGAGCGTGCTGTCCGCGATGTCGATGAACAGCCGCCGCGGATTGGGCAGCTGGTACACCGAGTACGTCGGGTGCGCGTCGCCGTCGATGCGAATCACCGTGTGGGCTTCGGCCTCTTCGACCGTCAGACCACTCACGTGGTTCGTCGCGTCCTGCGCGGCGGCGGGCGTCGCCAGAGCGGCAACGAGAAGCCCGGCGGGCAGCAGATGTCGAACAATCGGATTCATGCGGAGTCTCCGTGGGTCCAGCTCCGCGTGGAGCGATCGGAGCGTGGTTCGGATGCGTGCTCTCATTTCAACCGGCGAGAGCCCGCCGCGCAAATTTCAGTCACCGAAGAGGCAGAAATTCGGCTTCGACACGTTCGGTATTCAGCATCACCGAGGTTTCGGTGCGCATCTCTTCACCGCCAGCAGAGCGCTGCGTCACCACGACCTCGTTGTCGCGGATGTCGCTGATGAACTGCGAGCAATTCGGGCCGACTCGGGCGCCCTCGGTCACGATGATCGCGCGGCCGTTCATGCCGGACGACGAGAACATCGCACGAGGTACGGCGGTACCGGTGATCAGGCCGATGAGCGAGAGGTCGTCGACCTCGGTCTCGCCCAGCGGGTCCTCGGACAGGTCGCAGTCGACGGCGATGTCGATGTCGTCTCGGACGACGCCCTGCTCGGGACGCGGCGGCGTGAACGGGTCACGCGACTGCGACGAGAAGTCGTGTCGCACGATCTCGGCACGCGACGAGACGGGCTCGGCCTCGGCTTCACCGGTGGCGGCGGGCGCCGCCGGTGCTGCGGCCGGAGCCGCGCCGCGTTCGGGGGCGATCGGCTCGGGCATGCCCGTGTCGCCACCGCTGTCGCAGGCAGCAAGCGAGGCGAGCCCCGCGACGAGCAGCGCCGGAGCGACGATGCGGGTCAGTAGTTCGCGCATGCCTCGTTCCCTCCGAAGCTCGCCGCGTTGGCGTAGTACGTCGAGATTTCGTACGACACGTTCAGCTGCGGCGGTCCAAGCCGCGCCGCTTCACGCATGTGTTCGGGAATCTCGTCGTCCCCGATCACGATCCACTGCGGACCGGCCGGCATCCCCATGGAGATGTCCGACACGTTCACGATCCGCTGCTGCTGACCGAGGAAGTAGAAGAAGTCGGCCACCTGGTCGTACGTCCCGGTCACCTGCATCTCGACAGGGATGCGGGTGTAGTTCACGTCCGGCACGTCATCCTCGCGCGAGAAGCGCTGGATCTCGAGGCCGACGAAGCGGGCCTGCTGGTGGATCGACTGCAGCAGCGAGGGCACCTCGGCGCTCGGCGGGAGCCGCTCGACGAAGGTCTCCTGCCGACGGCAGAGCTCTTCGATCTCGGACCGGAGCCGGTCCACGTCGTCCGCGTTGGCCACGAGCTCGGCGCGGTTCTGATTCAGCTCCTGCAGACGGGTCGTCTCGGTCTGAATCTTCTCCTGCGTCGTGCTGTACACGAGCAGATAGAACGCGACGAAGAGGCCGGCGACCAGCAGCAGCAGCAAGAGCAGCTTCTGCGAGGCCGGGACCTGATCGAACTGGTCGAGAAAGTCGTTCATCGGGTCCTCCTCAGCCGTCGTCGCCGACGAGCGCGTAGTTCACGCGGGCGGTCAGGTCGAAGTCGACGACCGGCCCGAGGTTGTTGTCGCTACGCGCCTGGGTGCTGTTGAGCCGCACGTTCGAGAAGTACGGCGAGCTCGCGAGCCGGACGTTGAATTCGGCGATGTCGTCGATGTCCCGGGCCGTGCCGCTGACATCCACGGCGCCTCCTTCTTCGTCGAAGCTGGTCAGCCAGAGGTTGGCCGGCTCCCACGTGATGTCCCAGCCGAGCTGCTCGAGGCTGATCTCCTGCAGCTGGTTCTGGGGCCGGTTGAGCATGATCTTCAGCTCGTCCAGCACCTGCACCGGGCCAGCACGGTTCGCTTCGAGGGTCTCGAGGATCGTACCCAGGTTCTGCAGCTGTTCCTTCTGAGCGTTCAACGAGTCGATCTCGGCGCTCTGCTGGTTCAGCCGGTTCACTTCGGCCTGGAGTTCCTCGGCCTGGGTGAACAGCTCCTGGTACTGCTCGTTCTGGTTGGAGTAGACGAAGAAGAGCACGACCACCTCGATGATCACGAGGATCAATCCGAGGAGGAGCTGCTGCTGCCCCGACTGCCGCTTTCGTTCGCTGCCTACGGGCAGCAGGTTGATGCGGATCATGACTCGTGGCTCCGACGCAGGGCGAGCCCGACGGCGACACCGGCACTGGGCGCCACCTGCTCGAGGAAGTCGGGAGTGAACGACCGCGCGTCATACGCGATCGCAGCGAACGGATTCACCAGCTCGACCGGCACGCCGCAGGTGCGCGAGATCGTCCGGCCCAGAGCCGGGATCCGCGCGCTGCCGCCGGACAGGTAGATCCGCGAGAACATCGATTCGGCGCTCGTCGCCGCGTAGAAGTCCAGCGAGCGCTGGACCTCTGCCGCGATCGATTCGGACACCTGACCGAGGACGCGCTCCACCTCTTCGGGGATCACCGAGTCCGACGCGCCGGCTGCACCGCCGCGCTTGTAGGCCTCGGCCTCCTCGTAGGTGATGTTGAGCTGCTTCTGGATCTCTTCGGTGAACAGGTTGCCCGCCATCGCGATGTCGCGGGTGAACGTCGTCACCCCGTCCGACAGCACGTTGATGTTGGTCACCGACGCGCCGACATCGATGAGGACGACCGTGTCGCCCTCTGCCAGCCCGTAGTTCACCTCGAACATGTTCTGAAGCGACGCCGCCTCCACGTCCATCACGCGCGGGTTGAGGCCCGCTTCTTTCGCGACGGTCGTGAAGTCATTCACGGTCTCCTTCTTCGCCGCCACCAGGAGCACGTCCATCTGACCCTGCGCAGCGCGCGAGCTCAGAATCTCCGTGTCCAGGTACACGTCGTTGATGTCGAACGGAATGTACTGCTCCGCTTCCCACTGGATCGACTCGTCCAGCTCTTCCGGCGTCATCAGGGGCAGGGTCACCTTCTTGATGATGACCGAATACCCTGCGACCGCGAGCGCGCAGTCTTTCTGTCGAATGCGGTTGCGGCTCAAAAGCTCGCGACACGCGTCGACGATGACGCCCGCGTTCATGACCGCGCCCTCGACGATGGCCTCGTCGGGGAGCTCGATCATGTCGAATACCTGCAGCTGGAGACCCTTCTTCGTCTCCTTCAACAGGCACGCCTTCACCGTGCTGGCTCCGATATCGAGCCCGAGAAGGTTTTTGCCCTTCGCCATCGGTCGTACTCCGCCTTGCAGGCTGCCGCGCGATACTTGCACCTCGACCTTATCGTAGGCCTTCAGGGTGTCAAGAAATCGGAGGGCACGCCAGCGACACGTAAGTCGCCGGTTTCAAAGCAGCTTCCCGACACAACCTGCCGTCCGGGGCGGCGTGTTCGGCACCTTTTCGCACCCCGTTGACGCCTCGTGATCCGCGGGCGGGGTGCGCATCCGCCCCCGACCGGGTACGATCCGGGCCATCGATCCCTCCCTGTGATCCGGGGCGCCCGTGTCTTCTGCCCACGTCCTTGTCGTCGACGACGAGGAGAACATCCGCCACACCGCGTCCGTGATGCTCAAGCGCGCGGGGTACAGCGTCGACACGGCCGAGCACGGGCTCGACGCCCTCGAACGACTCGACGCCCGCGACTACGACGTCGCGCTCTGCGACATCCGCATGCCCGAGTGCGACGGGCTCGAGCTGCTCGCGAAGCTCCGCGAACGCCGCATGTCGACGACCGTCATCATGATGAGCGCCTACGCGGACAAGGACGACGCCCTCGCCGCCATCCACGCCGGCGCCACCGACTTCATCGAGAAGCCGTTCCGCCGCGACGAGCTGCTCTTCACGCTGCAGAAGGCGATCGAACGTCGCCGTCTGCGCGCCGAGAACGCCGAGCTCAAGCGCGTCGCGCGCGGCGACCGTGGGTTCGCCGGGATCGTGTCCCGATCCGCCGCGATGGAGAAGGTCTTCGCCACGATCGACAAGGTCGCCGACTACCGGTCGACCGTGCTGCTGTCCGGCGAGTCCGGCACCGGCAAGGAGATGGTCGCCCGCGCGCTGCACACCCGCTCGTCGCGCGCCGACAAGCCCTTCGTCGCCGTGAACTGCGGCGCGATCCCCGAGGCGCTGCTGGAGTCCGAGCTCTTCGGGCACGTCCGCGGCGCCTTCACCGACGCGAACCGCGACCGTATCGGGCTCTTCGAAGAAGCGAACGGCGGCACGCTCTTTCTCGACGAGATCGGCGACATGCCCC
>Ga0070727_10004050_pt1 | contig 12726 bp, 20 predicted proteins | sample tdAd472_FD_66722 | JGI IMG/M metagenome (GOLD analysis project Ga0070727, IMG submission 66722) | Marine sediment microbial communities from the Atlantic coast under amendment with organic carbon and nitrate - tdAd47.2 | ecosystem: Environmental > Aquatic > Marine > Coastal > Sediment | place... | reverse complement strand
CCAGGCCTAGTAGCGAAGGTACGCAGTCATGATTCAGATGCAGACAGTCCTGGAAGCGGCAGACAACTCGGGTGCGCGCCGTGTTCAGTGCATCAAAGTGTTGGGCGGGTCGAAGCGCCGTTACGCGAACGTTGGTGATGTCATCAAGGTGAGCGTCAAGGACGCCATTCCGCGCGGTAAGGTCAAGAAGGGCGAGATCTACAATGCTGTTGTGGTTCGTACTCGCAAAGGTGTGCGCCGCAAGGACGGCTCGTTGATTCGGTTCGACGGCAATGCCGCGGTTTTGCTGAATGCCCGTCTCGAGCCGATTGGCACGCGTATTTTCGGACCGGTCACGCGCGAATTACGCACGAACCGCTTTATGAAGATTATTTCTTTGGCGCCGGAGGTGCTGTAGGAGGAGCTTTGGCTCTGATCGCGACCAAGGTCGCTCCTACGGAAGGAATTGCAATATGAACAAGTTTAGAAAAGGCGATGAAGTCGTCGTAAAAACCGGCAAGTCCAAGGGACAGCGCGGCATCGTGCTCGACGTGTTCCAGGATGGACGCGTGATTGTGGAAGGCGTGAATGTCTCCAAGAAGCACGTGAAACCCAACCCGAACGTTGGGGAACCCGGAGGAATCCAGGACAAGGCGATGCCGATTGAACACTCGAACCTGATGGTATTCAACCCGAAGTCCAAGAGGGGCGAGCGGGTTGGGTTCCGCGTTAAGGACGATGGCTCGAAAGTCCGTGTCTTCAAACAGAGCGGCGACGTTGTAGATATTTGATTGTAGGAGCGGCTTCAGTCGCGATTACAGAGACTAAAAAAATGTCACGATTACAGGAAAAATTCAAGAGCGAGCTCATGGCTGAAATCCAGCAGAAGCTCGGTCTGAAGAACACGATGGAGGTGCCGCGCATCACCAAGATCACGCTCAACATGGGCGTGGGTGAGGCGATCGCCGACAAGAAGATCCTCGAGAATGCGCGTGCGGATATGGAAAAGATTTCGGGTCAGCGTCCGGTAACGCGCGTTGCCCGCAAGTCGGTCGCCACGTTCAAGCTTCGCGATGGCATGGCTATCGGCTGCAAGGTCACCTTGCGTCGTGAGCGCATGTACGAGTTTCTCGATCGTCTCGTCAATATCGCTATCCCGCGTATACGTGACTTTCGCGGCTTGAATCCGAAGAGCTTCGACAAGCAGGGCAACTACAGCCTGGGCGTGCAGGAACAGATTATCTTTCCAGAGATCAACTACGACGAAGTAGATGCGATCCGTGGAATGGATATCACTATTACGACGACGGCACGTAACGCCAATGAAGGTCGGGCGCTATTGGAAGCGTTTAACTTTCCGTTTAAGAAATAGCTTGTAGTGACTCTTCGCATCTACAGTTTTCGAATTTAACGAAATAGAGAAGTTTTTGAGATGGCAAAGAAATCAATGATCGCGCGAGAACTCAAGCGGGCCAAGCTCGTGGCTCGGTACGCCGAAACGCGCAAGAAATTGAAGGCGATAATTCGCAACATCCACAGTTCGGACGACGAACGCCAGGTTGCGCAGGCGAGGTTGAACGCCATGCCGCGTGACGCGAGCCCGACACGACAGCGTAGTCGCTGCGCGATCACGGGTCGTCCGCACGGTGTGTATCGCAAATTCGGACTGGGTCGCAACAAGTTGCGCGAAGGCGCAATGCGGGGAGAGATTCCCGGAATGACCAAGGCCAGCTGGTAGAAGGACGCGAACGATGACTATGACAGACCCAATCTCCGACATGCTGACACGTATCCGTAACGGTCAGAAGGCGCGAAAACTAAGCGTTTCAATGCCGGCGTCGAACGCGAAAGAGGCCGTCGCCGAAGTGCTGAAAGACGAAGGCTACATCACGGCATATTCGGTCAGCGGCGAAGGTGCCACGAAGGAACTGAGTGTTGAGCTCAAATACTTCGAGGGCGCGCCCGTCATCGAGCGTATTCAGCGTGCGAGCCGGCCGGGCCTGCGTATTTATCGCGGCAAGGAAGAATTGCCGAAGGTCCTGGGAGGCCTGGGTGTGGCGATCGTGTCGACGTCGGCGGGCGTAATGAGCGACCGCCAGGCACGTGAAAAAGGTATTGGTGGTGAGGTGATCTGCATCGTTTCGTGATGCGGAGAATCTTTACGAGACAAGACTATGTCAAGAATTGCAAAAGCACCGGTTGAGTTGCCCAGCGGCGTGGAATTCAGTCAGAGCGGCAATGTTGTCACGATGAAGGGCAGCAAGGGCACGCTCTCGCTCGAATTAAACTCCGAGGTGGAACTCACGCTGGAAGACAAGCAACTGATGGTTAAGCCGCGTTCGGGTTCGCGTTTCGCGACGGCAATCGCAGGCACGATGCGATCGTTGTTGGCCAACATGGTCCGCGGCGTGAGTGAAGGTTTCGAACGCAAGCTCGAGCTGGTCGGCGTCGGCTATCGCGCACAGGTGCAAGGCAGCACGCTGAACCTGACGCTCGGTTTTTCGCACCCCGTCGTGCACAAGGTGCCGGACGGGGTGACCGTTGAAACGCCCAGTCAGACCGAGATTTTCGTCCGCGGTGCCGACAAGCAAAAGGTCGGCCAGGTTGCGGCGGAGATTCGAGGATATCGTCCTCCCGAGCCATACAAGGGCAAGGGTGTTCGCTACGCCGATGAGCGCGTAGTGATCAAGGAAGCCAAGAAGAAGTAAGTCAGGGTTTTTAGAACATGAAACTGGACAAAAAACAGAACCGATTACGCCGGGCCCGCAAGAGCCGCGCCAAGATTTTCGAGCTCGAAGTAAATCGGCTGAGCGTGCATCGCACACCGCGTCACATTTACGCGCAGATCATCGCGCCGGATGGCGGTACGGTCGTCGCCAGTGCGTCGACCCTGGAAAAGGACATCCGCAAGGGTGTCAAATCGGGCGGTAATGTCGAGGCAGCCACGATTGTCGGTGCGCGCATCGCAGAAAAGGCGAAAGCGGCTGGCGTCGACACGGTAGCTTTCGATCGTTCCGGCTTTCGTTATCACGGGCGCGTCAAGGCACTTGCCGAGGCGGCGCGCGAGGCTGGATTGAAATTTTAATAAAAGGACTGGTGGCAGCGCTCTAGTTGTCAGGACCCCACTATGGCAAGAATTGAACAATCACAATCAAGCGACGACCTGATCGAAAAACTGGTCACGGTGAATCGTGTGGCCAAGGTCGTGAAGGGCGGTCGTCAATTCGGCTTTACTGCGTTGACGGTCGTTGGTGACGGTCAGGGACAAGTCGGCTTCGGATACGGGAAGGCCCGCGAAGTGCCGATCGCAATCCAGAAGGCGATGCAAAACGCACGCAAGAACATGGTCGCGATCAACCTGAACAATGACACGCTGCAGTACGCGAAGAAGGGCCGGCATGGCGCGACGCGCGTCTATATGCAGCCTGCTTCCGAGGGTACTGGCGTCATCGCGGGTGGCGCGATGCGCGCTGTTTTTGAATGTGCCGGCGTTCGCAATGTGCTTGCGAAGAGCTACGGCTCGCGTAATCCGATCAACGTCGTTCGCGCGACGATCGGCGCGCTGAAGGAGATTCACTCTCCGCAGATGATTGCAGCGAAGCGCGGCAAAAAAGTGAAAGAGATCGTCAGCTGACGTCGGCGAATACAGAGAAGACACGATCATGGCGAAGCCAAAAGAATTGAAAGTGACCCTGGTCAAGAGCAAGCACGGCCGGCTTAAGAAACATAAGGCCTGTGTTGCCGGACTGGGATTGCGCAAGATACATCAGACCGTGCAGGTTGAGGACACGCCGGAGAATCGCGGCATGGTCAATCGAATCTCGTACCTGCTATCGGTAGAGGAAGTCTGACATGCGACTGAATGAACTGTCGCCCGGTAAGGGTGCGAAGAAAGAAGGCAAGCGCCGGGGTCGCGGTCACTCCGCGGGCCAGGGCAAGACGAGTGGTCGTGGTCAGAAAGGTCAGCACTCGCGTTCGGGCGGCTATCACAAGGTCGGCTTCGAGGGCGGCCAGATGCCTCTGCAACGTCGATTGCCGAAGGTTGGCTTCGCATCGCGGATGTCCAAGTATCGCGCCGAGCTGCGGCTGCACGAACTTGCGATTCCCGAGGCCGATGTCATCGACATGGACGTGTTGAAGAAATTGAATCTCGTGCCGGCGTTTGTCACCAAAGTAAAGGTGATCAAATCCGGTGAGCTGGACAAAGCGGTGAAGCTCAAGGGCATTGCCGTCACCAAGGGTGCGCGCGCGGTCATTGAAAAGGCCGGCGGCAGCATCGAAGAGTAACCAAGGGTTTAACTGGGAAAGACTGTGGCCAAGAAGCCTCAACAAAATCCGGCAGACATTGCGAAAGCGGCGGGCAAACTGGCCGAGCTAAAGACTCGTCTGCTGTTTCTCGTTGGCGCGCTGATCGTCTTCCGCGTTGGCACGTTCATCCCCGTGCCCGGCGTCGACCCGGTTGCCCTCAAGGACTTCTTCGATCAGCAGTCCGGCAACCTGTTGGGTCTGTTCAACCTGTTTTCAGGCGGCGCGCTGTCGCGTTTCGGCCTGTTCGCGCTCGGCATCATGCCGTACATTTCATCGTCGATCATCATGCAGATGGCGAGCCATATCGTCCCGAGCCTGCAGCAGCTGCGTAAGGAAGGTGAGCAGGGCCGGCGTCAGATCGTCAAGTACACGCGCTGGGGAACGGTCGGGCTGGCGAGTTTCCAGTCGGTTGCCGCCGCCTCGTGGCTGCAGAATCAGGCCGGCCTGGTCGTCAATCCGGGGCCGAGCTTCCTGATCACGGCATGCATCACGCTGGTTACTGGGACGATGTTCCTGATGTGGCTGGGCGAACAAATCACGGAACGCGGTATCGGCAACGGCATCTCGATGATCATTCTCGCCGGCATCGTCGCGGGCATGCCCGCAGCTGTGGCTGGCACGGCGCAGCTCGTGAATTCCGGCGAAATGTCGCCGGCGACGGCTATCGTGATGCTCCTGGGCGCCATCGCGGCGATCATCTTCGTCGTATTCATGGAACGCGCACAGCGGCGCATCACCGTGAATTACGCGAGGCGGCAGCAGGGCCGCAAGATGTATGCGGCACAGAGCACGCATCTGCCGTTCAAGATCAATATGTCGGGCGTCATTCCGCCGATCTTTGCATCGTCGATTCTGATGTTCCCGGCAACCATTGCGCAGTTCTTCGGCCAGTCCGCGGAACCGAACGCCGTGCAGCGCGGGCTGCAGACGATCGGCGCGAACCTCGGCCCGGGGCAGCCCGTTTACGTGCTGCTGTACGGCATGATGATCATATTCTTCTGCTTCTTCTATACCGCGCTGATGTACAACTCGAAAGACACCGCGGACAACCTGAAGCGGGCTGGTGCATTCCTGCCGGGAATTCGGCCGGGGGCGCACACAGCGGAGTACATTGATCGCGTACTGACACGACTGACGTTCTGGGGATCGCTTTACATCGCCGGCGTCTGTTTGCTCCCCGAGATGGTGCGCATGTTCTACCCGAGCATGCCGTTCAGCTTCGGCGGGACGTCACTACTTATTCTCGTCGTCGTAACGATGGACTTCATGTCGCAGATGCAGGCGCATGCAATGAGTCATCAGTACGAGGGCATGATGCAGAAAGCCAACCTGCGAAATTATGGCAGAGGCGGTCAACTACGATAGGGGTTACTTGCCGTGCAGAATAATCTGCGCGAGTAGCCCAGTTACGCTGAGCGCGATTAGATAAGTCGCTCAGCGGGAGAAAACAATGAAAGTAAGAGCATCTGTTAAGAAACTCTGCAGGAACTGCAAAATCATTCGTCGCAACCGTGTTGTGCGGGTGATCTGCACTGACGCGCGTCACAAGCAGCGTCAAGGCTAACCGATTAGGCAATCGGAAAGAGCGCTAGGATTTAATCGAGGAAAAATTAGTGGCACGTATAGCAGGCATAAATATTCCGCTGACAAAGCACATCGTGATTTCGCTCACATCGATCTACGGTATCGGCGACTCGCTGGCGAAGAAGATCTGTGAAGCAGCGGGCGTCGCACCGGAAACGCCGACCAAAGACCTGGCAGAGCCCGAAGTGGCGAAGCTCAGGACCGCGGTCGCCAATATTACGGTTGAGGGTGATCTGCGTCGCGAGACTTCGATGAACATCAAACGACTGATGGACCTCGGCAGCTACCGCGGGATTCGTCACCGGCGTGGCTTGCCGTTGCGTGGCCAGCGTACCCGAACCAACGCGCGTACCCGGAAGGGTCCGCGGAGACCTATCAAGCGGTAGACCCCTCGATTGGGCTTACTACCGTCTCAAGTAGTGAATTAACCACTAAACGAGTGAATTTTTAGATGGCAGAAACAAAGAAAAAGAAGGTTAAAAAGCATGTCGTAGATGCGATTGCGCATATCCATGCTTCCTTCAACAACACGATCATCACGATCACCGACCGTCAGGGCAACGCGTTGTCGTGGGCGACGGCTGGCGGCTGTGGCTTCCGCGGTTCGCGTAAGTCGACGCCGTTCGCCGCACAGATTGCTTCCGAGAAGGCTGGAAGAACCGCGCTCGACTTCGGTGTCAAGAATCTGGATGTTCGCGTTCGTGGGCCGGGCCCGGGTCGCGAGTCCGCGGTTCGTGCCCTGAATGCTCTGGGTTTTCGTATTCAACACATCGAGGATGTTACGCCGATTCCTCACAACGGCTGTCGCCCGCCGAAAAAGCGGCGCGTATAGAGGCTGAATAATGGCAAGATATTTAGGACCAAAGTGCAAACTGTCCCGCCGCGAAGGCACGGATTTGTTTCTCAAGAGTGGCGTTCGGCCGCTTGAGTCGAAATGCCGGCTGGAAGTTCCGCCGGGTGGCGCGCCGCAGCGCCGACCGCGTTTGTCGGACTACGGTGTGCAGCTTCGCGAGAAACAGAAACTACGTCGCATGTACGGAGTGCTGGAACGTCAGTTCCGCGGCTACTACAAGCGTGCTGCCCAGCTCAAGGGCTCGACGGGTGAGAACCTGTTGCGCCTGCTGGAAGGTCGTCTGGACAACGTCGTTTACCGGATGGGTTTCGCCACAACGCGTGCCGAAGCTCGTCAGCTCGTGAGCCACAAGAGCATCGAGATAAACGGCAAGGTCGTGAACATACCGTCCGCACAAGTCGCATCGGGCGACGCTATAAGTATTCGTGAGAAGGCGAGAAAGCAACTTCGCATTCAGAGCGCGATCGAGATTGCCGGCCAGGTTGGTTTGCCCGAGTGGGTAGAGGTCGATGCAAAGAAGATGTCGGGTGTTTTGAAGGCGTTGCCGGACAGGGAAGAAATCCTGCCGGACATCAACGAAAACCTCGTCGTCGAGCTGTACTCCAAGTAAGTCAGGAGGGATTATTCCCATGCAGGAATCTGTACATGAATTTCTGAAGCCGCGCGTCGTTAAAGTCGCGCCGGTTACCAACCTTCAGGCGAAGGTCACTATCGAGCCGTTCGAGCGTGGTTTCGGCCACACACTGGGTAACGCATTGCGTCGCATCCTGCTGTCGTCGATGCCGGGTGCGGCGATTGCGGAAGCCGAGATCGACGGCGTGCTGCACGAGTACACGAGCATTGAGGGCGTGCAGGAAGACGTCGTCGATATTCTTCTGAACCTGAAGCAGGTCGCGGTCCGCATGAACACGCGAGACATGGCGGAACTCAGGATCTCGAAAAAGGGCCCGGGCCCGGTTACGGCTGGCGACATCCAGCTCGACCATGATGTCGAGATCATGAATCCGGACCTGGTAATCGCGAACCTGACGAGCCTCGGCGAACTGAATATGTTGCTCAAAGTCGAGCGCGGTCGCGGCTATCGTCCGGCGACGCAGCGTCCGACATTCGAGGAACAGACCGGCCCGATTGGCCGCCTGCAGCTCGATGCTTCGTTCAGCCCGGTTCAGCGCGTAACCTACAACGTCGAAGCGGCGCGTGTAGAGCAACGCACGGACCTCGACAAGTTGCTGATCGACATCGAGACCAATGGCACCATCGATCCGGAGGAAGCTATCCGCCGCGCGGGCAGCATCCTCAAGGATCAGCTGTCTGTGTTCGTTGATTTGCAGGGACAGGAAGAGGGCGCTGGTGCTCAGGCTCAGGATCAGGTTGATCCCATCCTGTTGCGCCCGGTCGACGAACTCGAGCTTACCGTTCGTTCCGCGAATTGCCTCAAGGCCGAGAACATTATGTATATCGGCGACCTGGTACAACGCACCGAGGTAGAGCTGCTGAGAACGCCTAACCTCGGCAAGAAGTCACTGACCGAGATCAAGGAGGTCCTGGAAGGACATGGCCTGGGTCTGGGTATGCGTCTCGAGAACTGGCCGCCGGCTAGCCTGCGGCCGGAGCACGAGCTCGCTATTTAAGGAAGGACAGACAAATGCGTCATAGAAAATCCGGTCGTCGGCTGGGTCGCACAAGCTCACATCGCAAGGCCATGTTCCGCAACATGGCGACGTCGATGGTGAAGCACGAGACGATCAGGACGACAGTACCCAAGGCCAAAGAGCTACGTCGCGTCGTCGAGCCGCTGATCACGCTCGCGAAGGAAGACAGCGTGGCGAATCGCCGCCTTGCTTTCGATCGCCTGCGCGACAAGGAAGCGGTCGGCAAGCTGTTCACGGACCTCGGGCCTCGTTTCAAGAACCGGCCGGGTGGCTACCTCCGTATCCTGAAGACGGGCCCACGCCCGGGTGATGCGGCGCCTATGGCTATCGTCATGCTCACAGATAAGGCAGCGGAAGCAGCGGAAGCAGCGGCAGTCGTCGAAGAGTAGAAGCGACTGCAGGAGCGGTTTCAGCCGCGACCCATTATCAAGAAGCCGGGCATCGCCCGGCTTTTTTTTACGCGGGCCGGATGCCTGCCGGTGTACGGATTCTTTTGTTTGCGCCTCCCGCCTAATTGCCGAGACTATCCAGAAACGCCCCCATCCCCTCAATGTAATTGCGTGCATCGCGGATATAGGCGTCGTTATGGCTGCCGCGCAGTGTCAACAGCTTCTTTGGCTCCTGCGCCGAGCCGAAGATTTCCTCGCCATGGTGGAAGGGTACGATGTCGTCGTCACGACTGTGAATAACCAGCACCGGAATTCTGACGTCTCGCACGTAGTCGCGCGTTGCGTGCCGGAGGTGGCTGAGCCAGCGGGCCGGCAGCCAGGGATAGATCTCCTGGGCGATGTCCGGGACCGACGTAAATGATGACTCGACGATCAGCGCCAACGGTTGTTGCTTCGTGGCCAGATTCGCTGCGGCGGAGGCACCCATCGAACGCCCGAAGATGACGATATCGTCTGCCGGCACGCCACGTTGGCCGGTCAGATAGCGCCACGCAGCGTCGGCGTCCTGGTAAATGCCCTTCTCGGTTGTCTTGCCTCCGCTCTGGCCATAACCGCGGTAATCAATAATGAAAACCGACAAGCCGAGGTTCCGAAACTGCCGGATCGAATCCAGCCTGTGCGAGATGTTGCCGGCGTTACCGTGAAAAAAGAGCAAGGTCCGGCCAGACGTGCCGGGGATGAACCAGCCATGCAAACGGACGCCGTCGGCGGTCTCGATGCCAACATCCTCGTACTCGAGATCGATGTCGGCCGGTGTCGCCGTCAGCTCACGTCCAGGTACGTTGGCGAGATAAAGCATACGGCCCTGCATCAGGTAAACAACGACGACGAGCAGGCCGTAGCACGCAGCGATGAACAGAACGAACTTCAGCATGAGGACAAGACGTTTGTTGTTATGGCATCGTCAATCACGCCGGCCAGTTTACCCCGCGATGAGCGGGAATTCTTACTCGGAACAGAACCTTACAAACGCACCGTGTTCAGCCGCCCGGGTCCGGATCGGGCACGAAATAGGTTTGACATAATGCCTATATGGGGCCCTATTACCATAACAAATAATTGAAATGCATAGGAAAATCGCGAATTCGCTCTCCTGTGAGCCCCCTCACAGCCAATAGCTACCGGCCGGACTAAAGTAGGACCTCACACTGCCGGGGACGTGACAATCAGCAAGGACACAGCATTCGATGACTGCGTAATTCTGTCGAAGGAAACCTTCGACCCGGACGCGGTATTCTTGGACGACATCGTCGATGATGAGGTGTTGCCGTACCTGAGCCTCGCGGTCGACGGACTCACCGACGGCGTCGACAAAAAGAAAGGCAAGCTGGAGCTCCGTCCCGAGGACGTCGCGGCAAACGAAGAGATTTGCCCGGATACCACACTCCATGGTGTCAAGCTCGATCCCGAGCAACTGGAAGTGTACGGGTGGGAATCCTCGCTCTGGAAGAAAGTCCGGCGCTACATCGGAATCTAGAAAAGCAGGGTCGAACCGCACTTACTCTGGGCAAGAGTTGTTATAGAAAGTGCGGTTCGACCCTACTTTTCATATCATGCGTCGATGATCTTTAAAGACAAAACGGTCATCGTTACCGGGGCCTCCCAAGGTATCGGCGCTGCGGCGGCACGGAAGTTTGCAAATGCCGGCGCAAACCTGATGCTCGTTGCGCGAAGTAAGAAGAATCTCGAAGCTGTTGCCGAGGAATTGCGCGACAAATCACGCGTCGAGATATTCGCGATGGACGTGTCCGACGCCGAGAGCTGCGTCGATCTGTTCAAGAAGACAGAGTTCGAATTCGGCCGCATTGACGTGTTGATCAACAATGCCGGCTGCCATGCGCGCGGCGTTGTGGGGGACGTTCCTGCCGAGGACCTGGGCCGGATCATTGACGTCAATCTCAAGGCCCCGATTATGCTGACGCGACTCGCGCTGCCATACCTGAGAAAGGACGGTGGTGGAGCCATTATCAATGTCGCCTCGATCGCCGGGCGTACTCCGGTCCCCGGCGGTGCAACCTATTCCGCCAGCAAGTTCGGGCTTCGCATCTTCACGTTCGCGCTCTCGGAGGAGCTTCGCGGTACAGACATCAGGGTTGCGGTCATATCGCCGGGCCCTGTCGACACGGGCTTCATCATGGCCGATATCGACAGTACTCCGGCAATGACGTTTTCTCAGCCGATGAGCACGGCCGAAGAAGTCGCGGAAGGGATACTCGACCTGTGCGGCAACAAGCAGCGCGAACTGGCCATGCCCCGCAGCAGCGGATATCTGTCAACGCTGGGTTACCTGGTGCCTTGGTTACACCGGGTTTTGCGACCGTCCCTGGAACGCAAGGGCGAGCGCGTCAAGAAAGCGATCAAGGCGAAACGGAAAGCCGAGCGAGCCGAAGACTAATCCCGCGCCGGGCCGCGAATTCACTGCAATTCGGCGAACGCGTCCCGGGTCAGGTTCTCGCAGCCGTCGGTGAGTACGCGCACGTTGTCCTCGATGCGCACGCCGCCGTAGGGGCGCAGCAAATCCACCGTGTCCCAGTTGACGTGCGATTCGGCCGGAGTGCCGCGCAACTCTTCCAGCAACATGTCGATGATGTACAACCCGGGCTCGATCGTCAGGACCATGTCTTCCTGGAGCACCCGGGTCAGCCGCAAATACGGATGGCCACTGGGCCGATCGATCGTCGTGCCGCCTTCGTTCTCCAGGAAGCCGCCGACATCGTGCACCTGCACGCCGAGCAGATGGCCTATACCATGTGGCATGAAGGCCGACGTTACGCCCGTCGTGAGCAACGTGTCGGCAGCGCCACTGGCAAGGTCGGAGTCGACGAGCACGCCGGCGATCAGGCGATGGGCGTCGAGGTGCAGTTCGCTGTAGTCGACGCCGGCTCGTACGCGGCTGACGAGTTCGAGCTCGAGTGCCTCCATGCGATCGATCAAAGCGCCAAACCGTGAATCGCCATTGCTGTACGTACGCGTGATGTCGGACGCATAGCCGTGAACCTGTGCGCCGGCATCGATCAGGAACGAGCGAAATTCCGGGGGCGGGTCCCGATCGAGGTCCGTGTAGTGCAGCACCGCGCTGTGCTCGTTCAGAGCGATGATGTTGGCGTAGGGCAGTTCGTTGTCGGCATGGCTCGTCGCCCTGCAATAAGCCTGGTGAATCGCGAACTCCGGCAGGCCCTCGCTAAAGGCACCGAGCGCTGCCAGGTGACCCAGCACACCGCGCCGCGATGCCAGCCGCATGCAGGCCAGCTCGTATTCCGTCTTCGCTCCACGTGCATAGTGAAGAATATTGAGTGTCGTCGTCGGGTTGACGCGCTCGATGCCGAAGGCATGTGCATCGTCATCGATTTCACCGATCAACACGCACTTGTCACGATCCGAAGGCAGGTGACCGGCGATATCGTCGACGTCATGCACGACGCGAATGTCGAATTGCGCGGCCCAGTAGCCATCCGGCGCCCCGGGCACGGAGTGCCAGTAATCGTGTGGCAGATAGTAGATGAGTAGCGGCGTTTCGCCGGGCGTGTACACGATGTACGACAGCGGCAATTGGGTCAGTGGTACCCAGCTGACGAAATGCGGGTTTGCCTGGAACGGGTAGGCGTAGTCGTCAAGGAACGTGTATTTCGGCGCACCTGAGAAAATCACAACATGCGCGGCTCCGGCCTGCTCGAGTGCGTGATCGTGGCGGCCGCGCAGGGCGTCGATATGTCCCGGGTACAGTGCCCCGAGCTGCGAATTCTTGTCGCTGTAGTCGAGTTTCATGGCAGGCATGATACCGGTCCGCGGTCTATGGTTCGAGTTTCAATCGTTCAACAAACTAGGCATTATTGTCGACCCTGTGAGTTGTACGGAGTGCCCGATGAGACGATGTGGTGGCTTGATCGGAATCTTGTTGTTG